>Ga0114945_10001532_pt1 | contig 14278 bp, 15 predicted proteins | sample OV2TP3_FD_87194 | JGI IMG/M metagenome (GOLD analysis project Ga0114945, IMG submission 87194) | Hot spring microbial communities from Beatty, Nevada to study Microbial Dark Matter (Phase II) - OV2 TP3 | ecosystem: Environmental > Aquatic > Thermal springs > Hot (42-90C) | place: USA: Beatty... | reverse complement strand
TTCTACCCGCTCTACTTTTTCAGTCTCTTCCGCCATGTCCTGCCTCCGTTGAAGTGCTCACACCAAAACCAACCGGCACCAGGGCCGGCCGGTCCACCGCACCCGATTCTGCAATCTGCAATAGCAACATTTCGTCCGACTGTTTGTAAGGGGGCCGCTCAAACACGACAAGCCCATCGGCTCGTTCGCCGGGCCCCAGTCGCCGATGGGTCAGCCGAGAATCCAGTACCGGCAACTGGTCCGCCGTGGACCACTGAGAACGCCTGATCAGTTTTCCTGATTTGGTTCTTCCGGCGAGTTGGACCTGCGGCGGCATCAACAGGATGGTTTGCTTTGTAGGATTCACGATCGAGAACAGCACAATTACCCGCTGGCCACCGTCGATCACTTCGCTCACTCCGGCCCGAATCCTGTCTCCTTCGTCGTGGTCCATGGTGATCCGTTCTCCGTACAGGGGAGGCAGCGGGGCACGCTGTTGACGGTCCAGCAAGCGATCGAGGTCATCGGCCACGGTCTCCCCGACGCTGCCACATGAACCGCACATCTCCGTTCCCGTGTCGGCGACGAGTGCTCCTTTCGTGCTTGGGGAGGGTCGCGTCCGAGCCTGTCTTGGATTACCCATGTCAGCGTCGTGCTGCGAGAGCATGACGGTTTCGCCAATCAGGGGAAACGGATAGCCCGCGGGCTGGACCAGGAATCCGCGTGGAGGCTCGTACTTCACCAGAAAATCCACCTTTACGGGCTCGACGTCGTCCGGAATACCACGGCTGACGAGAAGCAGGCTGGTCTGCTGCCCCTTTGCCGTGGAAATCAGGAGATTCGTTTGCGCGGGCTTCGTTGTCAGCACTTTGACGAAGACCAACTGCGGCTCGCGCTCGGAGTGTTCTACCTGGAAGGTCGCAGGGTCTCCCACGACCACGGAGTTGACCGTCTCGGGCACGCGGATCGCAGTGACAAAGCGTGCCGCTACCTCCACCGTTGTGACCCTGCCTTGCAGCTCGGCGCGGGTCACAATCTGAGGCTGCACCTGCGGCGATTGTGCGAGCGCCGCACTGGTCCAACCGGACCCGAGTAACATGCAGCCAAAACAAACTAGCTTCATGGTTTCACCTCATTCCTTACCAGGACGGAGCGACAGCCCCTGCCTCGCCAGCGTCTCCAGGCGCTTGGCGCGGTACCGCTTAGCCACGCGGCTCACGTACCGAAAAACCTCTGGAGAGGAATGTGCCAGTCCCCGCAAAAGGATCTGTGACTCACCCACAAAATAGGCCGCCACCGCTAGGCGTAGGTCACCGTCAAAGAGCCGAATCAGCCAAGCCAAGTACGCCACCCCACCTCGAACGTTGTCCTGGATATCGAAGCGATTTCGCACCCCGAACCTTACGGCCGTGGCCGGCATGAGCTGCATTAAGCCGACCGCCCCCCTAGATGAGATAGCATGTGGCGACCAGTTGGACTCCAATTCGATGATGGCCTCGACAAGCTCCACGGGAACCTGGTAGTCACGCGAATACCTCTCCACATGGTGCGCGGCAACTTCACGCACGGTAGTTGCTTGTGCGCTGCACACCAGGGGTGCCGCGAGTGCGATAAAGGCGAGCGCGAGTTTGGCGCGTGCTTTCAATGGCTCTCTAGTCCGCCGCTGCTGGACGGATCAGCTTGTCCCGGTACACCTTGGAGTCCATGATCAATCCCTCGAACCCCTCTCGCAGCAAAAGCCGCCCGCGGTCTGCCTGAGTCTTGGCCAGAAGCGGCAGCAAGACATCCCGCTGCTCCGGCATGATCTCTTTGACCCCTAGGAGGCGAAGCGCTTCTGCCAGGTCCAGCATTTCCGCGATGGATGGAGGCTTCTCCATGTTCCATCCCCGGAGCGCGTGAGCGAGTCCGGCCATTTGTCCCAGCAGCATCGGCTCCTGGCTCTCGCTTCGCACCCTTAGGATCTCGACCTCCCGGTCGACCGTGGGATAGTCAAACCGTAGGTACATGCAGCGCCGGCGCAACGGGTCACCCAATCGCCGTTCCTCGTTCGAGCTAAGGACGACGAAAGGAACTGTCTCTGCTTTGATTGTGCCCAGCTTGGGCACGGTTACCTGCCACGCGCTCAGGATTTCCAGCAACAGAGCCTCAAATGCGTGATCCACCTTGTCGAGTTCATCTATCAGCAGCACGCAAGGCCGGTCTTTGTGGCGGAGCGCCCGCAGCAGCGGTCCCTCAGAGAAGAAATCCAACGAATGCAACCGCTCTCGGATCACACACCATTTCTGCCCCAGGCTTTCCTTCTCGGTTTCCAGGAAGATCCGCTGCAGCGACTCATCGAACTTTCCGATGGCCTTCTCTTCGGTGATCCCTTCGTAGCACTGAAGGCGTTCCACGGTGGTGCCACCGGCCGCGGCGACGGCATAGGCGAGCTCGGTTTTGCCGCACCCTGGCGGACCCTCTACAAGGAGGGGCTTCTGCACCCGTGCCGCCAGATAGACTACCTGCAGCGTGATGGGGTCGATCACGTACTTGGCTTCGCGCAGCCTTTGAGCTAGCTCTTGGACGGAATTGAACACTGAGCCCGCCTCGTGCGGGGCGAGAACATAGCGCAGAACCACACCGCGTGCACTCACGTCGACATTGTTTCTTTCCACTCCTCGCACATGGATGACCATGTCATGGCAAATTTGGAGCACCACGCTGGGTGACTCACCTGCTCCCAAACACCTTAAAAAACGGAGGAATGTTGGGAGGACGTCTCAGCACAAGACATGATCGACGAGATTACTCGCATCCCAGACGGGCCTCTCTAAGCTTTTCCTACCGATTTCACGCTTTCTGGCTAGCCTATGTTTTGCAACAAAGCCGCGCATCATCTCTTGGCTTGTGGAGTGATTTGCACCGGTTACAAGACTCATGGCTAGCACCTCGTTGAGCCCCCACGGTGCCTTTCTTTGACAATTTCGTCAGCCTGACCTACAAGCCGCGTCATGCAAACGGCTATGGACGCTAGCGCTTTGTTCAGGATGGTACTCGTCGGCCGCCAGACTGAAGAGGGTGGATGGCCATTCACTCCGGCGTGCGGCCAGCCAGCTCTTGAGCCAACGTGTCTGGCATTGCTGGCGCTGCACTCCGGGCAGGGCACAGCCCGAGATCGTGCCACCCAGTTTTTGCTGGGTGCGCAGAATCCCAATGGCAGTTGGTCGGCGTTTGCCGGCGATGACGCTGAAGGCTGCGGGCTTACGGGGCTGGCTCTTTTCGCACTCCTGCGATGTCTCGTCATCTGTGAGCGGACTCATAGGGCTGCGGGCTGGCTGTTGAATCTGAAAGGCTGGGAGTCTCACTGGCTGTGGAAGTGGAAGTTCCGGACGACCGACCGCCGCGTGCGCTTCGATCCGGAGAAATACGGTTGGCCGTGGACTCCGGAAACCGTGAGTTGGGTCGTGCCAACTTCGTATTCGCTACTGGCACTCAAGCATCTCTCGGCCCAACAGCGGGGTGACCCCCTTCACCTCCGCATCCGGCGCGGAGTCGAAATGTTGCTCGACCGCGCCTGTCCGAACGGAGGATGGAACGCGGGGAATGGAGTCGTTTACGGCCAGCCAATGACGCCGCACCTAGACGCAACTGCGCTGGCCCTTCTTGCCCTTGTGGGTGAGCCCCCCAACCAACTCGTGGCTGCGAGTTTGGAATGGCTGCATCGACGCAGCGAAACCTGTTTTGCGATTTGGAGCCTCTCGTGGGCCATCCTCGCCCTTCACGCCTATGGTCGCCTCCCCGCGGCATTACTAGCACGTCTGGTAGAGATCTCCGACCCGAACAGGATTCAAGATTGCGGCACCCTGGCTGTTGCTGCTCTCGCTCTCGACTGCGCTAATGGACGAAACGTCTTCCAGGAGTCCACATGAGCCTTGACCGGCGAACCTTTGTAGCAGGCTCGGTCGGGCTGGCCGCCGGCGGGGCGATGACGGCGCTGCTCCTCAAACCCAAGTACAAAGTAGCTCGCAAGCGGCCCGAGTCGCGCGTAGCGATTCTTCATGCGGATTCCTACACACAGCAGTTGGAGGAGACTCTCCAACGCGGACTGGACTTGTTCCGCCTCGATGTTCGCGGCAAGTCGGTACTTTTGAAGCCCAACCTGGTGGATTTCATTGAAGGGAACCATGTCAACACGCACCCTCTGCTTGTAGCTGCCGCGACGGAATGCTTCCGCCGTTTGGGTGCCAGCAGGGTAATCGTTGGAGAGGGCCCTGGCCATCAGCGGGACACGGGATTGATTTTGTTCGAAAGCGGATTCGAGGAGCAATTGCGCGAACTGAAGGTTCCATTCGTCGATCTGAATCGCGATGAGCTGATCAAGGCTCCTCTGCTCGCAGCCTACACAGGGATGGGCCACCTGTGGCTCCCTCGGACCATCCTTGAGTCTGACCTTATCGTTTCCATGCCGAAGGTAAAGGCTCACCACTGGTCAGGAGTGACGCTGAGCATGAAGAACATGTTTGGGGTTGTGCCCGGCGCCAGATATGGGTGGCCGAAGAACATCCTCCACTGGAAGGGCATCCAGGAAAGTATCCTCGACATTTGTGCTACCGTGCCGGTGCACTTCGTCGTCGCCGATGCGATCATGGCGATGGAAGGAAATGGACCGCTCCATGGGACACCGCGACCTTTGAATCGAATCGTTCTCGCCGATGATCCCGTCGCTGCGGATGCGACCTGCGCTAGGCTGATGGGCCTAGACCCAGACAAGGTTACCCACATTCGAGTCGGAGCAGATTTCCTCGGCAATTCGTCGGAGGAGTTCATTCGCCAGCTCGCTGAACGCCTCATTGCGCCGGCGACTCCGTTCCGCTTGGTGCCGGAATTCGAGTACCTGAGACGAACTCCAGACTTCAAAGACTAGAGCCGGTTACTGGTCCGAGGCAGGTTGCCACCCATTCGCTAGTGTCCAGATGCAGGGACATTTTGGGTCTTCCCGTCAAGTAATTTGCAGTGACTCCAGATAGGGGCGCATTACGTTCGCGACCCGGCAGACCTTCGCCGCTGCCCAGAGGTCATCCATCGAAGCTCTTCTGAGGCGTCGGCATTCTTTGAGTGCTTCGAGAGCTACATCTATGCCGACCTTGTTACGGAACTTGAAGCAATCCGCCACAGTCTTGGCCACAGAATATGCGCGGACAGTTCCCCCGCGCACCGGATACTCTTTCAGTCCAAACTGGAGCGCGAGTCCCGACATGCGAATGAGGCGAATCGGCGGGTAAGCTATTCGGGGAGCCCACGCCTTGACGTCAATTGCCATCCACACTTGGTGTGGGATCTGCGTGGTGAGTTTGTGAAATTCAAGAGCGGAAACGAGGCAAATCACACCCTTCGGGATTCTTGCTGTTGCCTCGATGAGTGACAGGTGCTCGGTGATGGGGAAGGAGTCCGAGGCATAAAGGCCACGGCCAACTCTCTTGAGCAGACCCTTCCCTACAAACCTCGACAGGTAATTCCGAGGGATGCCAAGACTGGACACCTCCTTCGAGCGGATGAGATGCCCTTGGGCTGCCAGACTAAGGATGCGGTTTGTTTTGGACTTCATCGTAAGCCAATGTACCATTTCCTCGGTATATGTCAACAAGTACCGATGTTTTGCTACGCGTCTAACAATTTGAATCTGCAAAGCTTACAACCGTTAGCACACCGCATCCTAACAGCCAGGGACACGGCCACCACCGGCGCAGCTGGCCGATCTGCGCATGCAAACCATGGCGCCATTTTTTCCAGCTAGATTGACGGCTGGTTTGCACGACCCAGCTGTCCCTCTGCAGGGTAATCGGCTAACATGGCCACGATAATTCACATGGCCGTGTTAATAGACAGGCGGGCGGCGCGAAGCGCCTGCTTGCAATCTTACGCGATTTGCGTAATACTTTACGCAATATGCGTAGGACGCGACCGCTGCAGGCCCTCTTTCCGGAAACGCGCGAAGGTATTCTCAGCGCTGCCTTCACGCGACCTGAGAAATGGTGGTACCTCTCCGAACTGGCGGATTATCTGCGCACCACCCCTTCCAGCCTGCAACGCGAACTCGCGTCACTTGTGGCGGGCGGTATCTTGCAGCAGCGGCGAGAGGGGACCCGCATTTACTTCAAGGCAGAGACCCAATCCCCGATGTTCACCGATCTCAGAAGCCTTTTTGAAAAGACTGCTGGCCTGATCCCAATATTGCAAGGCGTGCTGGAGCCCTTTGGAGATCAGATCGCCTGCGCTTTCCTTTACGGTTCAATCGCTAGCGGCACGGAAACGGCCGCCAGCGATGTGGACTTGATGGTGATCGGAAAGGTGGGTCTGGCTGATCTCGCCCCGGCTCTCCGCAAGGCCGAAGGTCGTTTGGGAAGAGAGATCAATGTTACGAATTACTCGGCCAGCGAATTCGAGAGGAAAGCCGTGGGCAAGGATCACTTTCTCTTGACTGTCCTTCGTGGACCAAAGGAATTTGTGAAAGGAAACCAGCATGACTTGGACACAATTATTGGCTAAGAGGGAAGTCCAGAGACATCGCACGTCCAAAAACGAATTGGACAACATGCGTGCCCTAATCGCTCGCGATCTGGCTGACGCTTCGGTCGAGGGCCTGTCCGCTGATCGCAGTTTCGCAACCGCCTACAACGCCGCTCTCCAAGCGGCGCATATGGCAATCGCTTGCGCGGGGTATCGCGTTACCGGCAAGACGGGCCACCACAAAATCTCGTTCGAAAGTATCAGGCGTGTTCTTGGCCGAGGCGCCCACAAGTACGCGGATTACTTTGAGACGTGCCGTCGCAAGCGAAATACGATTGACTACACCCATTCTCATGTGGCAACCGAGACTGAAGCGAAAGAGATCCTAGCCAAGGCCACAGAGTTCTGCGAAGTTGTTGAAACCTGGATAACCAAGACGCATCCGACGCTGAAGAAATGAGTCGCACGTCTGACCCAGGTTTATCTAGCCCATTTACCGGAGCAAGTTCCCACATTCGGCAAGTCGCTGCACAGCGCAACAAGTCTTCGGTCTTGGCGTTTCGGTCTTTGAGGCACAGCTCAGGGCCTCTGGTGCTACGCTGTACGCTTAGCTCCTGACTCCGTCTTGAACCCCGAGTCGCACAATGAGAGTGAATCACAAAAATAAGAAATGGCAACCCACAGCGCTTGAGCGGCGCGCGCAGGCGAGTGCCCGCTTGCGTGCGAGGCGGCAACTGTTCCGCGTTAGCCCGCCTCGATTTGAGAGGGCGCAGCGGGAATACATCGAATGGGAAGCGTTCTCGCTATGGGTCCGTGCGATCGCCGATGCAGAGAAGAGGTTGCCCGCGGCGGTGGTGAGGACCATTCAGCAGTGCTGCCCCGGCCTGCTTCCCCCAGGCAGAGCGCCCGCCAAACTTCTCCCATTGGACGTTCTCAAATGGGTTCACAACCATACTTTCGGCGCCGCTAAACGCGAAGGGTGGCTCGATGCACTCATGTTCTATTCTGTGCGAGACTCTCGCTCGCAGCGAACGTGGGCATACTGGGAGCATTGCGAGCGTCGATGGAAAAAGAAACGGCCGCGCCCGTATCCCTCTTTCGAGCGATGGCTCCATGCAGCCAAAAAGTGGAGGCAACCTTCTTTACCCTGATTCTGCTTGCTGACACCTTCGGCGGTGCCGAAAGAATGCGTTGCCGCGAATCGAACGGCCACACCCACACTTCCTCACGGTCAGCGCGTGCCTGCGTGACGCGTGAAGTCGGTTCGCCTCGTCTTTGCCAGCGTTCGGTGCGAGGTCCATTACTTCTTTTAGCCAAGAGCGTGTCTCTGGATTGAGAAAGTCAGAATTGATCAGCGAACCGTTCCGCCGGCAGAAGCGCCGTAGCGAGTTCTCCGTGATGCGGGGATCGCAGAATTTCAGTACGCCCTTGAGAATGTATTGCTCGACGGTTTCCAAGCTCACACCTAGTGTTGTAGCCGCTTCCATCCAAAAGCGTTTTGCCCGTGAAGCTCGCGTTGGAAACGCACCAACGCTGGCGCTGAATGAAACTGAGACCTCCTCAGAGTGAGGGTGTTCGGTAGGCAGTTCGGAGATTGCGCCGTCCATCGGCGACGAGGTCTCGGCACCCGGGGACGGCCGCGCCAGGGCCTTGCTCAATTCGTGCAGCGAACGGTTCGTGATCCGCGGGTCTCGAACCTCCAGCAGGCCATCGACGATCAGCCTTTGGACAGTCTTTATTCCGAGATGCAACTCTTCTGCAAGCGTGCGCCGCGCATAGCCATCCCTATGAAGGCGACTGCTCTTGCCGAGCACAGCCAGCCGGTAGCGCACTGCGCTCTCAGAACGGTGGAGAAGTTTGGCGATGACCTTGGAGTGTTTGTAGCCGGCGAGGTTCAGCAGAATGCGGTCGTCGTCTTCCGACCATGTGCACCCGGCACGTTCTCGCCTTCGCTTGGGACTGCTTCGTGTAAGACCGAGTTTCGCAGCTCGTCTCCACACGATGTGCGGACGCCAGTCCGGATGCCGTTTCAGAAGTTCGCGGACTGCCTTCTGTTTTCCTGCCCATCCGTCCTCGTAGCCCTTGCGAAGGAGTTGGTCGTCTTCGCGGCTCCAAACAGCACGGCGAAATCGCGATTGGGGTGCGGGATGTTTGAGTTCTCGGATGCGACGCCAAAGCTCCGCCCGCTCCAAGCCATGCTCATGCTTGAGAATCCTTTCGATTGCCGCGTGGGAGCCCGCACGGCCCTGCCTGGCGCCGTTCCGGAGGATTTGGTCCACCTGCTCCGGAGTGAAGAATCGAAACGACTCCCAGCGCGTCGCGTTGTTCCAACGGTCCGCCATTGAAACTGATCCCCGTAACGACACCTCTTGAATCTGCCCACGCTTGGCGTGCCCGAGGTCCCGCGTCCGCACACACCACGCCTATGGCTATGGCTAGACGGTCAGCAGGAAGCGCGGAATTGGCCCCTGCCGGAGAAATGGCCCCCAGGCTGTTTGAGACGGAGCGCGAATCTGCCGTCACTTAATTGAGGCTTTGAGAAGCGAAAACCTCAATCAAAGAGGGCCAAAAATCGCTGATTCGGTAGTTGTAGCGGGATTGTTATTGGGCTACCTGTTCCTACCTTGAGGTGGCCGGTATGAGTGCTTTTCGATCCACTTGCTGGATCGGATTGTCCCATGTTGGGATGAAGCTGCGCTGTCACGGCTGGAGGGACTACGATGACCTTCTCATAACCCTCCACCTTGCAACTGATCGGTTTGTCGGAAACATTCGTCAGAAGAAGCTGCCCAGCGCTCACTGATGCGGGGAAAGCCAGCCCAATTGAGCCGACCAAAACAGCGGTGGAAAGTACTTTCATTCGCACTTTTCCCACGGCGTCCTCCTCAAGCTTGAAGGTCATGTGGCATGAGTTCCTGAGCCTCGGGGAAGGGGGATATATTAGGCTTCTAATTCACTTCCGTGTCAACTAAAATGTCCGCTTCTCGAAGAAGCCAGTATCACTGTGTCTGTGCGACCGCTAGCGCGCGGTCTAATTGGGCATCAACGCCCGCAGCAAGAGACTCCGGAGAGTTCTCGACCACAACATCGGGTTCTACTCCCAAGCCCTCGATGCACTTTCCTTTCCATGTGTACCAGCCTGCAATCGGCATGCGAAGTAAGTACCCACAGGGCAACTTGAAATTAGCGCCCCCGAGAACTTCGCCTGCTGTCCTTGTGCCGACGAGTGAAGCCAGGCGCTTCTCCTTCGCGAAACTGCAAACCATTTCCGCCGCGCTGTGCGTGTGTTCATTGATGAGAACAACTGTGCGGCCATGAAATGGTTGGGACCCGAGACCCTCGGTCACGAGGACGAGAGAGCGATCTCTCTGGAAGAACTTGAAACGCAGGGCCATTAGGAGCAGCTCCACTTTGGTTGCAGGAATTCTGTTGATGCGAGCCAGTCTTTCTTTCTGATACCCCTTCCGAAGGCGTGCGCGGCTGAGACTGTGGCCAATTTCCACTTTGCCGGGACACAGATAGCTCATTAGGCGTAATGAGCCTAGGCCACCTCCGACATTGCCGCGCAGGTCTACGATGAGTCGTTGAGCGCCATGGTCCTTCAAGTCGCGAATGGCATCGTCCAGAGACCTGGCGAAACTCTGGCCTATCGCTCCCGGGAACGTCGCTACTTTCACTACGCCGACATCGGGGGTGAGCATCCGGTGGGACAGGCTGCGGGGCTCAACCATTGGGGGGCGATCTTTTGCCGCTCGATTTGGCACTTCGATGGAAACTTGGCGGTTGCCGTCATTCAAAGTGGCGATCTCCAGTTGATAACTGCTGCCGATACGAAAACTGGCGGGTTTAGGTGGGGTCACAGGCCCGGAATCTATGGAAAGCAGGAACTCACCGGGGCGAATCCCTGCCTGAAACGCGGCTCCGCCTTCGAGGACATCGACGAACATCCAGCGCTTGCCCTCCGGCCTTTCAATGGCGCGCAGGGTGGCGTTGATGGAGTAGGGTGCTGGAATGTCATCGCGATTCCGATGGAAGAATGCTGTGTGACTGCTGCCTAGTGCTCTGAGGAGTTCCTTGACCCCAGCTTCAAAAGCCCCCCGCTCATCCTCGCCAACGAGAGCCGGCATGCGTTTGTCGATCAGCGCAACCCACGGCCCGTAGTCCTGATTTGGGTTGGTGACGTTGATGTGCCGCTCGAGAACGAGCTTCTTGATTGTGTTTATGATCGTGGCGCGGTCTTCCTTCGTGAGGGCGAGCGCTGGCACATTTGAGTTCGTAGACATCGATTCGGCTCCTAGTTCGGCGCTGTCGGTTTCTTGGAGCCGAAGCTGATGGGATGATCACCAGCACCTTCCAGCTTGAAACCCGCCCAATAATAGGGGAGAGCTCGCGCACCATAAGCTTTGAGCATGTCGCGCTTAGCTGCGGTCAGGGCGCGAGCGGGGGGCCTTCCGTCAGCGAGGTGACCGTAAAAGCGCTTCATTACATACAGCGTGGAAATGTCATCGATGCTCCACAGCGTGGACAGCACGGCTTTCGCACCGCCTAACCGAAACGCGAGGGAGAGATTGGCGATGCCTTCCTGGCCTTGCAGGCTACCGACGGCAGTGTCGCAGGCCGACAAAACAACCAGATCAGCATCCGCACGAAGGTGAACAATCTCGCTTGCTTCCAAGATGCCGTCGTCGCCTGATTGCGGGTCGCTGAGAAGCATCAGAGCAGCGCGATCAGGGTGGTTTTCGTTCGATACCGCGTGGATTGCTAGGTGAATGACGGAATACCGACCAGCAACGGATTTCTTGAACGCGAATTTGGTTGCCCCTGATCCGAGTAGCAGAGTGCTGTCATCAGCCCGAAGTGCGGTTTGGGCGGCGACAATCTCCTCTCTGGAGGCGGGCAGATTAGCCAAGGCGGAGCCAACGTATCCTCGTAGCACCGCCAACTTGTTCAGCTCCGCCGTCTGGTCGTAAGGGATGCCGCCAACGCCAAGCAGGGCCCGCTTCACCGGCGTGCCGGGCGGCAACGACCTTGCCAAGTACGTTCCACTCGCAGACCTGGCATAGGTTATCGTGTGCGTAGAAACCAGGTAGCGTCCCCTGCCATCAACGAGGGCCTCGAATGGGAGAATGTGGAGGACGCCGTCCGGGACGATTGTCAGGCGTTCTTGCTTCCCAACCTCTGGGATACCCCGAAAGAGGGTGGTTAAGAGTTGCGCTCCTTCTTGCTTTGAAGCTCGTTTGCCCCTCAGTGTCTTCAGATACGCGCCAACCGGCCCGTCGATGCTTTCCCGGCCCGGTAGTCGTATGACACGCGCAAAGTCGCGGCCGATCACCAGGCAATAGGAATAAGGTTCCGCGAGAACGTACTCAAGCAGGAGTTCGTTTGCAGCCAAGCCGGCACGTACACTGCGCAAGGGGACCGGTTTCCAAGGTTCCGATTTCAAGGGATTTGACCCTGGGGTAAGCCACCTGGTTTGCTCAGCCAGAAAAATCTTGTCTCGGATCTGACGGATTTGCTCGGAGGATTCCGCCCTCGCCAGTTCGAGATTCAGCCGGCTGATCCTGTTGTGCAACTCCGCCTTTTGCGGGGAATCGGATCGTTTCCGACTCGTCAAAAGATCCGTAGTCACGCGCCCGCGGGCGCGCTCAAGAATGAGGAAGGCCTTCTCAATGTCTTTCAGATGGTCTGCAACCAAGGCGAAGTGTTCGGTGTACACAGCGCTCATCGCGGTGATCAGGCCAATCTTTCCGTGCGTGGAGGTAGCCCCTCCGATCATCGCGTCCAGGAAGTCAGAAGCGCGATCATAGGTTGCGCTGGCCTCATGGTATTTCCCTTGGCTGGCCTGGAGCCGCGCCAAGACACGCAGCCTCAAAGGCAAGGGGTAGATATCACCGCTGTTCTGTGTCGATTCTGCTGCGGCAGTTGCCAAGAACTCTGCTTTCGGTAGGTCGCCTCTTTGACGATAAATGTCTGCCAGATTGAACTGAGCATTGGCCAGCAGCCGTTTGAACCCGCCTTTTTGAGCCAGAGCGATTGCAGATTCTAGTTGTTCAGTCGCCCTTGCTTCATCTTCCTTTGCGAGCGCTATTGTCGAGGCTGCGATAAGAGCGATCGTTTCCTTAACGTGTCTCTGACTGGCACGGGCTTGAGCGATGATTTCCTCTGCGAGCTGCTCTGCGGCATCCAGCTTCCCCATGCCCCTCAGCGCCTGCAGCCTGCCCTGATGAACGAGGAACGGATATCCGGCGTCTGGATTCTTGGCCGCTACTTGCAGCGCCTTTTCGAAGTAACCGAGCGCGCCATCAAACGACCCCAATTGCGCGAAAGCTTGTCCAATCGCTGCGAGGTACCGGATTTGGGCGCCGGCGTCTTGCAGCATGGTCGCTCCGATCAGGGCGCCCGAGACCCTCTGGCGAGCAGCCGCCATATCACCCTGCAGGAACATGGCAAATCCAATCTCACCAGACGCCCGGTTTTCCCACTTCTTGTCGCCGAGGGCGTGGGCGATCTTGAGCGCGGCTTCCCAATCGCGAAGCATTGGTGCGGCATCGATCTCTCCGTCGATGTCGCCGCGAACTATCAGGCAGAACAGTCTGAGTTCGTTGTCTGACTGAAGCAGGGGATTCTCATCGAGTTCGATGCCGAGCTGCTCTGAGACTTCCGGAAGGGATAGCTGCTCCATGGTGGAGCGCAGCCGGCCCAACCGGGCGTAGAGAGCATTGCGCGCATCGCCGCGACCGTCGTACAACTGCTCGGCTTGGGTGAACAAAGGAGCCGCATCTGACCAGTTGTAGAGGTCCGCATAGCGAAGGGCCTGCTTCAGCAGTGCATCAGGGTCATCCGAGTTGGTTTGCGCATGGGCGGGTATGCAGATCATGGCCCAGACACACAGGCCCATCGCGACTCGCCCGACACTCATTGCCTTTGCTCCTTGGTCGCAGGCGAGCCAGTTCCTATGAAAACGGGCTGAGTCAAGCGAATACCAGATGAGGACTCAACTTCGAGGTTGTAGCTTCCGGGTGGGACTTGCCGGAAGTCGACTTGGGTCCGAATGAGCACCTGGCCGTCGTGCAGATGCGCTTGTGCCGACTGTGACCAGAATACTTGGTCGCTGGATCTGAGCGTCAAACGGTAAGGCTCAGGCTCGCTCCCTAACGGCAGGATCAAGGTTAGATCCAGCAGCGAACCCGAAACTTGTATGCGCCGCTGAGGATCGCCTTTCCGCGATTTGGACCCACGTGTCGGCGACAGCTCTCTCAGATCCAGAGTGAACGGTGTGAAGGCAATGGGCCCGGGTGCCGTCACGGGCCCAGAAGGGGCAGGGATTATTTGGCCCTCCCGCTGCAGTGCGACAAAGTAAGCAACCATTGAGACGAGGCCAATGACCATGACCGCGCTACCAATCCACATCGGAGAGGCTTTTGGCCAACCGAGCACCTCCCTCCAAAGTGGCTGCTTCTGAGCTTGTTGTTCCTGTCTCAATTCAGCGAGGAGGTCCATGTATCGGTTGAAGCAGGGAGAGCAGAAGCTGAGATGCTCACTGAGGGCAGGGTCTGCCTGTCGAGGCAGCACAGCCATTGACCTCAGTGCGCTCTCGTCTGGACAGCCAGCCCGCTCCGGATTAGGGAAGGCCTCAGACAGGTAGGGCCTCGCGAATGTGAGCAGACGCTCTTCTTCAACATGGGTGTTTGGCTTCATCGGTCTAAGCCCAGCTTCTTGCGTACGCGCCGCAAAGCCTGGCTGAACTTGGACTCTGCGGCGTGAGTCGATATCCCGTAGACGCACGCAATCTCTTTCCAGGAGAACCCTTGCA
>Ga0114945_10001531_pt1 | contig 14287 bp, 10 predicted proteins | sample OV2TP3_FD_87194 | JGI IMG/M metagenome (GOLD analysis project Ga0114945, IMG submission 87194) | Hot spring microbial communities from Beatty, Nevada to study Microbial Dark Matter (Phase II) - OV2 TP3 | ecosystem: Environmental > Aquatic > Thermal springs > Hot (42-90C) | place: USA: Beatty... | reverse complement strand
TACCGAATTCCAGACACGGTCATCCTTCCACGCCGCAAAGACGCCCTTGCCCGCCAGATGCGACAAGTCCGCCTCGCCTTCGACCCGATCCTCAAACTGCAGCCGGATTCTGTAATTCTTCAGCGCCGCCACCGAAATAACTTTTGGCATTTCGTCTCGTCCTCCATTGTATTGAACGTCCGATTCACTTAAACCTTACCGCCACGATTTTTCAAAAGCAAGTTCAGACCCTGCTCGCTTGACTTGAAGCCCTCGATTCCTCCGCGGCAGATTCAAAAAACTTCAAGATTTCCGCCTTGCCCAGAGCGCGTTCCTCGTTTTTGATGTCTTCCTTTGGAACTCCGAGTTTCTTGGCAATGTCAACCGTCACCGCATTTTCCGGAATGACTTTGACGTTGGTTTGAGACAGTTCCTTAATTCGATAATGGCGGTCAGCCAGTTTGATCGTCTGCCCGCGCATCCAGCGGCCCAAGACAACCGCGTCCTTCGGAATAGGCGGATCAATCGGATGCGGGACGAATCTGTGAATCGCGCGCGGCCGGACCAAAGAGATGTTGAGGGGTCGGCGGCGGGCTGTTGAATCGCGCCAGAATATGGCCGACTCGCTGGCCGTTCCGGGTTCGAACAGCACCTTGCGGAGTTTCCGCGTATTTTTGATTTCATCCGGATAGGGGACTTGGATCTGTGTTCCGAACGAATTTGTCGTCTTAACTTCTCGACGCCGGTTACCCCCGTCCGCAACCGGAACGTGATACGAAAGCTTGGACGATATTTTTTCCGGTTTTCTGTAAAATGTTTGTTGGAACAAACGATTCCGCCAACCGGAGAGTCGGCAGGAATTGTTCTACGCGTTCCGATAACGAATCAGCCATGATTGCGGTGGCGCTTCCGCCTCGGAACGGCGCGCCACACCCTTGCCCTTCGGGTTGCCGAGGAATCCCCGTTGGCGAGGCCGCCTGTCTGCCTGAATCCGCCGCTGGGATACGGCGGTGAGAACGGCGGCGTCTGGGCTTCTTTCACCCTTGATAGTCACTTTTTAGTAGTGAAGGGGGGATTTGTCAACCAGAATCCGCGTGAATCAAGCGGATCAGGGAAAAATCTGTCGCCACATACCGAGATGCCGACGATCTCAGATAGACAGGATTCTCCCATACAGGGTTTAATGTCTGCGCAGGTCTGTGTTCGTCTGCGTCTACTCGATTGGTCATTGTTTCCGCCGTCTATCGCCCGGCAACGCTTTGGCGAAGTCGCATCAATTGTCAAAGCTACTCGCGACGTGATGGCATCGGCGGCCGGTCCATTTTTTTTGAATGGCCTTCTTTCGCATTTGACATCCTGTTTTTCGCGCGGCACAATAGGGGCTACGAGAGGGTAATGCCGATCAGGGAGGAGGCAGAGGCGGCGAGGAGTACGGCGCCGCCCCGAGCCAGGGATGGTTCAGATAGCCGCGGCCAATCCGTTATTTCGAGATCCGACATTTGAAGTCCTGGGTCCGCGATTCAGTCTGCGCGGGACATCGGCGAATGTGGACGGGGTCAGCATTAAAACCGAACCGATTCGCGATCAGACTAGGTCCGAGACCGTCGGCCAGAATGTCACGACTCCCGGTCAATCTCTGACGACCCAGCAGGTCCGCTCCAATCTCGGCCGGACATCGATCGGGACCGACACCGTATTTGAAGTGAAGAGCGGGCTGGAGCGGCTGGATTCGGGTGAGTTGTCGCCCGTCGAGCGGAACCGTGCCCACGCCGAAAACCTCCATTTTACGGAACTCGGCAAGGAACGTCATCATTTTATGAGCATCGGCAGCGAATCGGAGGACACCGGTCAGACCCAGGTCAAACAGTCCGTCGCATTCTCGCCGGAAACCGCGCAACAGGCTGCCCTCCTTGGCAGCCTGGATAAACCGGTGCCGAACATCGCCCCCGCCTCATTCGTTTTGCCAAAACACCCGTCCGGGACGGTCACGTCAGGCACACAGATCGATATCATTGCCTAGGCTGGTGAATCATTGCCCTTCGTGGTCTGAAAATTTCAAAAGACGCGCTCTTTACAACCCGATTTCCCGCGAGTAGGCTCCTTCTTCTATGCGCCAATTGAGTCGGCTCTGGCCGTACGTCACGAGATACCGATGGCAGATTGCGGTGGGCATGGTCTGCCTCATTGTCGTCGATATCCTTCAACTCTACCTGCCGCTTCTGACCGCGCAGGCTGTCGACGCGCTCAGGATGAGCGACAGCGGTCGAGTCCATCAGGCGCTGATCTGGATGGCGGTCCTGGCCGTTCTGATCGCCGCCATCCGCTATGTCTGGCGGCTGCTGCTTCTGGGAGCGTCCCGGAAAATTGAGCGAGATCTTCGGGACGATTTTTTTTCCAAACTCCTGCGCCTTCCCCAGCCCGCCCTGGACGTTTCCCGGTCCGGAGACCTTCTGTCTCTTTCGACAAATGACATCGGCGTCATCCGGCAGTTTCTGGGGCTCGGGATGATGTCGCTGTGCGATTCGATTGTCCTGGTGATTTACTCGCTCTTTCTGATGATGACCCTCAGCGTCAAACTCACCCTCCTCGTGGCGATTCCCCTGCCGCTGGTTGCGCTGTCGATGGGTTTTTTGGCCGTCCGGCTCCATGCCGCCCACGATGAGACCCAGACCCAGTTTGGGGATCTGTCCGCGAGGCTTCAGGAGGACCTCTACGGCGTCCGGCTGCTGCGCGCCTGTGGACAGGAAACAAACCGTCACCGCAAGTTTGTAGCGGAGTCGGAATCCTACCGGCAAAAATCGATGGCGGTGATCCGTCTCCAGGGATTTTTTTATCCGCTAATGAAATTCCTCACCGGCCTGGCCACGGTTCTGGTGATCGCCTGGGGCGGCCGGGAAGTGATTCAGGGGCGGCTGACGCTGGGGCAGTTTGTGGCGTTTTCGGAATACGTGGCGATGCTTTCCTGGCCGCTCATGGCGATGGGATGGATCATCAATCTGGTCCAGCGGGCCCGCGCGTCCATGGGCCGGATTTGCCATGTGTTGGATGATCAGTCGTCGGCCGGATCAGCCGCTCCGCGGCTCCAAGTGCCGGCGTCTCTGACGTCGGCCGGATCAGCGCCTCCGGCGCCGACTGCCGCCCGTCTGGATCCGGATGGATCGGGAACGCGGACATTTCGAGTCCTCGCCATCCGGAATCTCACCCAATCCGTGGAGGGCGCCCGCGCGGACGGGGAGCCGGTGTCGGCCTTTCGATTTGTCGGATTGACTCTGACGATCCGGCGCGGGGAATGGGTCGGTGTGGCGGGCCGGACGGCGAGCGGCAAGAGCGCGCTGGCGGACCGGATCCTGCGGATTTACGATCCGCCGGCGGGATCGATTCTTCTGGACGACACGGACATCACAGGCATCGACGAGCGTTTGTTGCGCGATCGGATTTCCTATGTCCCCCAGGACGGTTTTCTTTTCTCGCAATCACTCGCGTCGAATTTCAAACTCGGCGCGCGGCGCGCTTCGGATGATGACGTCTCGGAAATCGCGCGGGCCGTTCAAATTCAATCCGAAATCGACCAGTTCCCGGACGGCCTGAAAACCCGGGTCGGCGAGCGGGGCGTGACTCTCTCCGGCGGCCAACGCCAGCGCGTGGCTCTTGGCCGGGCGCTGCTGAAGGACGCCGACTTCTACATTCTCGACGATCCCTTTTCATCCGTCGATGTCGACACGGAAGAGCGTATTTTCGATCAGCTCAAAACGCGACTCCGCGGCCGGGGAGTGCTGCTGATTTCGCATCGCATCCGGAGTCTGGCGCGAATGGACCGGATCGTGGTTCTTGACGGCGGAACAGTCGCGGAGTCCGGAACGCACGAGGAGCTCCTCGCGCGCGGCGGACTCTACAGCCGGCTGGCCGAGTCGCAGATTCTCGAGGACCGGCTGCTTCCGACTGGAGGCGGGCGCTGATGGACGAAGAGCGCCGGGGATTTCAGAAGGGCGATTGGGCGCTCTTTTTGCGATTTCTTCACTACGTCCGATCCCATTCACGGCCGCTCCTTCTGGCCATCATCGCCATGGCCGGCGCCAGTGTCGCGCAGGTGGCCGGACCCTATCTCATCAAAGTAGGGATCGACCAGTATATTCTTCCAGGCCGGATCGATCAGCTTTGGAATATCGCGGGCCTTTATCTTCTGATGCTGGCGACTCTGTTTGGATGCGCCTTCATCCAGACGACCGTCATCGGCGACGTCGGCCAGCGGATTTGCCTCAAACTCCGCGATGATCTCTACGCCCACCTTCAGCGTCTCCCGCTGAGATTTTTCTACTCCCAGCCGGTCGGCCGCACCGTCACGCGTCTGACCAACGACGTGGAGGCGCTGTCGGAGCTGGTGTCGTCCGGTGTGGTGGCGATCCTGTCGGATGTGCTCCTTCTGGCGGGCATCGCGGCGGTGATGTTCTGGATGAATTCCGGGATCGCTCTGATGGCCTTTCTGCTTCTTCCGCCGCTCGTGGCGCTTACCTGGCGGTTCCGAACCCGCGTGCGGGAATCGTTTCGAGCCATCCGCCTGAAACTCGCGCGGCTGAACGCCTTCTTAAACGAGCGGGTCCAGGGCATGCGGGTGATCCGCGCCTTCAACGCCGAATCGGAAACGGCCGATCGGCACGCCGGGGTCAATGCGGACCATTACGAAGCGCACATGGACTCGATCCGGCTCTTTGCCGTGTATAATCCGCTCGTCGATCTGATCGGGGCGCTGTCGGTGGCGGTATTGATCTGGTATTCGGCCGGGCGGATTTTATCGGGGCACCTGACGTTCGGGGAACTGGTGGCTTTTCTCGTCTATCTGGAAATGTTTTACAAACCCATCCGGGATCTGGCGGAAAAATACAACATTCTGCAGGCGGCGCTGGCGGCCATGGAAAAGGTATTCGGCCTGATGGACGAACCCGTTGAGGATCTCCCCCGCGGGGACGGCCGGGCTCGGCAGCCATGGGCGATTGCGCCCGGGAATCATCTTCGCGGCGAGATCGTTTTTGATCGTGTCACCTTCGCGTATGAGACTCTTCAGGGAAAACGGTCCGCTGATGTTTTGCGGGACCTGTCGTTCGAGATCCGCCCGGGGGAGAAAGTGGCGATCGTGGGCGCGACAGGCGCGGGCAAATCGACCATCGCATCCCTGATCCTCGGATTCTACAGCCCTCAATCCGGCCGGATTCTTCTGGACGGCGTCCCCGTCCGGGAGTATGATCTGCCCGTCGTCCGGCGGCGGATTGGATACATCACGCAGGAGCCGTTTCTCTTCTCCGGAACGCTCGAGGACAACATCACGCTTGAGGACGCGACGATTTCGCCGGCTGCCGTCCGGCACGCGGTTGACGCCTGCGGCCTGGCCGGCGGCCGGTATCCGCAGGGGCTGAAAACCAGGATCGCGGAGCGCGGCGTGACGTTTTCGGCCGGGGAGCGGCAGCTCATCGCGTTTGGGCGCTGCATGGCCTTTGAGCCGGACATCCTGATGCTGGACGAAGCTACCGCGGCGGTCGATTCGGTCACGGAGCGGTGGATTGAGCGGGCGTTTGGGATGCTGTCGAAAAACCGCACCGCGGTTGTCATCGCGCACCGGCAGAGCCTTGTGCAAATTTGCGACCGGATACTGGTCATCCATCAGGGCCGGCTGGTCGAATCCGGATCCCATGAGGAGCTGGTTCGCAGAGGCGGCGTTTATTCCATGATCTTTCGACTCCAGGAGGTTGCTTGAAACCGTCCACGGAACAAAAAACAAAAGGATTTCTATGGGACATGGATGAGCCCGCGGGCGGCCGAAAGTCCCGGGCCGCGGCGGAGTCCGTGACGGATCCGGCGATCGCCAACGACGAATCGGGATTGTTCTCGGAACACCTGGAGGGCCTGCTCCGGAGCGACCAGCGAATTGACCGGGTGCACAAGGTTTTTATATCGCGTAGTCTCAAGATGTCGAGCATCAGGGCCATTGGATTTGACATGGACCACACGCTGGCTCTGTACAAAAAACGGCCCATTGAGGAGCTGGCATTCCGATCCACTGTCCTGAAGCTCATTCGCCGGCCCGGGTATCCATCGTCCCTGCTCAAAATGCCCTACGATCCTCTCGCCTGCATCCGCGGATTGATCGTCGACAGGGATCGCGGCAATATCCTGAAGGTCGACCAGTTCAATTACGTCGCCGTCGCTTATCACGGAACCCAGCCCATCCGGCCGGCGGACATCCGCCGGCAGTACTCCGAGGACACAGTGCGGTTCGATCCCCTTCGTCACTACAGTGTGGATACCCTGTTCTCCGTGCCGGAGGTCTATCTCTACGAGAAACTCGTCGACCTGATCGACCGGAAAACCATTTCCGGGAAAACCTACTCGGAGGCGTTTATGGACGTCCGGGCCTGCATTGATGAGGCCCATCGCGATGGGAGCATCAAGAGCCGGGTCCATGAACATCCGGAAAAATTCTTTGATCTCGATACCAATCTGCCACTGACCCTGCACAAATTCCGCATGGCGGACAAAAAACTTTTTCTGCTCACCAACTCCGATTTGGCCTATGTGGATCTCGTCCTCGGATTCCTGCTGAACGGAAAACTTCCGGGATACCCGGCCTGGAGGGACTACTTTGATTTGATCTGTGTCGAGGCCGGCAAACCGGGATTCTACAAGCGGACAGAGGCCGCGGAACCGATCGATGGAGCGGCGGCCGGGAAGGCCAGGATTTTCCGATTGGGCAACGCCCGGGAGATGCAGCATCGGCTGGGCGTATCCGGCGACCGTATGCTTTACTTCGGCGATCATACCTATGACGACATTTTGAGGACAAAGCGGCAGTTCAACTGGCGGACGGCGATGATCGTTCCGGGTCTGGCGGCGGAGATCAAGACCAGCCAGAAGGAGGGCCGGCTCCGCACCGATCTCTTCAAGCTCTTTCAGGACCGGGATGGGCTTTACTTGAACGTCACGAAACTCTACAGCCAGGTGGCGCGGATTCGAGCGGACAAGATTCACAATTTCTCGCGGAAATCTCATGCGGAACTGCTGCGGATGGACAATCGCACGCATGACCTCTTCGGACAGGTGATCCGGATCGAGCGGCGTCTTTCGGAGAACATGATCAAAATCAATGCCCTCAACAGGGAACTCTTCCGCCGATACAACAAGTACTGGGGATCCGAATTCTCCGCCGGCAATGAAATTTCGAGATTCGCGGGCCAGATCACCGATTTCGCCTGCATCTACACCGGCAAGGTCTCCAATCTCCTCGCCTATTCGCCCAATAAGTACTTCCATAAAAAACGCATCGTGATGCCCCATGAGTCCAACTAAACCGGCCCGATCAGCGCCTCGGATCAGCGCCTCCGGCGCCGCAAGTGTCGGAGTCTCTGACTCCGACCCGGCGCCTCAAGTGCGGGCTGCGCCCGCGTCTCTGACGCCGGCCGGATCCCTCCTCATTAAAAATTGTCTCCGAGTCGCCGCCTTGGACGATCACCGGTCGGAATGGACCGGAGCGGATATCTTCATCGAAGGCAACCGGATTGCCCGGATTGGTAAAAATATCCGGGCGCCGAAGGCTCACCGCACGATCGATGGACGCGGCAAGGTCGCCCTGCCGGGATTCGTCAACACCCATCACCACCTCTATCAGACTTTTCAGCGGAATGTTCCCTATATTCAAAACGCGGAACTCTTTGACTGGCTGATCGCCCTCTACGAGATCTGGCGCGAAGTGACTCCGGAAATCGTCCATACGTCGGCACTCGTCGGCATGGGGGAGCTGCTCCTGACCGGTTGTACCACGACCACGGACCATTTCTACGTCTTTCCCAAAAAGGTCAGGCCGGACCTCCTGGATGAGGAGATCCGCGCGGCCGCGGAAATCGGAATTCGGTTTCTCGCCACGCGCGGGTCCATGTCACGCGGCCGGTCTCAGGGCGGTCTGCCGCCGGACGATGTTGTCCAGAGCGAATCGGATATCCTGAAAGATTGCGAGCGCGTCATCTCCCGGTACCACGATCCCTCACCGGACGCCATGTGCCGCGTCGCTCTTGCGCCCTGTTCGCCTTTTTCAGTGACCAGCCGGCTGCTTAAGGACTCGGCCGTCCTTGCCAGAAAAAAGGGGGTTCGGTTGCATACGCATCTTGCCGAAACTAAGGATGAGGAGGCGTTTTGCTTGAAAACTCATCGCAAAAGACCCTTTGATTATATGGAAAGCGTTGACTGGGTGGGGCCGGATGTCTGGTACGCGCACGCAATTTATTTGAACGACGCCGAAATCCGCCGCATGGCCCGATCCCGCACGGGCGTCGCACACTGCCCCTGCTCCAACCAGCGGCTGGGTTCCGGCATCGCGCCCGTGCCCGCCATGCTGGCCGCGGGTGTCCCGGTCGGACTCGGTGTCGACGGATCGGCCTCGAACGACAGTTCTGACATGCTTGGCGAGCTTCGCGGCGCGCTGCTTCTCCACCGCGTGATGGGAGGGGCGGCGGCCATCACCACGGACCAGGTTCTCCGGATGGCCACGCGGGGCGGCGCGGAGGTGCTGGGATTTCCGGATATCGGAGTTCTCGGGCCGGGCCGGCTGGCGGACGTCGTATTGTGGGATATGGACCGGCTGGGGTATGCGGGCGCCCTCCACGATCCGGTCGCGGCGCTTCTCTATTCCGGAGACAGCCACATCGCCGACACCGTCATCGTCAACGGAAAAATCGTTGTCGATAAGGGGCGCCTCACAACGGTTCGGGAGCCGCGGCTGATTGATCGGGCGAATCGTCTGGCCGCGGACCAGATTCGGCGGGCGGCCCGGCGGACAAAAATCCATTACGCCGAACGCAAGCTCTGGAAGAAAGGGTGACGGCGATGCCCCCAAAAACGCGTGTGGCGGTGGTGCCGATCGGCAGTGTGGAGCCGGGAATGACGCTCGCCGGGCCCGTGCTGTCCTCATCAGGCCAGACCCTGATGACATCCGGCACGACGCTTGAGATGACGCATATCGAGTTTCTGAAAAAACGCGGAATCCAGAAAGTTCAGATCACGACCGCGGAATTTGCCGCCGCGGACGCGGATGTCTACAAGCGAACCATCGACTCGCTGGCAGCGTCGGCAGGACCCGATTCGGTCGACGTCTCCAACATCGATCCCGGCGGGCCGACGGTGGTGTTGAATCAGATGCCCGTCGACTCCCCACCCGCCGATTCGCCAACCGCCAAACAGGTCCGGACGGAGCAGATCGAAAAGACCAACAGGGACTGGCAGGCCAGGCGGGTCGCGCGGCAAAAAACGATGGTCGAAAAACACGGTGAAAAATACCAGAAGGTCGTCCAAGCCCTTGGGGATCCTCAGTCGGTCTCACCCACGGCGGCCTTCCAGCCGGCCAAACTGTTCACGTCGACCGCAAAGGATTTGACGGAACATATTTTTCTCGAAAAAAAACTCAATACCGACACCCTGGACATCCTGACTCAAAACATCACCACGGAAATCATCACGCGACAGGGAATGGCAACCCTGCTTGCCCGGGCTCAGGCCGCCGGCCAGTATCTCCTAGCCCACATGGTCAATGTCGGCGTCTACTCGATGTATCTGGGAATCAAGATGGAGATGTCATCGGAGGAAATTCGGGACATCTCGATTGGCGGCATGCTGGCTGACATCGGAATGCTTTCCCTGCCGGATCAGTTCTGGAAGCAGGACCGCAGCCTCTGGGATAAGGAGGAAAAACATCTGAGATCCCATCCGGATGCCGGATACCGGATGATCCTCGATACGGCCGGCGCCAGAGACAGTTGGGCCCGGCTCGCGCTGGAGCATCATGAACGGCTGGACGGAACTGGATATCCGAAGGGATTATCAGCAAAAGAGATCGGGCTCCCGTCGAGGATGGTTCAGATCTGTGATGTCTATTCCGCCGCGACGGCCGACCGCGCCTACCGGGACGCGAATTTGCCCGACACGGCGATTCGGCAGATGATGGGCAAACCCAACCTCTATGACCGGGCGATCCTGGAGTTATTCTGCCAGCTGGTTGGATTCTATCCGGAAGGATTTATCGTTCTTCTATCTTCGGGAGAGCACGCGGTGGTCGTGACAACCAATTCTAAAAATGTGTTCCGGCCGGTGGTGAGGCTTCGGAAGGACAAAGGGGGCCGGCCGCTCATGCCGCAGGAGCAGGTCATTGTCGATCTGACGTCTCGCCCGGATCTGAGGATCATCAAAATATTGGAGGACGATACCATCCGCTGGGTGTAGACCAGGGATTGCATAGACTCAGCGATACAGGGCCAGATTCCAGCCGCAGTTGGGTTTGACGCAGCGGTCGCGGCGCTGGTGATCCCGGCAGGTTAAATCCCATTTTCGATCCAGTCCCGCGTGGATCAACGCGGCGTAGCTTTCCACCCAAAAATAGGCCCGCCTCTGCGCGTTATAATGCCCAAACGGCACCCGGCGGTACTTTCGATAAATAAATTCGGCGATCTGTTTCGGATGGTATCCCATCTGATCCAGAACCCGGACGGCGGCCTGGACCTGGGTCGGTTCCAGCAGCTCCGACGGGTTCAGCGCGTGGCGGATACAGGGCGGCAGATGGCGATAGGAAAGTTTCGGAAGCATTCGGGCGCCCTGGTCAAAATGATAAAAGAACGCGCCTATGCGCGATTCACGATAGGCGCTGATCACTCTCATCCAGCCGTTCGTGCCGTCCGGCGGATGCCCATGGGGCACGCGCTCGGCCAGGGACGCCGCGGCGCGGAAATGCCGGCGGAGCCTCAGACACTCCCGAAGGTCGAGATCAAGCGAGCCCGGACGATGCCGGGGGATCAAAATCTCCACCGGGATCCGGTGCGCGTTTCTTGCGCCGACCTTGTCCACCTGCACTCTATGTTTCTGGTACGACGAAAACGGTACCCGGACGTCACGCATGTAGATCGGATCGGCATAGGATGTGAGATCGATCGAGATCGCCTCCCGGCCCAGGGGCGGGTGGATGTCGGAAAAATAAACTGGCAAGATTTTCTTGCCCGCGCGGCGACCCTCCGAAATATCCCGGATGATTTCGCCGGCCAAAAAAAGTTGCAGCCGGCCCATTCCTGAAAATCCCAGAGCGGTTTGTCTTGGAATCCGGCGTCGCGCGTACGCAGCCGCCAAGCTCGGCTCCAGACGGCCCAGATCCTCCATCTCCCGGTGGCGCGGTCCAAAGGGAAATCGTGTCCAGAAATGATAGCCCTGGCCTGTCACCACTGACAGCACTGGAAGTCGATACCGCCGGTAGACGCCGAGGATGATTTCGTAGAATGGCTCCAGCAGGCGAAAAACGCGGTCGGGATTGAGATGCGCCTCGCCGGGATACCGGGGATTATAGTATTCGATGTCCAGCAGTCCCGGCGTGGCGTCGGATTGCTGCAAACAGGTCAGCACATCCAGCCCCCGATCAAGCATCCGGGACAGACCGGAAACACCAGTCGCGTAGAATCCCTTCGCATTGCCGCGCCAGAGTTCCGACTCGCCGTATCCCACCAAGTAGCTGGCGGTTTCGACAAATTCCCCGATCAATCGCCGGACGGCGGGATTGCGGTAGTACTCGACCTGGTTGAGCATCTCAGTACATCAAGTACTTTTTTCGTCTATTTAAAAACTGTTTCAGGTCGTCCTGGTAGGTCGATATGACCTCTTCTGCGGGCCGGCCATCGGCGATCATGCGGCGGATTCGGTCATTGCCCCAGGCCGAATCGACGTTCTGGAGTTGATCGGGCCGGTCTGCCGGATGCCATTTCAGCTGATCGGGCCAGAGTGCGCGGATCTGGCAGAGGAGGTGAATCGCTGTATGCACGGGACGGTACCGGAGTGGATCGTGGACGAAAATCTGCACGCCATGCACTTCCTCTCCCGCGTACCGGAAATAAAACGGTTTCACCGTCAGGGGTCGAAACGCAACGCCGGGCAGCGATGGCAAAGCATCGCGGAGTTTCCGGCCGTCCATCCAGGGGGCGCCGACCAGATGAAAGGGCATCGGCGTACCCACGCCTTCCGAAAGTGTTCCCATCTCGCCGATGAGGCCGGTAATGGGATAGAGCAGGGCGCTCTCAGGCGTTGGAATGTGCGGGGATGTTGGCACCCAGTATAGTCCGGTGGCCGGAAAAAGCATCGTTCGTTTCCAGCCGCGCATGGGAATCACCGTGAGGTTGCAGGCAATATTCTGTTCCTGGTTGAAATACCAGGCGAGTTCCCCGATCGTCATGCCGTGAACCACAGGGATCGGAGCGACGCCGATAAACGATCGGAATGCGGGCTCCAGAATCGGGCCGTCGACCGTGCGACCCCCCATCGGATTGGGCCGGTCGCACACGATGACCCGTTTCCCGTTTTCGGCCGCTGCCTGCATGGTGTAATACAGCGTTGAGATATAGGTGTAGCTGCGAGATCCGATGTCCTGCAGGTCAATGACGAGAACATCGACATCAGCGAGCATCTCCGGCGTCGGCTTTTTGGTTTTCCCATAGAGGGATCGCACAGGCAGTCCGGTAACCGGTTCTGTCTCTCCTGTGATCTTTTCCCCGGCCGCCGCAGACCCGCGGATGCCGTGTTCCGGAGAAAAAAGCGCCCTCAGCCGGACATCGGCATGATTCGCCATGAGATCCACCGATGCCCGAAGATCTTTATCCACGCCCGCCGCGTGCGTCAGCAATCCTACCCGTTGGTCCTGGAGCACAAGTTTCGGATTCTCCAGCAGAACCTCGATCCCCAACTGCACCGCAACCCCCCCCCCCCCTGCGGGCCTCCCCCGTCCGCATCCCGCCCAAAAAATTGCCGCCACACAACACACCGCCACCCCCCCGCGAAACCCCCAAAAGGGGCCGGGTATTGACATTATTGACATTTCATACACGCTCGTGGGCGCGAAAGACGGCGCTGGGAGTCAGGCCAAAAAGCCGCGCTATCGCACTCGGCGAATACCCCTCTTTATATAGCCGGGCCATGATTTTTTGTCTCATTCGTGATTCATCGGACCTCTTGGCTATCTCTCGCATTTTTTCTAATCGATATCCTTCCTTTCGAACCAGTCTATCGGCTTGCATCCAAACGTCGGCGACGCCACGTCTTTCTCGCCATCTACCCCTTGGCCGCCCTCCCTTTCTGCGCTCAAGGCGGCTCTCCATTCCCTCTTCCCCAATGAAAACCTTAAATTTCGGCGGCATTTTCCCAAGTTCTTCATCCATCAACTCCCGATACCGTTTGGCTCCGGTTTCTCCCCTAAATCCCGGCACACAGGTGATTTTTATCCATCCGCCACGTTTCACTCCCCGATAATACCCATCCGAACTCCATCGGTAAGCCTCGACTCGTCGAACCATCCCCGCATCGACAGGATTGAGGTGAATGTATCGCAATACCGCCGTCAAATACCGATCGTCCAATATCAAAAATGACTTGTAGCGTCCCTGAAAGACATATCCTTTTTTCCGATGGCGCAGATTGAAATATCGGCCATACCTGGAATGGACGAGCTGCATCAGGCTGGCAAGACTATGGATCCCACGATAGATCAGAAGATGGATATGATTGGTCATCAAACAGTATGCGCCCAACTCACTCCCGCGGCGTGCCAAGGCGTTTTGTAATTCCCTCAAATACTGATAATAATCGGCCTTGTCCATAAAAAGTGATTCGCCTCGCTGACCACGTGCGATCACATGGTACCACTGATCCTCCACATCGATCCTGACTGGTCTGGCCATGATTCAGACCCTATTTTAAATGTCAATAATGTCAATACCCGGCCCCATTTGGCGGCCCCATTTGGAGGGGTGGCGGCCCTAATTGGATCCTTGGCAGCCATGGTCTATGGTTCAAAGCGGAATGTGGTCCAGGCGCTCCAGTCACGGGGGATACGGGCGGGGGAGACCCGCAATTTGAAGGGATTGCGAACGACAAGATAGGTGGTCCAATAACTCTGACTGAAGGTGCCAAAATCCAGGATGTTGCCCTGCACATTTATCTCACTCTTGAGATGATAGTCGCCCTCCCCTAACTCGTACTCGATCACATAGGGACAATCTTTTAAACCCTCCCACTCAAGCCGGATGAGACCGGCGGTTGAGGCGTATGTCCAGGGTAGGCCGTCTTTTGGATGAATCCACCTGGGACTTGGAACGGCTGAGAAATCATAGGGCGCGATCGGGATACCGAAGAAATCCTTGATTTTTTCGAGTGGGGATTGAGCGACTGGTACGTCGATTGCGGGTGGCCGGACAGTATTGTATTCAAGGAGCTGCGCGGTCAGTCTGACCCTCAGATCGTTGGCGATTTT
>Ga0114945_10001529_pt1 | contig 14302 bp, 19 predicted proteins | sample OV2TP3_FD_87194 | JGI IMG/M metagenome (GOLD analysis project Ga0114945, IMG submission 87194) | Hot spring microbial communities from Beatty, Nevada to study Microbial Dark Matter (Phase II) - OV2 TP3 | ecosystem: Environmental > Aquatic > Thermal springs > Hot (42-90C) | place: USA: Beatty... | reverse complement strand
CAGGATCCGTAGGGAATCGAGCGTCGCCGGGGCGCCTCCCGAGCCCCGCGCCCCGTATCGTCCACGCCAGCGGCAAAGAAGTCGAGCCGGGAGATGTCAGAAAGCGTGGGCGCTAACAGCTGGGGAGCGGATGAAGGCGTCGTCGAGGGGGCTCCCTGATTTGGCCGCTCTTCGCTTAGAGGAGGGAGAGATGAGCCCGAAACTCGGACTCGCGGTGTGTAGTGCGATCCTCGTTGTCTTCGCCCTGGTTCTCGCCTGGGGCACACCGGCTCAGGCGCAGGTCAACCCCTGCGCGGCGAAGACGCTGAACCCCTGCGCGGCGAAGACGCTGAACCCCTGCGCGGCGAAGACGCTGAACCCCTGCGCGGCGAAGACGCTGAACCCCTGTGCAGCCAAGACGCTGAACCCCTGCGCGGCGAAGACGCTGAACCCCTGTGCGGCGAAGACGCTGAACCCCTGCGCGGCGAAGACGCTGAACCCGTGCGCGGCCAAGACGCTGAACCCCTGCGCGGCGAAGGTCTTGCACGCCGACTGTGCCAAGACCTTGAAAGCGGATTTGGCGAAAACCATCAGCGCTTCGGGAGCGCAAAGCCCGACGTGCAAATGAGCTCGAGAGGCGGGCTCGTCTAGGCTGTCGATCGGGGTGTCCCTGAGGCGCTTCGGGGACACCCCATCCGAACAGAACCAGGTGAAGGCCGCGGGGCCCCTCGTTTCGCTGTAAGCGAGTGGCTTCGGCCCAACATCGTGAGTTCGGTCCCAGGGATCACGGTGACAGCCAAGCGTAGCTCTGGCAAGCCTCGCAACGCCATGAAGAAATCGGTACTTCTCAGATCGCTGGTCGCCGTCACTCGTGCGCTGGTCCTGTATGCGGCAGGCGTGAGCCTGCTGGATTCCACGCCACGTGCGGTCCTAGCTCAGGAAGGATCGCAGGATCGTCTGTACGTGACAGCGCAGGACAGGCTGTTGGTGATCGATCCCGCCAGCCTGAGGATCGTGAAGACTGTGAACATTGGGGGAAGCATGGCCGCGGCGGCGGCGACGGCCGACGGGAGGCTCCTCTACGCCGCCAACTCAGGGCTTCAGGCGGTTGTGGTCATTGATACGGCAACCAGTCAGGTCATCGATCTCGTTCGGGTCGGCATCAATCCGGTCGGGCCGGTGCTTCTGGGCCCCGACGAGAAGACCGTGTGGGTCGTGAGCGAGGAGGCGGTCTCGGTGATCGACGCGGTGACCCACAGACTGGTCGCCACCATCCCGGTGGACAACGGGGTGAGCAGCGGGCTGGCCTTTGCGCCCTCCGGCCACTCCTGGCGTGCGTATGTCTCGAACCCGGCAGACAACACGGTCATCGCGATCGATGCTCAGAAGCATACCGTGGTGGCGCGAATTCCCGTGGGAAAGGCCCCGTGGCGCGGGGTCGTGTACTCCACGCTTACCGGCAAGGTCTATGTCGCGAATACCGGAAGCCGGGATCTCTCCGTGATCGACGTGCGGACGAACACGGTCGTGAACACCATTCCACTCCCGCGGCCCGGGCTGAACACGATCGCGGTCACGAAAGATGGCCGCTTCCTCTTCCTGGACAGCCGCTATTCACACGCCGGGGGGGACAGCCTGATCGTGGTCGATGCCGCCACCGAGTCGGTCGTGGCGACGATCGACATCCGCCCCGCTGGAACCGCGTCGCCGGCAAACCCGAGCCGGCTCGTGTTCACGCCGGACGGGCGACTGGGCATCTCGATCCACAAGACCAGTCCACACGTCACGGTGATCGATGTGGCTGCCCTCAAGCGGCTCAAGACCATCGAGCTGAGGCCGCTCAGCAAGAAGGTTCTCTATCGCTGCAGCGTGACGCTGTCGCCCGACGGCGGGACCGCGTACGTCACGAGCGCGGTCGAGGAAACCATCACCGTGATCGACCTCCCCGCGCTCACCGTCAGGGCGATCGTGATGACCAACGCGCCGACCTGTGGGATGTACTACGTGCAGCGAAAATAGCGAGGCGGGTGCGTGCCGAAAGTCCGATCGATCCTGTTGGCCCTGTTGTGGTCCCTCGTTGCGGATCCAGGTGAGTCCTTAGCCCAGGAGGAGAAAGCAACGCCGGAGTCGGCAGTGCAGCAGTTTGAGATGACGATGAATGTCTTCCCCACCGGGAAGTTCAGCCCCGACCCGTTAACGGTCAAGAAGGGTGTACCCGTCAGGTTGCTCATGAAGGCGCTCCAGCGAGAGCATCTCAACCAGGTCAGTATCCGACCGTTCGTCACCAATGTAACCTTGGAGCCGCCGGGTAAGGCCACCGTGATCGAGTTTGTCCCCACCACGACCGGCACGTTCAAGATCCGGAACTTGGGGCACGACTTCGAGGGGACCTTGATCGTCCGGGAATGATCGCACACCTGTCGCTCGTCACAGGCGGGGTTGTGCTGATGGCCCTGGCCCTCTGGACCGACGGATGGGCCCAGGGGAAGTGGGTGGCCCCGGCCGAGACCAAGGCCCAGAAGAACCCGGTGGCCCGGTCCGAGAAGGCCCTCGCCGCGGCCAGGCAGATCTTTGAGACCAACTGTATCTTTCTGCCACGGACCTCGCGGAACCGGCGACGGCGTGGCGGCCGGCAGCCTGCCGGTGAAGCCGGCCGATTGGACCTCCACCGCCACCCAGGCGCAGACTGACGGCGAGATCTACTGGAAGATCACCACCGGCCGCAGTCCCATGCCGTCCTGGAGCTACCTCTCCGACGACGACCGCTGGAGTCTGGTCCATTTCATCAGGACGTTTAGGAAATGAGGGTGCCGGAGTGAGGCAGAGGGGGCGGCCGCGTGGCTGGTGGGGAGGGGCGATGCTCCTCGCCCTGGCTGTGCTCGTCGGTGACGGGTTCGCCCAGGATACAGGGGGGCGGGGAGCAGAAGAGCGGGCCGAGGTCGGGTTCCTTGCCCCGGACTTCACCCTGCCGGACTTGAACGGCGTGCGGGTGAAGCTCTCAGACCTCCGCGGCAAGAAGGCCGTGTTTCTGAACTTCTGGGCCTCCTGGTGCCCGTCGTGCCAGGAGGAGATGCCGACGATGGAGAGGCTGTACCAGGAGTTCAAACCCCGAGGGCTCGAGATCGTCGCCGTCAGCATCGACGCGCGGAAGGCGGATGTGGCGAAGTTCATGGTCACACACGACGTGACGTTCCGCGTCCTCCTGGACCGCGAGGGCAAGGTGGCCCGGAAGTACCGGGTCACCGCCATCCCGACGCACTACTTCATCGATACGGATGGGGTGATCCGCTCGCGGGAAGTGGCCGTCAAGGACTGGAGCGAGCCACGGACCTGGAAGGCCATCGAGGGGCTGCTGCGGTGAGCCCGGCGGCGCCACCAGTGGCCTGGAAGCAAGCTGAGGCCGGAGACCCACGGGGCACTGACGTGTCCGGGACTCCGGGGTCAGTGAGTGGGCTGGTTTCCTGACCCCGGGCCGTGCATCCGCGCGGGACTGCTGCTCCTGGCGCTCTTGCTGACGACCACGTGGGCGGACCCAGTCAGCTCGTCGTCTGATCTGGCGACACTCTGTGCGCAGGCGTCTCGCTCGCCGGGGGAGTCGAAGCCCTTGGGGGGCACAGGGCCGCCGGGGCCGCCAACACTGACCGATCTGGCGAGCCACCTCTGGGTCTGGGACGCGGCCGGGCGGCCGTACCGCGCAGACCGTCCCCCGTCGACCCTCGGCGACTCGCTGGACCCCGCCCCGGTCGCTCGCTGGGAGCTCGCCACCAGTACCCCGACCAACGTCACCCTCGCCGTCCTCGTGCAGCCGGTGAGCCCGGGCGTCCTCGCGCTGCGCGTCACCCCGTCACCCCCGGCCGAGGTGAGCGCCGTCGGCGCCTGTGTGCCGGCCCAGCCGGACGAGCACCTGTTCGGTCTCGGAGCCCGCTTCGGGTCCCTCGACCTCGTCGGCCAGGTGGTGGAGAGCTGGGTCGACGAGCGCGCGGTGCCCCACGGTGAGCGCCGGAGTCATTCGCCCACCCCCTTCCTGCTCTCGAGCCGCGGGTACGGCCTCCTCCTGGACACGCCGGCGCGCGTGGTCTTCGACCTCAGGACCGATGTCTGCGCGTGCTATGCGGTCCGCGTCGAGGAGCCCCGCCTGCAGGGCTATCTGATCCGGGGTCCGGATCCTCACGTGATCCTGGAGCGTCACGCTGTGCTCGTGGGGTTGCCGCCGCTCCCGCCCCCCTGGGCGTTCGGGGTGTGGAAGAACCTGATCGGCGGGCAGGCGCGGGTCGAGCGCGACGTCCAGCGCCTGCGCCAGGACGACGTGCCGCTCGACGCCGTCTGGATCTACGACGCGGTCGACGACCGCGCCGGCTTCGGCTGGCCGTGGCCCGTACACGGGCCGATCCCTCCGGGTGAGTACCCCGACCTGCCTGGCCTGATCCGGCGCCTGCATCAGGCGAACCTGAAGGTGCTGGGATACACGCATCCCTTCCTCTATCCCGGGTCGCCCAGCTTCGCCGAGGCCCAGCGGCGGGACTTGCTGGTCCGCACCTTGGGCGGTCAACCCTACGTCGAGCCCTGGACCTTCACGGCCCGGAGCTATCTCGACTTCACGAGCGCCGCGGCGGCGCGGTGGTGGCAGCGACGGGTGCGATTCGCGCTGACGGTGCTCGGATTCGACGGCGCGATGCTGGACTTCGGCGAGGGCGCGCCGCTGAACGCGCGTTACGCGGCTGGGCGGAGTGGGGCGCTGGTGCACAACCTCTATCCCGTGCTCTATGTCCGGGCCGCTCACGAGGTGGGACAAGCGGTGAAGCCGGGCGACGCCGTATTCTTCGCCCGTGCTGGCTACAGCGGCAGCCAGGCCTACACGACGGGTCGCTTCCCGTGCGACCAGGCGCGGAGCTGGGATCGCGAGCGCGGGCTCCCCGCGGCCCTCGCCGCGATGCTGAGCGGCAGTCTCTCGGGGTGGCCCTACTGGGGCCCCGACATCGCGGGGTACTTCGACGGCGGCTGGGCGCTGGGGCCGCCCGAGGAGCGGGAGCGGCGGCGGCAGGCCGAGAAGGAGCTGTGGATCCGGTGGGTCCAGCTCGGGCCTTGTCCCCGACCATGCGGGACATGCTGGGTTCGCAGCGCGACCCGGTCGGGCTCTGGACCGACAGCGAGACGCTGCGAGTGTTCCGGGCGTATGCCCGGCTCCACACCGCGCTCGTCCCCTACCTCTACCGGTACGCCGAGCTGGCCCACCGGCGGGGGCTCCCGATCCTCCGCCCCTTGTTCCTGAACTACCCCGGCGAGGCCGCGACGTACACGGTGGACGACCAGTACCTCCTGGGCGATGACGTCCTGGTCGCGCCGGTGCTCCGACCGGGGCAGACCCGGCGCCGCCTCTACTTGCCGGCCGCGCGGTGGCAGCACTACTGGACGGGCCAGCTCCACAGCGGACCGGGCTGGGTGACCATCCCGGCCCCGCTGCACCACATCCCCTTGTTCCTCCGCGAAGGCCTCTCGCTCAAGCTCCCCGCGCCCCAGGACCTCGGGACCCTCGGCGAGGGCGCCCGGGTCATCCAGACGGGGCCCTGGCGTTAGCGTGCGGCGGGGTCCCGCCCCGCCCGCGGGGCGGAATAACGGGAGCCCGGTCGGGGGTTCTGGTTGGGGGTTCCGATGATCGCCGCGGTCTGTCTCGTCCTGCTCGTTCTCGCGCCCCGGCTCGCCGGCTCCGAGGACCCCTTCAAGGCGCTCGACCTCATCAAGCCGGCGAAGGTCAAGCCGGCGCGGGAGTTCACCGTCCCCGCGCCCGACGGTCGGGCGCTCCGGCTCGCCGACTATCGCGGGAAGGTCGTCTTCCTGAACTTCTGGGCGACTTGGTGCCCGCCCTGCCGGGAGGAGATGCCCGGCATGGAGCGGCTCTACCAGCGCTTCAAGGATCAGGGGTTCGTGGTGCTGGCGGTCTCGATAGACGCCGAGGGGGGCGACGTCGTCACCGCGTTCGTCACGGAGCACCGGCTCACGTACCCCATCGGGCTGGACCCGAAGATGGCGCTCGCCGGGCAGTACGGCGTCCGCGCGCTGCCCTCGAGCTTTCTCGTGGACCGACGGGGGCGGCTGGTCGCCCTCGCGACCGGGCCCCGCGAGTGGGACTCGGAGGCCGCCCACGCCCTGATCGAGACGCTCCTGAAGCAGCGCTAACCGCGTCGTGACGTGCCGGGTTCCGAACGCCGCCGTGTTCACTCGGGCAGCGCCGGACCGGCCTGGGGGCGGACCGGGGAATAACGCTGGGCTCTCGACTGTTGTGGGAAGCGACAGGCCACACGACAAGACGACTCGCACCATGAGACTGGGGTCGGTACACGTGCGCCAGCTTCCGACAAGTGTGCCATTTTTCGAGGGTATCGCTTGCGCCGGCCTTGGCCTCCTCGTCCTCGGCTCCCTCGGGGCCCCCAGGGCCGCCGGCGCCTACGAGGAAGCGAAGGTCGAGGGGGGCGGCACCGTCCGGGGTACCGTGACCTTCGGAGGCTCCCCCCCGGCTCCCGAAACGCGACCCGTCACCCGGGATGCAGAGGCGTGCGGGAAGGAGCCCAAGGTCTCGGACGCCTTCCTGGTCTCGCCCTCCGACAAGGGCATCAAGAACGTCGTGGTCTTCCTCGAGGGGGTCAAGCAGGGCAAGCCGTTCTCGACGGTCCCGGCGGAGCTCGACCAGCGGGGGTGCTGGTTCGTCCCCCACGTGGTCCTGGTCCGGGCGGGCCAGCCCTTCACCCTCGTCAACAGCGACGGCGTTCTCCACAACTTCCGGACGCCCGGCAGGGGCGCCAACCCCGCCGTGAACAAGGCCCAGCCGAAGTTCAAGAAGCGGCTGGAGATCAAGATCGACCACCCGGACATCATCCCGGTCAACTGCGACGTCCACGAGTGGATGCACGCGGTCGTGGTCGTCATGGCCCACCCGTACTACGCCCTCACCGACGAGCGCGGGACTTTCGCGCTGGCCGAGGTCCCGCCCGGCCGCTACACCCTCACGCTCTGGCACGAGCGGCTCGGCAAGCAGACGCGCGACGTCGTGGTGACGCCGGGGGGCGAGGTCAAGGTGGCCGTCGAGCTCCGGGGGAAGTAGGGAGGCGCGGTGCGGCGGCTCGCGGGCGGACTTCTCCTGGCGGCGATCTCGGCGGCGAGCCTCGGGCTCCCCGGTCACGCCACCTCGAACCACGTCGTCATGCACGGCGGGCCGTTCGGGGGGGTGGTCGTGAGTCTCCTGACCCACCCCGATGCGCCCGAGGTCCTCCACCTGGCCGCCTTCGGCAGCGGCGTCTACCGGAGCGTGGACGGCGGGCGCCACTGGGCCGCGGCCTCGCGGGGCCTGGACGACCCCGCCGTGCTGACGCTCGCCCAGGACCCCGTGTCGCCCCGCGTCCTGTACGCGGGCACGGACTCCGGCATCTTCCTCTCGCGGGACGCGGGGGCCACGTGGCGCCGGATCGGCGCCGCGCTCGCGGACCGGAACGTCCGGAGCCTCCTCGTCGCCCCCGGGCGCCCGACCGTGCTCTACGCGGCGACCGACCAGGGAATCCTCTGGAGCTGGGACCAGGGGGCGACCTGGGTCCCCCGCGGCGCGGGCGTCGAGACGCGCGACATCCGCGTCCTTCGGGTGGACCCGACCCACCCGCAGCGCCTCTACGCCGCCGGCTTCGGGGGGGTGTTCCGGAGCGACGACGGCGGGCGAGCGTGGCGGGCGGCGAGTCGCGGCCTCGCGGAGCGCCGGGTCCGGGCGCTGGCCGTGGATCCGGCTCGGCCGGGGGTGCTGTACGCGGGGACGTCCGGCGGCGGGGTCTTCGTGACGACCGACGGCGGCGGACTCTGGCAGCCCTGGAACGAGGGATTGCGCAACCTCACGGTGCTCTCGCTGCTCGCGACGGCCGACGGCGAGGCGTTGGCCGGCACCGTCGGCGGCGTCTACCGCCGGCCCGGCGGGGCGCCGGCCTGGGAGCTCGTCGGCGGGGACGTGTTGACCCTGACGGTGACGTTCGTGACCAGCCACCCGCGCCGACCCGCGACGCTCTACGCGGGCACGGGCGGCCTGGTCTTCGTCAGTGACGACCGGGGCCGGCACTGGCGGGAGCTGGCCCTCTCCGTGGCGGCGCCCTCGGCGACCGCCGCGGTGGCGCATCCCGCCGCAACAGAGTCGCGCAGCGAAGGGAGGTGAGCGGAATGCGGAAGCCAGTGGCCCTCGGTCTCCTGGCGGCGGTGCTCGCCGTGTTCGTGAGCCCGGCCGTGGCGCAGCAGAAGAAGCAGGTCAAGCCGGGCGTGTACATGGAGACCCTCAAGCCGAGCGACAGCATCGATGCGGCCATCGCCCGGGGGCAGAAGCTGTTCAACAATCTCGGGTGCGCGGGCTGCCACCCGCGCGGGGGCACCATCGGCGGGACAGCCGTCGCGGTCGATGGGACGCGGATGCCCATCCCGATCCCGGACCTTCGCGGCGCGGCGCTGCACTACCCGCGAATCGCCGGGCCTGGGATCATCGCGACCATCGGCATGCTCAACGACATGTGAAACACGGTCTTCCTCGGCCGTGAGCCGATGGATCCGAACTCCCAGGAGTACGTGGACCTCGAGGCGTACGTGGCGTCGCTCACCCCGCAGGTCCTGAAGGCCATGAAGGAGTGGGAGGCGAAGCGGGTCGAGCTGGAGAAGAAGGCGGGGATGAGGTAGGAGGAGCGCGGGGAGGCGGGACCGACCGTCTCCCCGCGCGCAATCGATGGATCGTGGGATCGGGGAGCGCGATGCGCGCGTGGATGTGGCTGGGGCTCTGCGCCGGCGTGGGCGGCCTGCTGGTGATGACCGCGGGCGCCTCGACCCAGCGGATCCCGAAGGGCGATCTCAAGCTCGGGGAGAGCGTCTACAAGGAGATTTGCTTCGCGTGCCACGGGCTGACCGGGGACGGGAAGGGGCCCTCGTGGCTCAACACGATGCCGCGGCCGCAGGTCTTCACCGACACGAACTACGTGTCGCGGCTGACCGACCAGTACCTCTTCGAGGTGGTCAAGTACGGCAAGCTCGCGGTCCTGAGGCGCGAGGTCCCGGGCTCGATGCTGCAGGCGGTGGCGATGCCGGCCTTCGAGGACGTCCTGGAGGACGCCCAGATTCGGGAGCTGATCACCTTCGAGCGGGCGTTCCGGACCGGCGCCCCGCAGTCGGCGGAGACGAGGGCGCTCTTCAAGGATGCCTGCGCGGTCTGCCACGGGACCGGCGGCCGCGGGGACGGCACGCGGGCGAGTTCGCGTCAGCCGGCGCCGCCCGGCTTCGTGAGCGAGATCCAGCCGGCTCCGGCGGACTACCACGATCCCTCGTTCATGGAGCGCTTCTCCGAGGATTTCCTCCTCGCGCTGATCAAGAAGGGTCGGATCGGGGCGACGGAGGTCGCCGGGTTCGACACGATGAAGCCCTACGGGCACGTGCTCTCCGACGAGGAGATCTGGGGCGTCGTGCGCTATATCCGCGAGACGTTCGTCAACGCCCGGAAGCCATGACGCGCGCGTTCGCCGCCCTGCTGGCCCTGGGGACGCTGCTGGCGCTCGCGCCGGCGGCCGGCGCGGGCTCGCCCGGGCCGTTCGAGGCCCTGGGGCTCGTGCGCTTCGACAGCGGCGTCCGGGCGCCGGCGTTCGAGCCGACCCCGCGGTCCATGTCACCGGCCCGGCTGGACCGGGCCGATCCGCCTCCGCACCGGAGGCCTGAAAGGAGGTGAACCCCATGATCCGACAGATGCTCAGTGCCGTGTCCGTCGCTGCCGTGTTGACGCTGGCAGGCGGGATCGAGGCGCAGGCGCAGGCGACCAACCCCTGCGCGGCAAAGAACCCGTGTGCGGCCAAGAGCAACCCCTGTGCCGCCAAGAATCCGTGTGCGGCGAACCCGTGCGCGGCGAAGAACCCGTGTGCCGCGAAGAACCCGTGCGCGGCCGGCGGGGCGTGGGTCCCGGCCGCGGCCAGGATGGCCAAGGCCACGCTCATCAGTGTGCAGCCCGCCTCGATCCAGGTCCAAACCGCCTCGGGCCCGCTGACGCTGGCCGTAGACCAGCGGACGCAGGTTCGGCAGGGTCCCGCCCGGAAGACGCTGAAGGACCTCAAGCCGGGTGAGGATGTCACCGTTTCGTACGTGGAGAAGCAGGGCAGCCGGCGCGCCGCGTACGTCTACATCGCCCAGGCCGGTGGGACCAACCCGTGCGCGGCGAAGAACCCGTGTGCGGCGAACCCGTGCGCGGCGAAGAACCCGTGTGCCGCCAAGAACCCCTGTGCAGCCAAGAACCCGTGCGCAGCGAACCCGTGTGCCGCGAAGCAGCCCTGTGCGGCGAAGAACCCCTGCGCCGCGAAGAATCCCTGCGCGGCCAAGAACCCCTGCGCCCCGAAGAAGCAGTGACGGCGCCTCGCAAGGAGGACGCTTAGAATGGGGAGGCGATGGTGTTGAGCCGTCGCCTCCTCCTCTTTCTGCTGACCGGCGCGCTCGCGCTGGCGCTGCCGGGGAGCGCCGCCCAGCAGAGCTGGACCGACGCCGAGCAGCTCGAGTTTCTCGGCCGGCACTGGCGGGTGCCGATTCCTCCCCAGGGCAAGCCCCCCGCCCGGTTCTCCCCGCTCGAGGTCTCCCTGCTCCCCGAGAGCTGCGGCGGCTGCCACCCGGCCCAGCTCGCCGACTGGCAGACGAGCCTCCATGCCAAGGCGATGGGTCCGGGCGTCAAGGGCCAGCTCGTCGAGATGATCGATGGCGACCCGGCCTCCGCGCTCCACTGCTACACCTGTCACGCGCCCTTGACCGAGCAGCAGGAGAAGGTGGCGGACGGCCGGGGCGGGTTCCGGCCGAACCGAGCCTTCGACGCCAAGCTCCAGGCGGCCGGCCTGGCGTGCGCGGCGTGCCACGTGCGCGGCCACGAGCGCTTCGGTCCGCCGAAGCGGGACGGGTCGCTCGCGAGCCAGGCGCCCCGGGAGCAGCTCCCGCACAACGGGGTGACGCGCACCCCTGCTTTTCGCCGCGCCGAGTTCTGCAAGGACTGCCATCAGTTCGCCGAGGACGGCTTTGCGCTGAACGGCAAGCTCCTCGAGAACACCTACAACGAGTGGAAGGCGGGGCCGTTCGGCCGGGCCGGGGTGCAGTGCCAGGAGTGCCACATGCCGGACCGCCGCCACCTCTGGCGCGGGATCCACGATCCGGAGATGGTGCGCTCCGGGCTCGCGATCACGCTCGCCACCGACAAGGAGCGCTACCGCCCGGGCGAGACGGTGACCGCCACCCTCACCGTGACGAGCAGCAAGGTCGGGCACTACTTCCCGACCTACGTGACCCCGCGCGTGGTGGCGCGCGCCGAGCTTCGCGACGCCGCGGGCCGCGCGGTGCCCGGCAGCCGGGAGGAGCGGGCGATCGCCCGCGAGGTGAGCCCGGACCTCTCCCGCGAGCTGGCCGACACGCGGATCCCCCCGGGCGGGAGCTTCGTCTTCCGGTACCGCCGCCCGGTGGGTGCGGGCGGGCTCCGTCTCCACGTCAGCATCACGGTCTATCCCGACCACTTCTACACCCGGTTCTTCACGTCGCTCCTCGGCCAGGGGGCGGGGGAGGGGACCGCGCAGATCCGCGAGGCCCTCGCCGCTACCCGCCGCTCGGTCTTCGTCCTGTACAAGAAAGAGCTCCCCGTGAGCTGAGCTCGGAGGTCTTCCATGCCTGCTCTGGCCGCGCGATCCGCGCTCCTGGTCGTGCTCGTCCTCGCGTGGTGCCCTGCCGGCGCGCTCGGCGCCGACGGCAAGGTGGTCCTGACCTCCACGGCGCCGTTCGCACGCGCGGCCGCGGCGCTGGAGCAGGCCATCGCGGACCACCAGATGGGGCTCGTCTGCCGCGCGAACGCCCAGCAGGGCGCCGCCGCCCGAGGCGCCACGATCCGCGGCAACCAGGTCTTCCTCGTCTTTCGGAACGACTTGGCCGTGCGGCTGATCCAGGCGGATCCGCGCGCCGCCTTCGAGGCGCCGATCCGCATCTACCTCTACGAGAACCCGGACGGGACCGCAACGCTGGCCTACCTCAAGCCCTCGACGCTCTTCGCCGCCTACGCGCATCCCGAGGTCGCGCGGGTGGGAGCCGAGCTCGATCCCGTCTTCGAGCGGATCGTGGCCCAGGCCCTGGCTGCCCGATGACGGGGAGCCTCGTCCTCGCGGCCGGGCTCCTCGCGGCGGCGCCGTGCGTCGAGCCGGCGCGGATGGTCGCGGTGCCCGCCGGGCCGTTCTGGATGGGGAGCGACGACGCCGAGCGCCGGCTCGCGGTCGCCCTTTCGAGTCGGGCGGTCCGGGAGGCCCGGTGGTTCGACGCCGAGCTTCCCCGCCAGCGCGCCCAGCTCCCCGCGTTCTGCATCGATCGCACCGTGGTCACCCAGGCTGACTACGCGGCGTTCGCCGATTGGACGGGTCACCGGGCGCCCGGTATCCGCCGGGACGAGTACCTCCGACAGGGGTTCCTCGTCCACGACTACGATCGGGAGTGGGCGCGGTACCTCTGGCGGGACGGGCGTCCGCCCGAGGGGCGGGCCGAGCACCCGGTGGTCCTCGTGAGCGCCGAGGACGCCGAGGCCTACTGCCGCTGGCGCCACCCGGCCCTCCGGCTACCGACGGAGGCCGAGTGGGAGAAGGCGGCCCGGGGCGAGGACGGGCGAATCTTCCCCTGGGGGCACGCCTGGGACCCCGAGCGACTGAACAGCACCGCGCGGGGACCCGGCGGGACGACGCCCGTGACGCGATACCCGGCCGGGGCGAGCCCTTACGGCCTGCTCGACGCGGTCGGCAACGTCTTCCAGTGGACGGCGTCCAGCCTGGCCGACGGGCGCCGTGTCGTGAAGGGCTGCGCCTGGGACGACGAGCCGGGGCTCTGCCGGGCGGCGTTCCGCCACGGCCGGCCGCCGGCGAGCCGGCACATCCTCATCGGGTTCCGCTGTGCGGGCCCGACCGGGCATGAGGCCGAGCCGGAGCCATCCCGGTGAGGACGACCTCGACTCGGCAGCCGGCCGCTACCTCTCGGACCGCGGGAACCGGTCGAACTGGGACCCCGGCTGAGCGGAGAGGGGCGTCTCGCTGTACACGAGTCCCCTGACGCTGGGGTTGGGACTCCTGGCCGCGCACGGGTTCTTGGCGGCGCAGGGGTTCTTCGCGGCGCAGGGGTTCTTCGCCGCACAGGGCTGCTTCGCGGCGCAGGGCTGCTTCGCGGCACACGGGTTCTTGGCGGCGCACGGGTTGGCCTGCTGCGCCAGCGCGTCCGCGCCGCCCAGAGCCAGCACCGCCGCGACCGAAAGAGTGGCGACGATCTGTCGGATCATGGGGTTCACCTCCTTCGCCTCACGGCGAGCGTACGTCTCTGCCCGTTGGAACCGTTCGGCGGGCCCGATTTATTCCCCCGGATGCCGCGGGAATGAAATCGGCCGCCCGCGTGTTTTCTGAGTTCGGATGTCAGCCGCCGCGCTCGGACTCCTCGTCGGGCTCCCCCTGGGCGTCGTCCTCCACCGGGGCGACTTCTGCATGCACTCGGCGCTCCGGGAGGCGCTTCGCCGCGCGCCGGGTCCCTCGCTTCGCGCCTATCTCCTCGCCCTGGCCATCCAGCTCGCCGGCGTCAATGCGCTCGCGGGCCTCGGCCTCCTCGAGGTCTCCCCGCCGGGCGTGGCGGCGGTCGCGGCCGCGCTCGGGGGCGTCGTCTTCGGCGTGGGCATGGTGTTGGGCAAGGGCTGAGCGACGTCGGTCTGGTCCCGGGTCGGGACCGGGAGCGCCGGCGCCGCCGCGGCGGCGCTCGGCTTGGCCCTGGGCGCCGTCGTGCTGGCGCGCGGCACCCTGGCGTCGGTGACCCAGTGGCTCTACGCGATCCGCATCCCCCGGCTCGCGTCGTCGCTCGCCGGGCTGGTCGGCGCACCGATGTGGCTGCTCGTCGCCCTCGGGCTCGGCCTCCTCGCCCTCGTCCTCTGGCGCCTCGGGCCCGCGCCCCGCTCGGCTGGCGCGTGGACCTGGCCGGTGACGGGGGCGGCACTCGGCGCCCTCGGCGTCCTCGCGTGGGTGAGCGGGGCGCGCGCGGGCTGGGGCTGGGGGCTCTCCATCACGGGCCCGAGCCGCTCGCTCATGGAGGCGGTGCTCTGGGGGAGCGCGGCGTCGCTGGACTGGGGCGCCGCCATGCTCGTCGGCATCCCGATCGGGAGCTGGGTGAGCGCGCGCCTTAGGCCGAAGTTCCCCCTCGGGTCCGAGTGTACCGCGTTGATTTTCTTGACGAAGGCATGGCTCTCCGGCCGGGCGTTTTGGCTACACGCTGAGGGAGACCCCGAGCCGATCGAGGGCGCGCT
>Ga0114945_10001526_pt1 | contig 14329 bp, 9 predicted proteins | sample OV2TP3_FD_87194 | JGI IMG/M metagenome (GOLD analysis project Ga0114945, IMG submission 87194) | Hot spring microbial communities from Beatty, Nevada to study Microbial Dark Matter (Phase II) - OV2 TP3 | ecosystem: Environmental > Aquatic > Thermal springs > Hot (42-90C) | place: USA: Beatty... | reverse complement strand
TCATGAACGGGGGCGATTGTACCGCATCCCGTTGTCCCACGACCGGGGCCCTTTGCCTGTCCACCCCCACGCCCGATCTCAAGGCCGTACACCTCGTCGGTCTGAGGCGGAGCCTCGTTAGGCGTACGGCGGCTCCGCCTTGGAGAGACCAGGGAGATGAGGGCGCATAGTGCCGTGGGAGGCGTCGGCGCGAGCGCGCCGGGGGCGCTGGTCGACCACCCCAATGGCCGCGGGACCGGCGAGCGTGTGCCCGGTCTGCTCTCACCGTGGTGGATTCTGGTAGTGTTCGGCCTCGCCGCCGGCGCCGGCATCGGCGGGGTGCCGGCCCGGGTTATCGCGGCCGTTCTCGTGCTGATGTTCGCCGTGGCGGTCAGCCGGCATCCCGGGAACGGGCTCGCGGCCCTCGTCCTCGCGAGCGCCTTCCTGCTGGGCGAGCAGAAGACGCCGTACTTCCCGCTGCAGCACGCGGCCGTCATGGGCGTGCTCCTGGGGTTCGTGGTCCATTCGGCGCGGCGCCGGCTGCCGGTCGTGCCGTTCTACTGGGGTGCGGTTCTGTTTTTTGTGGCTTCGGCCGTGGTCTCGCTGCCGCTGAACCTGCGAGACCTCCTGGAGGATCTCCGGCTGTTCCGGGCGCTGGACTGGTCCCGGATATTCGTCGAGGGCATCCCAGACATTTCCCACCTCAAGTACCTGGACCGGGTAGGTGTTCTGGCTCTAGCAGCGGCGATCTTTGTGGCGGCGTCCCAGCCGCATATGGCCGTCGGCGTGCTGGGCGCGCTCCGGCCGCTGGCCATGCTGACCGGGCTCATGGCCGCGTTTGGGCTGCTTCGCTTTTTCGGCGTGATTCAGACCACGGGCCGGTACTTGACGCTTTCCTTCGGGACGTGGCGGAATCCCGATCTCCGGCTCACAGCGGTCGCGTGGAACCCGGATTACTTCGCCCAGTTTCTTGTGCTCGTCGTGCCAATTATGGTCGCGCTCCTCTGGGCTGAGGCGTCGCGGTGGCGGCGGGCGGGCGCCGGCGTGGCAGCCTTGCTGGCCATGCTGGCGCTCGTCTTCACGTTCCAACGCGCGGCGTACGCGGCAATCCTGGTCGCGCTGGGCGCCCTCGCGATTCTGCTCTGGCGGACCGTCGGGCGCACCCGGCCGGGCGCCGGCGCGCAGATGGGCGTCCTGGTGGCGGCCGGCCTGCTTTTCATGCTCGTGGCTGCAGCGGCCCTGGACACGGTGGTCTTGCATGGCCGGGTGGTCGAACGACTGGGTCGGTTCGCCCAAGACCCCAACCGCCTGCGCCTGTGGGAGACTGCGCTCCGGATGGTGGGGGACCAGCCGCTCCTCGGCGTCGGGACCGGGAGGTACGCGTTCTTCTTTCACGAGTATGCCGGCGAGCTCCGGCGCGGGTTCGGGCCCTTCTGGGGCACGGCCCACGGCACATACCTCCACGTCGCCGCCGAGCAGGGACTCGTGGGGCTCGCCAGCTTGCTGGTCCTCTTCGGCGGCGTGTGGCTGGGGGCAGTCCGGCGGCTCCCGCGGCTCAGGGGGACATCCGCCGTCCTGCTCAGCGGCTTCCTCGCGGCGCTGGCCGGATGGTTTGCGTACGGCGTGGTCCAGTACACCTTTCGCGTCGACGCGCTGGTTTATCTCGTCTGCATCCTCGCTGGCGTCACGGTCGCGCTGGTCCCGCCGGATCGGCGGACTGGCGTCTCGCGTCGCTGGGGCCTGGTGGCGGCCGCCCTGGCGCTGGTCGTGCTGGGGCTCCGCGCCGACGTGGCCCTCCGGCGGCCCGTGTCGCTCGGGTACGAGGTTGGGTTCTACCGGTGGGAGCGCCAGGCGGACGGCCGTGCGGTGCGCTGGAGCCGCGGCCGCGCCGCCATGAGCATACCGGTCCGCGGTCGGATCATGGAGCTGCAGTTGCGTGCGCCCATCCCGGGGGTCGAAACACGGCCCCAGGTCGTGCAGGTATGGGTCGATCGCCGGCTGGCGGCCGAGGTACGGCTCGCGAACCCCGAGTGGCACGCGGTGGATCTGCCCGTCGAGGCGCCTGCGGGCGGCCGCGTCCTCGTCGAGCTGGACGTCGCCTACACGTTTGTGCCAAGCCGGCTCACTGGGTCACGCGATGAGCGGCGGCTTGGTGTCATGATGGCCGAGGTCGCCTGGCGCGAGAGCGGCTGACGCTCTCCTGGATCGCGGGCTTCCATGGATCACGGTCGGGCGCGTGGGCATGCCCCTCATGTTCGTGCACACCGATCCCGGCGTGCGGGTGGAGGTTCAAGTTGCTCTACTGGACGCGGGAGGCGCGCTCCCGGAGCCCTTGCCGTCGAGGATCAGCGCAGAGCCTTCGACGAGCCGCTCGCCGCCCACGGCCTCGATCGGGAACGCCTGGACCGCCTCTGAGAAAACCTCTGAGAAATCCCCACACGATGGAGTGACTGGCCGCGTAGCCCGACCGGGCAGGCCGGGCGGGTGGTCAAAAAACGTCAGACGCGGCCAATTTTGCGCTCTCATTTGAAACCCGTGCCTGGACAGGCACGCGAAGGTCCCGGAGACGGAGAGGCTCCCGCCCGCGAGCGCGATCTGCCCGCTGCAGCTCCGCCGGCAGATCGAGGCGGAGGTGGAACGGCTCTAGCTACGGGTCGCGGTAAACGTTCCCTGCGTGCCGCTGGGCGAGCACGCGAAGGTCCCGGAGACGGAGAGGCTCCCGCCCGCGAGCGCGATCTGCCCGCTGAGCTCACAGACGTCGGACGGGGTGGTTGCCTGACCGCTGAAAGCGCTACCAGAGACAGTGAAGGCCAGCGTGCCGTCGGTTCCGCCCGGACCGAGGATCGAGAATGGCCCGGCGCCGGAGTCCCCAGTTTGCTGGACTGAGGCCGTGAGGGGGTCGGTCTCGCCCGCGCCTGGGCCGGCGGTCTTGTGGATCGTCCCCTGGTAGCTGCCGGTCAGGTTGAAGCGGAAGGTCACTGCGGCTGTTCCAACGCTGGTAACCTTGCCGTCGCTGACCGTGCACGTGACCCCGAACGTCCCCGGGGTTGTCGCGCTGAAGAGCGTTTGGGATCCGACGGTGGTCGAGAGCGAGCCCGTCGGCGCGCTCCACGAGAAGGTGAGCTGGTCTGACGGATCCGGATCGACCGCCCCGCACTGGCAGGTGGACGCGGCCCCGATGTCCGCGGTGGACGGAGAGCACGAAGCGGCTGCCGCGGGCGGAGCGTTGACGGTGACGGGGATGGTCAGGGTGACCCGCTGGCCCGGGATGACCTCGGCTTGCGCCCGGCCCGTGAAGCTCTGGGGGCCGGAGAGCTTCTTGCAAACGAGCGTGACGGTGAACGTCTTGAGCCCGCCACTCAACACGAGCGAGAGCCGGCCATCCTGAGGGATCGGGGTGGTCAGCGGCTCCATGTCAGGGGCGGTGACGGTGAGCGTGCCGGAACAATCCTGGGAGATCTGAGCCAGCTGGAGGCCGCCGATGGTGATCACGACCTCGGTGGGTCCCGAGCGGGACGGCCCCGTCCTGCCATCGTCGCTCCCGCACGCCTGGACGAGCGCGGCGACGATCAAGAGCATCGTCGGGAGGCACAGCCACGAGGTCGTCCGACCGACCACTGGAGTCATCGTCCGGTCACCTCGCTTCCCCGACTCTAGTCCATATCAGAAGCGGTACGTCAGGCGCAGGTCCGCGTGGATGCCGTGGACCACGGTTTCGGTCGGGAAGAAGGGGCTTCGCTTGGCGTCGAGCACGAAGTAGTGGACACCGGCTTCGACGGCGAGCCGGCGGGTCGGCGTCCACGACACCGACGGACCAAAGGCCACCTTTATCCTTCCACCGTCGTGGAGCGCGTCGTCCGCGGGATAGTCGTTGGCCGTGACATACCGGACGTCGACCGATGCGTCTGCCGCCCAGGCGTCGGTGAAGACGTAGCCCACGACCAGGCGGGCCCGGAGATCGTTCCCGTTGCTGTTGCGGGGTTCGGTCCTCAGGCGGCCCGCCGAGTCCGGCCGCTCGCTCTTGATCCGGACGATGTTGCGCATGCCGACGATCACCCACCACGGTTCCGGCCGCCACTCGGCGGTCACCCGGGCGTCAATCTCGTCGCCTTCGCGCAGCACCTCGGTCCCGCCGACCTTGCTCGTGGTGAACGTCGTGTACGCGACCTGGAGCAGCACCCGGGTCACATCGCCGACATAGAAGTCCACGAGCCCCGCTGCTGTGAGCTCGTCGCCCGGGTCGAGATCGTCGTTGGGGATCTCGCTCGTGAGGTCGAACTCGCCGGTCAGGAGGTACCCGAGCCCCAGGCCGAAGCCGACGGCGCCGAAGTTGCGGTACGCCGTCAGCGTGGGGTTGACATCGAAGCCCTCGCCGAAGCGCTCGAGCGTTACGAGATCCTGATCCTGGAGGGCGGGGAGCTGGCTCGTCCGAAGCGCGGACTTGCCGGTCGGCAAATCGAGACCGAGCGCCGCCTCCAACTCGATTTGGAACGGCGTCCAACGGGAATACCCCGAGAGCGTGGTGTCGGTGAACCCCGTGAGAGAGGTCGTCGGCCCTTCCCCGGGCTCGCGCTCCGTGGTTCCGTAGGCCCCGCGGACGCTCACGCCCCAGTCCAGGGTGTCAAGCGCAACCGAGAGGGGCGCCAGGATCTGAAGCCCGCTCCCCGTCCCGCGCTTCTCCGCCCACCAGGTGTCCACGTGGCCGCCGGTCTGGATTGTCCACTCGGCAGCGGCTGCCGGGAGGCCCGAGAGTGCCGGGACGCTTCCCAGCACGAGCACCTGCCCGATCCCCAGCGCGCAGCGGCGGAGCGCGCGACCGGCCCGACCAGGCCTCACGGTGTGTAACCCCCTGCGCAGGTGGCCCCTGGCCTCGGCTTCGTCTCAGGGTCAGTCGGTCGTTACGACGATGTCCACCGTCCCCACGGCAGGGGTCTGACGGGGAGCGGGGACGGGTGTCGGCAGAGCGGCCGCGGGTTGGGTTGCGCGTTCCCCTGTGAGCTTTTCGGTGGAGGTCTTCGTCCGGATCTGCTGGACCGCGCCGAGATCGGGATCGCGAGGACCCGGCACGCTCACCGCGCGGAAGGAAAGGAGCTTCAGGAGCGAGCGCTTCTCTCGGAGCGGGATGACGCGAGGCGGGGTCGGATCCGCCCCGAGCTGCACCTCGGTGAATCGGTTGCGGGTGAGGACCACGAAGACTTGGGGGCGCGCCCCCGACACCTCGACCACGCCCGCAAAGGCGAACACCCGGCTCCCGCGGTCCGGCTCGTGGGTCACGGCGAAGTCCGTCTGCCGGACTGCGGCGACGGCCGTCGGGGTCTGCATGGTGAAGCGCCCCGTGCCGGCGGCGACCTTCGCGATGACCTGGCGAGCCACCCAGGCACGGGCCTGACCGGCGGCGATGCCGAAGCGCGACGTCGTGGGCGTCCCCGCGGCGTCGACGTCGAGCCGGTCGATCTCGAGGTCCGACAGCTCCCCCAGGCGGACCAGGCTCCCGTCGCCCAGCTCGATCTCCGCGACGCCACCCCGCCCCGTCCGGACCCGGTCGCCCTCCGCGATCCGGGCACCTGTTGCCAGCGCCCGGCCTGTCGTCTGCCCGCGCGGGATGACTTCCACGGGCGGGCGCGCGAGAATCACCCGGGCCGTGCCCGCCTGCTGGGCGGTCGCCCCGAGTGCCAGCCCCGACACCGCGACCACCACGAGGACGGACCAGCGAGCGACAGCTCTCATGGCGCAGCCACCTCCGGGAGTCCCCGTTCGACCAGCTCGTGACATCTGCAGATCCAGCGCCGAACACTCGCGCAAAACGACGCGTAGAACGCGTGTTCGGGGTCGGCCAGTGGCATGATAGCGTTCTAGCTGAGCTTGTCAAGCGTGCCAGCCCGGCGCAGGCCGCTGTCCGAGGACGGGCCGACCAGCGACCGCGTTCGCGGAACGGGACGGCTTGTTCGCCACCCCGGTGCGTGACGACGCCGTGAGGCTCGGACCCGCGCGCTGAGGCGAGCGTCCGCTCAGCGATGCGGCTCTGTTCCCGCCGACCCGCGCACGTCAGCCTGCTGATTCGTCGTCGAGGACGCCTCATCCGGCTGGTCCTGGCGCAGGCCGGCGAGCAGGTTCGGCAGATGAGGGCGGACCCCTTTGCGACGGCAGCGGGCTTGAGGCGGCTCTGCTCTCCGGTTCGGCACCCCGCGCGCCCGATGATTCGTCGGGCTCAACGCTCCTCAGTAGGCGCCGGTGCGGTGGAAGACCGCTCGCACGGTCTTGAGCAGGATCTTGAGGTCGAGCCACATCGAAGATGTGTCGATGTACTCCATGTCGAGTTCCATCCAGCGGCGAAACGGGATCCTGCTACGGCCGCTGATCTGCCACAGGCACGTGATGCCCGGTTTCACGCTGAAGCGCCGGCGCTGCCAGTTCTCGGTGAATCCCTCGACGTCGCGCAGAGGGAGCGGGCGAGGCCCGACCAGACTCATCTCACCCCGGACGACGTTCAGAAGCTGCGGCAGCTCGTCGATGCTGAGCCTTCTCAGCAGGCGACCGACTCGCGTGAGGCGTGGATCGTCGCGGATCTTGAACACGGGGCCCTCGGCCTCGTTGAGGTGCGCGACCTCGGCGAGGCGGGCTTCGCTGTTCTGCTGCATCGTGCGGAACTTGAACATGCGGAAGTGCCGCTTGTTCAGGCCGACACGCTCTTGGACGAAGAACACCGGGCCGGGTGAGTCGAGCTTGATGAGGAGCGCGACGAGTGCGAAGACGGGCGCCGCAAGGCCGAGTAGAACGAGCGACGCGGCGAGATCGAGTGCGCGCTTTGCGATCGCGTACCAGCCACCGACCCAATGTGGGACCACGCTGATGACGGGGAGACCCTCGAAGCTGTCGACCTGCACCGTGGAGAGGACAGGGTCGAAGAAGTCAGCAGGCAAACGCACGCGGACACCCTGCTCTTCGCACCACTGGATGGCCCTGGCGGTCTCCTCGTAGAATGACTTGATCGGGAGCGCAATGAAGACTTCGTCGATGACCCTCTCCTTGAGGACTGCGGGAAGCCCCGAGATTGCCCCCAGATAGGGCAGGCCCGGCAGCGGCGTTCCGTTGCGGTCATTCCCGTCGTTGGCGTACTTCCCGTCGTCGGAGACGTCGAGATATCCGGCGACGCGATAGCCGAGATCCGCGGCGACCGCCAGGCTGTCGAGCAGGCGGCGCGCGCGGGGACCGCCACCGATGAGGAGAATGAAGCGCAGGTTCCTGCCGGAGCGGCGTAGCAAGGCGAGAAACAAGCGCATGGAGATACGGCTGATCACGCCTAGGGTGATCCCGGCCGCCCAGACGGTGAAGACCACGCTCGGACTCGCGGATTCAACGCCGAGCAGGAGCGCGAGAGCGGCGGTGACGATCGTCGCGAAGGTGACGCCCTTCGCCAGCGCCCAGACTTCCCCTGCGCCACGCGAGAGACGCCGGGACTCGTAGAGCCCAAAGGTGCAGAACAGGACGTGCCACACCACCAACGTGAGGGCGAGCCACGAGACCTCTCGCCACGATGCGTCCGCCAAGAAGACCGACACCCCCGGGCCCTGCCAGTCCAGCGCGAGGCCGAGCGCGAAGGCGCCGATGCCGACGTCCGCTGCCTGAAGCGCTCTCAGGAGCAGGAGGCGCCGTCCGTTAGTCGCTAACGCGTTCACCATGTCTCTCTCGAGGTCCGCTCGCCATAGCGCGCCTGCGAGCGAATGACAGATCCGGAACGCACCCTGTCCTCGTCCGCCCCTGAGCTCTCCACCCGCCACTGTGGCGCCTCGCGTCTTTCCCGGCCCGGCATGGTTTGCGGAAACCTGGGTTCGCCATACGCGCCGTTTTTCGGGTGACGGGGTTTTGACAATAGCGCACGGGCGGTGGGCGCGCAAGGGGACGCGAGGGACGGTGCGCATGGGTCAGGATCGGGTCGCTTCCGTGTGGGCACGCTCAGCTCCCACACAGGGTGCAGCAAGTTTCGTTCCAGCGGCCCTGCTCGCGACAACTTCCCGCCAGGCTGTTCTCAGCCGCTTTGGCTCCAGAGCGCGGGTCGACAACTTTCTTTCCACGGAGAGTGGTCACCTGGCAAGAAACAGGCCGAACGCAGCGAATCACAAGAGCGACTCGAGCAGCGACGACCAGCCCGAGGTCCACCGACGTCGAGTATCGGCGGGCCCGCGGGTGATCGGGTCCTCAGTCAGCGGGGTCGACGAGCTGAGGCCGGCGTGCTACGAGTAGCCCACGACTCGGGTGGCCCCGGACGACGGCGGCTCGGCCCGAGGGCGGCAGGCTTCAGTCACGGCGGCGCGAGAGCGGGGCCGACCGCTGCGGTGAGGACAGGCGATCAGCGGCCGTGGGACACGTGCTGTCATCTCGCGAAGACTGACCCAGCAACGCCGGTCGAGACTTGACCACCCGAGGACGATCACGCATGCCCAGGGCATCCCTCGGGGGGTGCGATGCAGGGAGGGCTGACCGCCCGGGAGCTGGGGCGGTCCCGGGATACGGTCCGAAGGTAGCTGCGGGCACCGAACCTGCCGCTGTGCCGATTTCCAGCAGGATAGGACCGTGGCTGTTCAAAATGGGACCCCGGCTGTTCAGAATGAGACCCCGAGATCGAACCCCTGACGTGACAGGCCAGCCCTGATCCCGGCGGGCAGCCTGGCCGCGGGACGGGTGTCCAGAACGCCGCGTGTTCACGGGCCTGCCGCCCAGCGCCTCCCGGCCGTCGTGAGTCTGTCGTGAGTCTATGGAAGGAGCAGGTAGAGAACCTCGTCCTCGTCGAAGCTGTTGAAGCCGGCTGTGAACACCCGTCCCACCAGGCGGTTGGCGCCGTTGAGATTCGCCGGTGCCCCGGCTGGCACCGCCAGGGATAGCACCTGGGTTGTCGAGGCCCCGCCGGCGAGAACGAGGTTGCTGGGACCGTCGACCATCAGCTCGTTTCCGTCGGGATGGCGGACGAGGAGGACCCTCGTGACGACCTGGCTCACGCCGCTCAGGTTCGTCACTGTCACCTGATACTGCACCACGTCGCCCCGATGGACCAACTGGCTCCCGAGCGGCATGACCGCGACGGTGACAGCCGTCTGGAGATCGAGCGCTCGCCTGACGTTCAGGCGGGCTCCGCTGAGGACCGGTAGCCCCTTGAAATCGCCCCCTTTAAGAAGCCGCCACCGCACCTCGTTGTCGGTCAACGCCGGGTCTCGGGCCAGCAGCAACGCCGCCGCCCCCGCGACGTGGGGCGTCGCCATCGAGGTGCCGCTGAGCAGGCCGTAGGCGTTCCCTGGGAGCGTGCTCAGGATGTTCACGCCCGGCGCGGCCAGGTCGACTGACGTCGCGCCGAAGTTCGAGAACGAAGCCAACGTGTCGTTGTGGTCGGTCGCTGCCACCGCGATGATGTTGCCCAGCGCGTAGCTCGCCGGGTACTCCGGGTTCGTGTCATTGTCGCTCCCGCTGTTCCCGGCGGCTGCGGCGAAGATGCTGTGTGACGCCCGGATGGTGTCCATGACGGCCTGGTTGAAGGCGCTGCCGCTGTAGCTGTTGTTGGACAAGCGGACGCCGAATCCAGTGTAGTACTCGATGGCCGCCATGATGTCCGAGTCCCGACCTGTGCACAGGAGCCCCCCGAAGACGCGGAGCGGCATGATCGTCACCCGCCAGTTCACGCCGACGACGCCGATCCCGTTGTTGCCCACCGCGCCCACCGTGCCGGCCGTGTGGGTCCCGTGACCGCTGCACAGGGCGCTGGTGTCGGTCGGGTCATTGTCGTTGCCCCGGAAGTCCCACCCGTGGACGTCGTCGACGAACCCGTTGCCGTCGTCGTCGATGCCGTTGCCAGGGACTTCAAAGGGGTTCGTCCACAGGTTGGCCGCGAGGTCCTGGTGCTGGAGGTCCATCCCGGAATCGATCACCGCGACGACGACCGACGGGCTGCCCGTCACGATGTTCCACGCCTCCGGCGCGTCGATGTCGGCGTCCGCCGAGCCTCCGGTCTGGCCGACGTTGTTGAGCCCCCACATGTTCGGGTACTGGGGGTCGTTCGGCGTCAGGCCGAGGCGCCGGATGTAGTTGGGCTCCGCGTAGGCCACCACGGGGTGCTGCGTGAGCCGCGCGAGGGCCTCCGGGACGCTCAGACCGGACCGGATCCTGACGTGGCGGATCCCCGTCAGCCGGAACACCCTCAAGGGCTCGAGGCCGAGCTGGGCTTCTACCGTCGCCATGCTCTGGTCCGAGCTCCCCGGCGTGAACTTGACCAGCAACTCGTCGGGGACGTGCTCCGGCAGGCCACCCTGTCCTGCCGCCACTCCCTGCAGCACGAGGACCGCCACCGCCACCCCTGCGAACCACTTCAGGTCGCTCGCCATGACGGGCCTCCTTCGCGGGTTACATTGCACGCCAGAGTTTGCCCTATACGGCTCACATACCGTAGCCATCATTCCCGTCTTCCGCGCTTCGTGAGCGTCACAGCATCTGAGAAGCGGCCAACATGCCCATCACCGTATATTGGAGCCACTCTGAAGAAGTACAAGCCGTTGGGCCAGCGCTCTAGGATTTCTGGAGCCACCTCATAGAAGTTTTCGTCCACGACGCTACCGCCTTTAGCCGTAAATAGGGGATCATTGGATATTTCCAGGACGTATCCCTTCGCATCGGGGATCTCTGGCCAGACAATTCTCTTCGAAGCAAGATCCAGGACTCTTCCACTTTCGTTGACGATTCCGATACCGAGGCGTTCAAGACATCTCGCTATGACTCCGGCGCATGAATGAAGCAGATACAGTCCCCATACGATGGGTAGAGGATAATGCTTTCTCAAGTAGTAAGCCAAGCTCTCAAGATACAGTTCTTCCAGGCGATCCGATGGACTCTGGTGGGCCAGGTGGACGATCTCGGCCTCCGGAAGCGAAAACAACTTCCAACCGGCGCGCTTCATTCTGAGACACCAGTCGAGGTCCTCAAAGAACATGAAGAAGTTGTCGTCCATGGGCCCCACGTTGTTCAGGGTTTCTCTTCTGATCATCATGCATGCACCAGCAAAGGCGTCGACCTCTACGGGATCTTTGGAAAGCCAGAGTCGGATATCCGCATCCCATATCTTTCGAAGTACCTCGTTGCGAGGGAAGAAACGCGCCAGGGGAGAGAACGCAAAAATGAAGAATCCCATCGTGAAAGGATGGATGAGGAAGCTGCGAAGAGTCTTGCCCGTGTCCAACCATATCTTGGCGGTAATCGCTCCGACACGGGGATTCTCGTCCATGAAGGCCATCATGCGGTCGAGCCCGTCGGGGAACACGTGAGTGTCGGGATTCAGCAGCAGGATATATCTCCCTCGACTGACCTGTAGCGCTTGGTTATTGGCCCGTGCAAATCCAGCGTTCTCTGTGTTCCTTATCAGGGCGGCCTGTGGGAAATCGCGTTGCACCATGTGTTGACTCGCGTCTTTAGAGTCATTGTCTACGACGATGACCTCGAAAGACCGGCGGGGACGATGTTGATAAATCGAGGAAAGACACGACTTCGTGACCTGTCTTGTGTTGTAGCTGACGACTATGATGGAGAGATCAAGGGGCTTCATCTGACGTGCCCGGGTACCGTGGACGCTTCCTCCGTTGATCCGAGGGAACTGCGCTTAGGCAGTGTCAGGAAATAAGTGAACGAATGATCTGAGTCCAGCGGGTCCGAGGAGGCCGAGAATCGCCACTTGCAGCTTATCCGCTTGGCCCTTGAAACCGGTCACTTATTCTCTGACGACGCCTTAGCTTCCATGCTCGACGCAGACTGATCGAGGCCTTGGGGTCGGGGTCTACCTCCTCTCCGTCAGGTTGCGTGGCGGTGATCAGGTGTGGGGACTCCGCCTCGTCACCCAAGGTATCCCAACCTCCTGAGCTTATCCTTGATGCTGTCCTCCTCCTCTGGAGAGTAGCTGAATTGCTCCTTCCTCGGCGTCGTGCCGTCGTCGCTGATTCGTTGGGGGGGGAATGTCGCCAACACCTGGGGGGCGATCGCTTCTTCCAGGACCCGTCCCTGCATATACGTTGGAATGGGCAATCCCAAGAGGTAAAGGATTGTCGGCGCAAGGTCGATGATCCTCGGCTCCTTTAGTTGTGCCCCTGCGTGAATACTTGGTCCCTTCATGACCAGGATACCTTTCAACGCTTTCAGCATAGATACGTGATGGGCGCTTAGTAGATCATGGTGGTCTACGTCTTTAAAGACTGTTTCCCTGTTACGCCCCGTCGAGGGCCAAGAGAAGAAATCGTGGAAGACGGGGATCCAGGCGCCGATGGTACCGCTGCTAAAAAGCCCAGGTGACGGCCAACAGAAGAAATCCTCCTCAAAGTAGAGGAATAGATCGGGCGACTTGCCCGTGTAGGGTCCGTGGTAGAGTTCTTCCTTTCGAACTACGCGTTTCACCACCTTCTTCCCTGTCATGGGATCCTGCAGGCCGTGCAACTGCTCGACCAGGTCGTCGACAAGCGTCTGAGACTCCAATCCCGGCTTCACGATCCCTCGCGGCTCTCGGCCCTGGAGATTGACATTGATTCCTACTTCTACGGCGTAGGCCTTCGTGTGCTGCCAATCGATTTGCTGATCCAGTGGCTTGACGGATCGCCTTACTAACGGGATTCGGCAGTTCCGTATCCACCCTGGCAGGATGCTTCCCAGTTTCCCAAGCCCGAATTTCTCCAGGCCGCGGCCCAGCGTCGAGCGCCGCATTGTCAGGGTCCACGTCCGTGGATGGCGCTTCAGAAAGCTGTGCTGCTCGAGCCAGCGGTTCATGTGGAAGAGGCGGTGGACGGGGCTACTTCCATGATCCGACATGATCACGACCTGTACATCCCTGCCTATCGCGGTCATCAACTCGCCGATGATGCTATCGACCTTATGATACACGTCGATGATGATATGCCGATACCGTGGTGCTAACTTGGGATTGTAGCCTATGTGGGTTGAGTCCATGAACTTCCAGAAGTAATGTTGGACCTGATCGGTTGCGGCGAAGTGCACCATGAAGAAATCCCAGTCGTAGTGTTTGATGAGATAGAGTATGCCCTGCCGTAGTTTGTCGAGAACGTACAAATGCTTTGCCGCCTCGCCATCGAAGAAGCGTTCATCTGGTACGTTACCGAACCTATCGAGCCCGTGGCGGATGAGCTCCTCCCGGAAGTCCAGGCGCTTCAGGAGTTCCTCCTTGAGTTCAGGAGGGTGCGTGCTGATTTCTGCGGGCAGACCGACCGGTGTCGTGTAGGCGACCACGATGCCGTTAACCTCTGGGGGTGGGTAGGTTAGTGGAACGGCTGAGAGGATGATCCTGTTCCGATGTTCAGTGAGGAGGTCCCAGAGGGTCTTCACGGGGATACGGGTGTAGTTGTTGATCGGCGTCGGATCGTAGTTTTGATGGACGTCGACCACAAAATCGAAGATGCCATGGGTGTCTGGGCTCACGCCGGTCATGAATGAGGCAAAGGCTGCGGGGGTGAGAGAAGGGATGGTGGAGGTGAGATCGGCGCTGACCCCTTCCCTCATGAGCGATGCAAGATGGGGCAAGCCACCCTGGGCCATCAGGAGCTGGATGACACTCCAATCAGCCCCATCAATTCCGATCACTATCACCCGACGGGACGTGTCGCCCATGATCACCCCTTGTGGCCTGACTGCTTCATTGGTTATTCCTCGAGCGCCTCTCCGCTCCATCGTGGAGGGATCGGCCGAGGGCGGTCGCGAGGAGTTCTGCGAGCTCTGCCGCAGTTGCTCCTCCAGGAGGCGACCCTCGCCTCAAGTTCCGCGATCCGCTGGAGGAGCCGCGCGATCACCTGCAGCGCCTCCTCCAACGTGCGGGGCGGGTTCACACCCCCACATCTACCCTACTCCCCCCGCCGCAGCCCCCATATTTTGTACGTGAGCAGTCCCGGGACCCCGAAAGGCCTGAACGGTTACTGCACTCCCTCTCGCACAGGAGGCCCCTCTGATGCGCTTGAGCGTAGCGAGCTTGCGGCGAGTGGTCAAGAGTCATCTCACGATCCAGTTCGTGCCCCAGGCGCTCACGTCGTACGGCTGGAGTTGCCCCGGTTTCGTGGACGGTGAAGGGCTTTCGCCCTGGTCATGTCCTGTGACCGGTTAGCGGCGCGGTTTGCGGCGCCGAGGCGCGGCGCGGCGGACCGCTCGGGCCAGGCGCCAGCGCTTCCAGTTCGGCGCGCCGCCGAGAGCATGGCGCAGGCCGGCTCGAGTGACCTCGACGCGGAGGACCTCCCCGGCATGGGCGACGACGAGATCGCGGATCCACTCCGGCAGCGTGGGCCGAGGCCCCGGGACGGGGGACTCGGCCTGCAGCGCCTGGTGGAGCGCG
>Ga0114945_10001525_pt1 | contig 14330 bp, 11 predicted proteins | sample OV2TP3_FD_87194 | JGI IMG/M metagenome (GOLD analysis project Ga0114945, IMG submission 87194) | Hot spring microbial communities from Beatty, Nevada to study Microbial Dark Matter (Phase II) - OV2 TP3 | ecosystem: Environmental > Aquatic > Thermal springs > Hot (42-90C) | place: USA: Beatty... | reverse complement strand
GACTGGGTCTCGGGCGCCTGCCTGCTGCATCGCCGGGAGGTCTCTAAACAGTTGGGCGGCCTGGACGAACGTTTCTTCATGTACTGCGAAGACGTGGATTTCTGCCTCCGGGCCAAACAAAAGGGCTGGCAGGTCCTTTATCATCCGGCCGCGCGGGTCCTCCACCAGATTGCCGGCTCCACCCGGAAGGCCCCGGCCCGGATGGTGGCTGAGCGGCACCGCAGCCTCTGGCGCTACTATGCCAAGCATTTCCGCCGAAACCCCTTCAAGGATGGGTTAGTTGCCGCTGTCATCGGGGCCCGCTGCTTAGCGGCGATGGCCCGTGCTAAGATGAGGTTTTGAAGGGCGGTTAGCTCAGCTGGTTAGAGCACCTCCTTTACACGGAGGGGGTCGGGGGTTCGAGCCCTCCATCGCCCACGCTTGCATGCTAGAATACGTGTTCCCAGGGGCCGTGGTGTAGCTCGGTCTAACACGTCAGATTGTCAATCTGAAGATCGGGGGTTCAAATCCCCTCGGCCCCGTTTATCCAACGAGAGACCCCGAAGGGGTCGCTTCGTTGGATCAGCTTGCACCGAAGGGATTTGAAGAGAGCCGCGACCGGCCGCAATAGCGGCTGATCCAGGTAACGGCGACGAGCAGGAGCCGTTACATTCCTCGGGAGCGGCGAATGGCCGACCCGGAACGACCGAGCGATAGCGAGGGAGTGGAGGGCGCCAAATCCCGTCGGCCCCGTTTGCATAGCAATGCCGCCAGCTTTGTCGTAGAATAACCGGGTTGGTGCTGAGGAACCCTCCGGGATGCCCGGAGGGTTTTCGTGCTTTTACCCGACAACCATGGAAAACGAGCGGGAGTTTGACCTTTCGGACGAGGCCCAGAGGCCTCACCATATCGTCCAGATGGACCGGGGCGGGCTGCTTCGAGTCCTGAGGGTCCGGGACCTGTTTGCCCTGGGCTACAGCGACGTCGGCTCCTCCATCTATTACGCGTTGGGGGTAACCGCCCTCTACGCGTTGGGGGCCACCCCCCTCGCCCTGGCGCTGGCGGGGATCGCCTTCTTCTGCACCACCCTGACCTACGCGGAGATGGCCTCCGCGCTGCCGGAGGCGGGCGGCTCCTCCAGCTTCGCGCGGCACGCCTTCAACGATCTGGTCTCCTTCATCGCGGGCTGGGCGCTGCTGCTCGACTACATCGTGACGATCGCCATCTCCGCTTTCACCGTGGGGCCCTACCTGGCCTATTTCTTCCCGGTGCTCAAGGAAGGGCTGGCGAACATCCCCTTCACCCTCGCTGTCCTCGGCATCCTGCTGGCGCTGAACGTCGTTGGGATCAAGGAATCCACCCGCATCTCTCTTCTGCTGTGTGTCTTCGACATCGCGACCCAGCTTTCGATCATCGTCATCGGCGCCCTGTTCCTGCTAAACATCCCGCACCTCGTTGAGTTCATGAAGATCGGCGTCCCGGGGGTGGACTGGTCTCCGACCTGGCCCCAGTTCTGGAAGGGGGTCTCCATGGCGATGGTGGCGTACATCGGCATCGAGTCCATCTCCCAGCTGGGCGGGGAGGCCCAGCATGCGGGCCGAACGCTGCCGAAGGCCACCCTCTTGACCATGCTGGCGCTGTTCGTGATGTACTTCGGCATCTCCACCATCGCCCTTTCGGCCATCCACCCGAAGGTGCTGGCCACCGAGTACCTGCAGGATCCGCTGGCCGGGATCGCCGCGGCCCTGCCGGTCGGCAGCCACTTCCTGGCGCCCTGGGTGGGCATCCTGGGCGCCACCATCCTGTTCGTCGCCGCCAACGCGGGGCTGGTGGGCGCCTCTCGCCTGACCTTCGCGATGGGGGAATACTACCAGGTGCCCCGTATCTTCTACCGGCTCCACCCGCGCTTCCGGACCCCTTACATCTCGCTGGCCTTCTTCGCCGGCCTGGCTGCGCTCGTGGTCCTGGTCGCCAAGCGGCTGACCTTCATCGCGGACCTCTACAACTTCGGCGCCATGCTGGCCTTCACCCTCGCGCACCTGTCGTTGCTGGGCCTGCGTGTGCGCCAGCCGGACCTGGCGCGTCCTTTCCGGATCCCCTTCAACATTTCCATCGGTCGGTACCGGCTTCCCGTTTCCGCCATCATCGGGCTCCTGGCCACCTTCGGCGTCTGGGTGGACGTGGTCATCACCAAGCCGGCGGGCCGAAACCTGGGCCTGTTCTGGATGGCGATCGGCGTGGCCTGCTATCTGGCGTACCGCAGGAAGCAACGGATCCCAGCCACCGCCCAGGTGGAGATTGAGCGGGTCCGTGTGCCGGAGTTCACGCCGCTCAAGACCGGGAAGATCCTGGTACCCACGCTGGGGGGTTCCTACACGGAGAATCTGCAGATCGCCTGCGAGATGGCGAAGAGCCGCGCGGCCGAGGTGACCGCCGTCTACGTGATCGAGATACCCGCCTCCCTTCCCCTGGATACCTTCCTGCCGGAGCGGCTGGCAGATGCGGATGCCGCCTTGAAGCGCGCCCAGGCGATCGGCCGGGAGTTCGAGCTCGGGGTGGCCACACGGTTGCTGCAGGCGCGCTCGGCCGGGCAGGCGATCGTGGACCTGGCCAAGGAGCATGCCGCCGACTTGATCGTCATGGGGACCTCCTACCGTCGCGGGGCCTCCGCGTGGCTGGGCTCCACCACCGAGTACGTCATCCGCAACGCCCCCTGCCGCGTCTTGATCTGCAAGACCACCACCAAGTAGAATGATCCAGCCCTTCCTCGAAGGAGAAGGGAATACTAAGGGGAGAACCGACGGTTCTCCCCTTAGAGACCTGGGAAGCCCTGAGCCGGCCAAGCCATTGCCACGAAGCCGGAAGGCACACAACCATCATCTGTCAGGGCTCGCAGGGCTTCCCAGGTCCAAGCCGAGGTAGCTCAGGCAGTAGAGCACCGCTCTGAAAAAGCGGGTGTCGACAGTGCAAGTCTGTCCCTCGGCACCACTTCTTTATGCGGATCCTTTTCCTGTGCGTGGAGAATGCCGGGCGGTCGCAGATGGCGGAGGCGTTCGCCCGCGCGGTGGCCCCGCCCGGCGTGGAAATCTTCAGCGCCGGGTCCAGGCCGGCTGAGCGGGTCAATCCCGTCGTGACGGAGGTGATGCGCGAAGCGCGCATGGAGATCGGGACGACCCGGCCGAAAGGGTTGGGCGATCTCCCGGAGGGCGTCTTCGATCTCGTGGTCACGATGGGCTGCGGCGATGCCTGTCCGTCGCACCGGGCCCGGAAGACTCTGGAGTGGGAAATCCCAGATCCGAAAGGGCAGCTGAAGGAGGCGGTGCGCGCAATCCGGGACGAAATCCGGGAGAAGGTCGAGGCGCTCCTTTCAGGGCTGCGGGTGTGCTGACGCCGCCGGAGGCAGCGCCGTCCCAGCGGTTCCGGTCCGGCTTCACCATCTTCTGCGGGGCAGTTCTCCTGTTCGGCTTCGGGTTCCTCATCCTGACCTCTCTCTTTTTCTCCCCGATTCATGGCGTTCGCTCTCCTGAGCGGGCGCTGTCGCTCCTTTCCGGCCGAACGATGGAGTTCCGAAACGCCCTCCCCACCGCCCCGAACTGGGAGCGGGCATTCTACCGCTTCTGGGACCCGGTGCTCGGAAGCGAGCGGGAGGTGGAGGACCTGGTGGACTGGCACCGGGAGCTTGCGCGTGTGGCTCAGGATACCACCGCCGCCGCAGCGATCCTGATCCTTCAGGCGGAGCAGGGCCGGCTGGAGGAGGTGCGTAGCCAGACCGACCGTTGGGTGGAGTACTCTCCGGGCAACCTGCCTCACCTCTCCCGCCTGATCCAGGTGGCTTACCTTCAAGCCGGCTCGCCGGAGGAACCGGAAGAGCAGCTGGCCCTCACGCGCGAGCTGCTGCCCTCGGGCTGGCTCCGGAACCGGCTGGAGGAACGGATCGCGCGCAAGGCCGGCCTGCCGGACCCGATCGCCGGAGCCCGGCAGGAGGAGAGTGAACGGGGCTTGCGCCTGCTCTGGCGCTATCGGGCGTTGACCCTTCTGGACCTATTCACGCTCTTCCTCTGCGCGACCGCTGCGTTCCTGTTCTTCACGCGCCGCCGTCTGCTTTGGAAGGCAGGCCCCGCGTCCTTGCCGCCCCGATGGGACTGGGGAACCGGCATGACGGTGGTGATCCGCGGGTTGGGGCTGGGGATCCTACTGGGGCTGGCCGTCGCCTTCATGCTGGAGCTGCCGGACTGGGCGGACGCTGTGCTCACGTACCTTTTCTGGACGCTGCCACTCGTAATCCTCGCCCGGCGGCACTTATTCCTTCCGCAGGGCCTGCGCCTCCGGCAAGAGCTGGGCCTGCTGCCGCCTGCAGGCTCCTGGAAAAAGCTGCTGGTGCTCGTGGGGGTCGCCTGCGGGGCGGACGAGCTGGGCAGCTGGGCAATCTTCCTCGCGGGGACCTTCTTCCGATGGCCTTACCACTGGGCGGAAAGTTTCGAGGAAAACCTGATCTGGGCGGGTCCGCTCACCGCGGGCGCCACCGTGGCCTCTCTGGCGTTCATCGCCCCGTTCTTCGAGGAGCTGATCTTCCGGGGGTTCCTCTACGGCACGCTGCGGAGAGAATGCCCTGGGCCCCGGCCGCCGGAGCGACGGCGTTCCTCTTCGCCCTGGCGCACGGCTACGGCTTCACGGGCTTCGCCACGATCCTGTGGAGTGGGTGGGTGCTGGCCTGGGTCTACGAGAGGAGCGGGAGTCTCCTCTGCCCGGTGGCGGTGCACACCGTCGGCAACTTCATCTTCGCCGTGATGCAGGTGGTCATGCTCCGCCTGCCGTAAGCGCCCGGCTGCCGGGTCGTGTGACCGGGATCCCCTCCTTGCACAGGGGGCAGCTCTCCGACGAGAAGGTTTTGAGATCCAAGCTGAGCAGCGCGTGGTACTTCACGTCGAACGAGGCCCAACCGTTGGAGCGGTCCACCAGCGCCCCCACGCCGACCACCGTGGCGCCCGCGCCGCGCACCAGGTCCATGAGCTCCTCCACGGACCCGCCGGTCGTGACGACATCCTCTACTACGAGGATGCGGTCCTTCGGGCCCACCTGGAACCCGCGCCGAAGCTGCAGGCGCCCGTCTTGTCGCTCGGCGAAGATCGCCCGCGCCGCCAGGTGTCGGGCCGTCTCGTAGCCCATCACGATCCCGCCCAGCGCCGGCGCCGCCACGCAGGTGACCTCGTCGCTCACGAACCGTTGCGCCAGCGCCTGACACGCGCGGGCGGACAGGGTCGGGTGCTGAAGGATGAGCGCGCACTGAAGGTACTCCCGGCTGTGCACGCCGCTGGAGAGGATAAAGTGCCCTTCCAGCCAGGCGCCGCAGCCCTGGAAGAGCCGCAACACCTCACTGGGCCGCATGGGAAACCCCCCGGATCGCCCGCTCCAGCTCACGCAGCTGCCGGTCCAGCTCCGCGGAGCCCGGCTGCAGGGCGGAGGCGATCTCGTGCAGGATCACCTCGCGCGGGCGACTCTGGCCCTCCGTTTGGGTCAGCTGCGCGGCGAGCTTGCCCGCATCAATCCCCGGCGGCATGCGGGTCCCGATCACCACGGCCACGTGCGGTCGGAAGCCGTCCAACAGGCGAAACATTCCCTCCGGGTCCTGCGCCAGCGCCGTTTGACAGCGCACGCTGCGCTCCGGCGCCTCAAAGTACGGTTTCAGGATATTTTCGTAGACCCGGGGGCTGCCCTCCACGAACAGCACGCGCAGTGTCCCCCCCGCCTCCCTCGAGCGCGTGGCCGCGGCGGGCCGGCCCCTCTGGCTGTCCAGCAGCGCCTGGACCGCGTCGGTCAGCCGCTCCAGCGAGACCGGCTTTTGCTCCACGCGATTCACCCCCAGGCGATCCAACTCGCTCCGGTACTGTTCCGCGAATCCCGTCATCACCAGCGTCTTCGTCCGCGGCGATTCCGCCTTGAGCACCTCCAGGACCCGGATGCCGTCTAAACGCGGCATCTGCAGGTCCAGAATCACCATGGAGGGCTTCCGATCCTGGATTCGCTCCAGCGCCTGCTTGCCGTCGAAGGCCTTCAGCACCTCGTAACCCTTCTGCCGGAAGTAACCCTCCAGGGAGAAGGTCACCGCTGCCTCATCGTCCACGATCAGAATCGTCTGGACCGCCATCACCCTTGCCCGAGCTCCTGCAGGATCTCGCGCGTCATCAGCCCCGGATCCGCCGCTTCCAGGATCGGCCGGCCGACCACCAGATAGTGCGCCCCGGCCCGAAGCGCCTGCGCCGGGGTGGCCGTCCTCTGCTGGTCATCCCTCCCTTTCCCGGCCCCGGCGTCGCCTCCCAGGAGCGGATCCTCCTTCCCCTGCGGGCGAATCCCCGGGGTCACGATGACAAAGTCGTCGCCACACGCCCAACGGACCACGTTCGCCTCCTGGGCCGAGGCGACAATGCCGTCCAGGCCCGCTGATTTCGCCAGCTTGGCCAGGTAGAGCACCTGGTCCTTCAGGGTCTTGCGCAACCCCAAGTCTATAAGGTCCCTCTCCGCCATGGAAGTGAGCACCGTGACCCCGACGAGGAGCGGTGGCTTCTGGCGGCTGCGGTGGGCCTCCTCGCGCAACGCGGAGAGAGCAGAGCGCATCATAGCACTGCCGCCCTGAATATGCACGTTCATCATCCAGACACCCAGCCGGGTAGCCGCCCGCACCGCCCCCGCAACCGTGTTGGGGATGTCATGGAACTTCAGGTCCAGGAAGACGAGGCCCCCACCGGAGCGGACCGCCTCCACCGCCGCCGGGCCGCAGCGGGTAAAGAGCCCCAGCCCGATCTTGAAGCGCGCCACCCCGAGCGGCGCCAGGATCTTCACCAGCCGACTCGCCTCTTCCTGGCGCTCCACGTCCAGCGCTACGATCAGCCGGTCCGCCGGGGTCACCCCGACACCACCTGCGGCACGCCCCTCAGCCGTTTCGGGGCCTGCATCCTGCCCATCAGGGACCGCGGGCTTTTCAGGTCACGTTCGCTCAGGTACCGCGCAAGCCCACGCAGGATCTCCAGCGGGGCCTTGGGGTTCACGTAGTTAACCGTGCCGAGCTGCACGGCGCTGGCCCCGCAGAGGAGGAATTCCACCGCATCCTCCGCGGTCATGATACCGCCGATGCCGATCACGGGGATCTTCGGCAGCGCGCGGTGCACCTGCCAGACCATCCGCAGCGCCACCGGCTTCATTGCCGGGCCGCTCAAGCCCCCGGTCACCGTGGCGATCCGCGGCCTCCAGGTGCGCGCGTCCACGGCGATCGCCAGCAGGGTATTGATGAGAGACAGGGCATCCGCGCCTGCCTCCACCGCGGCCCGCGCAATCCGCGTGATGTCCGTCACGTTCGGAGAAAGCTTCACAATGAGCGGCCGCCTCGTCACCCGGCGCACTCTGCCCACCACCTCCGCGGTCATCCTCGGGTCCACCCCGAACTCAATGCCGCCCCGCTCGCAGTTCGGGCAGGAGATGTTCAGCTCCAGCCCGTGAATCCCCCGCGCTTCCTCCAGGCGCCGGGCCAGCTCCACGTACTCCGCCGCCGACTCCCCCGCCAGATTCACGATCACCTTGACCTTCTTCAAGCCGCGCAGGAACGGCAGCTTCTCCCGCAGGAACGCCTGCAGCCCCACGTTCTGCAGGCCGATGGAGTTGATCATCCCCGACGGGGTCTCGTAGATGCGGGGGGCGGGGTTCCCCGGCCGGGGCTTAAGCGAGATGGACTTGGTGACGATCGCCCCCAGCTGGCTGACGTCGTAGAGCCGGTGGTACTCCTGGCCGTAGCCAAAGGTGCCGGAGGCCACCATCACCGGGTTCTGAAGATTCAATTTTCCCAGGCGGACCTGAAGAGTCAACGCGTTGTCACTCCCCCGAAGAAACCAAACGCACCACAGCTTCCCTAGGACTTAAAACGCGGAGCGGACCCAATTGCTTCTTGGGATAATCCCGGAGATTCCCCGTCACCAAGAAATCCGCTTGCCCGGAAAGAGCGACCTCAAGGAACGGCTGGTCTGAAGGGTCGCCCGACATGGGGCGCAACGGCCTTGCAACCAGATGCTCCCCTTCGGTTTCAAGGAACTCCAGAAAGAGCCCGATGGAAGCAGCGGAGAATCCGAAGCGGGGTCTTCGGAGTACCTGCCGGTATTCGTGAAGGATACGATCGTCATAGAGTAGCTGAATCTCCCCACGCTGCGCCAGATCGATGATCCGCGCCGATGGGCCCAAGGGGGTCAGCAAACCAGAAACCAACACGTTCGTGTCCAACACAACACGGGGCGGATTCCCCTCAGAGACGGACACTGCTCTAAAGCGATACCCGCCGACTTCGGCGAGCAGCGTTAATCTCCTTCTGGATTTCTCCCGAAGTCAACCGGTGAGCGCCCGAAACGGCCGCTTCAGACCGCAACCGCGCGATGGCGGTCGCCGCCCTGGCTCGCCGAAAGGCCCTCAAGACCTCTTCCACCTCCTCGCTGGAGGTCTTCGCCAAAACCCCAATGGGTCTGCCCTTCAGGGTCACGACCACCTCATGCATTTTGGCCAACGCCTCCCAGACACGGGAGGGGTGAAGCCGCAAATCTCGTGCCGTGACAAAGGTCATCCCTTCACCTCCATGTTACACTTTAAGTATACATAACGGCACCGTAAAAGTCAACAAACTCTCCCCTGCCGTGCTCGAACGTCCCGGACGCCACCCTCGGCGTATTTTGAACACACAGTTTTCCTAACGAGACCAAGAGGTCAATTCCCACCGGATTTTTCCTGGTCCTGCGTGTTCCGGGTTCTCCCGATGGACTGAAGAAAACTTCCGTAGTTCTTCCTCGCCATTTCCGAAAACGGATGCGCCGCTCCCAGTCTTTGACTGAGAATAGCGATCGATTCCTGGAAAAGCCTCTCGGCTTCTTCCTGCTTACCCTGACTACCGCAAAGCCCCGCCAGACTGCAAAGAGTAACGCCATACTCCGGGTGCTCCTTTCCCAGGGTCTTTTCCTGAATGGAAAGGGCATCCCTGTAAAGCGCCTCCGCCTCATCCACCCTGATCTCCAGCTCGTAGATCGTTCCTAGGTTATGCATGGTCTGCGCGACCAGCGGATGATCTCCCCCCAGAACCGCTTGGCGTATGGACAGGGCCCGCCTACCCTTTACCTCCGCATCTTCATACTTACCCATGTCCCGGTAAAGGAGAACCAGGTTGTTCAGGACAACAGCCACCTGAGGATGATTCTCTCCATAAAATTTTTCGCGCATCCACAGGGATCTAAGGTAGCCAGCTTCTGCTTCCTTTGATTTGCCCCTGGCTCGATAAACTTCCGCTAGATTGTTCAAATAGGTGGCCACTTCAGGAGCGTCGCTCCCCCGAATCTCTTCCCACAAGAGCAGTGACTGTTCGAACAAAGGCTCGGCCTCTTCGTATTTGCCTTGCAATGCATAGAGCGTCCCTAGATTATTCAAAGTGATCACCGATACATGGGCATGCGCTGGGTCGAAGATTTTACCCACCAACGAGACGGACCGCTTGTAGAGGCGCTCCGCTTCCGCGTAATCCCCTTGCGCCTTGCGGATCTCGGCTAGGTTGTTCAGGGAAATAACCACGTTGGGGTGGTCGGGGCCAAACGCTTCCTCTGCTACCTGCAGTGATTCCTGAGCTGCCTCGGCCGCTTTTGCGAAGTCCCCCTGCCGATAGAGCTCCTGGGTTCGGCTTTCCAGAACCTCCCATCGGGGGCCTTCCTTACAGAAGACCGGAGCGCCTACGCAAAAGCTCGATCCAATAAAGAACCACGCTGCAGCCCCCGATAGCCGACCCACCGCTACCCTTTTCTCAGCCAGCGCCACTTCGCCAGCCCGTCCACCAGGAGCCCGGCCACCACGAGCGGCCAACCCCAGGGTTTGAGCCACTCCGCCAGAAGCGCACCGATCCCCAGCGCCAGCAGGAACTTGCCCAGGAACATCTGTGCGACCGTGCCGAAATCCAGCCGCTCCCGGTGTTTCAGCCAGAATTTTTCCATCGGATCGCCTCCGCTGGGAAAACCGGCGCCTCGCCCGGCTCGTTCCACTCGCCAGGGTGCTCGGTCGGCCACCCGGCCCGCGGTGGTCGCGATGCTCCCAATGGTCGCATCGCCTGTACTGAGGCGCGGGCCTCCCCCCGGTTTTCCCAGCTTATCTCCACAGAATCGCCTCCGCTGGGAAAACCGGGCCCTCGGTGCAGACACGCTGAAAGCGCGCGTGCGAGCCCGCCGGCTCCGTATTCACCTCCACCACGCAGCCCATGCAGCAGCCCATGGCGCAGCCCATCCGCTCCTCCAGCGAAACCTGCGCCTCGATTCCCCGGCGACGCGCCACCGCTGCGGCCGCCGCCATCATTGGCGTCGGCCCGCAGATGTAGAGGGTGATGTCATCCTCGCGAAAGCGGTCCTCGCGTACGCGAGGATCAAATCTGGATTCCCGCTTTCGCGGGAATGACACCGCGTTTTCCAGCAGCTCCACCACGCTTCCGCGGCGGCCGGCGCTCCCGTCGTCGGTGGCGATGCGCACCGGGATCCCCAACGCCCGGAACTCCTTCGCGCAGATCACCCACCCCTTCGTGCGGGCGCCCAGCAGCGCCGTCACCCGCCGATTCCGGCGAAGCAACCATTTGGCCAGCAGGTACAGGGGCGGAATCCCCACGCCGCCGCCCACCAGCCAGCACGTTCTCTTGTCCGTCGGGAGGGTAAAGGGATTCCCCAGCGGCCCCAGGAAATCCACCCTGGAGCCCACCCGCGCCTGCGAGAGGACCTGCGTCCCCGAGCCCACCACCTTGTAGATGAAGTCAATCGTTCCTTTGGCCGGGTCGGCATCAAACAGACTGAGGGGCCGGCGCAGGAGCGGGAAATACTCACCGTTCTCGCGGCAGCGCACATGGACAAACTGGCCCGGCCGGGCGCGCCGCGCCGCCGCGGGAGAGCTCAGCCGCATGAGGAAGTGGTGGGGTGCTACCCGGCGATGCGCCATCACGTGCGCCTTTTCCTGAACCATGTCGCCCGTCATTTCGAGGCCAAGGGCCGAGAAATCCGACGCGAAGCGTCGTCTCGAGCGGAAGCGAGAGATCCCCCGCCGCTCCGCGGCTCGAGATGACTGTGCCACTCCTGCAGGGAGCAGACTTCATACCCCTGCCGCAGCGAGGCGATGCCGGTGACCAGCGCCATGGCGCCCGGGATCGTGGTGACGCAAGGGATCCCCCGCATGACCGCCAGGGACCGGATCCGGGTCTCGTCCGCCTTTGTCGCCTTGCCTGCCGGGGTGTTGACGATCAGGTCCACCTTGGAGTCCCGCAGGATGTCCAGGACGTCCGGCCGGCCCTCATGGATCTTCATCACCTCGCCTACCTCCAGGCCGCTCCTCCGCAGGTACTCCGCCGTCCCGCGCGTGGAGACGATCTTGAAACCCAGCTCCGTCAGCCGCCGGGCGATCTGAACCGCCGCCGGCTTGTCCCGGTCCTTGACGCTCAAAAAGACGGTCCCCTCCAGAGGCACCTTCTGGTATGCGGCGATCTGCGACTTGGCGAAGGCCGGCCCGAACGCCGTGTCAATTCCCATCACCTCGCCGGTGGAGCGCATCTCCGGCCCTAGGATGATGTCCACACCGAAGAACCGGCCGAAGGGGAAAACCGACTCCTTCACCGTGACGAAGGGGATCTTCACCTCCTGCGTGAATCCCAGCTCCTCCAGCGTCCGGCCCACCATCACCTGGGCGGCCAGCGCCACCAGCGGTACGCCGATCGCCTTGGAGACGAAGGGCACCGTGCGGGAGGCGCGCGGGTTGACCTCCAGCACGAACACCTTGCCCTCCTTGACGGCGAACTGCACGTTCATGAGTCCCTTGACCGCCAGCTCCCGCGCCAGGAGGTGGCTGGCCTGTCGGATCTGGTCCACGACGGCGGGCAGCAGCGTGTGCGGCGGCAGCACCATCGCCGCATCGCCGGAGTGCACGCCCGCCTCCTCCACGTGCTCCAGGATCCCTCCGATCACGGCGGTCTTGCCGTCCGCCACCACGTCCACGTCCACCTCAATGGCGTCCTCCAGGAACTTGTCCACCAGGACCGGGTGCTCCGGAGAGGCCCGGACGGCCTTCTCCATGTAGGCGCGCAGCCCCTCCTCGTCGTAGACGATCTCCATCGCCCGCCCGCCCAGCACGTAGGAGGGCCGCACCAGGACCGGGTAGGTGATCCTCCGCGCGATCTCCACCGCTTCCTCCGCGCGCATGGCCGACCCGTTGGGGGGCTGGGCCAGTTTGAGCTTGTCAATCATCTGGCTGAATTTCTTGCGGTCCTCCGCCCGGTCGGTCGCCTCCGGGGCGGTCCCCGCAATCGGCACGCCCGCCTTCTCCAGCGCCAGCGCCAGGTTGAGCGGCGTCTGCCCGCCCAGCTGGATCACCACCCCGGCCGGCCTCTCCTCATCCACGATGTTCAGCACGTCCTCCAGCGTCAGCGGCTCGAAGTAGAGCACGTCCGCCGTATCGTAGTCGGTGGAGACCGTCTCCGGGTTGGAGTTGACCATGATCGTCCGGTACCCGGCCTCCCGCAGGGCGAAGACCGCCCGCACGCAGCAGTAGTCGAACTCGATCCCCTGCCCGATTCGGTTGGGCCCGCCGCCGAGGATGATGATGGTCCTGGGACGCTCGTGGTGAGCCTGTCGAACCACGGGCGTCCGTCCTTCGACAAGCTCAGGACGAACGCCGACCCTCTCCGGCGGCCGCTCATACGTGGAGTAGTAGTAGGGCGTGAACGCCTCGAACTCCGCCGCGCAGGTGTCCACCAGGTAGAACGCCGGCCGGATACCGGCCTTAAGGCGCATCGTCCGGATATCCGCCTCGCTCTTGCCCCATAGGAACCCCAGCTGCCGGTCGCTGAATCCGTACTGCTTGGCCTTCAGCAGCAGCTCAAAAGGGGCCGGGTCCCTTTGGGGGTGAAAGGTGCCAGGTCTCTCTCGGATCAGCTCCTGCTCCAGCCCCACGATCTGCCGGATCTCCTGCAGGAACCAGGGGTCCATCCGGGTCAACCGCCCAATCTCCTCGTTGGAGATCCCGCTCTGCATCGCCTGCCGGATGGCGAAGATCCGCTCGGCGTTCGGTGTGCGCAAGCGTCGGCGCAGCTCTTCCTCCGCCAGGGGCGCGTCCTTGCCGTCCGCCCCCAGCCCGGCACGCCCGATCTCCAGCCCCCGCAGCCCCTTCTGTAGCGCCTCCTTGAAGGTCCGCCCAATCGCCATCACCTCCCCGACCGACTTCATCTGCACCGTCAGGGTGGGGTCCGCGCCGGGGAACTTCTCGAACGCCCACCGGGGGATCTTGACGACGCAGTAATCCAGCGTCGGCTCGAAGCAGGCGGGGGTCTTGCGCGTGATGTCGTTGGGCAGCTCATCCAGCGTGTAGCCGACGGCCAACTTGGCTGCAATCTTGGCGATGGGGAAGCCGGTCGCCTTGGAGGCCAGGGCCGAGGAGCGGGAGACGCGCGGGTTCATCTCGATCACCACCCGCCTGCCGGTTTCCGGGTGGACGGCGAACTGGATGTTGGAGCCCCCGGTCTCCACCCCGATCGCCCGGATCACGGTGATCGCGTCGTTGCGCATCGCCTGGTATTCCTTGTCGGTCAGCGTCTGCACGGGGGCCACGGTGATCGAGTCGCCGGTGTGGACCCCCATCGGGTCCACGTTCTCAATGGAGCAGACGACCACCACGTTGTCCTTACGGTCCCGCATCACCTCCAGCTCAAACTCCTTCCAGCCTTCCACCGACTCCTCGACGAGCACCTCCGACACCATGCTCAAGCTCAGCCCCATCGCGGCGATCCGGTCGAACTCCTCGGGGTTGTAGGCCACCCCGCCGCCGGTCCCGCCCAGGGTGAAGGCCGGCCGGACGACCACCGGGAAACCGATTCCCTGCGCCACCTCCCGCGCCTCCTCCAGCGTGTGCGCCACCCCGCTCTCCGGGACGTCCAGCCCATGCGCCAGCACCGTCTGCTTGAACAGCTCCCGGTCCTCCGCGCGGGCGATCGCCTCCTCGTCGGCGCCGATCATCTCCACACCGTAGCGCTTCAGGACCCCCGCCTTGGCCAGCTGCATCGCGACGTTCAGCCCCGTCTGCCCGCCCAACGTCGGCAGAAGCGCGTCGGGCCGCTCCCGCGCGATCACCTTCTCCACCGCCTCCGCGGTGACCGGCTCGATGTAGGTCCGGTCCGCGAACTCCGGGTCGGTCATGATGGTGGCCGGATTGGAGTTCACCAGCACGACGGAGTAGCCCTCCTCCTTGAGGGCCTTGCAGGCCTGCGTGCCGGAGTAATCGAACTCACACGCCTGGGAGATGATGATCGGCCCGGAGCCGATGAT
>Ga0114945_10001523_pt1 | contig 14338 bp, 16 predicted proteins | sample OV2TP3_FD_87194 | JGI IMG/M metagenome (GOLD analysis project Ga0114945, IMG submission 87194) | Hot spring microbial communities from Beatty, Nevada to study Microbial Dark Matter (Phase II) - OV2 TP3 | ecosystem: Environmental > Aquatic > Thermal springs > Hot (42-90C) | place: USA: Beatty... | reverse complement strand
CGTCGTCATTCCAAGGACTATGAAGTGTTGCCCCGCAACAGTGAAGCCTTGATTCAGATTGCCATGATCCATCTGTTGGTCAAGCGTCTCGCTGCCTCAGAGAGGTTTTAAAACAGCTTCTTAACACAGCAAGCACGACGTGCAATTGTTGACAATGGGACTAATCCAGAACCACCTCCTTTGCCGGAGCCAGATATTGCGGATATGGAGTATTTCTTGACACAAATTCAGGTGCTACTTCCGGTTCTGGGGTATTCATTCGGCTTACCCACTCCGAGTGCGGAGACTGCTAAAGCCGCAAGCGTGGAAATTAATCAGCAAGTTACACAGCCGACGTTCTACATGAATCTGCATGGCACGTATGCCGAAGCACAGGAGATAAACGGGGAGTTTGTAGTCTTCAAGAATGCAACGGCTCGGAAGAAAAGTGTGGACTCGCTTGAGCAAACAGCATATGTTGGGCTACGAAAGCAACTAATCAATGACAAGAAACTGGTTGATAATGGCGGCGAGTTTTTAGTTTTCCAAGAAGATATAGCCTTCTCAAGCCCCAGTGCCGCTGCAACTACAATCTCTGGAAGTTCGGTCAATGGCCGTACGACATGGAAGGTGAAGGGGAGGGAGATTACTTACAAAGATTGGCTCGAAGAACAAATATCGGCTGTCTCAGAATCAACCGCATCTGATTCGTAGAGTGGTTTTCAGTGATGCTCAGGTCAGCGGGCTAAAGATTACACGCGCCCAACAACCGCGTGCAGCCAACTTGCTCCGCTTCGCTTCGCAAGCGGCTGATACGCGCTGTTAGGCCGCCCAGGGATTTACAGACCACCCCGGAGATCGTGTCAGGAGGTAACTATGCCGGCGAAAGCCCGCTTTCCAGGCATCTGCTCTTACTGCGGCGCAGAAGTGACACGGACGACGGCCCCCAGGCACCTCAAAACCTGCCGAAAACGAAAGACTTTGCTGAAAGGGAAAGCCGGCGGCAGGCGTTCGATATTCGAGCCGGAGGCATACCACATCCGGGCAGAGGCGACCTATTTGCCCGAGTTCTGGCTGGACCTCGAAGTTCAGGGCGATGCTACGCTTGAACATCTGGACCAATATTTGCGGGCGATCTGGCTGGAGTGTTGCGGGCACATGAGCGCCTTCTTCCTGGGCGGATGGGGCACGCCGCAACTGGCAAAGGAAGGCTTCGTCAGCAGCGTGTTTCGACACAGGGCCAAGATCATGCACGTCTATGACTTTGGCACCGAGTCGTGGACGACGCTCAAGCGGATTGGGGTGAGAAAAGGGCAGCTGACCACCAACAGGCCGATCAGCCTGATGGTCCGCAATAAGCTGCCGGATGTGCGATGTCTCGAATGTGGTGAGCCTGCCGGGTGGCTCTGTATGCAGTGTGTTATTGAAGAAGACGTCATGGGCTTCTTGTGCCGGAGGCACACGAGGACGCACGATCACGAGGAGTACGGCAAGCTCAAAGTCGTGAACTCGCCGAGGATCGGCCTGTGCGGGTATACTGGACCTGCGAAACCGCCATATTGAGCGTGAAGGTCAACGAGGACGATGAAAAAGAGCAATTTCGACCGTTACCTCGAAGAACAGCTCAAAGACCCGGCGTTCGCCGCCCGGTTTGAGAGCGCGGGCGAGGCGTGGGACGTGGCGCTCCAGATCGCTGCCCTCCGGCAGCAGGCCGGGCTTTCTCAAAAGGGATGTAAAATGAACCGAATGGAGGCGGAGCGACTGAATGGGAATGTCTGATTACTATCGAGGGCTCCGCGACCGGGTCGGATGCGCCCTGCTCCTGATCCCGGCCGTGGCCGCCGTGATCCGCGACGGCAGAGGCCACGTCTTGCTCCAGCAGAAGCACGACGGATCGTGGAGCCTGCCCGCCGGGGCGGTGGAGCCGGGCGAGACGCCAGGCCAGGCGGTTGTCCGCGAGGTATTCATGGTGAGAGAGGCGTCGAAAATCATTCGGACGCGCGGCAGGTAATTTTAGGGGAGGAGACATGTCCGACACCCGGCCAGCAGACCCAAACGGCGCCCCGGCCGACACGCGCCCCACGTTCAGGGTGCCCGACCCGCTGCCGCTCACCATAGGAGGGCTGATCGCCGCGGTCGGACCTCAGGCGATCAACTTCGGCATCTCGATCGGCGGGGGCGAGGCCTACTTCCTGCCCAACATCGCCGGACGGGGCGCCTTCGGCTTCCACTGGCTGCTGATCGTCTCGGTGATCGTGGAGACCGCGCTCGTCTACGAGTGCATCAAGTACAGCTGTTGCACGGGGCGCTCCTTCTTCGCGGGCACCAACGAACTCGCCCCGCGCGGCTTCTGGCCCTGGTTCTGGGCGCTGGCCACCGTCCTGACCTTCGGATGGCCCGCGTGGATGGCCGGGGCGGTGATCGCGGCCGCGAAATTCACCGGCCTCACCACGCAGACGCTCTTTCCCGGCTCCACCCTCCCGCCGCAGTACCTCTGGTCGGTCGTCGCCCTCCTCCTGGTGCTGGTCGTCTTCTACTTCTCGAACAGGACCTACGCCTTCCTGTCCAGGTTCTTCGAGATCATCATGGTCGCCAACATCGTCCTGGTGCTGGCCGTCACGCTCATCGTCGCGAAACCCTCCGACTACCTGGCCGTGCTGGCCGCCTACACAGGCGTGCGCTTCTTCACCCAGGGCGCCAGCGGCCTGACGCCGTTCGACATCGCGGCGCTCTACAACCAGCCCGGAGGCAGCCTCATGTGGGTGAGCTTCTGGGTGGTCGCCGCCGGATGGGGCATGGGGAGGTACGCGGGCCAGGTGACCGGCGCCCTGCGCCCCCCGGAGCAGATCACCGCCGAGGAGCTGCGCTGGGACACCCGCGACCCCCAGGAGGTCGCCAAAATGAAGCAGTGGGTCCGGGTCGGCGGCTGGAGCCTCATCCTCTGGTGGGCGGTCATCGGCGGGCTGATCATGACCTACCTCTACTCGGTCGCCGGCTACGCCTACCTGCACGACGAGTTCCTGCGCAGCGGCAACATCCCGAAAGGCGTCGAAATCCCCCTCCAGATGGCCACCATCGCCCAGGGCGTGCTCGGCCAGACGGCCGGGTGGCTCATGCTGCTCGTGATCATGGTCACGCTCTACGACGCCCAGTTCCCCCTCTACGACACCTACATCGGCCGGACGACGACCGACGCCATCGCGGTCACCACGCAGCGGGAGAAGCGGCGTCCCTACCGGTTCTACTACTTCGTCGTCGTGACCGTGGCCGTGGCCGCCGGGTTCTACCTCGTCCTGCTGGAGGAGCCCCTGATCGTCTGGATGATGGTCGCGACCACGGCGGTCGCGTTTCGCTCCATCGGGTCCCTGCAGATCATGCGGATCAACAGGAGACGGCTCCCGCCCGAATTTCGGACGAGCAAGCTCATTGCTGCGTTGCTGTGGTTCAGCTTCTTCACCGGCCTGGCGTCGGTCGGCTACTGGGCCATCGCCGAGCTTCCGAAGCGCCTCGCGGGCGGGTGATGTCCAGGGCGATGCTCCGGCGCGTCAAAGGGGACTACATCGCGCAGATCACCTTCCTGCTGTTCCTGAAGATGGCGGACGAGAAGGGGATCGAACTCCCGAAAGGGTGGGAATGGCCGACGCTCCGGGGTGCGTGAGCAAGACGTTTCCGGGGTACTTCGAGAAGCTGGAGGAGTTGAGGTAGGATGAAACTTATCTATGACCCAACTGTGGATGCCCTGACCATTCGATTGGTGGAGGAACCGGTGGAATGTGAAGTGATCCGATTGAACGATCAGGTGGCGGTGGACATCGGGCCGGGGGAGCGCATCGTGGCGATTGAGGTGCTGGATGCCAGCGAGGTGATTCCAGGGCTAAAGGAGAAGGGGATTTCCCTGGAGAACCTCGCTGTCGCGTCGTAGTTTCAGTAAGTTCCATTTGGCCGTCTATGGCCCAAAATCTGTCGGTTTACCCCCTGGCGTAGGGGCGGCCCTCTGTGGCCGCCCGGCGATTCTATCGCATCAGACCGACGGGCGATCACATAGGATCGCCCCTACGGTTTGGGATAAAATCGCCTGAATCGTGGGCATTAGGGGCCATTGGAACTTACTGAATTTGAAAGGTCAACAAGAGCGCAGGGCCACGATCTTCGGCAGCATTTTGAGGACTTGCTTCCTAAGTGACTGCGCCTGCCCTCGCGCTATTTCTCCCCTGTGTGCAGCCTCGTCTCTGATACTTTTGATCTTCTCCAGATCATTCGGAAATTCTCTCAATAAGTACCGTCCTCTATCTTCAAAGGATCTCATGAACTGGTTTAGCAATCTCGATTCTCCGGAGTTCCATCTCAGGGTCTGCGTAAAAGCATAGTGGATGTTGCCCAATGTGATCCTCTCACGCTCTTCTCTGAACACTCTTCTGACTGTATCGGAACCTAAACCTCTCTGTTCTGCGAATGAGATGAACGGGTCAATAAGGGTTTGCTTTAACTCGATCTCCACTGGCTTTGTATACTGAATGGCCACCCCCGAATACTCCATGCCGATAGCGCCTTTTTCGAGAATGTAATCCCCTGTAGCCAGACAACGTCTTGAATCTGATTCAAGTTTTTCCCATACCTCACACTCTCCCCTCAACCTCTCCTCGCAGCGCCCAAGCTCCACATCGGGTAGTCCCAACCGGTCTGCGACATGCCTGCTGATCGTTTCCAGCGCAGCAATGGTGATTTCTTCTTGCTTAAAGAGGGCTTGATCCAGTTGTTCTCTCAGGATCTTGAGTTCTCCTTGTGAGCGTTCCATCCACTCACGGATTTCTTGATGCCTTTCTTCTGCTAACTGATTTTGCCTCTGAGAAAGTTCTTCTGCTAACTGATTTTGCCTCTGAGAAAGTTCAGCCATGTATCTTTCGTATAGCTCTGGATGAGGCGGTGGCAAACTACGAGCTTCTGCTCCACCAACAACTACGTCCTGTTCAGGTTCGTTGTCACTTCCTGACAGCACCCTGTATATCTTTCCTATAAATTCTGAGGCCCGGTCTACTCTATCCCTGTCAAAGCCATTTTCGGCGGCCTCTTCCAGCAATATCTTTATGTGATTGTATAGGTAAGCTAAACGGGCCTCTCGGCTTCTTGGAGCTGCATCAAGGGCTTTTTGATAGTACTCTTCCGCTTCATAAAACACACCGTCGCATTCCCAGAACTCACCGGCCAGCAACATAGCCTGGACATAGTTCGGATCGTTTTCTGGAACCTGTCCGTACGCCTCCCGTGCTTCCTCCACACGGCCATTCTCGTGTTCAAGTATTCCTACATAAAACCACGCAGCAGGATCCTCCTGCGCCCACTCACGAAGCCGCTGTGCCTGCTCTATGAGGTCGTCGAAGTCGGGCGTCGGGTTGTCATTGTCGAGATCGGGCATTGGGACCTCCGACGTGGCGCGGGAATGAAGTTCCCGCGCTACATGGCATGCGTCCGATAAATCGGACTTCAGCCCGGCATAGCCGGGCGCGTTATAGGTAGCGCGGAGATTTATCTCCGCGCACGTTCATCCTTCTGCCCCGCCAGCCATCTGTAGCCGGCGCCGTAGGCGAGGTGCGGCATCCCCTGTCCGTCCAGGTCCTCGGGCATGGGGGAGGCGAGCGCCCCGCAAAGGGCGTTGGTCATGTCGAAGTCGGTCCAGTCCTGCGCGCAGACCAGCGCCTGCAGCGCGCAGGCGTCGAAAATGTCGGGCTTGTGAACGGAGTAGTGGCTCTTCGGGTCCCTGGACTTCTCCCACTCCTCCGGGTCAAAACAGGACCTGAAATGCCCGTTCTCTCTCTGCTCTTCGATGAGGTGGTTGAGGGCCATGATCGTGGGCCCGCGCAGCTCCCGCCTGGTCTCGTGGCCGTCGGGCAGCGCGCCGTAGATCGCCGCAAACCCCCGGATGATGAGGGCGTGATAGAAAATCCACGCGTTGTGCCCCGCCCAGGCGCCGTTCGGGAGCTGGCGCGGAAAGGCCCCCTCGCGATTTTTGTGTATCGCGGCCTCCAGGTGCTTTCGCTCCCCTGTCATCCGATAATGCTCGCACAGGTGCCACACGGCGAAGGAGTTGTAGTTGTTGTTCCGCGAGATGCCGTGCCGCGCCGCCCAGTCAGCGGCCCTCCCTGAGGCCGCCAGGAAGCGCTCGTCGCGGGTGAGCCTGTAGACCTTCAGCAGGGCCACGCCCGGGTTGGCGGTGCAGTACAGGAGATGGTCCGTGTCGGAGTGCCCGTGGGTCTCGTAGCACCACCAGAGGTAGCTCCCGTTCGCCTGCTGTTCCCTGAGCAGGTATTCCCCCCCCTCCATCAGCCTCTCTCGGTAAAGCTCGTTGTCCTCCACCTTCAGCGCCTCTGCGTAGCCGATCACCCGCCAGGCCGTGTTCCGGTACATGGGCGGATAGGCCTCCCCCAGCATCCGCCTCCCCCAGACCCCTCCCCCGTGATACACCTTCTCCGACGCCTCGTGGACCTTTTCGAAACGCCCCTTCACGGACGACAGGGAGGGCCTCTGGAACCGGTGGTGAGGGACCATCAGACGGTCTCTGGGAACCGCGTGGGTTTCCATTTTGAACCCCTTCAAAATTGGTTGGCCGTGTTTAGACCGAATAGCTCTTCAGGCCGTCGTAGATCGTGCGGGTGGAGACCTTGAGGATGGCGGTGAGGGGCACGGCGATGAGCATGCCGGCCACGCCAAGGAGCTGTCCCCCGATCAGGAGGACGAAGATGACGGCCACGGGGTGGAGGTCCACGTGGCGGGCCATGACCATCGGGGAGATGAAGACGCCGTCGAGGAGATGGATGATCAGGAAGACGATGATCACGGGGAGGGCGGCCTCGGGGGTCTGATGCTGGAACATGGCCGCGGCGGAGCCGAGCAGGACGCCCATGATGGCCCCGAAGTAGGGGATCATGCTGGACAGGCCGGCGAAGATGCCGACGGCGATGTAGTAGCGCAGGCCGATGATGCGGAGGCCGAGCATGGAGAGCCCGGCCACGATCAGGGCGTAAATGATCACGCCCCGGATGAACCCGCCGAGCTGCTCGTCGATCCGGTAGAGGAGGTTGAGGACCAGCTCGAAGTGGCGGTTGGGCACCAGCTCGATCAGGCTGCGCTTGAGGGACCTCCCCTCGCTCAGCAGGAAGAAGACGACGAAGGGCACGATGACGGCGAAGGTGATGCCGGAGATCAGGCTGCCGATCAGCTCCGGGGTGCGCTTGACGAGGTTGGCGGAGAAGTCCGACCCCCAGTGCTCCAGTTCGTCGGCGAGGTCGATACTGCTCAGAATGGGGAGGAAGGCCGCGATCTGGGGCTGGAGGGCCCGGATCTTGTCCATGAATTTGGCCAGGTAGCTCGGCTCCACCTCCCCGAGGTAGCGGGCCGTGTCAGACACGGCAATGGCCGGCCAGTAGGTGTTTTTCTCCCACTGGAGTTCGGCGTGTTCGTGGGGCATGGTCGAGGAGGGGCGGTTGGCCTCCAGCCAGACGTGCACGGGGTTGTTGAGGCGTTTGGGGTCGTTGCTGTAGATCTTGAGGTGCGTGCGCACGGGCTTGGCCGTGGAGGGGGAGAAGCGGACGGTGACGTTGGCCTGGCTGTAGGGTTCGACGGTGATGGGAAACTCCAGGGGGTCGATGACGGTGAGGTCCGCCTTGCGCGCCGATTCGATCTTCTCGACGGTCAGGTCCAGGCCGCCCACGTTGGAGATGGAGAAGGTCCAGTCCCTCTTCTCGCCGGCGATCCGGTGGCTGAGGTCCTGGAATTCGCTGGCCATGTAAGGGATCATGAAGAGGGCGATGGAGACGGTGAACAGGAGGAGGGTGACGTAGATGATGAGCACTCCCAGAATTCGCCGGATGCCCCGGGCCTCCATCCGGTCCACGAGGGGGCCCAGGACGTAAGCCACCAGAAAGGCCATCAGGAACGGAAACAGGGTGGAGCGGATGAGGTAGATCAGGTAGAGCAGCGCCGCCGCGCCCACGGCCCCGGCGACGATCTTGAACGCCTGGATGCCGCTCATCTCCTTCCGGGACGGGGTCATCATGTCTGGCCTCCGGCCTTGTGGCGCAGGATCTCAGACTCCTCGGGCACCTCGGCCTCCTGGGGCTGGGACCTGGGCGCCTGCGCCTCCTTGAGCAGGCGGTTGGTCTCCCGCAGGCGTCCCGCGATGACGGAGGAGATCTGCATGACCATCTGGATGCCGATGCGGGGGTGGCGCTCGCAGAGCGCCCTGAAGTCGGCGCGGGAGAGGCTGAGGAGGCGCGTCGTCTCGGCGGGGATGGCCGACGCCGTTCTGGGGGCGTCGTCGATCAGGGCCGTCTCGCCGAAAAACTCCCCCGGCCCCAGACAGACCGGTTCAGGGGACGGCGTTTTGGCAGGGCGCCGGAGGATGTCGATGCGCCCCTCCACGACGACGTAGAAATGCTCATCCCGCTCCCCCTCGCGGAAGATCGGCGCGTCCGGCGGGCAGACGCTGAGGCGCATCGCCTGCTCCACCCTTCGCCGCTCCCGCCTCGAAAGGGTCTCAAAGATCGAGATGCGCGACAGAAGGGCGCTCTGTCTGTCCCGGTCAGCGGGGCGTTTCGTGAGCCAGGTTCCGATTCCCATGAGTCTTCTACATCGTTACGCTTACCTGATCCTTGAAATGCAGAGAGCGGAGCGGGCGGCGGTCTTCGGTGTGGTACTCCACGAACATCCGGAGCGCCTGACGGACCTCCCCCCGGATCGTCTCCGAGGCGTTCAGGGCGATAGCCGTCTCGGCGCTGGATGACTGGAGCTGGGCGAGAAACCGGACGGTCTCGGCCCGGAGAGAGACAACGCCCTCCTCCTCGCAATTTTCGCAGGTCACGCCGCCGGCGCGCGGGCTGAAGCGGATTCGCCTCTGGCGGCAGGGCCCCCCACAGCCGGCGCATCTGTCGAGGGAGGGCCTGTATCCGAGGGCCTCCGCCGCGTGGACCTCAAAGAGCCAGAAGGCCGTCTCGGACCGGTCTCCCGGCAACCGTTCGAGACAGGACAGGGCCTCCCGCAACGCCCTGTAGAGGGCCGGATTGGGCCCCTCGTCCACCGCGACGTGGTCCGTCAGCTCCACGATGGCGCTGGCGTGGATCAGCCGGTCGAAGTCGGACTTCACCCCTTCAAAGGGGCGAAGGATATCGCCTTCGCTCAGCGTCTGAAGGTCCCGGCCCTCTCTGTGATAGAGGACGTAGGTCCCCTCCGTGAACGGCTCCAGGCTCGCCCCGAATTTGCTTTTGGGCCTTCGAGCGCCCTTGGCCGTCGCCTTCACCTTGCCGAGTTGGACGGTGTAGAGCACGGCCACCTTGCTGCTCTCGCTCATCCGATGGGTCCGGAGGACGATGCCGTCGGTTCGGAGGATCATGGTTTCTTCCGCTCCGCCTGGTTCCGGTCGTAGACCATGTAGACCGTCTCCCCCGGCCTGGCCATCCCGTAGCGCTCGCGGGCGATCTTCTCGATGGTGGCGGGGTCGCTTTCGAGGAGGGCCGCGTGGCGCCGGAGGGCCTCGTTGTCCGCGCGCATCTTCTGGACCTCCACCTTGAGGAGTTCGATCTGTCGCCTCTGGTTCCGGACCCGGTAGACGCCGTAGTCCCCGCCCACGAACTCGTAGGCCGCCGCGATCAGGAAGATCAGGAAGAGGAAACCCTTGATGCGCCGCCTGGGGGAGACGGCCATTCTCGGCCTGGGCCTCAGCAGACGAGAGAGCATGGAAGACCTCCAAAAAGGCAACGCTGAACGCTGAACGCTGAACGCTGAAGTAAAAGCATGAGTCTGTTTTGTTTTTCGTTCATCGTTCATCGTTCATACTTCATCGTTGTCTTTGTTCATCGTTCCGCGTTCTGCGTTTTATTCCCTGATGTGTCCTTCCCCGTAGACGACCCACTTGTAGGTCGTCAGGCCCTCCATCCCCATCGGCCCGCGGGCGTGGAGCCGGTCGGTGCTGATGCCCACCTCCGCTCCGAGGCCGTAGACGCCGCCGTCCGCCAGGCGGGGGGAGGCGTTGACCATGACGGAGGAGGAGTCGACCCGCTGCACGAACGCCTGGGCCCGCGCGTGGCTCTGCGTGACGATGGCGTCGGTGTGCGCCGACCCGTAACGGGCGATGTGCTCGACGGCCGCGTCGAGGCCGTCCACGACGCGCACGGCCAGGATGAGGTCCAGGTACTCGGCGTACCAGTCGTCCTCGGAGGCGGGTTTGGCCTCCGGCAGGAACTCCCGCGTCCGCTCGCACCCCCGGAGTTCGACGCCGGCCTCCCGCAGCCGCCGACCGATCCGGGGCAGGAAGTCCTTTGCCACCTGCGCGTCCACGAGCAGGGTCTCCACGGCGTTGCAGACGCCGGGGCGCTGCACCTTCGCGTTGAAGGCGATGCGCTCGGCCACGTCGAGGTCCGCGCCGGCGTCCACGTAGACGTGGCAGACGCCGTCGTAGTGCTTGATCACGGGGATGCGGGCGGTCTCCATCACCAGCTTGACGAGGGGCTTGCCCCCGCGCGGGACAATCAGGTCGATCAGCCCCTCCGCCCGGAGCATCTCGGCCACGGCGGCCCGGTCCGTGGTCTCGATCAGGGCGATGGCCCCGTCGGGCACGCCCGCGGCCGTCGCCGCCTCGCTCAACACCCGCGCGATGCAGATGTTGCTGTGGATGGCCTCCGACCCGCCCCGCAGGACCACCGCGTTGGCCGATTTCAGGCAGAGGCCCGCGGCGTCCGCCGTGACGTTGGGGCGGGACTCGTAGACGATGCCCACGACCCCCAGGGGCACGCGCATCTTTCCGACGAGAAGGCCGCTGGGCCGGCGCTCCAGCCCCTCCACCCGCCCCACCGGGTCGGGCTGGGCCGCGATCTCCCTCAGGCCCGTGGCCATGCCCGTCAGGGTCCTGTCGGTGACGGTCAGGCGGTCGAGGGACGCGGGCGTCAGCCGGCCCCGGCCGGCCTCGATGTCCTTCCGGTTCTCGGACTTGATGAGGTCCGCCTTCGCCTCCAGGGCGTCTGCCATGCGGCACAGGGCGTCGTCCTTCACCCGGCCGGTGAGGGTGGCCAGCGTCCGGGACGCCTCCCGCGCCCGGCGGGCCTTGTCCAGAACGTACTGTTTGACGTTGTCCATGACATTTCGCTTTTAAAAGAGACCTATCCCCCTGTCCCCCTTCCCTAAAGGGAAGGGGGGACTGCCTTCTCCCCTCTCCTTCAGGAGAGGGGCCGGGGGAGAGGTCCGTGTTTATAACACCACCATGTCGTCCCTGTGGATCACCTCGTCGCCCCCGGGGCGGCCGAGGGCCGGGGCGATCTGCGAGGACCTGAGGCCGCGGATCTTCTGGACCTCCTCGGATGAGTAACGGGCCAGGCCGCGCGCGACGGTCTCCTGCCCGCGCCGCACATCGATGATCTCCCCGGCGTCGAAGGTCCCACGCACCTCCAGGATGCCGGACGGGAGCAGGCTCTTGCCGTCCTGGCCGATGGCCCTGGCGGCCCCGTCGTCCACGATCACGGCCCCTTTGCGGGTGGGGGCGAAGGCGATCCATCGCTTCCGGTCAGTCAGGCGGCCGGCCCGCGGGAGGAAGACCGTGCCGGTCTCCTGGCCGTCGAGCAGGTCGAGGAGGCTCACGGATGCGCCGTCGGCGATGACCATCATCCCCCCGGCGGTCGTGACGATCTGGGCGGCCCGGAGCTTCGTGCGCATGCCGCCCACGCCCACGTCGCTGCCCGACCCCCCGGCCAGGGCGAGGAGGTCCGGGGTGATCCGGTCCACGACCGGGATGAGGCGGGCGTCGCTGTCCCGGCGGGGGTCGCCGGAGTAGAGGCCGTCCACGTCGGAGAAGAGGACGAGGAGGTCCGCGCGGATCAGGTTGGCGACGTGGGCGGAGAGGGTGTCGTTGTCGCCGACCCGGATGTCCAGCAGCTCGTCCACGGCGACGCTGTCGTTCTCATTGACAATGGGCACCGCGTTGAAGCGGAAGAGGGCCTCCAGGGTGTTGCGGGCGTTGACGTAGCGCGCCCGGTCCCTCAGGTCGTCCGCGGTCAGGAGGATCTGGCCGACGGCCAGGTCGCGCCGGCGGAAGGCGAGCTTGTAGGCGTTCATCAGGAGGCTCTGGCCCACGGCGGCGGCGGCCTGCAGCTCCGGAATGGCCTTCGGGCGCGCGGAGAGGCCGAGCCGGCCCATGCCCGCGCCGATGGCGCCGGAGGTGACGACGGCGGCCTCCACCCCTCGCCTCCTGAGCGCGGCCACGTCGTCGGCGATGCCCTCGATGCGTTCGGCGTTCAGGGCGTTGTCCCGGACGGTGATGACGCGGGTGCCGAGCTTGACGACGAGGCGTTTGACGTTACGGAAAAGGGTCTTGCGATCGGACATAGAGTTACAGATGCCTGCCTTCCAGCTTCACATATCCCTCCAGCTCTTTCATCATCTGCTCGAACTGGTCCGGCAGGAGGGACTGCGCGCCGTCGGAGTAGGCGTTCTCCGGGTCGGGGTGGACCTCCACCATCAGGCCGTCGGCGCCGGCGGCCACGGCGGCTTTGGCCATGGGCGGGACGAACCTCCGGATGCCCACGCCGTGCGACGGGTCGGCGATCACCGGCAAATGGGTGTAGCTCTGGAGGACCGGGATGGCGGAGACGTCGAAGGTGTTGCGGGTGTACTTCTCGAAGGTCCGGATGCCCCGCTCGCAGAGGATGATCTCCTTGTTCCCCTCCGAGGCGATGTACTCCGCGGACATGAGCAGCTCCTCCATCGTGGACATCATCCCGCGCTTGAGGAGGACGGGCCTGCGGGTCTGCCCGACCTCCTTGAGGAGGGGGAAGTTCTGCGTGTTGCGGGCGCCGATCTGGAGGCAGTCCGCGTAGTTCAGGACGAGTTCGATGTCGCGGGGGTTCATCACCTCGGTGACGACGGGGAGGCCCGTCTCGGCGCGCGCCTCGGCCAGGAGCCTGAGGCCCTCCTCGGCAAGTCCCTGAAAACTGTAGGGGGAGGTGCGGGGCTTGAACGCGCCCCCGCGCAGGATGTGCGCGCCGGCCTGCCGGACGGCCCTCGCGGTCGTCAAGGTCTGTTCCCGAGTCTCCACAGAGCAGGGGCCGGCCATCACGACGAACCGGTCGCCGCCGACCTTCACCCCGCCCACCTCCACGACGCTCTTCTCCGGCTTGACCTCGTTGCCGACGAGCTTGAACGGCTGGAGGATGGGGGTGATGCGCTCCACGCCGGGGGCGGACTCCAGGGCCTCCAGCTGGCGCTTGCCCCGCTCGTCCCCGACGGCGGCGATCACGGTCCGCTCCACGCCGAAGATCGGGTGGGGCTCGTAGCCCAGCTCCCGGATGCGGTCGATGACGTGGTCGATCTGGGACCGCGTCGCGCCGCGCTGCATGGTGATGACCATAAAATCCCCTACCTCTCCTTTTCGGAGAGGTCCACCTTCATCCGCACGAGGAGGCCCCGCTCGGACAGGTAGCGCTTGACCTCAGGGATGCTGTATTGCCGGTAGTGGAAGATGGACGCCGCCAGGGCCGCGCTGGCCTTCCCTTCCAGGAGGACCTGGCACATATGCTCCGGCCCTCCGCAGCCGCCCGAGGCCACGATGGGCACGTCCACCCGCTCGGCCACGGCCCGCGTCAGCGGGATGTCGTAGCCGTCTTTCGTCCCGTCGGCGTCGATGCTGTTCAGGACCAGCTCTCCGGCGCCCCGGCCCACCAGCTCCTCCGCCCACTCCAGGGCGTCCCGGCCGGTGGGCGTCCGCCCCCCGTCGATCACCACCTCCCACCAGACCTTCGCCGGGTCCTCCGCGTGGCGCCGGATGGCGTCTATGGACCCCACGATGGCCTGAACGCCGAAGGTCTCCGCCCCCCGCGAGATGATCTGCGGGTCCCGGACGGCGGCGGAGTTGATGGAGACCTTCTCCGCGCCCCCCTCGATGATGGCCCGGATGTCCTCAAAGTCGCGGACGCCTCCGCCGACAGTAAAGGGGATGAACACCTCTTCGGACACCCGTCGGACCAGGTCGGCCACGATCTGCCGTCTCTCGGCCGAGGCCGTGATGTCGTAAAACACCAGCTCATCGGCCCCTTCGGCGTCGTAGCGCCTGGCCAGTTCGACAGGGTCCCCCGCGTCCCGGTCGGCGGAAAATTTGACCCCCCGCACGTTTCGGCCGTTCTTGACGTCGAGGCAGGGGATGATGCGTTTGGCGAGCATAAGAGACTGCGGGCGTTTGGCATGGGACGTGAACCTGTGGATTGAGTTGAATATAAGGCTATTATCCGCAACGATCAAGCGCAAAATCGGGGCAGCAGGGGGGGGAGGGCGTGGGGGTCGGGGTCGGGGGGGACGGGGTGCGCGCCGAGGGAGAGGAGGCGCTCAT
>Ga0114945_10001519_pt1 | contig 14347 bp, 12 predicted proteins | sample OV2TP3_FD_87194 | JGI IMG/M metagenome (GOLD analysis project Ga0114945, IMG submission 87194) | Hot spring microbial communities from Beatty, Nevada to study Microbial Dark Matter (Phase II) - OV2 TP3 | ecosystem: Environmental > Aquatic > Thermal springs > Hot (42-90C) | place: USA: Beatty... | reverse complement strand
TGGCCCATGGCCTCTCCGCCGCCTTCCCCCAAGGCGTGGGGTTCCAAGTCTGCCTCTTCGTGGGTGGAAAAATAAATGGCCTGATCCTTGGTAAACTTGTAGTGGGTGGTCAAGGCCCTAAACCACTCCCCCGACCAGTGCGCCAGGGATTCCTCGAAGACGTGCAGGCCCCACAGCTCGATGAGGGAGCCGTCGATAAAAATCTTGTGGCAGAAGTCGTTGATGGCCCGGGCTTCGGGGAGATAGGGATCCTCGAGGATCTCCCTTTGATTGAGGCCCATCGCCTCGGCGGTCTTCAGGAGGACCAGCACGTGTCCCGGAGGCTTGGGGGAGATCAGCTCGTCCGCGATCTTGGCACAGAAAGGACCCAGTAGGTCGAAGTGGTGCACGAAGAAGGGAAGATGAGTGTAGTAGGAAAGGGCGTTCAAGCCGTTGACCTCGAGGGAAAAATGGCCCCAGTTCTTGAAGAATTGCCGGATCACGGGCATGGGCAGTCTACCGTCCCGCAGCTGGGTCATAAATGGATGGTTATGAATTTTCTCCTTCCAGGCGTCGTACATCCTGGCGTAGAGATAGTCGACATAGGTCTTAGCCTCCTCAGAAGTCATCTTTTCCCCTGGACGAGGTTCTTTTACTTTGGCCATTTTCTTTCCTCGCGTTTATGCGTAAGATAGCGTCTTGCCGTGTATCACTGTCCATCTAGGTTGTCAAGAATCCTAAAGAATTGGAAATCACGGTGAGCTGAGCTAAAATAATTATTATGGCTGCCAAGCCCAGCAAGGAGCTGGAGACCTTTCCTAATCCGAGGCCAGGTAGAGATTATGAGATTAGCATGGAGTGTCCAGAGTTTACCTGCGTGTGCCCGCGCACCGGTCAACCGGACTTCGCCACCATTCGGATTCGTTACGTTCCCGGCGAGCACTGCATCGAGCTAAAGTCCCTCAAGCTTTATCTCTGGTCTTTCCGTCAGGAAGGGACCTTCCACGAGGATGTCATCAACCGCATTCTGGACGATTTGGTTCAGGCCTGTCGTCCGAAATCGATGACCGTGGTTGGGGACTTTAATGTGCGGGGAGGCATCCATACTGTGATCACGGCAGAATACAAGGCCAGGTAGTGCCGGGCCAGTTAACTTCGCCTAACTTCGTTTATCGCCCCTCGGTCTCCCTGCGGCGTACTGTTTCAAGTACGCCTCAGTCGCCTCGGGGCTCGCGCCTCGTTATGCTCGTTTCTTGGTCCGGCAAGATTTTATTTTTTGCAAGAACTGACACGGTTTTCACGCCAGCCGATTTTCATGACTGAATTTGTTGTTTTCAAAGAGCTTCTTATCGTCCTCGCAGCGACGATTGCCATTCTATTTCTATTCCAGAAACTGCGCCTTCCAACCATCGTCGGTTTTCTTCTCGCTGGAGTCATTATGGGCCCTGATGGGTTGGGGCTGATCCGGAATGCGGAGCAGGTCGAGACGCTGGCCGAGATCGGCGTGGTTCTCCTGCTCTTCACCATCGGCCTGGAGTCCTCCCTGGCGGAGCTTTTGGCGGCGAATCGCACCGTCATCTGGGCCGGCGTTCTCCAAGTGTTGCTCACCACTTTCGTGGTCTTCATGGTTTCTACTATGTTCGGCTATGGAGTCGAGGTGGGGATCTTCCATGGCTTTCTGGTTTCTTTAAGCAGCACCGCTATCGTGTTTAAGATCCTCAGCGACCGACGGGAGACCATGGCGCTCCACGGCCGCCTGGCGACGAGCATCCTCCTCTTCCAAGATCTCTGTCTTGTCCCTATGGTCCTTTTGCTCCCTGTGCTGGCCCGATCGGGCAGCGTCTCCCTCATCCCTATAGGGTGGGCTCTCATTCAAGCGCTCCTTGCGGTTCTCATGATTTTCGTGGTCGCGCGAGCCCTGCTTCCGTGGCTTTTTCGACAAGTGGCGGTGTTGAGAAATCGGGAGATCTTCCTGCTGTTCGTGATCTTTGTCTGTTTGGGTACGGCTTGGCTCACTTCGAGGTCGGGTCTGTCCTTAGCTTTGGGAGCCTTCATCGCCGGGTTGGTCATCTCCGAGTCGGAGTTCAGCCATCAGATCTTTGCCGACATTCTTCCTTTGCGCGACTGCTTCAGTGGCATCTTTTTCGTCTCCATCGGCATGCTGCTCAAGTTCGACTTCCTATTGCGCGATATCTTCACTCCGCTGTGGAGTCTCGGCTTGATGATGGGGATCAAAGCTGCGGTCGTCTTCCTTATCTTTTTATCGCTTTACCGCTCGGTTAGGTTGGGCGTAATTTTGAGTCTGAGCCTGGCTCAGATCGGGGAGTTTTCTTTTATCTTGGCGCGTTTGGGTGAAGGCTACGGCCTTTTGACCCAAGAGGGGGAACAGATTTTTCTGGCCGCGTCCATCCTCAGCATGATTGCCACTCCCTTTCTCATTCAGGCCGCTCATGGATTGGCCTTTGGCTTAGAGGCGATGGTCAGCGAAGGGAAGGAGATGTCCGCGTCCGAGGTCGGGGGCAGGGGTGAGAATTCGATGGCTGGGCACGTGGTGATCGTCGGCTACGGGTTAAACGGCCAGAATCTTTCCCGGGTGCTTAAAGAGGTGGGCGTGCCCTACCGAATTCTCGATATGGACCCGGATCTGGTTCGTCGGGCCAAAGCGGCGGGGGAGCCTATCACTTTCGGAGACGGGACCCGCCCGGAGATCCTCCAACAGATGGGCATTGAGAAGGCCCGGGTTCTGGTCATTGCCATTTCCGACGCAGTCGGCAGCGCCCGGCTCCTTTCGCAGGCGCGCCGCCTGAGACCTGACCTTTACACCATTGTGCGCACGCGTTATCTGGCGGAGATCGACCACCTGTATCAGTTAGGGGCCAATCAGGTGATCCCGGAAGAGTTTGAGACGTCCGTGGAGATCTTTGCCCGCGTCCTGCAGGAATATCACATACCCCGCAACGTGATCTCCCTCCAGGTGGATCTTGTCCGCAAAGAGCATTACGGGACACTGCGCGGCCTGCATCTTCGGGGAAAGCGGTTGGATGAGTTGAGTCAGTTCCTGGCCGGGACGACCACGGATATCCTGCTGATTCTGGAGGGTTCCCCGGCTGCGGGAAAGAGTCTGGAGGAGCTTCAGCTTCGATCGCGCAGCGGGGTTACCGTGATCGCGGCCGTGCGCAACGGCGCGTCCGTCCACAACCCAGGCCCCGAATTCCGCCTTGAGGCCGGTGATGTTCTAGTGCTCTTAGGGAGCCATAAGGATCTGGACCAGGCGGCTCAAATTCTGAGCCCCGAAAGCATGCCTGGCGAGCCGCGGGATTGATTTCTAGCACAATTTCGCATATGAAAATTTTTTTAGGCGCTAGGCGACGATGCCTTACAAAGTCGACAACAGGAAGCTAAACGGCTGGGTTCGCGAGGTGGCCAAGCTGTGCCAACCGGATGCGATTTATTGGTGTGATGGAAGCAAGAAGGAATATGATCTCCTGTTGGCGCAGATGGTGCGCAGCGGTACCGGCATTCCCTTGAAGCAACGGCCCAACTCCTTCCTGTTCCGTTCGGATCCCAGCGATGTGGCCAGGACCGAGGAGCGGACCTTCATTGCTACCCCAAGCAAAGACGAGGCTGGTCCGACAAATAATTGGATCGATCCCGACGAGCTCAAACAGACCATGCGGAAGCTGTACAAGGGCTCTATGCGGGGCCGGACTATGTACGTCATCCCCTTTTCCATGGGCCCCATCGGTTCACCGATAGCGAAGATCGGCGTCCAGCTCACTGATAGCGCCTACGTGGTTTGCAGCATGCACATTATGACTCGAATGGGGACTAAAGTCATCAAAGCCCTTGGGCCTGAAGGTGATTTCATCCCCTGCCTGCACTCCATCGGCGCTCCTTTGAAAAAGGGGCAGCGGGATGTTCCCTGGCCGTGCGCCCCCATCGAGAAGAAATACATCAGCCATTTCCCGCAGGAGAACCTGATCTGGTCTTTTGGCTCCGGCTACGGCGGCAATGCGCTTCTGGGAAAAAAATGCCTCGCGCTGCGGATCGCCTCTGCCATGGCAAAGCGCGAAGGCTGGATGGCGGAGCACATGTTGATCATGCGGGTCAGAAGCCCTGAAGGCAGGGACTATCATGTCGCGGCCGCCTTCCCCTCCGCTTGTGGCAAGACCAACTTGGCGATGGTCGTTCCTACAATTCCGGGCTGGAAATGTGAGACCATCGGTGAAGACATCTCCTGGATGAAAATCGGTCCTGACGGCCGCCTCTACGCCATCAATCCCGAGAGCGGCTTCTTCGGCGTGGCGCCCGGCACCTCGTATCGGTCCAACCCGATGGCGATGGAGACGCTGAAAAAGAACGTTATCTTCACAAACTGCGCGCTGACCGATAACGGCGATATCTGGTGGGAGGGCATGGATGGCGCTCCCCCGCCGCATGCCATCGATTGGAGGGGGCGTGATTGGATTCCCTACCGTGGCGAGCCTGCGGCCCATCCCAATGCTCGCTTCACGGTTCCTGCCGCCCAATGTCCAACTATCTGTAGCGACTGGGAAAAACCGGATGGGCTCCCAATAGATATTTTCATCTTCGGCGGTCGCCGGTCGGACAAGGCCCCGCTGGTAACCGAGGCATTCGACTGGGATCACGGAGTCTTTCTTGCGGCAACCGCCGCCTCCGAAACGACCGCGGCCATTATCGGCAAGGTTGGCGTCCTACGGCGGGATCCCTTCGCCATGATGCCATTCTGCGGCTACAACATGGCGGACTATTTTCAGCATTGGTTTGATATGGGAGACAGGCTGGGGAGTAGAGCGCCGCGCGTCTTCTACGTGAACTGGTTCCGCAAAACCCCGGAAGGTCAATGGTTATGGCCAGGATTTGGTGAAAATAGCCGCGTGCTCAAATGGATGTGCGAGCGGCTTGAGGGTAAGGCCGGTGCCAGGAGAACCCCGATTGGTTTCTTGCCCAATGAAAGCGACCTGGATCTTCAGGGTCTTTCCCTCCCGCGGGAAAACCTCACCGAGCTGCTGAAAGTAGACCCGCGTCCCTGGAAGAGCGAGGTTCGGGATATTGAGAAATTCTTCGCCCAGTTCGGCAGCCGTCTCCCTAAGCGTCTAACGACGCAGTTCCGTGAACTGGCAACACGGCTGGGGTAGGGGGGCTCGAGGATTGAACAGTTGAAAGTTGTGGAACGTCCGCTGACGGCGGAAAAGGACGCGATTCCAGGCTACTTGGCCTACCCCGAGCGACCGGAGCGGGGTCTGGGCTTGTTGCTTGTTCACCAGAACACAGGCGTCACCGACTACATCAAGATCGAGGCGCTGAGATTCGCCAGGCTCGGCTACACCACGGTTGTGCCCAACCTGTATGAGCTTCTAGGCTACCCGGCCGTCACCCATATCCATACGGGTCGGGAGATTCAGGCGAAGACCTCCGACGCCGACTTTGTGCGGGTCATCGGCGACGGCTGGCGCTATTTGCTCTCGCGGCCGGATGTAGAGCCCAGGAGAGCGGGCGTGGGCGGCTATTGCATGGGGGGCCGGATCGGCGTCCACTTCGTCGCGGCGACTCCTCAAGTGCGTTGCTTCGTTGGCTATTATCCTACGGTTCGGGACGAGCCGATCACCGAGCTTCGGCCCCGTCCCCCTTGGGAGGCGGCGCGCGCGATTCGCTGTCCCTCCATCGTGCTTTACGGCGCGCACGACTGGGTGACCACGATACCTATTCAGGAACGGATGTGGGGCGCCTTCCTGGCCAACGGCCAGCCGCTGGAGTGGCACTTCTTTCCCTTCGGCGGCCACGGCTTCGTGGATCCGGGAACGGCGGGTTACCATCCGCATGCCGCCGAGTTGGCCTGGCCGCTAGTCGTGGACTTTTTGGAGCGCGAGTTAGCGTCAACTTGATTTTGCATTGTCAACGACTTTACATTTCCAAATAAGCAAAAATTTTTCTTGCTTTTTATTAAAATTGAAGTAACGTGAATTTAGTTCGTTCTGTGAATTCGTTTCAACTCAAAACTCAGAACTAAAAACCGTTTCATGGCCACCCTGGAGGACAATCTCCGCAAAGTCCCCCCCCAGAACCTGGAGGCGGAGGCATCTGTCCTCGGGGCCGTCATGCTCGAAAACGACGCCATCAACCGGGTTTTGGAGATTCTTACTCCCGAGGACTTTTATCGGGAATCCCACCGCAAAGTCTTTCGCGCCATGATGGAGCTTTCCGACCGCAACGAGCCGGTCGATATCATCACGCTCAGCGATTTGCTGAAAGCCAGAGATCATCTCGAGGGCGTGGGAGGTACATCCTACCTCGCTTCCCTGAATGATCTGGTTCCTACTGCAGCAAACGTTACTCACTATGCCCGTATAGTTAGGGAAAAGGCCATTCTTCGCAACCTTATCCGGGCAGCCACTGATATTGCTACCCGAGGATTTGAGGAGCAGGGGAATGTGGATGAATTTCTCGACACAGCAGAAAAGACTATTTTTGAGATCGCCGAGAAGAAAATCAAGTCCGGTTTCCATTTGATAGGAGACCTCATTACGGACTCCATTAAGACCGTAGAAAAACTCTACGAGCGCAAGGAGATGATCACCGGGGTCCCAACTGGATTCAGGGATCTCGATGAGCTTACTGGAGGTCTCCAACCTGCAGATCTTATTGTGGTGGCGGGAAGACCGAGTATGGGCAAAACTGCATTTTGCCTAAACGTCGCGGCCTACGCAGCGTTGGAGGCTCAAGTTGGGGTAGCTATCTTTTCACTCGAGATGGCAAAGGAGCAGTTGGTCCTCAGAATGCTCTGCTCCGAGGCCCGAGTGGACAACTCCAAAGTTCGGGCGGGGTATGCCGCAGAACGTGACTTTCCAAAGCTGGTGACGGCTGCTGGAAGATTGCACGAAGCGCCGATCTTCATCGACGATACTCCAGGGATATCTGTTCTTGAACTCCGGGCCAAGGCTAGGCGTTTGGTTAAAGATAGAGAAAAGAAGGTAGGTCTGATTATCGTCGACTATCTCCAACTCGTCAGTGGCATGGCCGACGCAGGGAACCGGGAGCAGGAGATATCCGGGATCTCTCGTTCGCTGAAGGCCTTAGCCAAGGAACTGAACGTCCCGGTTGTCGCGATCTCACAGCTTAATCGACAGGTCGAGAACCGCAAACCGCCGAAGCCGGTGCTGGCTGATCTGCGCGAGTCCGGGGCTATAGAACAAGACGCAGACGTAATCGCATTTATCTACCGCGACGTGGTTTACAACGAAAAAACAGATGAGCCTAATGTAGCTGAAGTTAACGTGGCCAAACAGCGAAATGGTCCTATAAAGACAGTGCAGCTAGCCTTCCTCAACGAGTTTAACCGCTTTGAGGATCTCTCGACGCGCCCGGAACCGGTTTTCGAAGAAGCGGGAGAGGCGGGATAGAGGCAAATTCTTGTCACTTAGCGCCGCGGGAGAGGTCCGCCTCCAGCGATTTGCTTAAAGACTTCGGTGATTGCCGCTTCCCGGGGAATTTCCCTGACCGCTCTCTCCTGCTCCGCAGGGAGGAGCGGAGACGGCTCTTCTGCGGTGATCTGAGTCCATGCTTTGGGCAGCTCCGGATCACTCAGCGCTTTGCGGAACGCCTCCTTGAGAATCGCGACCCGGTCTTTGGGGACGCCTGGCGGGAGAATGTAGGGCGAGCCCAGAAGCCGAAAGAGGCGGTAAACGGCGAGCACCTTTTTCTCCGCCTCGGTGCGGGCGAAGCTTTCCATCTCCGGCAGGGCGGCAAAAGCGGGATGCCCCCAGCGGTAGCCTCTGGGAATCTCCACAATGGCATGGAAATCAGCTAGCTTCTTTTCGATCCAGTCGGGACTCCGTTGGACAACCGTAGGGGCGTTATTGGCCCTTGCGTCTACCTCTCCCCGCGCCATAGCCAGATCGATTTCCGGCCCGCCGTAGCCGGTGATGAACTTTGGATCCTTAAGATCCATGACCCATGCAAACAGGCGCGCCACAATGTAGATATCGTGCCCAATGGCTTGCGCGCCAATTCTAACCCCGGTAGCCGCCTGTAATTGTCGCAGCGTTTTGAGGTTTGCTTCTCCCCATGTGACAAAAACATAGTTTTGTCGGCTGTTGCCCGTGCCGAGATAGATGAGCCGGTCCACGTCGTACTGAATGCCCGACTGGCCCAAGACGGCGTTCGACACAAGTCCAGCACCAACGTTGGCTATGGTGAGACCGTCTGGCCTGGCGACGTTATACAGGTGGTTAGCGGCCTTTCTTCCCCCTCCGCCGGGCATATATTCACTGGCGATAGTTGGATTTCCAGGAATGTGTTTGCGCAGAAAGGGTATGAGCGCGCGGACCCGAAGGTCGCCTAAACCCCCGGGGCTGCGTGCCTGGATAATCGTAATGGTCTTTCCCTCATAAAAGGGAGCCTGGCCCTCTGCCGGAGCGGGGAGAAGCTGAATCCACAGCACCGCTACGAGCGCCTTTGTAAGAAGCCTAAAGTTTATCTTTTGTTTCCCCATAGCCACCTCCTTGCAACCAGACCAGCAGTCATAACCTTAGCACTCAGCGGAGCGAGAGGGGACCTGGATTACTTGGTGCCGACCCAACCGTGCTCGGACAGGTCCACCGTCACACCGTCCGGTACCGTGAATTTAACCTCGACATTGCCTCGCTTCGCCATATCTTCCGTTCCCGGGTAAGGACGATGCGCGGCACCCGCCTTCTCGATCCGCGCCCGCGCCTCCGCCATGTCCTCGACTTCGAAGCCGAAGTGGTGGAGGCCAGTATACCTGGGCGCACCTTCTGTAGTAGCGGGGTCGTCGTATTTGAACTTCAGGATCGCGAGGTTTACGTGCCCGTCGCTCAGGTAGTAACCCTCGGAAGTTGGGCTGTTGACCTTACCCACCTGTTTCAAGCCGAGCCCCTCGATGTAGAACCGCGCCGTCGCCTCTGGGTCCCGCGTGCCGATCGCGATGTGCCTAATTCGCGCCATTGTCTACCTCCTTTTCCTTTTCGCGTTGTGCGTTATGATGTGCGTGATGTCGGGTGATGTCGGGTGGGTGATGTCGGGTCGGACCACGTTAAGCCTTCGTTCTATCAAGGAATGTTTGCCACGGGGCGCGGTTATTTGCTCTTACGGCCTTATTTTCACCGTATAAATGGGCGCTGTAAGGCTGTGCCCGCTACCGAAGCGTGTGCCTTCCTTAATCGCACGTAATGACCATTGTTTTATGCCAAAAAGCTGTCTCTAAGCAGTTGCATTGGACCCGTATTACGTCCTTCCATCAGTGGGTCAGTTACTTGAAACGGTCCGACCCGAAGGTGCGAGCTGTCCGTCTCGAAGCGCTTGTTAGACGCCCTACCTTTTCTCACGGTCAGCTCCGCTTACGCTGCATGATCAGAAGATCCAGCGGATCGGGCTCGGCGATACCGAGCACCGTCAGGATTGTGTGCGCCTGGCCGCGGTGATGTGTCTGGTGATTGAACAGATGTCCGAGTATTGCGCGGAGCATTTGCCTGTGAGGAGTTCCATTCAGCGTTTTGTAATCACGCATTTCTTCCAATTGCGCTTCCGCAAGGCTTTGCACGAAATTGACAATGCGCTCATCTTCTGCCCGTCTGGCAGCGGTCAAGGATGGCAGATCATCGAACATTATTGCGTTGAGTTTGGTCGGGTGGTCTCCCGTTCCGGTCAGGCGTCGCATCCAGATGCGGTCGGTTGCCAAAAGATGATTGAGCGTCCCATGCAGGCTCTTGAAATATGCCCCAACATCCCTTCGATACTGTTCATCCGGCAACTGACTTGCCATCCGATACAGTCGTGCATTTGCCCATGAGTTGTAGTTGGCCATCATTAAAAAATGCGCTTTCATCGATCGGTCCCTATTTGGTGCCGGCGTCTAACGTTCGCGGTGACCCGCGCGAGTGGGCGGGTGAAGCGGCGGTTGCAAAGCGTCGGTGTTCACTGTGGGGTTAGGCGTCACTAGCGTCGACCGCATCCAATCAAGACTTCTGATTCAACTGCGAATGGTCCATCGGACCGTGACGGCAAGAGGATACGCTCCACCTCATTTCTGACTAGCCGTCTGTCCTCCGGTGACAGAGCCACATATGTGGCCCCCGAGAGACCGCCACCCGCTTCCATCGTAGCCCAATAATCCTCTCGGGATTCGAATGGAATCGCGCGGATCTCGCGCGTTACGGATACTTCCCGAAAGCCGGCACCCGAAATCAACGTCTCGAGGGCTCGGGAATCACTGAGCGCAAAGTTCCAGCTCATGACATCGCGCCCGGCGGGGAGAAAGCGCCGAGCCGCTACAAAAACTCTCCCGTACACGCTTCGCTCCGGCGTGGTTGTTACGCTAACCCCCATGCAGGCCCCCGGGCGAAGCACGCGTCGGAACTCCTCCAGGCCGCGCCTCACGTCGGGGAAAAATATGACACCAAGATGGCAAATCACGGCGTCAAAAGTCGAGTCGCCGCAGGCAAGGACCTGGCCGTCCATTGCAACAAGACTCACCCGCAAATCCTCAACGTTGGGCTTGGCTTTCTGCAGCATCGGGAGAGAAACGTCCGTTGCCAGCACAAGTCCGGACTGACCCACGAGGGCGGCGGCTTCAGCCGCTGAAGGCCCTGTTCCGGTTGCGACATCGAGCACACGTTGACCTTCCTCGATGCGGGCAGCAGCCAAAAGCGCCGGAACATATAAAGCAGAAAACCGCGTCGAAAAGCGGTCCCATGCCGATGCACCCGAGTCGAATGAAAGCTTCGTCACAACTGCATCGACCACGATCGGATCCCCCTGTTATGATGCCGCGCCAACTGTGTGATGACTTCGCCTAACGTTATGCCGCTGAGCCGTCAGAAACAAATGAGAAATCGCGCTTCACCAAGACTCGCTGTCGGCTGAAGCGGCGGGTTATAGGGCCTGACACTCTGGGTTATCCCTTAGGGACTTCCCACTCGTCTGCGACAATCTGAAAATAACTTTCCGCAGCCTCAACAGCATCGTCAACAGTTTGGTGCCAAGTATCTCCACAGTATCTCCCGGACTGATCCTCCCAAATCAAGAAATATCCTTCGCCATCGCTCGTTTTTTCGATTCGGAGATTTAACTCGACCAATTCCACCGGCGTTGGTTTTGGTGTTACAGCTCCATGCGGAAGCCAACCGGAGTGTTTTTCACCACCAAAGGAAACCTTCCGCCCGAGAATCTGTTTGACGATCATGTACCTTACGGGTCCCTATAACGTAATAACGTATAGCGTTTTATCCCTTGCTGATGCCTACAAGGAAGGATGTTTCGACGGTATCCCCCAAGCGGCATTGGGGATAAAACAGGTTGGACTTAACTGCTGAGCGGGAATTTACCGCTTGCTATGGGGATTGTAAAGCGCAAAGGGAATGGGGGTTGAAGGCAGAAGCGGGGGTGCAAGTAGAAGGGTTGGCAGGATAAGATCCTCACGGGGGCGACGCTTGGAGGGGGGAGAGACTCGGCAGCGACGTATCCTCCTGCGCATTAAGGCATCATCGTAAGGGACCTTTTTTGGTTGGAGAAAAAGCTAGGCCTGGCGAAGGGACAGAATCCTTCTCACCTTCTCCGCCACATCTTCCGCCTGCATGATGTCGCTGATCAGCGCTGCGGCTTGAGCCCCGGCCTCCCAGACTTGAGTCACGTTGGTTTCGGTAATACCCCCGATCGCGACGATAGGAACCTTGACCGCTTTGCGGATCTCCCGCAGCATTTCCAGCCCGCGCGGCGAATAGCCGGTATTTTTACTGGCGGTGCCGAAGATCGGTCCAAAGCCGATATAGTCGGCCCCTCCTTGCTCTGCCTCTCGGGCCTGGGCCGAGTCGTGGGTGGAGATCCCGATGATCTTCCCTCCCATCAGTCTCCTGGCAATGCTCAGGGGGAGGTCCTCCTGTCCGAGGTGGACCCCATCGGCCTGACAGGCCATGGCGATATCCGCGCGGTCGTTCACGATCAATAGACAACCCGCTTGGCGGGTGAGTCGGCGCGCCGCTTCAGCCAGCCGGAAAAATTCCTTCGCGGCCATGTCCTTAGCTCTCAACTGGATCAGCCTGGCACCTCCGTCCAGGATATCCTGCAAGATCGAGGCCATAGGACGCACGCCACTTTGGGAGGCATCAAGGATCGGGTAGAGGGGTGAGGGGAGGACCGAACGGGCAGGTGGCGAAGCTTCCCTACTCATCTTCTTTTTTGAGGTCGATGTGGAGGTCGGCGATTTTCTTGCGTAATGTGTTGCGGTTGATGCCAAGGATTTGGGCCGCCCGAACCTGGTTTCCCCGGCTCTTTTTTAGCGTGAGTTCGATTAAAGGCCGCTCTACTCTTTGCACCACCAGGGAGTAGAGATTGTCCAAATCCACTCCTTTGGTCCTTTGGAAATAGTCTTCAAGCTTGTGGTGGATGATCTCTTCAAGGGACAGGTTATCGACATCCGGTTCAGCTCTCTGCTTGGTCTGCAGCGTGAGATCTTTGGGGAATATGATGGGTCCGGGGGAAAGGACCGCCGCCCGGATCAAGGTATTCTCCAGCTCCCGGACATTTCCCGGCCAGCGGTGCTCTTCAAGGAGCTTTAGCGCTTCGGGCGAGAGACCGGAGATTTGGACTCCCATCTCTCGGTTGATCTTCTCTATAAAGTAGCCCACCAAGAGGGGGATATCCGCTCTGCGCTCCCTCACGGGCGGTAGATAGACCGGGATCACCTTCAGGCGGAAGTAAAGGTCCTCCCGAAATCGTTTCTCCCTTACGGCCTTTTCCAGATCCTGGTTTGTTGCGGCCAAGATGCGGACGTTGGCCTTGAGGATCTCTCTCCCCCCCACGCGGCTGAAATCTCGGTCTTGGAGCACCCTGAGCAATTTTGTCTGGATTTCCAGCGGGATGTCCCCCACCTCATCGAGAAAGAGAGTGCCTTCCTCAGCGAGCTCGAACTTTCCAACTCTCCGCTCCAAGGCTCCGGTGAAAGAACCCTTCTCGTGGCCGAACAACTCGCTCTCCAAAAGCTCTCTGGGGATAGCGGCGCAGTGGACCGCGATGAAGGGCTTGTTCCAACGAGGAGAGTTATAATGAATAGTTTTTGCTACCAGTTCCTTTCCCGTGCCGCTCTCTCCCTGGATCAGGATGGTGGCGTCCGTATTCACCACCTGTCCGATGATCTTATAGACCTTTTGCATCGCCGGGCTCTCTCCGATCATGTTGACCCCCGGCTCAAATCTCTTCTTCACCTCCTGCTTAAGTTCCTGAAAGTCACGGGCGAGCTTGCGGCCCTCCAGGGCGCGCTTGACCAGGACCAGGATCTCTTCCAGGTCAAAGGGCTTGGTGACGTAGTCAAAAGCCCCGTTTTTCATGGCCTCTATGGCGTTGCGCATGGTGTTCTGGGCCGTCATGACAATGACAGAGGTATCGATGCCCGCCTCCTTGGTCTCTTTCAGGAGAGTCAACCCATCGATATCGGGTAATTTGATGTCCACAAGGGAGACATCGAAGCGGTTCTCATGCAGCGAAAGCTGGGCCGACCTGCCGTTCGCAAAGGCCTGGACCCAGTACCCTTCGTCTTCTAGGGTCTTTTTCAGGACCCAACGCAGCGACTCTTCGTCTTCCGCAACGAGTATCTTTCCCTTGTCCATATGCATCCGTGCCCGTGCTCGGTTATCGTGGTCGTCCCAGGTCGTGTTCGTCGTTCGTGATTGTGTTCGTCCCCATGTCCTCGCTGACGAGCACGAGACGCGATCACGAGAAACGATAAATCACGCATCTAAGTCTTCAGTCGGCTACGAGCAGCGAGACCCTAAAAATCGTCCCCTCTCCCTCGCGGCTCTCGACTCGAATGAGGCCGCCGTGCTCTTTGATGATCCGATAGGAGATCGCCAGGCCAAGCCCCGTCCCGTTGTTTTTCGTGGTGAAGAACGGAGAGAAGATATGGGAAAGGTCCTCACCTTTGATCCCTGGCCCGTTGTCTTCAATCTCCACCCAGATAAACTTTCCCTGCTTCCTTCCCCGTTCCCGGATATGAAAGTCGGTTTCTATTCGGGTGGTAATGGTCAGGCATCCCCGGCCGCCCATGGCCTGCAGGGCGTTCTTTACCAGATTCAGAAACACTTGGGTCAGTTGGCTCCGGTCTCCTCGAATGAGGGGCAGGCTGGGGTCGAACTGCTTTCTCAGGGTTATCTTTCCCTCCTGGACGGTTTCTCTTTCCAAGAGAAGTACGTCATCCAGAAGTTCATGGATGTTGAGAGAAGTGAGATTGAGTCTTGCGGGCCGGGAGAGGTCCAGGAGCTGCTCGATCAGAAGGCTCACCCGGTCCACTTCGCGAATCATGATGTCGGTGTACTCGACAAGCGAGGAATCCCGCACC
>Ga0114945_10001518_pt1 | contig 14349 bp, 15 predicted proteins | sample OV2TP3_FD_87194 | JGI IMG/M metagenome (GOLD analysis project Ga0114945, IMG submission 87194) | Hot spring microbial communities from Beatty, Nevada to study Microbial Dark Matter (Phase II) - OV2 TP3 | ecosystem: Environmental > Aquatic > Thermal springs > Hot (42-90C) | place: USA: Beatty... | reverse complement strand
TATCGCATGATCACCTTGCCGGTCTTGCTCCAGTACCAGAAGATCGAGAAATTGGGATAGATCGCGTCAATGGCGTTCTGGCCGGCGACCGTAAACAGCACCCCTGCTGCACTCACGAAATTTGATTGGCCCCATCGCCACTGAATGGCTGGCTCCACGCCAATCGTCTGAAGCCCGCTCGTTCTCCCGGCATTGGTATCGTGGCCATCGGCTCGCCAAGTCAGGCCATGCAGGCCAATGAATTCGATGTTGTATCCGAACCCCCTTTTGTCGTCGAGGATATGCTCAAAGATCAGACGGGTATTGACGATATCCGGGGTATAGGTCGTTCGGTTCCCTTCGCTTCCAGGAAGCGCATAGGTATAGAAGACCCCGGCGCTGATTCGGAATGGCTTGACGTTCTTCCTGAAGGTGAGGCCTTCGGTAATGCCCAGGGCGCCAAACTGCGTGGCCGGGAAACGGCCCAAGGGGGCAAAGCCGCCAGGCGGCTTCTCAGTTCCGGTGAACCACTGGCCTGTCGGCAGCAGGAACTGGGAGAACAGCGTAAGGGTTGGTTTCCAGGTTTCGGGGTCCTGCACGATCGGACGGTATTTCAGTATCAGCGAGGTATCTCCCAACCCTGTATTGGTAGTCATTGGGCCCTCTCGGCCCTTGTTAACGGCGATGGAATCCCTGGCCCAGAACGTACCCCAAGAAATAGTCGCGCCTATCTCGATGTGGTCGCTGATCCCATAGGCAGAGTTGAGAAACGGATGCTGGACTGAATACAAATGGACAGGCCCAGCCTTCGTTTCCGTTGGCAACGTGAGACGGTTGCCGTAACTCCTCTCCCCGATTTGGGAAAAGATAAAAGGCCGGACATGCAATTGGCCCTTCGGCTGGATATCGACTGCAGAGATCAGGATAGGCCCGTGCGAGAACGGGTTCCAACTGCGGCGATATTTTCGGATCTCCTCTTCAGAGGGGACCCATTCGAAGGCGTCGGCGGTTTCTACCCGCGCCATGCAGACCAATTGAAAAAAAGCGAAAGAGAAGAGGAAAACGGTGCGCATCTGCTGGCATGCCCGCAAAGAATCCTCCTTAGCCCTATCTACCTCTAAAATTAAACGAATCGCCGCAAACCTAGCGGCAAAGTCTACACCATGTAGACTTCAAATACGAGCGAATTCGCACAGCCCGCACAGTGCGAAAACGCTCGACACAACAACGGTGCTGTTCTAAAGATGCTGGGTCTTCTGGAATGGGCCAAAGGCAGGACAATGTTTCTGGAGGAAATCGGCGATCTGGATCTGGCTATGCAGGCCTGCTTCGCGGGTCCTGGAGGAACGGTCCTTGAGGCGGCTGAGCGGCACGGACGATATCGAGGTGGATTTTTAGTTGATTGCGGCCACGAACCGAGATCTCAAAAAGAAAGTGACGCACGTGGAGGACATTATTCCGCTCTGCCTGGGGCGTCGTCGCTACGGGAAAGAGTTCCGGAAAGAAGCGCTGGACATCGCCCCAGAGGCTCAGGGCGCTAAGCGCTCCACACCTTTGTCTTGCACGCTTTGCTCTGGATCGGCGATTGAAGAAGATAATGGAGGATTAGACGGGCGGCCTGGTCACCCACTGACTTCAATAAAGAAGGGGATTGCCTCAACAGTCCACTGCACGAGTTGGTCATCACGGAATATCAGGCTCCATTGATAATAATGGTCTAGCTCGCGATCCCAATCATAGCGCAGCCGAATTATGCCCGGTCCATCTAAAAACTTCTCCTTGGGCTCTCCATACAGCCGCGTCACTTTCTTGATGGAGTCCCCCAGGTGCAGACCCTTCCCCGTTCCAACGGTTGCCGAGTGACCGTTCAGCAGCCCATCGATAGATCCATAGCAGACTTCCGGAGCAATCGGCTCCAGGCTCATTGTCATCGACTCGACGAGGCGATAGTCCACATCGGACGGAGTCTCATTCACGATAAACCGTAAATAGCTGCCCTCTGTGGTTCGATAGAAATAGGAAATGGTCTCGCTGTTGGATGAGGGCCTTGCGCACGGCGTGCTACCCAGCTTGCGCTGCACCTCCATTTCTCCATCCTTGACCACGGCAATGGTAGCCAACTCCGTGTCCCCGGTGCGCTCGACGTCTTCGGAGAAAGCCCAGCCGTTCCCAGACAGGAGCCCCATCAGTAGGGCTGCCGCTCCACCGAAAACTCCCAACAGTGTTTGCGGGTGACGTGGGAACATGGACTTTCGCTTGAGCCTCCCGGCATCACATTAAGCAAAGATAATGCCGGTTCTCTCCTGAGCCGTATTGCCTTCATTGCCGAGGGTTAGAGGGGCTTTGGGGCTGGATGTCTCTTAGCTCTGAGCGGAATCGCACAGCCCGCACAGTGCGGAGAGATACGTCCTCAGTCCTACCCCCCTCACCTTCTCCTCTCCCCATCACCCGTTGCCGGGACCCATTGCTCCGAAGAATGCAATGGGTGCCCCAGAGCAACGGGTCCCCGGGGAGAGGGCTGGGGTGAGGGGGCTGCCGGCATGGCGTAACAACTTTTCTTGCGTTTGCTATAGTCAGGACAGCCAGCGAGTCATCCACATAGGCTGGCTGTTTGCTTCAGAGCTCCGAGCAATGGTAAGGTTTAACTGAGTTAAACCAGGGAGGAACTATGGCGCGGAAAACTACCGTGTTGGGCTTTTCGGTCAGCCCGGACCTCGCGAAGGAGTACGAACGACTGGCCGAGCGCGAAGGGACTACCAAAAGCGAACTGTTCCGCCGGATGGTCCAGACTTACAAGGCTGAGCTAAATGACCAGGAGTTTCAGCGGCTTCAACGGAAGATGGCGCGCCGGGCGCGTAAAAGAGGGATCCTGACGGAACAAGAAGTGGAGCGGATCGTGTTTGAGGACCGCTGATGAAAGCGGTCTTTGACACGAACGTCTATGTGTCGGCTTTTCTTGTTCCAGGCAGTCAAGGAGACGAGGCTTTCCGGTTGGCCTGCCGAAAGCGCTTTACCCTGTATAGCTCGGTGCCGATCCTGACCGAAACCGCCCATGTCCTGAGAACCAAGTTCCATCAATCAGAAGATGACATTCGTGACGCCCTGAAGCTCATCAGCCGCACGACCATGATTCTCCAGCCATTGGAGAAGGTAACGGTCCTTCGGGATCTTGCGGACAATCGAATCTTGGAATGCGCCCTGGCCGCCCAGGCCGACCTCGTGGTGTCCGGCGATCACCACCTCCTGGAACTCAGGAAATTTCATGACATCGTCGTCGTACGGCTCTCTGACTTTCTGAGGATGTTTCCGCAAGAAGATTCCTAACGACACTCAAATCAAGGTTTGACCTGCCTAGGGCACCTGAACGGGGCCCAGGTCGCCCCGGCGTTGGTGGAGCTTCACTGAAGCTGCGTGGATTGCTGGGCGACTCTCGCGAAGTAGTCGGTGGTTTTGGCCTTTCACAGCATCTGCGATGGAATACTTCCTGCTCGGTTCCTCGTTCGCATCGAGATTCATCCTGACCGCCTTCACGTGCCCCGTCAGGCTATCCTCCGAACTGTGATAGCACTTAATCAGTTCTTCCCCGGTCAGCCTTTTTTCCGGTGAAAGCTTCGCCGTGGACAGGAAATCCAGATCCACCGCCAGTCCCAGGTCACTCTGTGGCACTTGATGGTAATAGTCCGCGGCCAGCGGGACCGGCGTCGCGCACGATAGAAGTAAGGGTATTGAGAGCATGAGCACCAACGCGGTATTGTCAATATGCCTGCGCACCAGATTTTTTCATCACAAAGGACTACACCTTGGCCAGCGTGAAACTTGCTTCGAGTGGAAGCGTCACCTTATCGAGACCTTCGCCTGCTCGCTTCAGGAAGTTCAGGATCGTGAATCCTACGACATCGCCTGTGATGGGGTCGCGGTGGATGATCACATCATCGCCGATCTCCTCGGATTCAACCTCAGAAGAGGGGTCGCCCTTGGAAAGATAGAGGACATCGGCTTCACGATCAAATGAGTATTGGATATTAGCCTTCATAGGGTTGCCCTCCCACGAGCCGGCGTGTGATGTACACAGTTAGAATGAACCTTCGCCCATCGGTCTTTACGACGACCACCAAATGTTTTCCATCCAGGATGTCGGAATAGAATAGGGAGAAAAGGAGGACGTTGGGGTCATAGGTGCTCCTGCGAACTCTATCCGGACGGGTGAGCACTTCATGAATGCGATCCAGAAAGGGGGCAACTGCCGGATGACGTTTGAGAATGTGACCGCGGCGCTCATCAGTAAGTTCCACCGGTTGCCCCAGAACCGATGGATATTTCTCAATGGCCATGCGCCGTCATTATACATCAGTGCCACGTTTCGGACGGAGAAATCTCCGTGTAGGTCATTCATCCAGCAGGGGATCGATCAACCGGCGATCGCCTGAGCCTTGTCACGACAATTGACTATCGCCTCCAAGCATGTAAAAAGGCTCTTCTTGCCGACTTCGAAAAGGCCAGAACGGCTCGTCGTGCTGGCGCTCGCCTTAAAACTGAAGATCCCCTTGTGGTCAAACGATCGCGATTTTGAAGAGACGGGCATCGCCCTGTTCACGACCGCTCGCCTCTCGTCTCTGCGTTTTGGTAGACCGGCTCCCTAAACCCGTTCACATCGCTATTGCAAACGCAATTACCGCAGTTACACGCTTTCCCCCTCACCTTCTCCTCTCCCCCAGTGGGGGAGAGGAGAAGGTGAGGGGGCTACCGGCATGGCGTAACAACTTTTCTTGCGTTTGCTATAGTCAGGACAGCCAGCGAGTCATCCACATAGGCCGGTGTCCGCCGCCGAGGCTGGGTGGCTTAACGCCTGCGCAACCGCAGTGGGGTCGCTGATGGGCGCTTCGCAGACAAAATTCCGACACACGTACAGGGCCGCCTGCCCCCGCACCAGACCCTTGCCGATCAGCAAGGGATGCCGACTCTCCTCTTGGCCGGGCCCTGTCGGATCCTCGTGCGCGATGATCCGGTCGGGCAGAAAGACCCGATTGACCTCGAGCCGTAGCGCCTCATAGCGCGGCTCGCCCGGCTGCCCGATCAGCGCCAGCTCGACCGGACCGTTCAGCAACAGATCCGTCACCATGAGACTCTTGGCAAACGCCCGGGGGTATCGCGCCATCTGCCGGCCCGCGGCGCGGATCGCCCTCGCGGCCGCCTCTCGAAACTCTTCCCGCCCATAGTGATAGGACAGCCGGGCCAGCACAGCCGCGGCCACGGCATTCGCGCTCGGCGTCGCGCCGTCAGCGAGCTCGCGGCTTCGCACGATGAGCGACTCGTGATCGCTCGCGGTTGTAAAAAACCCACCGTACTCGTTGTCAGAGAAGTCTGCCAGGATGCGCTCCGCCAGGCGCACCGCCTCGGTCAGGTAGCGCTCGTCGCTGCCGGCTTCGTACAGGTCGATCAGCGCCTCCGCGAGCCAGGCATAGTCCTCCAGGCAGGCCTGAATGTGCGCCTTGCCTGCCCTGAGCTCCGTCGAAGGGCCTGCCCTGAGTCTTGTCGAAGGGCCTGCCCTGAGCTCCGTCGAAGGGCCAGCCCTGAGTCTTGTCGAAGGGCCTGCCCTGAGCTCCGTCGAAGGGCCCGCCCGGTAGGTCCGGTAGAGACCTCCGTCCTGACGAGACATCACATTCAGCAGGAACGACGCAGCCCGCTCGGCAGCGGCCAGGTAGCGTGGGTCACCCACGATCCGCGCCGCTTCCGCCATGGCGCTGATCATCATGCCATTCCAGGCGGTGAGCACCTTGTCGTCCAGTCCCGGCGGCACGCGCCGGCGCCGGGCTTCGTACACGAGCGGGCGACTCCGTTCGAGGCTCGCGCGCAGCTCTTCGGGGGTGATGCCGAGGTCCCGCGCGACTGCTTCCAGAGGGCGCGGGGTGTTGGGGATGTTCGTGTGCTCCCAGTTGCCCTCAGGGGTGATGTCGTAGTAGGCGCAGAAGCGCCTGGCCTCTTCTTCGTTCCCGATGGCCTCCCGGATCTCCTCGGGCGTCCAGACGAAAAACTTGCCTTCCACGCCTTCCGAGTCGGCGTCGGTGGCCGAATAGAAGCCGCCGTCCGGAGAGGTCATCTCCCGCAGGATGTAGTCCAGGGTTTCCGTCGCGACGCGCCGGTAGTTGGGGTCCTGCGTGACCTGATACGCCTCGAGATAGGTGCGAGCCAGGAGGGCATTGTCGTAGAGCATTTTCTCGAAGTGGGGCACGAGCCAACGCTCATCGGTGGAGTACCGCGCGAAGCCGCCTCCGACCTGATCGTACATCCCTCCCGCCGCCATCCCGTCCAGCGTCTTCCTGACCATTTCCAGGAGGCGCGTATCCCCGGTTCGATGGAACCGGCGCAGCAACAGGGCGAGGCCGGTGGCCGGTGGGAACTTCGGCGCACTGCCGAACCCCCCGTAGCGGGGATCGAACTCCCGGCTGAACTGGCTGACCGCCGCCTCCACCTCCGTTTCACCGACGGCTGCCGGGGCTGCGGCCCGCATTTCCTCTCTCAGACGCTCGGTGAACTGAGAGGCCTGCCGCCGGACTCCGTCCGCATCCCGCTGCCAGAATTCCGCCACCTTCTGCAGCACCGTGGCGAAGCCCGGGCGGCCCCAGCGGTCGGTCGGCGGGAAATACGTGCCGGCGAAGATGGGTTCCTGCTCGGGGGTGAGGAACACCGTCATCGGCCATCCGCCTTGCCCCTGGTTCATCGCCAGGGTGGCCTGCATGTAGATTTCATCCAGGTCGGGCCGCTCCTCGCGGTCCACTTTGACGCAGATGAAGTGTTCGTTCATGAGCGCGGCGATGCGCTCGTCCTCGAACGATTCGCGCTCCATGACATGACACCAGTGGCACGCGGAATACCCGATGGACAGCACGATCGGCTTGTTCAGCTCCCGAGCTTTGGCGAGGGCTTCAGGCCCCCAGGGATACCAGTCCACGGGATTGTAGGCATGCTGCAGCAGGTAAGGGCTCGTTTCCCGGGCGAGACGGTTCGGCTGACGTTGGGGCTGTTCCGGCGACACGGTGACTCACCCTAGCATCCGATCTTCCTGGCGGTCAACCGAGGGAGGGGGACTGGAAAATGATCGGCCCGCCACTCCTGAGAGCGCGGGCCGAGCCGGAGCGGTGTTGCTATCCGGAGGACTACTTCTTTTTCTTCTCTTCCTTCTTTTTTTCTTCCTTCTTCGCACCCTTGGCGTCGCCCTTCATCTCGCCGCCCTTGGCGTCGCCTTTCATCTCGCCCTTGGCTTCCGTCTTGGCGCCCGCTTTCTCATCGGCGAAGGAGATCGCATTGAAGCCGAGCAGGAACATGACCGCCACCATGGCCACCATGAGTCGCTTCATCGTGTTGTCACCTCCTTTCCTCTCTATCAATGGGGTTTGGCCGACACAGGGCCGTTTACCTTAAACGAAAGCCTCTAGCGTGTCAACGGCGAAGAATTTGACGAGCAATGGTACAATCATCAATGAGACAATCGCTCAGGAGGGAGGGGGCACATGGCTCAAGAGGGGCCCTATTCAAACTACCGATTGACCGTCCGGCTGGAACTGGCAAACCGTCCCGGCATGTTTGCCCGCGTGGCGACGGTGCTGGCGGAAGAAAGCGCAAATCTGGGGGCGGTGGACATCGTCTCGGCCTCGCCTGAAAAGATCGTCCGAGATGTGACCTTCGATGTGCGAAGTGAAGACCACGGCGAACGCGTCCTGAAGCGGCTGAATGGCGTGCCGGATGTCAAGGTGCTCTCCTCTTCCGACCGCATTTTCTTTCTCCACCTCGGGGGTAAAATCCGGGTCGAGAGCAAACTGCCCATCACGTCGAGGAACACGCTCTCCATGGTGTACACCCCCGGAGTCGGCCGGGTCAGCCAGGCGATCGCCAAGGATCGCTCCAAGGTCTATGCCTGGACGACGAAGAGCAACAGCGTGGCTATCGTGTCGGATGGGTCCGCGATTCTGGGGCTGGGCAATCTGGGCCCCGAGGCCGCCCTGCCGGTCATGGAGGGCAAAGCGATGCTCTTCCGCGAATTGGCCGGCATCGACGCGTGGCCCATCTGCCTCAACACCCAGGACCCGACCGAGATCGTCCGTATCGTGGAGGGGATTGCGCCGAGCTTCGGCGGCATCAATCTGGAGGACATCAGCGCGCCGCGCTGCTTCGAGATCGAGCGGCGGTTGAAGGAGACGCTGGAGATTCCGGTGATGCATGACGATCAGCACGGGACTGCCGTGATCATCCTCGCGGCGCTGAAGAACGCCTTGAAGGTGACGGGGAAAAAGTTCGAAAAGGTCCGGGTGGTGGTCAACGGACTCGGGGCCGCGGGCTTGACCTGTTGCCAGATCCTCCTCGCCGCCGGAGTCGGTCATCTGACGGGGTGCAGCCGGGCGGGCATCGTCCTGTCCGGAGACGGCGACAAGCTCAAGGCCCACCGGCACGATCTGACGGCATGCTTCCATGAGGATCGGCCTATCGGAACCCTCCAGGATGCGTTGAAGGAGGCCGATGTGTTCATCGGCCTGTCGGTCGGCAATGTCCTGCGCCCGGAGGACCTGGAGCTGATGGCTGACGATCGGGTCGTGTTTGCCATGGCCAATCCCGATCCGGAAATTGCTCCGGACCTGGCGATCTCGCGGTGCCGCATTTTTGCCACGGGGCGATCGGATTATCCGAACCAGATCAACAACGCGCTGGCCTTCCCGGGTATCTTCCGGGGAGCGCTCGATGTGCAGGCGCGGGAAATCAACGAGCCCATGAAGCTGGCCGCGGCCCACGCCATCGCCGAGATCATCCCGGAGGCCACCTTGAGTGAGGACTACATCATCCCCAGCATCTTTGACAAACAGGTGGTGCCTCGGGTCTCGAACGCGGTTGCCCAGGCCGCACGGGACAGCGGCGTCGCCCGCCATGTTGCATTGAGCTCGTGATACAATGGCGCCGGCGCGGAGATGATCCGCCCGCCGGTCGTGGCAGCGCGCACGGGTGCTATGCCCTTTAACACAAAGAAGCTGGCCCGGTATCAGATAGGGATGCGCCGGCGGATCCAGGAACTCAAGGCCAGGGCCGATGAGTGTGTCGATTTTGCGATCGACCATGTCATGCAGGACCGGATGGACACTTATTTTAGGATCGAGGAGGCACTGGACGAGATCGACCGGGCGTTGCCGCTCATTGAAGAAGAGCTCAGCCGGATTCATGACCTCTCCGGCGCCAACCGGCTGGAATCCCGGCTTGAGTTCATGGAGGATCGCTTCGAGGAGATCGACAGCGAGGTGCGCCAGCGCCCGAGGCGTCGGCGGCGAAGAATCAATTTTGCCGATTTTTTCAGGGCGGCAGGCGGAGGCGGGGAGCCGGACGGCTCTCTCGGTGAGATCGCTTCCGCGGCGGAAGCCTACCACGTGCTGGGTCTCGCCGATGGAAGCTCCCTCTCGGCGATCACCGCGACGTTTCGGCGTCGAGCCAAGAGCCTGCATCCGGATGCGAGAAAAGGGGACCGCAGCTCCGAGCCGGAGCTCCGTCGGATCATCGAGGCGTACCAGTACCTGAAGGAACATTTGAGCATGACCCAAGCCGAACCTCCCCGTGACTGGTGAACCTCTGACGCCTCGCGTGTACATATCCGGCCCGCACACGCTGATCTCTTTCTGTAACCGGCTTCGCGAGCACGAGCGGATCGCGGTGGACACGGAGTTTGTCGGAGAAGAGAGCTTCGTGCCTCGGCTGGAGTTGATCCAGGTGGCCTCCGACGGCCTCACGGCGATCATCGACTTCCCGGCGGTCAGCGGCTCCGGGCGGATGGATTGCTTCTGGGAGCTGTTGTGCGACGAGCGGATCGAAAAGGTCATCCACGCGGGCAGGCAAGACCTGGAGCTGTTCTATGTTTATGCCGGTCGGCTCCCTGCCCGGATCTTCGACACGCAACCCGCGGCGGCCATGGTGGGATACGGCACCCAGATGGCGTACGCCCAGTTGGTGCACCGGATCCTGGGCATCAAGCTGGAGAAATCATCCACGCTGACCAACTGGAGTCAGCGGCCGCTCACGGACGACCAGCTCAGCTACGCGCTGGAAGACGTTCAGTACCTGCTGCCGGTGTCCGAGCATCTCAAGAAGCGATTGGAATCCCTGGGGCGGATGGAGTGGCTCAAAGAGGAGTTGAGCCGCCTCGAGCGAAAGGTCAGCGACGGCTCACGGGATCCGCGCTTGCGGTTTCAACGGATCCGCGGCTGGGAGAACCTCAAGCCGCGGTCCGTGGCGGTGCTCCGGGAGCTGGTGGCGTGGCGTGACGAGGAGGCCCGGACCAGGAATGTGCCGCGAGGACGAGTGATGCGCGACGACGTGTTGCTGGAGCTGGCCCGCCGCCCCCCCGAAAGCCGGAGCGCGTTGCGGGCGACCCGCGGAGTCCACCATGCCGAGGCGGACAGAAACGGGGAGAGGATCCTGGCAGCCATCCGAAGCGGCCTGAGCGTTCCGGAATCGGAGTGGCCGCAGGTTCCCCGAAGCAAACGACCCGATCCGGAGGCGGCCGGCCGGGTCGAACTCTTGCAGGCGGTGCTCAAGGCTCGTGCGGAGGAAATGGAGATCGCGCCGAGTCTCTTGGCCAGCGCGGCCGATCTTCAGGCCTTGGTCGAGGCCAAACGCAATCGCGATGCCCTCAATCTGCCGATCCTGCAAGGCTGGCGACGGAAGCTCGCCGGCGAGACCTTGCTTCGGGTCCTGGACGGGAAGATCGCCGTCAGGTTGGACCGGCAGACGGGAAAGCTTCGGCTAGAAGAGTAGCTGCTTGACCGTCTCGGCCGGTCGCGCCAAGATCACCTTCTCGCCTTTCTCGACGAGCGGGCGCTGAATCAGGTCCGGGTGTTTGACCATCAGCTCGAGGAGCTCGTCTTCGGTCAACGTTTTGCGGGCCAGCCCCAGGGACTTGTACAGCTCTTCCTTGGTCCGCAGTATATCTTTCGCCGTCAGACCGGCCTTCTTCAACAGCCGTTTGAGCTCAGGCTTGGTGAACGGCGTCTCGTAGTAATTGACGGTCTGATAGGGCAGCCCGCTGGCTTGAACGAGCTTGAGAGCCTCCCGGCAGGTGGAGCAGGTGGGCTTCTGGTAGATCGTGATTTTCATACTCCGCATACCCCCATCACACGGTTTTCGATAGCTTGACGTCGTTTTTTCTCATGTGGTAAGCCATCTCTCAACAAGCCTGCTTGCGAAGCAAGAGTATGCCGACGGCAGGAACAAGTTCGAGCGGGGAGTTCGCCTGTGCCGCCGAAGGGCGACGCACGCTGAAAGATTTGCGCACCAAGCGGCGCGGTCAGCCGGTATTCGTGATGGGCCATGTGCCGGAGCGCAAGGGCCAGGAAGCGGTGTTTGAGTTGTTCAACGTCCGGCTGGCGGTCGTGAAGTTCTCCGACGGCGCGATGATCGGATACGACCCCGCCGAGCTGCTGCTTCCCACCGAGATCGACAAAGACGGCGTGGCGTTTTTCGAGATCCGCCAGTGCGCCAAGTGCGACCAGCAATTTCCGCTCACGGCGGAAGAGTCGCGCGCCGAGCAGGAACGCACCGTCTGTCCGGACTGCGCCTAGTCTCTCGCTCAGCAGAAGCATGGCAACGGCAATCGTGCGACAGACGTTCGCGAACCCGGTTCACACGTGTCGTAGCTGATGCCCGCACAACGGTCGCAGCCACCTAGTCCACGAGCGGCGCGAATTCCAGCGCCTTCTTCAGCAAGCAATCCCCGGCGATGCCCTGTAGGGCCATCGGCAGCATTCCCGCATCGAGAACTTTCACCGACACGACGCGATAGCCATCAGGGTTCTTCCACGCCTCCGCGCGGAGAGAATGGCACACCTCGAGCTTTTTCCAGATGAGGTTTTCCTGCACGGCATCGGAGGCGATCAGAATCGTTTCCGTAACCGTGCCACCCCCGGCCCCCACGACGATTTGCGCCGTCACCTTGCTTTTGTCTTTCGGCACCTTGGTCACCACCGCAAAGATGAGAAGCGGGTCCTGCTGTGCCTCGGCCACCGCCATCCCGCCGAACAACAACACGAATGCACCCGCCAGCGCGCGAGTCCCTGCTTTGCCGAGTGGCCGCGTCTTCATCTGTCCATGGTCTTGGTGCAGAGCTCCTGCCGCCCAGTATGCCGAAGCGGACCGGCCGATTTCAAGGGAATGCGCGTACGTTTCTTGACTCCTGAATTTGGCGGCCACTAGAATCCACGGTGGCAGCTTGGGGGCGGTGTGATGGAATACCGAGAACTCGGTGGAACGGGGCTCAAAGTCTCCGTCATCGGCCTGGGTACGTGGGTGGTCGGGGGCTGGATGTGGAGCGGGGCGGACGACGGGGAGTCCTTGGCCGCGATCCGGACCGCCATCGATTCAGGCATCAATCTGATCGACACCGCCCCGATCTACGGTCATGGCCGTTCCGAAGAGCTGGTCGGGCGAGCGGTGGCGGAATCCGGCCATCGCGATCGGATCATCCTGGCGACGAAGGCCGGCCTGGAATGGAACCCGGAAAAGACCCGCGTGTGGCGCAACTCCGCGCCGGCGCGGATCGTCACCGAGCTCGAAGAGAGCCTGCGAAGGCTGCGCACGAACCATATCGATCTCTACCAGATTCACTGGCCGGATGCCCGCACCCCGTTTGAGGAGACGATGGCGGCGCTGGTGGAAGCCCGCCGGCAGGGCAAGGTCCGGTTCATCGGGGTCAGCAACTTTACGGTCGCTCAGATCGAACGCTGCGTAAAAGCGGGGCCCGTGCAAGCCGTCCAACCGCCGCATAATCTGTTCGAGCGCGGCATCGAAGAGACACTTCTGCCGTTTTGCCTGAGCCAGGGGCTCGCGACGCTGATCTACGGCCCGCTGTGCCGTGGCCTGCTGACCGGCAAATATCGCGGGAACGAGACCTTTCAGAACGGCGATGTTCGTGCGCTCGATCCGAAATTCCAGGGCCAGACCTTTCGCACCTATGTAGCCTGCGTCGAGCGGCTGCGTCGGGTGGCGGAACGTCACAACAAGACCCTGGCTCAACTGGCCATCCGCTGGTGCCTGGATCAGCCCGGCGTCACCGTCGCGCTCTGTGGCGCCCGCAAGCCGGAGCAGGTGAAGGAGCATCTCGGCGCGGTCGGGTGGACTCTGCCGGCTGTCGACCGTGAAGAGATGCAGCGGGTCGTGGCCGAAACGGTTCCCGCCCCGCTTGGGCCGGAATTTATGGGACCACCCTAGTGACCGTGAAGCGTAAGGCGTGAAGCGTGAAGCGTCTTCCGCCAAACGAAAGACGCTTCACGAGATACGAGCGACGCCTGACGAGGAGCTAAGAATGCCGCATGATTTCATGCCAGGTCTCGCGGGAATCCCTGCGGCCAAATCGGCGGTCAGCGATGTGGACGGCCAGCGCGGGGTCCTCGAATACCGGGGCATCCGGATCGAGGAATTGTGCGCGCACTCGACGTTTCTCGAGACGGCCTTTCTCCTGCTCTTCGGGCAGCTCCCAACCGTCAGCGAGCTGGCTCGGTTCGTCGAAGACGTCACCCGCCACCGGCGGCTGAAATTCCGGATCGTGGACCTGATCAAGTGCCTGCCCGAGCCCGGGCATCCCATGGATGCACTCCAGGCTGCGGTGGCGGCTCTCGGGATGTTTTATCCCGGCAGGAACGTCACGGACCCGGACAACAATTACTGGTCGGCGGTCCGGTTGATCGCCAAGCTGCCCACGATCGTGGCGGCTTTCGCCAGGATCCGTCGCGGCGATGACTGGATTCCTCCCCGCGACGATCTCGATTTCTGCCAGAACTTTTTCTACATGCTCACCGATCTGGTGCCGGACTCCCTCGTCAGTCGGACCCTGGATGTCTGCTTGATCCTCCACGCCGAACATACGATGAACGCGTCCACGTTCACGGGCATGGTCACTGCGTCCACGCTGGCTGATCCGTACACGGTGGTGGCGTCATCCATCGGAGCCCTCAAGGGCCCGCTCCACGGCGGGGCGAACGAAGAAGTGGTGCAGATGCTCCGGGAGATCGGCACGCCCGATCGGGCCCGTCCCTACCTCGAGCGCAAGCTGCGAGGCAAGCAAAAGATCATGGGACTGGGCCACCGGGTCTATAAGGTGAAAGATCCGCGGGCGACCATCCTCCAGAACCTGTGCCAGCGGCTGTTCAAGGAATTGGGGTCCTCCCCACTGTACGAGGCGGCACTGGAAGTGGAGCGCGTGTCCGCGGAGCTGTTACGGGACAAGAAGGTCTATCCGAACGTGGATTTCTATTCCGGCATCGTCTATGACAAGATGGGGATCGAGCCGGACTTCTTCACCCCGATCTTCGCCATGGCCCGGGTGGCGGGATGGCTGGCGCACTGGTT
>Ga0114945_10001516_pt1 | contig 14364 bp, 14 predicted proteins | sample OV2TP3_FD_87194 | JGI IMG/M metagenome (GOLD analysis project Ga0114945, IMG submission 87194) | Hot spring microbial communities from Beatty, Nevada to study Microbial Dark Matter (Phase II) - OV2 TP3 | ecosystem: Environmental > Aquatic > Thermal springs > Hot (42-90C) | place: USA: Beatty... | reverse complement strand
GCCCCAACATTGAATATACGATACGGCTCTTCTCCCATCTTGCGCAATCTTTCTGCAGAATCTTGATTTGCGGCAAAGTGAATATGAGCAAACTTTGTAATGGCATGCCGCGTTGTGCCATCGATATTTCCGGAAAGCTCTCCTGCCTGGATGTGTGCTACGGGTATATACATGTGAGCGCCAACCATCGCGCCGATTAATTGTTCCCCCCTATCTCCGGCAACTATAATAAAATCCGGCTTTAGATTCTCGATTAATTCCGGTAACTGCAAAAGAAACACACCGAGCGATTTTACCATTGTTATATGATTATAGCCGTCAAGCGTATTGTGTACCGCAAAATCAACATGAAATTGATCCTTTTTTATATCTTCAATAGTGCGGCCGAAATCATCAAGTAAGTGCATATTTGCGGCAATGATTTTGTAGTCCATATCTGAGCGCTTTTGGATTTCACGAATAACGGGCCTTGTATATCCGTATTCAATACGTCCGCCCGTTACAATGACGACTTTTCTTTTTTTTTGCTTCATATCTCAAGATCTGCCCAGTTTAATATATAATTTTTTGGAAGATATTTTTTAACCTTAAGGCCCATCAATTCTCCGGAATATTTTTTGTCTAAAAATTTTGCCGGAATACCTTTTCCGGGGCGCGCGGGCCTGACATTTGTTAGTGAAATTTTCTCATTTTTCTTGATGGGGCGATTAGTCACAACACTATGGAAAGCCCAGTTGCGAGTGGGCCATTCGCGAAGCCGTACTGTTTTTTCACTTCCGGAGGCCAATTCAACAATTTTCATATCCCTCTTGTTTAGCTTGGAAGCATTTTCGCGAATGCCCTTGACTAGATTCCCGAATGCTTTTGGTTCAAGCGCTACTGAGTCATCGCACCCAGGGCCTCCATATGAAAGCGTAAAGTGTTTTTCGATTATTTTTGCGCCCTTTGCCACCGCAGCAAAACTAATCGCATTATTTATTGCATGATCGGATTGGCCGACTAAAACGCCGAATTTATTCTTAAATACCTCAATCAAGCCCAAGCTTATATCCTCATAGCGTGTTAAGGGGTATTCTGACGTGCAGTTCATAAGGACTAAGTTTTTTAATGCACTCTCTTCTCGGTATACCGAGACGGTATCAGCGATTTCATCCATTGTGCACATACCCGTAGACACAAGTACTGGCTTTCCGGTTTTTGCGGAAATTTTAGCTAATTTGCGATGTTGAGGTAAATTAGTTATTTCGCCAGATCCGGTTTTAAATGCTTTAACTTCAACTATATCATTCAGAATATCGACAGAGGCAGGGCAGAAGGGAGTACAAAGATATTCAATACCAATTTTTTCGCAGTGATCTTTTAGCTCTCTGTGTTGTGGGCCGGTCAGATGGGATTTTTTAAAAAAATCAAAAAGCGAACCACCGTGGAACTTAATGCTATTATCGGGGACCATCTCAATATGCGGCAAATGAATCTGAAACTTAGCCACATCAGCTCCCGCGTGGCGTGCCATTTCTATCATTTTTTTTGCCTTACTCATATCACCAACATGATCTACTCCGATTTCAGCAATAATCACTACGGGATTGTTGCCGCCTATTTTTAGTTTGCCAAATTTTACTGGTTTCATGTTCAAAGATTAGTCAACGAATATTGTTTTTTCATCGTTATTTCCGCAATAAATATCTAATCTCCGCATCGCCGTAAAGCGGGCGATCTGTTTCAAAGAGGCGTGAACGCAGCACCGAATCATGAATAACGCCGCCTTTTAAAAACTTCATCTCCTTAAAGCCAATTTTATTAGTAAGTTCGCTTATTTTTTTCAGCGTTTGAAATATTTTTTTATAACATCTCGGTTGTTATTCATATTTTTTACGCGGGCGTACCAGCAAAGACCATAGTATCGGAGAGCATGCCTTGATCTAAAATCGGCTGCAATCCTAAAAGCACCGGGCCCAATTGTGAAATTATTTTATTTTCGCCCGCTAAGCGCGCTAACTGCATAGTAAGTTCGTACATATCCATTCCAAAGTACCATGCGGCTTTTGGCGTAAATCCGCTTTTGACAAAGGCGTTCGCCAGTGAGCTGTCAGAGAAAATTCTGATATGCGAAAGCGGAAAAAGATGTCTATTTACGGAATCGGGGAATGCTCTCTGTACGGCTGTGTCAAGCGAAGACCATCGCGGCACTTCAACTATTAAAAGGCCTTGCTTCTTGCTAGTAAACATGTTTCTTGCCGCCTTGAAAAAATTCATAAAATCAGGAACATGTTCCAAGACCATCCAGAAAGTTATTATATCTATATCGGAGTTTTTTTTAGCATACATTAAAAAGTCTGTCGGTTCCAGGTTAATGCCAAAAGTTTTTTTGCAATATGTGCGACTTGGCTCATTGGGTTCAACGCCATATGCTTCTAGGCCTAATTTTTGCGCCGCGTATACAAATTGTCCTCCGCCAGCGCCCACGTCAACTATTTTTTTAGGATTACGGCCATAAATATCTTTAAATTTTTCGACTGCCCACAAAGCTTTAGGCATAACAATTTCGCTAATTCTTTTTTCTGTTAATTTCGGGTCACGATGAGTAAATGATAGTGTTTCATCACTCGAATAAAATTTATCAGAAGCAATCTTAGAAAGGCGCTTTTTTAAAAACCTAAGATCACACTGGGGGCATGCATAGTAAGTAGTCCCGTGAATAATTACATCAGGTTTTGCTTTACTGCTATGTAATCCGCAAAGAGAACATTTTAAAACATTCTCGGTATTAGCCTTGTTTTTTAGAAATTTATTACAAAGTTTACGGTACCTAGAAACCTGGCTATTGAAGCCGCTTAGATGATTCTGTTTTAATCCGAAAAGATCAGTGCTTTTTCCATATTGGATTTTCATTGGATACTTATTTCCGCTTCTATCTCGCCAAGTTTCACTGCGCTGTCCTTGAAAATTTCCCTCTAACGTATATTGTCTTGTCCATAACATATTGGTGTAATTTAACAACTTATAATATCTGAGTCAATAGACGTTTCATTTTTATTTCGGCATCAAGCCATTCCTCGGGCGTATCAATATCCATAGCATACTTTATGTCCATTAAATATCCCAATACTTTATCGCCCCAAAGGCTTGGGGGATCCTTGGTAAGGTTTTCTGCCTTGAAGGCATATATTGAAGAATTATTAAAGTATAACTTGGGGAGATCTTGATTTCGGTTAATAAGATTTCTAATGAGCTCGCCGTCTGGGTAACGAGTTAGCATATTTTTCTCATCTGATTTAAATGCCCTAAGAGGACTGAAATGACCGGGAATTTCAGACACGCCATTGATTGAGTCGATTTCAGAATTTTTTTCCCGGAGTATTTTTACTACTTCCCTGATATGGAAAGCTTGCCGTCCTGGAGACGGAGGCTCAAGCAGCACAACCCAGTCTGTCATATAACTTTCGTTTTTACGCAGCCATTCTACAGCATGTTGAATAACCGGTAGGGTCAATGTTGTATCCTGCGCTAGTTCCAAGGGTCTTATAAAAGGCACTTCGGCGCCGTAATTTTTTGCCACTCGCGCTATTTCATCATCTTCTGTGCTTACTATAATTCGATCTAAAACATCCGATTTTTTTGCAACCTCAATAGACCAAGCAAGGAGCGGCTTGCCGAGAAAGTCCTTAATATTTTTACGTGGAATACGCTTAGATCCGCCCCGAGCGGTAATTATGCATACAATATTCATAATCTATATTCGCGTATAATGATGTCAATTAATTTATTATCTTTATCAGTAACAGGTATTATATTTATATTGGGATGATTAGACAGTATTATATTTGGATTTTTGATATATTTATCAGCATAAGGCGATATAGAGATAAAATTGACATTAAGAATTTTGATGACAGGAGTATTTGGCGTTGCGCCTTTTATTATTGCCCTTCGGATTTCTCCGTCAGCCAAAACACCCATAACCCGCCATTTTTTGTTCACCACTACAACACTGCCCCTTTGGTTATGCGTTATGATCTCCATTGCGCGTTGAAGAGAGTCGTTTTCTAAGATAACATAAGGGGAATTTTTGATATTTTTTTTGGTCATATCGTTAAAAGTAACTGGTTAATAAGTTAGACTTTTTACAAGCAATTTATCATCAATTGGGATACCCTGAAGTACATCTACAATTCTTTTAGACGATTTTCCGTCTCCATAGGGATTAACGCACCTGATGAGTCCTTTTTTAAAAGCAGAGCTTAGCGCTTTTTTGATTGCAAGTTCAATCCCTCTTACATCGTAGCCGACATTAATTACGTTATTGGTTTGCAGCCTTCCTTTTTGTCTATTCCCAATGTTAACCGAGGGGAGTTTAAATGTTGGAGCTTCAATAATGCCGCTAGAAGAATTTCCAACAATGACGTTTGCAACATTAAAAAGGCCCGCATAGTCTTGCCGCTTAAGATTGGGGTATATTTTCATAAAAGGCTTGCGGCATTCCATTATTTTATTTCTTATTATCCCGCTTCCCGCATCCGCATTGTTAAGAATGACTATGGTCTTATAGCCAAATTTAGATATCGCTCGCATAACCTTGTCTACTTGTTGTTCCAATTGGTTAAATTCATCAGTGACCGAATGATAGACAAGGAGTATAAGGGGTTCGTTCTTAGTTATAGAAAATTTTTTGTAAATTTTTTCAGGCGGCGTTATAAATCCGTTTACTAATTCATCCAGCATCGGGGCACCGACATTAAAGATTCTATGTGGTTCCTCACCCATTTTTAGCACTCGGTCAGATGCGTCCTTGTTTGAGCAAAAGTGCAAATGCGAAAATTTAGTAATGGCATGGCGAGACATGCCATCTATGTTTCCCGAAACTTCGCCTGCCTGAATGTGTGCGACCGGGATATACATGTGCGCGCCGATTATCGCAGAAACCAATTGTTCGCCCCTGTCGCCGGATAGCAGAATCATATCAGCGCCCATTTGAGTTAGCAATTCCGGCAACTGCAGCATAAACACAGCAAGCGATTTTGCCATCGTAAGATGATTGTATCCGTCAAAAGTATTGTAAATTGCGGCGTGTATCTTTAGTTTGTCGCTTTTTATTTCATCAATACTCGAACCAAAAGCGCTAAGCATGTGCATGCTCGCGACTATTATGCCATAATCAAGATTAGGCCTCTTTTTAATTTCTTTTATGATCGGCCTAAAATACCCGTATTCTCCTCTGGAGCCCGCGATTATCGCAATTTTTCGCCTTTTTTTTGTTTTTTTACTCAATATCATGCCATTGTAAAATAGTATTTTGTATTAAAGAATGTTTTGCTTTGCGTCCTAAGAGTTTTTTAGAATATAAGGCGTCTAGGTATTTCGCTTCGATTCCTCGGCCAGGCCGCTTAGGGGCTAAATTTTTTAAACTCAATTTTTCTCCGGATTTTATTTCGCGCGCAGCTACTACGCTGTGATGCGCCCAATCGCGTACAACACGTTCCCTTTTTGATATTTGTTTTTTAGCTCCAAGTGCCCTTTCGATTTTTCGAATTGCGCTGACCATATTTTTAAACTCTTCCGGATCCAGCGAGACGATATCGTCAGGGCCGTGAAGATCTCGTATGGTAAAGTGTTTTTCAATTAAATTCGCGCCCAGCGCAACAGCGGCAAGAGCAGAGTATATTTCTCTAGAATGATCCGATAAGCCTATCATAAGCCCAAATTTTTTACGCAGCTCTGGTATTAAGCCCAAGTTCATATTTTCATAATCCGCGGGGTATTCAGACAGGCAATGAGTGAGCATAAAATTAGCCCGCTCATTCTTGAGTACAGTTACCGCATCTCTGATTTCATTCATGGTGCTCATTCCGGTAGAAACGATCATTGGTTTTTTCTTGCGGGCGATGTGCCGTAACATGGGCAAATTAGTAAGTTCTCCCGAGCCAATCTTATAGGCGTCAACACCCGCTTGTTCTAAAATATCCGAAGCTTCCATACAAAACGGAGTGCAAAGGTATTGGATATCAAGTTCTTTGCAATATTGTTTCAATTCTTTATGTTGTTCGAGTTTTCCAAAGTTAACTTTTTTTAATACATCGTCCATTGGGCCGGCCCAAAACTTAATACTATTTGGTACCATTTCCGCCTCCGGAACATGAAGTTGAAATTTTACTATATCGGCGCCAGACTTTTTAGTTGCCCGAATCAGACGTTTTGCAGAGCGCATATCGCCTTTATGTTCACAGGCAACTTCCGCAATAATGACCACCGGCTTGTTGTCGGATATAGTAATTTTCCCGAATTTTATGGGTTTCATGATATACCAACAGTAGCATAAAACTTGCATAAAAAAAAGCCCCAGTGATAACTAGGGCTGCCCTTTTTTATTTCCGGGCATAAGATTTGGATCGTTTTCGTTTTTTCGTACATTATGATACGTCGGGAACATGTCCATCATGATTTGCCAGCGTTTAAATGCTTCTTCGTGCGAGCACCATGGCGTGGAGATCTGCACGCGGTCGGCTGTTACTGCGGCATATGATACAGTTGTCAGGACGTCTTGTTCGTCTTTATATCTTAGCCAATCAAATTTTTCACATACTTCGTAGAGCTCCGTCCCGGGATATGGGGTTGCAATTAATGGCGTAATTCCCTGAACCCCAAGATTTTTGAGTTTTCTGCAGAATTCTAGAGTTATTTCAAAACTCTCTTCATCTTCGCCACGCATGAATATATCTTCGCCGTCATACAGGAGATATTTTTTGTGTTTTTCAAGAAATTTCTTATTGGCTTTAAATCTGGGGTTTAGTCTGCCGCCAGGATATGCTGTTATAAAAAAGCAGCTTACAAATAGCTTGGCATCAACGCACCATTCGGCAACCTCAAGAGCTTGCGCAAGGTGCTTTTCCGCGACCGGTTTATCCATTGAAATAAGAACCCGTGTATCACCCGATTCTACCGGAAGATAGGCGATTTCTGTGCCAGCCTCTTTCATAAGAATTGCAAGTTCCCGACTCATTTTGTCGATCATAACACCGTTGGGGAATGAACAGAAAACGTCATGCCCCTTATTGCGCAGATCTCTTATATATTCAAGAACTGTAAGGGCTCGGGGTTCTTTAAGGGTAAAGTTATCATCTTCAAATTCGATATGATTTACCCCCCATTTTTCGATTGCCATTTTAATCTCGTCTAGCACCCTTTCTGGAGTAAAAGGTCGCCATAATTGTCCTTTTTCGGGTATAGAGCAAAATTCACAAGTAAATGGACATCCACGAGAAGATATCAGAGATAGAGTTCTATCTGCCTTATTGCCTCGTGGCGACCATTTAACATACTCTTCCATTGGCCGAAAGTCATATCCAGGCGGGGGAATCATGTCGACTGTTTTTAATTGCTGACTTCGTAACTTGGCTTCAAAGATGGTGCCGTCGGACTTCCTGAATACAAGGCCTGGGATGGACTCCAGCGGATCATCATTGAGTATTCTTGAAAAAGCAACCTCTCCCTCGCCCTTCACTACAATATCTGCCCCGGACCCTGTAAGGACTTGCATCGGAAGCGTGGTGGGCAGTACTCCGCCTATTACCACTGGAGTATTAGGAAATTTGGCCTTAATTTTTTTAACAAGAGGATAGAGGACGAGCCTTGAATCAGTAAATGGGGCGTTTATACCGATAATATCGGTATCAGACGGAATCTGCGAAACAATCCATTCATCCGGGAATCCAAATCTATTTGTATGCTGATACTTGGTATTTATGGGGACTTTAAATTCAGCTCCGCCATTGAGCATGGGGTCGATATACGCTTGAATCTTATGCCCAAATTGCTGGGCATAAGCTCCAACATAACCAAGTCCTAGCTGCTGAGAAATGAACTCAACTTCTTCGTAGAATGTCCAGGGACACGCAATTAAAGTAACTTTTTTTGGAGTAATATTTTTCCTTGTCAAAGAAACATCTTTCGTAATCAGGTTCATCTTCTCCATAGATTTTCCTTCCATCAGGCATCTCCTAGGTTTAAAATTTTTAAAGGACTTTTATTTTATATTTATGCCACAAAAACCATATACTTGTCCAGGCCAAAATTATCACAAGCGGCATTATGGGCAGTGTATAACGGGGATACGGGTATAGAAAAATATGCATAGTCCAAAAATATAAAATGATAGATAGGAACAATAATCGGTTTTTGTCAAATGGCTCAAATAATAAATTGATCTGTTTGAATTTCAGCGCAAACGGCAAAAGGGCAAGTATCACAGTTAGTATAAAAATTATTTTGTATACAACAAATGCGGCGCCATAAAGCTTGCTCTGATTTAGCAATAATTGCGCGTTTGTGCCTCCCGCGCCTGGATTCCAAAATAGATAAATATTTTTTACGCGGGCGAGAATATTGTCTTTTAGGGTTACTTCGCCCAGTTTCAAAGCCGGCGCGTTCTTTGTATAGTCTAAGGTTTTATAACCCCGGCTTACGCTGTATTGAAGCCCGCTTGTTATCGGAATTAGAGTGTTGAATTGAATATAGTTTCGGATGGTCCAGGGGGCGAGGACAAGTAGGAAGGCAAGAATAACAAGAAGGGGCTTGGCTAAAAATACCCCCTCGCTTTCCGCTGCGGCCCCAGCGAGGCCGCCGAGGGGTCTCATCCCTCGCTCGGTCCGACTGCGGTCGGACCACCGTGCCCGCTCGGGATTCGAAACCCGCGAGAGGGTATTTTTTGCCAAGTTTAGCAGTGCTATTCCCGTCAACCAAAATGGTAGCAGCAAAATCACTGGCCTCACAAGAGCCGCAAGGCCAAGAAGAACGCCGGCGAGGATTGCCCACTTAGTATTTTTTTTATCAATAAGTTCAAGTAGCGCGTATATCGCGGCGGTAAATAAAAATATAAATAAAATCTCTGTCAATATCAATTTTGTGTAAAGCACAAGATATGGCCACGCAATAATATTTAGCGCGGCAAAAAACGCAAATTTAGATGAGAGAAATTTTTTTGCGATAAAGTAAGAAATTACGCCGATGCCCGCGAGCATAAAAACTTGCAGAATAAACATGACTTCGTATCCGCCGCCGAATTTATAAATTATAGATAATAAAAACGGGTAGCCCGGAGCAACTCGGGCAGTTGGTTCTCCGTTGTTCCAAAATCCCGTGCCGTCCGCAAGGCTTCTCGCAATAGGATCGTATTCTTTCAAGGCATCGCCTCTTTGCGAGAAGTTCGGCGATATCGCCTGAAAAGCAAAGCCTAATATTATAGATGTAATTATGATCGTAATTACGGGCGTAATTACGCGTGAAATTTTATTTTTTTCCGCTTCCATATATATTCATAAATATAATAGAGACCCGCGGCTCCAAACATAGAAAGATACGGCATTATGGGCACCCTGAATCTCGGCGCCGATTCGGAAAAAGCCAAGAAATACAAAATAACTATACACAGAGACAAATAAACAAGCCGCCGGCCCTTTGGCTCGCCAAATACTTTCCAGACTCCAACAATAACACACGCGTATAGAAATAAAAGATATGCGAGCATCACGATAAAAATAGAAAATTGCCATGTGTATCCGTATGCCCATTTATTTATATATTCATTTGGAGAAAGTTTCAGCAGGTCGGTTATAATATAGGTCGTGGGCTGATTAGCCACGCCAATAAACCTAAATATATCCGTCTCGTACGGCACAAACATCATCTCTACAAGGCCGTATATATGATCTTCTATGAATAACAAAGGGTATTGTTTGATTATTGACATGGCTTTGTTTCCCATAAAGTCGCTTTTTTTTGTCTCCGACCAATCTTCCATATTGGGGAGGGAGTCAACTAATTTATTACGCGCGTCGTCGTATGCGATTCCATCTCTACGCATAATAATTTCAGTGGCCTTGTAATCAAAGAGAATGATGTTTCTAACATGGGCGAGTGTAGAGCTGCCCGAAACAATATAATTGCGAGCTTTCCATCCTCCGACAAATAATATCAGCGGAGCCGCGATTAAAAGTCCGATAACAATTGTTCTTTTAAGCTCAAAATGTTTTACCGCGGCAACGTAAATAAAAAACCCAACTCCCAAAAGCGCTATGAGGTAATACGCAATAGGGCGAACAAGTATGGCAAGGGCAAGAGCAAGTCCCATAGCAAAAGCCCAACGCATTTTATTTTTATAGTTTTGAATAAGCTGAACGCCGGAGAAAACGGCAATTAGGAGGAGAAAAGTAAAAAGAGTTTCGGTCATTATAAAAAACGGACTTGAAAAAGATCCCGGGTCAAGGGCGAGGAACACTCCCGCGATTAATCCGACAGAATGTCCCCATAGTTTTCGCGCAAGCATATAGGTTAGCACTATTGTCGCTATCCCCAGGAGAATTTGAATTAAAATTACCGGAGGTTGACTTAATCCGAATATAGAATATATTTTTGCGAGGAAGAAAGGGTAGCCGGGCGTAGCGTGGATTTCTGGAATATCAGGAGTACTAATACTTTTTGAGAAATTGCCAAATTCAAGGATCGCTTTGGCTGGTTCTATGAAAACGGTTGAGTCGGGAGTAATTACATGGGAAGGGTCGTGCGAGTAAAAGAACAAAAAGAAAGCAATCTGAAAAGCAAGAAAGGCGAGGAATATGATTGTAAAGAGTTTATGCATCGATTTATTTTAACGAAGTCTCCAAGGGCGGGTCTGACTACAGATAATTTCATTACTTTACATTATAAGTATTTTGTTGGTTTGTAAAGTGTTATATTATAGTGTTATGCCTCATACAAGCAAAATTAGGATTTTAATTCCCGTTTTTATCACTATAGTGATTTTGGCTGTTTTATTTTTAAGAGTAGATTCGCAAAGGATTGGGGAAACCCTTAATCAAAGCAATAAAATTTTGCTGGTTTTATCACCCTTTATTATGGTTGCTGCTAATACAATGGCTGCCCTGAGGTGGAAAGCGACCCTCTTGCTCCTAGATTACAAGGGAGATTTTAAAAGTATTTTACGTCTTTATTTCGCAAATATTCCTGTTGCAAAAATTATTCCCTCTTCTGGAGGAGAATTTGCCAGGGCCTATTATCTAAAAGATAAAGTGCCTCTTGCAAAACACGCTGGCCTAATTTTTATGGGGATTGTGCTCGATATGGCAGCGGTTGCGATGCTGGCCGCATTGGCGGGTGTAATAGTAGGAGAGATAACATCAATTTTGTTTGGCACATTTTCTTTATTGTTTGTAGTTGGATTTTTATATTTTGCTAAAAAATTTAAAATAGGACGAGTAAAGGCCTGGCAAATAAAAATAGAAAATTTTTTTTACATATTTAAAAAATTTTTGAGCAGGCCAAAATTATTATTCTTAATAATTCTCTACACTTTTTTTATCTGGTTTTTTGTAATGATTTTTATAAAAACAGTATTTCTTGCTTTTGGTTTCAACATGCCGTTTTTGCAAATTATAGCAATTCACTCCGTGGTAACTGTAATTAGCTTATTGCCAGTTAGTATTTGGGGGATTGGCACGCGCGAAACAGTAATGCTGTATCTTTATTCCGGCCTTGCTCCTTCCCCCGTAATTTTATCAGTTGGATTGACACAATCGGTAGTTGGTACTATAATATTACCACTAATATTTATTCCTCTTACCTATAAGACTATAAAGGGGATTATGAAATCTAAATAATATGCACGCATCAATAATAATTCCCGCCTATAACGAAGAAAACGCGGTTAGCGGCGTGATAAAAAGTATAGCCAATTTAAATATCCCCGGAGAAATCATCGTAGTAGACGATGGATCGCGGGATAATACTTACAATATTGCTTTAGGCGTGGCTAGGGAGTTTTCCAATATAAAAATTATCCGTCATGAAATAAACAGGGGATACGGGGCATCCATAAAAACAGGTATCCGAAATGCCTTAGGCGATGTAATAGTTATTTGCGATGCCGATGGAACATATCCCATAGCAGATATTCCCAAGTTAGTTGATTATGTGAAAAATCAAGACTATGATATGGCTGTTGGCGCGCGGTCTATGCAAACCGTGCCGCTCATGCGGCGGCCCGCGAAATGGCTTTTAAATAAATTAGCAAATTATTTAGTTGACTATAAAATTCCCGATTTAAATTCCGGACTGCGGGCATTCAGAAAAGATCTTGCCTTAAAATATCTATCGCTGTTGCCCTCCGGTTTTTCTCTAACAACCACTATTACACTTGCCCTTATAAGCAATAATTACAGGGTAAAATTTGTGCCTATTTCTTATAATAAAAGAACAGGCCAGTCAAAGATAAGGCCTGTTCGCGATACGTTGAACTTTTTTCAGTTAATTATTCGTATGATAGTTTATTTTAACCCATTGAAAGTTTTTCTGCCGACGAGTCTTTTTCTATTTTTGGCAGGAGGATTAATGCTCGGCTTTCATTTGTTTACTAGCCACAATTTAGGCGAAACTGAGGTAATTACTCTAAATACAGCCTTTATAATTCTCATGTTCGGATTCTTGGCGGATTTGGTAAGTAGAAAGGCCTAAAATTCTAAATTGACATTATCGACATTTACCCATATTATTTGATAATAAAATATCATATAATTAAAGTAGCCCTATAATATGATAAGAAAATTTATATTTAATACAAGCGAAGTATTAAAGAAGCTAGGAATTAACATAAACGATGGGAAACACCCGGCGGTTTTAGAGATGCAAAGAAGCATGATTCAAGCCGGAGGCATTACTTTTAAGTTTGAATTTTACCCGGACGGAAGCTGGGCGGCAGAAAGCACAAACTTCGACGGCATTATTACCGGCGGCAAAAACTCAAAAGAAATCAATTTTACATTGAAAGATGCTATATTTACTTATTTCGGCGTTCCTCCTCAAAATTGTAATGATAAGCTGCTTATTGCCGCTAATGAGCCTGTTTTTGTTGAACAGCGCGTATTGGCTACAAGATAATATGGCATGCAAGGAAACTTTTCCGATATAAAACAAAATGACTGGATACGGGCATGCAAAAAGCTCGGCTTAGAAGTAGACTGTTCTCGGGGAAAGGGCAGTCATTGTTTAATTAAACATCCTCAAACAAATGCTAAATACACGCTTCAAAAAGATTTACACAAATTTATCAATCTAAAAATATTTAAGAAAATGATGGAATGGGGTTTTGACGAAGGGAAAATTTGGGAAGCATTGAAGTAGGGAACACGATATCCGCGGATTTAATAAGCAAAGAGAATAATAATATAAATATAATAAAAGTTTATTTAATCTTAGTTTTACTGAAAATTTTTATTTCAGTTTCTCACGATCGTAAACAACTGAAATAAAGGTTTTTTTGTAACAATTCTAATCTAATACTCTACGGATTCTCTGCCGCTAATGAGATCGTGCTTTATTATTGAGTGCGATGGAGAAATTTCGTTTATAGTTTTGTCAACTAGGGCCATGTCTTTGGCCCGAACAGAAAAGACGTATTCGAAGCTATTATCCTGCAGCTTTTTACTATTTAACAGAGTAAGGCCTATTTTTTTATGTTTGAACTGTTCTCGAAAAGACTCTTCGTTTAGCACGGAATTTTTTGAAATTATTAATATAAATTTACTTGCGGATTCGGATCCGAAATTAAATTTATATAAAATATACGCGAGTAAACATATAAGGGGTGTTGATATGATAGCCGTGGCATAGTGATTCAGGCCCACGGCAACGCCCTCGGCAAGAGAAAAGAACACGAACGCGATATCCCGCGTTTCTTTTATAATCGTCCTGAATCGAATAAGCGCAAACGCGCCCAATATGCCAAGCGCGCCAAATATATTATTCTGAACAACTATTAATATCACGCAAACAATCACGCCGATAAGGACGATAGTGGCAAAAAATGAACTGGAATAAGAAAGACCGCTATGAGTTTTTTTATGCGTAAAAGCTATTATAAGAGAAATACCCGAAGCAAGCAGTATGTTAAAAATAACAACAGCTCCGCTTATTTCAGTAGGTGAAAATGAGAAAAAATTTTGCATATTTATGTTTATTAATGACTAATTGGATAAAGGCGTCTCACAGCATCAACGCTTTTCGCGTATTTTGAATACGCGTCGCGGCGCAGATTGTATTTCTCTATAACAAATTTTACTGGCCATGGCAAGGCCCCTTTGAACTTTAATTCAATTATCGCCATATCGCGGCTTACATCTTCAGATGGGGTTTTGCAAAATGACGAGTTTTTTTCCGCGCGAATATCGTAATCAAGCGTCACGCGCACTGGTTTTTTTTCTGAATAATAATGCATAGCCCTTCTTTTATACTGAACAACCACATAAGGTTTTCGTGCCTCACAAGCAATAAGGTAAACGAATTCGGAAAAGATAGAATCTTCTGGATTTTTTAGGCGCG
>Ga0114945_10001515_pt1 | contig 14382 bp, 14 predicted proteins | sample OV2TP3_FD_87194 | JGI IMG/M metagenome (GOLD analysis project Ga0114945, IMG submission 87194) | Hot spring microbial communities from Beatty, Nevada to study Microbial Dark Matter (Phase II) - OV2 TP3 | ecosystem: Environmental > Aquatic > Thermal springs > Hot (42-90C) | place: USA: Beatty... | reverse complement strand
GTTGATGAGAAAGATCCAGCGAGAGGAGGACCTGAAAACCCTCTGGACGGAGCATTTTCATCTCCATCTTCCTGCAACCTGAACTCTTTCAGCCCTGTAGGCATCTTCTGGAATTATCAGAAGAAGTCGCCTTCACTGACAGGACGCGGGAAGTGTTTGCTTTGCGGGTCACGCAAAACATTAACGAAGTCCGGCGGAAGTGTTGCCGATAGCAGAACAGTCTGCACTTGCCGCTCATAAGTCAGTTTCTTCAGCACAAACCAGAAGTGTGAGAAGGTGGTTTCCTCGTAGGCGTGTGCCTCGTCAAAAATCAACAGCGGTTTGCGGTCATCGCCCATACCCACAATGCGATACGGGAATAGGTAGCCAAATCGTCTTTTCCCGTAGCCAAACATCCGGTAAAGGAACTTATCCAGATTTGTGAGGACGATGTCCGCATGGTAGTAGGACAAGTCATCCTCGTCGCCCGTGTCCACTGCGATATGCTTTTGCGCCTCTTCTATGGTGTGGCTTTTTACTTTACACCATAAGTTGACTACTCGCTCCCATTGGTCTTGCAGCAACGCCTTTGTCGGATATAGCAGAATCAACCGCTTGCCCGTTGCCAATGCAGGCAGTAACGCCGCCTCTGTCTTCCCGCTGCCTGTGCCTGCGGCGATGATGACATTCCTGTGAGGGTTCTGTAGCGTTATTTGCTGCCACGCTTCCTCCTGGAAAGCACGTGGCTCAAATCCCGTGATCTGCCTGAAATTGTCTTTGATTTCGTTTGAGTTCATGTTTACCTTCGTTTCCGACTCAGCAAACATGTTGTCCGGCCCCCTCCTCCGGCCCACCCCGGCGGACGCCGACGACCCTCACCGACTTTCCCCTCTCCCCTCCCACTCCCGAACCGGAGAAGGGGAGAGCCGGCGAACCGGGGAGCGGGCTCTTTTCCACGCGAACTGCTCAATACCCGCGAACCGTAACGATTCCCTGCTTGCTTTGCCGCCCGGACTGTGGTATTTTTATGGCGTTGTCCAATCGCGCGATAAGGGGACGCAGGAGGCCGCCATGAATTCACGAGTCCTGGAAAGTAAAGTCCAGGGAGAAGGAGGTCGATCATGACCGAACGCATTGTCAGCAATCCCGGCATCCTGGGCGGAAAGCCCGTCATCCGGGGAACCCGGATCAGCGTGGAAGTGATCCTTGAACTATTCGCTTCAGGGGCCAGTTATCAGGATATTCTGGCGGCATATCCCCATCTCACCGCCGAGGACATAAAAGCTGCGCTGCGTTACGCCTCTCACTTCCTCAAGAATGAAGTGGTGCTGGAACTTGAGGATGCGACCACGTGAGCCGATTCCAGTACTCCATGGTTCCTGGTCATCGAGGCGACCGTTAGGCCAGGGTCGCCCCGTCAGTTGAGGTCGCTGATGCCCCAAATATACGAAGGTTCGGCCCGTTTGTGACCGGATTTTCAGCGGTTATGCCTTTACCCTGATCCTCCCCAGCCCGAACGTCGTGTTCTTCCCCACGTGGACGACCTCCGCGGCCTTCAGCATCGCCCCGAACCGGCCCAGGTCCCCCCGGTATCTCGCCTCCCCCACGATCCCGCCAAGCTTCATCCGTTCTCCCTGCCGGGACGAATACCGCTCCCGGTCCTCCCAGCGCGTCCGGTCCTCCGCCAGCGTCACGCCCCTCGCCGCCTCGATCTCCGCTCGATAATCGACCTCCAGATTCGCCCCGCAGTGAAAGGTCATCAACGACGAAATCCGGCGCAGCGCCGCCCGGCAGAGGAGATGAAATTCCGGCTTATCCTGCAACCGCTCCTCCCCGGTCAGGCGCGTGGGCGTCAGGAACGCCACCGTCGCCTCCTCCCCGATCCCCTGCCCGGCCTCCGTCAGCTCCTCCCCCGTCACGGCCAGGTCGCACGCCCTCACCATCCCGTCCGCGCCGGAGTAGACCTCCGCCTCCGCCCCGGTCAGCGGATGTTGCGCCGCGACCCGCTCCAGACGGAACCGGCCCCGTCCCCTGCCGATCCCCTCCTCGCCCAACGCCCGGAAGGTCAGGATGAAGTAAGGGAGATAGTCGATCCCCCGGCCCACCAACACCAGCCCTAACGCCATCCCCTCCCCCGGCCCGAACGCCTCCTGCCGGGTCTCCGGCGGCTCCAGCACGAACGGCCTCGGGATGTCGCTCAGGTTGCGCAACTGCTGCGCCCCAGGCGGCGGCGAGGTCTCGAAGATGTAGCCGTAGGGACACGCGGCCCCGATCCGGCACCGCTCCCGGCACTGCCCCGGCATCGCGCACGCGATCCGTTTGAAGATTCCCCCGAACCCCCCCCGGAACGTCGAGCCCTTGTAAGGCGGCAGACAGAGCCCTGTCTCCGCCCGGATGTCCAGCCGGTAGCAGGCGACCCGGAGCCTGTCCAATGCCCCCTTATCCACGTCCGTCCCCCTTCCGGTACACCTCCGCCGCCTTTTGCATGTCCTCCGCGATCTGTTTCCTCAACTCCTCCGGCTCGATCACCTCGCAGTCCGGCCCCCACCCCCTGATCCAGGGGACCATTTCCAGCGTGTGGCTCACCCGCAGGGTCATGACGCACCCCCCATCCGGCCTGTCCGTCACTCCTGTCACCCTCGGCCAGTCCGCCTCCCGGATGCGGTAGGCCACGCGGGGCGCGAACCGCAGCTTCACCTCCTTGGGCGGATGCCCCCCCATCACCCCCCAGGCGTCCGCCAGGAAAGCGTAGGGATCGAACCCTCCACGAATCTCGAAGCCCGTGTCCAGCAGCCGGATCGCCCCGATCCGCTCGACCATGAACGTCCGGACCTCCCCCTCCAGATGGTCGTGTCCGATGACGTAGCAGGCGTAGCCGTAGGGGGACGGCGCAATGAAGTAGGGATCAAACGTCCGCTCCTTCGCCTCCCCGGTCCTGGGGTTCTCATAGCGCAGCCAGACCTGCTTCCGGTCCGCCCACGCCCGCGTCAGCGTCTCCAGCGCGGTCAGGAAGGCCGGGGACTGCCGCCGCCGGGCCGCCTCCCGCGCCGTCTGCGCGACGTGCGACCCCACCGCCTCCGGCATCGCGCCGGCCAGCTTGTCCATCGCCGAGGCCGCGTGCGGGTTATGCTTATCGCTGTGCGCGGACAGCAGCCGGGCAGCTAAGTAGAGCGCCAGGGCCTCGTGCAGGGTCAGGCGCACGGTCGTCAAGTACTTGTCCCGGTTCAGGCCGAACCGCCCGTCCTTTTCCCAGACCGGGACCTCCATCCCGGACAGCGAGGCAATGTCCCGGTAGACCGTGCTCCGGTGCCTGCCGAGTTTCGCCGCAATCTCGGGGACCGTCATCCCGTGAAGGGACTGGTACAGAAGGCGTTCGACGGAGTTGAGCCGTTCCGCGCGGGCCAGCGCACGTTCCATGAAGGGTCCTCCTCGCCCGAAATATAAAGCCCCCCTGTCGCACCTACTGCGACAACAGGTAAAATTTTTGCCACCCGGCGACCCATACGTCCACAAGATAACCCCCGGCGCTCGCGGAGGCCAGAAAAAACCCGGCCTGCGCTTTGGCCTTGCGTCGCAGCCGGGAACACGGTATTTTGAAGTTCGATGCAATCCCGCAAACTCATCATCCCGCCCGCCTCGGCAAAGGCGTTTGAGGTCCGGCAGGGCCAGACCCTGCGCGTCGTGGACATCGCCGGCGGCCAGCCCGGCGACCTGGTGGCCCTCTGCCTCCGCGACCTCGAAGAGGCCTTCAGCCAGGCCCGCACCCGCGTGGAGAACCGCGCCTTCCGGGTGACCCTCGGACACGCCCTCTGGACGGGCGCGGCCTGGCCCCGCGTCATGTTCACCGTCGTCGAAGACACCGGCGGCGGGCACGACCTCCTCTACACCCCCTGCTGCCGCTACGCCCTGGAGCGCCGCTTCAACGTCTCGCGCGACGGCTGCCTGGAGAACCTGACCCGCGCCCTGGAACCCTATCTGATCCGGAAGGTCCCCGACCCCCTGAACCTCTTCTTCAACGTCAGCGCCGACCCGGCCGGCCCTATCCGCATCGAACGGCCCCTGTCCCGCCCCGGAGACCGGATCGCCCTGCGCGCGGAGATGGACTGCCTGGTGGCCGTCTCCACCTGCGCGGCCCCGAAGGACACCCCCAACACAGGCTATGAGGTGGAGGTCCTTGAAAGTTGAACGAGGCTACAGATACAGCATCAGACACTTTGCGCTCCCCCCGGCCTTGATGAACTCCGACAGGGCGATCTCGTGGACCGCATACCCGGCGGCCTCGAGCTGCCGCCGCAGGTCCGCGCAGCCCGCGTTGATCACCACGTGCCCCCCGATGACGGCCGCGTTGCACCCGAACCGCAGCGCATCTTCGGGCGTGACCGCGATCCGGTTCGGGATGTGGGCCTCGATCACCCGGTTGGCGTAGGCGTCAAAGGCGTCGGGATAGTAGATCGCCAGGTCCTCCCGGAGCGGGCAGAAGCAGGTGTCTAAGTGGTAAAAACGCGGGTCCACCAGCTCCAGCGAGAGCGCCTCCTTCTGGAGCATCTCGCTGATCAGCGTGTGGCTCCGGATCTCCGACCGGAAGCGGTAGCCCGCGAACAGACGCTCCCCCAGGATGAACGCGTCCCCCTCCCCCTCAAAGAAGAGAGGCTCCGGCAGCCGGACCACCTCGTAGCCCCGCTCCGCGAACCATTCCTCAAAGTGGGCCGCCTCCCCCGCCCGCTGAGGGTACCGGAAGTTGCTCCGGATGAACTTCCCCCCGCACACCAGCCCCGCATTGGCCGTGAACACCATGTCCGGCAGCCCCTCCACCGGCGCGACCCGCTCGACCTGGACCCGCAGCTCGCCGGTCAGAAACCGGTGGAGCCCGTCCCACTGCCGGCGCACCAGCGCCCGGTCCGCCCCGCGCCGGATGTCCATCCACGGGTTGATCTCATATTCAATGCCATAGTGGTCCGGGGGGCACATCAGGATGCGTCTCACAGGCGTCACCCCCTTCACGGCTCAGGAGTCAGGTTCGCGAGCAGCTCCCTGAAAAACGGCTCCACGTCCGTGACCAGCCCGATGGTCTGGAACGTGCCCCGGTCCACCAGCTTCGTGACGACCGCCGGGTTGATGTCCACGCAGATAGTCTTGACCTTCGCGGGCAGGAGATTTCCGGTGGCGATGGAGTGCAGGGCGCTGGCGATCATGAGGGCCACGGAGACGCCCGAAAGCCGGGCCTGCATGGCCTTCTGCGCCTCCACCGTGTCCGTGATCACCCCCGGAAGCGGGCCGTCGTCGCGGATGGAGCCCGCCAGGACGAAGTCCACGCCGTGGACGACGCACGCCCGCATGATGCCCTGCTTGAGCAGCCCGGCCTCCACGGCCTCCCTGATCCCCCCCGCCTCGCGGACGGCGTTGATGGCGTGGATGTGGTGCTCGTGCCCCTCCCTGGCGGGGATGCCCTCTTCGAGATGGATGCCCAGGGAGGTGCCGAACAGGGCCTGCTCGATGTCGTGCGCGGCCAGGGCGTTGCCGCTGAACAGCAGGTCCACGTAGCCCAGCTCGATCAGCCTGACTAAGAGAGGCCCCGACCCGGTGTGCACCACCGCAGGGCCCGCGACCACCAGGACCTTCTCCCCGGCGGCCCTGGCGGCCCTGAGCTGATTGGCGACCTCCCGGATGATGACGCCCTTGGGCTTTTCCGAGGAGACGCCGGAGGCCATGAACTCGAAGACATTCCTCGCCTCCGAGCGCTGCAGGGGGGTCACCCGGACCCCCTGATGTCCGACCACCACCATGTCCCCTCGTCTCACCCCGAAGAACCGCGCCGATGTGGCCCGCCCGGCCTGGGGGTCGACCACGATCCCCGCGTCCATCTGGCACGGCTCCACCTCCAGCCACCTCCCCTGAACGTGGACGGAGGTCTGACAGTTGGTGGTCACGTAAAACCCACGGGGAAACACGCCGTCTCTAAGGGCAGGCTTTAAGACCACCTCCCCCTCCTCCAGGACCTCCGCGCCGTGCGGCTTGATCCGGTTGAGGATCCGGGCCAGGTCCTCCTGGCTCTGGGCCTCCACCCTGATCCGGGCGGAACTCGGGTCCGTCCGCCTCTTGCCCACCTGGATGTCCAGGATCTCGAAGCCGCCGTTGTAGTTCAGGATCTCATCCAGCACCTTCGGCAGGATGAGGGAATCGACGATGTGGCCCCGAACCTCGACCGTTTCCGTGAACATAGCATCCCGCCTTTCGTGAGGGCCGATGAACGCCGACGGACAAATGTCTGCCTATTAAAAGATAAGGCAAAATCGGCGAACTGTCAGCCCCCTCCTTTTGGGCTTGCGTTCCCCGTTTTTTTTGACGATCTTTGGCGGGTATCGAGATCTGACAAAAAATCGCTGCGGCTCTGGCCCTCACCCCGCCTCGCTAACGCTCGGCTTCCCCTCTCCCGCACGCGGGAGAGGGGTGGACCGCGCAGCGGGCCGGGGTGAGGGCCTGTGCGACAGGCGACATGATTCCATAGCACAAGATTTATGCCTGGAGGTCTCCCTCGTGACCGAAGCCCAGAAAGCCCGTCTGGCCATGCGCGCCGGCGAATGGAGAGGCCCCACCCTCTTCCAGGTCCCCGGCTACGTCCAGGCCAACCTGGTCGTCCTTCCTAAGACCGATGCCTACGACTTCCTCGTCTACTGCCAGCGCAACCCCCGGCCCTGCCCCCTGATCGACGTCACGGACCCCGGCGACCCGGAGCCCCGCCTCTCGGCCCGCGGGGCGGACCTCCGCACCGACCTCCCCCGCTACGCCGTCTACCGGAACGGCGTCCGCTGCGAGGACGCGCACGACATCCGGGACCTCTGGCAGGACGACAGCGTGGGCTTCCTGCTCGGCTCCAGCATGACCTTTGACGACGCCCTGGAGCGGGCCGGCGTGCCTAAGTCGAAAGAGGTCTGGGTCCTGGACACCCACCTCCAGACCGTGCCATCCGGGAAGTTCAGGGGCCCCATGGTCGTGACCATGCGCTGGATGACCCCGGCGCAGGCCGTCATCGCCTGCCAGTTGACCGGGCGGTTTCCGTTCAACCACGGCGCGCCCATCCACCTCGGCGACCCGGCGGCCATCGGCGTGGACCTGAGGCGTCCCCTCTATGGAGAGCCCGTCCAGGAGATCCCGGAGGGCGTCACGCCCGTCTTCTGGGCCTGCGGCGTCACGCCCCAGCGCATCGCCCTGCTCACCAGGCCCGACCTGATGATCACCCACGCGCCGGGGCACGCCTTCGTCACCGACATCAAGGCGGACCAGTTTTGTATACCGTGAGATTTCATAGGAGAACTCTCCATGCCTGACCCATCCAAAGTCCGCGTGGCCATGATCGGCGCCGGCAGCATGGCGAACAACGTCCACTACCCCTCCCTGGCCTCCTTCGACGACGCGGAGATCGCCGCCATTTGCGACCTGGATGAGAGGCGTCTGAACGCCACGGCGGACAGGTACGGCGTCTCGAATCGCTACGCCGACTATCGCAAAATGGTCCAGGAGATCGCCCCGGACGCCATCTACGTCATCGGCCAGCCCCATTACATGTACGACATCTGGATCTGGTGCCTGAAAGAGGGCCTCAACCTCTACATCGAGAAGCCCATGGGCCTCACCATTCACCAGGCCCGGATGCTGGCCCACCTGGCCGAGAAGCGCAGCTGCATCACCCAGGTCAGCTTCCAGCGCCGCACCTGCCCCATGGTCGTCCAGCTCAGGGACGAGTGCCTCAAGCGCGGCCCCATCGCCCACGCCGTCTGCCGGTTCTACAAGTACCAGACCTCCCCGGAACTCCGCACCTACGACCACATGATGGGCGACGGCGTCCACGCCATAGACACCCTCCGGTGGATGTGCGGGGGCGAGGTGGTGGGCGTCCGGGGCCTCACGAAGCGCGTCCAGGTCCCGGACATCAACCTCATCACGGCCCTCCTGGAGTTCGACACCGGGGCCATCGGCGTCATGCTGAACTCCTGGATGAGCGGCCGGCGCATCTTCGACGTGGAGATGCACGCCCCCGGCGTCTGCGCCGAGGCCGAGCACGAGGGCAAGGGCTACCTCTACGCCGACAACGACACGAAAGGCGTCGAGTACGACACGCGGGAGGTCGCCGGGAGCGATCAACTCTTCGTCTACGGCGGGTTCCGGGCCAAGAACCGGGAGTTCATCGACTGCGTCAGGGCCAGAAAGCAGCCCGGCTCCAGCTTCTCCGACGCCATAAAGACGATGGAGGTGGCCGAGAAGATCCTGGCGCAGGCGCTCATGGAAGGAAGATGAAAGACTTTACCAAAAGGAGAGAAGCGCGATGAAATTCATCATGTTCACCAAGCATCTCGAAGGCCTCGATGTTCCGGGCGTCATCAAAGCCCTGAAGTCCGTCGGCGTGGAGGGCGCGGACCTCTGCGTGCGGCCCGGCTACCCCGTGAACCCGGAGAACGCCGAGAAGGCCCTCCCCGAGGCCGCCAGGCAGTTCGCCGACGCGGGCCTCAGCATCCCCCTCGTCACGACCCCCGGCGACTTCATCAGGCCGGACGTCGACTACGCCGAGCGCCTCTACGCGGCCTGCGGAAAGGCCGGCGTGGGGCACATCAAGCTCGGCTACTGGCACTGGAAGGCGGACCTGGACTACTGGGGGGAGGTCCAGAAGATCCGGGGATACCTGGAGGGATTCCAGACCCTCTCCCGGAAGCACGGCGTGAAGACCTGCGTCCACAACCACTCCGGCCTCTCGATGGGCCTCAACTCCTGCGCCGCGATGAACCTGGTGAAGGGGTTCGACCCGAAGCACATCGGCATCTTCGCCGACCCCGGCCACCTGTCGGTCTGCGGGGAGCCGATCGAGATGGCCCTCCACATCGTGAAGGACTACCTCTCCCTCGTCGCCCTCAAGGACCTGGCGCGGCAGCGGGTCGTCCGAGACGGCAAGGCCTCCTATCAGACCCAGGTCGTCCACGTGGGGCACGGCTTCGGGGACGCCCCGACCCTGCTCAGGACCCTCAAAAAGCTGAGCTTCAACGGCCCGGTCAGCTTCCACAGCGAGTACAGCGGAGAGCCCGTCGAGACCGTGATCGACCTGGCCCGGATCGACGTCCGCTTCATCAGGAGCCTGATGGAAAAACTGTGACCCAACCCCCAGCCCCCTCCCGAACCGGAGAAGCGGAGAGGGGAGAATCGGAGAGAGTTTCTTTCCCCCTTTCTCCGCTTCTCCGTTTCTCCCTTCGTAAAGGGGAGGGAGGAGGATTTTGTATTCATCCTTATAACCCGGAGTCTCCATGCCAACTGCCTCAGCCTCACAAAAGGTCCGCGTGGCGTTCATCGGCGCCGGCGGCCGCGCCACCAGCTCCCACTACCCGTCCCTGAGGGACCTCCCCGACGCCGAGATCGTGGCCGTCGCCGAGCTGGACGAGAAGCGCCTGAACGCCGCCGCCGACAAGTTCGGCGTCAAGGGCCGCTACCGGAACCACATCGAGATGATCGAGAAGGAGAAGCCCGACGCCGTCTACGCCGTCATGCCCCCCTACCACCTCTTCGACACGGCCATCTCCATCATGGAGCGGGGCTGCCACCTCTTCATCGAGAAGCCCCCGGCGGTCACCACGGAGCAGACCCGCCAGATGGCCATCTGCGCCCGGAAGCACAAGGTCCTCACCGGCGTCACCTTCCAGCGCCGCTTCGCCCCCGTCATCCGGGAGGGCAAGACCATCTGCGAGAAGAAGGGGCCGGTCCACTCGGCGGTCGCCACCTTCTACAAGAACGCCGTCGGCCAGGGGCCCTACTACAGGGGCGCGATGGACATCCTCACCTGCGACGCCATCCACGCCGTGGACACCCTCCGCTACCTGTGCGGCGGCGACGTCGTGAGCGTGGCCAGCGACGTGCGCCGGCTGGGCGCGGAGCACTGCACCGTCCACCTGGCCCTCGTCAAATTCTCCTCCGGCGCCACCGGCGTCCTCCTGACGAACTGGATGACCGGACGCCGCATCTTCAGCGTGGAGATCCACGCCCCCGGCATCTCCTGCTTCGGCGACCCCGAGGAGGGCGGCAAAATCTTCGCCGACGGAAAGACGGAGCCCCTCCAGGCCCTCGACCCCTTCGCCATGACCGACAGCAGGGAGCCTTACCGCGCCTTCGGCCCCTACGGCATCAACCAGCACTTCATGGAGTGCATCCGGGAGGGCAGACAGCCGGAGACAAACTTCGACGACGCGGTCAAGACGATGGACCTGGTGGACCGCATCTACCAGGGACAGATCTGACCCCTCTCCCTGTCCCTTCTCCCTGAAAGGGAGAATGGGAGAGGGGGAGAATGGGGGAGGGAAAACACAGAGGCCCGCGGCGTGCCGTCGCGGGCCTTTCTTTGATCAGGCGTGGAAAACCTCCTGGGCGACCTGTAGAGAGAACTTGACATTTTTCAACAGGTTTTGTATTATCCGAATAGCGTTACGCCACATGGATAATTTCCAGGAGCCCTTTTATGAAAAACCCTTTCATCTTCGGCGGCGTGGTCAGCGGCGAGGCGTTCTGCGACCGGGAGGAGGAGCTGACGGAACTCCTCCGGGCCGCCCGGAACGGCCAGAACGTCGTCCTCCACTCCCCCCGCCGCTTCGGCAAGACCTCCCTCATCCGGCGCGCCCTCGACCAGGCCGCGTCACAGGGCCTCCTGACGCTCTACGTGGACCTCTACCCGGCGGTCAGCAAGCAGAAATTCCTCGACCTCTACGCCGGGGCGCTGGCCCGGAGCCTCTCCGGGGGCCTGGAGTCGATCGCCGGAACCCTCCGCAGGCTCCTCCCCAAACTCATCCCCAAGGTCGTGGTCCAGGCCGACGGCGCGCCCACCTTCGAGTTCGACTACGACCGCTCGACCCCGATCACCCCTCACCTGGACGACCTGCTGGAGGCGATGCACGTCCGGGCCGGCCGGGCCGGCGTCAACGCCGTCGTCGTCTTCGACGAGTTCCAGGAGATCGTCGCCTACGAGGACGACGAGATCGAGCGGCAGATGCGGAGCCACTTCCAGCATCACCCTGACGTGAGCTACTTCTTCCTGGGGAGCCGGCGGCACCTCATGCGCGACCTGTTCGACAACCCCAACCGGCCGCTCTACCGGAGCGCCCGGCATCTCCCCCTCGGCCCTCTCCCCTCAGAGGCCCTTCGGGCCTTTATCCAGGGCCGCTTTGAGCAGACCGGCTTTTCCATTGCGCCGGAGGCCGTCGAAGACCTGATCCGCGCCTGCCAGGGCCACCCCTACTATGCCCAGCTCCTCTGCCACCTCCTGTGGGACCGCTGTCTGGAGACGCGCACGGTCGAAGCGCCCCACGTCTCGGAGGCCCTGAGCGATGCCCTCCGGCGCGAGGAGGGCGTGTTCGTCACCCTGTGGGATGCCCTCTCCCGCAAGCAGCGACAGGTGTTGATGGCCCTCAGCCGGGAGCCCGCCGGGCAGGTCTTCTCCGCCGCCTACCTCAAGCGGCACGGCCTCGGCTCCGCCTCCTCCGTCCAGAAGGCCCTCTCCGCGCTCGCAGACCGGGAGCTGATCGACCGGACGAACGGCGACTACGCCATCCCGGACCTGCTGTTCCGCCGGTGGATCGCGTCGCAGTGAGGTCATCGCCGGTCTGCTCTGTGGATTTCACCCTGATCAGGCGACAGATAAGCACCCTGCCGGCTGATTGACCCGGTCTGAGTACCTTGTGTAAGCGTCCAATCTGTCCGTCTTCCACCCGCCCGCGCGCCCTCCGTAGACCGTATCCTTCAGCCAGCCACACTCCTCCTCCGCTGCGCCTTCAGAGACCTCGATATACCACGCTTTGGGCCGCCCGTCCTCGCCGTTATTCCACCGGTATCTGCGCTGCTTCAGAACCTCCTTGAAGTCGAACTTAGCATCGACGGCCCAGATACGGACCGCTTTCTTTCGGGCGGAATCCAGGAGCGCCTTGAGGGGTAGCTGGCCTGAAGCGAACGGCGTGGCCAGCAGGTGAATCACGGCATAACAGTCCTCATCCGCGCGATGGGCCTCCATGAACATCCCGCACTTCTTGTAGAGCAGGAACTCCAGCGCGGACGAAGAAAACCCCTCGCCCTGCCAGGGCGCCTCGGCGAGCGAACACGCCCAGGGCCTGTCTTTAAACGCCGGGAGCCTTCGTTCCAGGAACTTCCGGTCGAAGCCCGCGTTGTGCGCGATGACGAGGGCGACATCGCCGAGGAGCGCACGGACGACCTCATCCTCGATCCGCCTTCCGGCCACGTCCTGGTCCCTCAGGCCGGTCAGGGCCGTGATCTCCGGCGGGATGGGTCTCTGAGGGTCCTCCAGAAAAGTGACCGCCTCGTCCACCCTGTAGACCTGGCCGGTGGTTGTGGAGTACTCGAAGGGCACGCCGCAAAACTGAATGATGGCGTCGTGTCGCGGGTTTTTTCCGGTGGTCTCGATGTCCACGACGAGGGCCAGCTTTTTAGGAGCGCCGTCTTCCTCGGCATAGCGCGAAGGCCGCTCAAAGCGTCTCAGGACCCTGTACAGGCCTGACTCCTGGAGCGCATCCGCCATTTTTTTGAGGGTTTCTACGTCCATCGCCTCTCCCACTCCTGATCGCGGAGCATCATGTCGCCAACTCCCGATCCAGACACGCCAGCAGTTCCAGGCAACCCATGATCGCCACCACAGCAACTCCCACATGCATTTCCTGGCCAGCCGAATGCTGACTGCGATTACGGAAGCTGTGGATCGCATTGATGAGAACGTAGGTATTTTTGGTCACATTCTTCGCTCTGGAATCGAAATCGCGTCTGCTCCCTGTCAGGAGTTGTAAGAGGCCACATTGAAGCCCTCGGTCTCCGGGAACGATCTTCTCAGTCTGTGCTCGTAAATACTCAACAAGTCTCACAGTTGGGTCAACCCAATCCCAATAGTCGAGAATCTCTTGAGGGATTATCTTGTCTGGACCGAACTCGCGCTGCCAGATCAGGTCAAGGGCACGCTCCTCGATGCTCGTCAGATTGTTCAGGCAGTCGTCAGGATAATCCGGGATGTCCTCAATCGCACGGGCCACAAGGCGGTGCAGACGGTCGTCGAATCGTGCAATCTGAGCGAGTCGGCGCTCCAGCAAACTTCGGATGTTGGACCTGTAGTCCTCCCACATTCCGAACAACCGTACCATGCTCCCGGCGTCTGGCTTCCTGCTTTGGATGTGTTCCTGAAGCATGCGGCAGGATCGGATAAGCTTGTTTCCTAACTGCCGGGCAAATCCTTTCTCAATCAAGCAGCGCTGCTCATCTTTGCCGACCTCTGAAAGAAGAAGATCACCGCGCTCAACCAGGCGGATGTAGACGTCCTGAGCCCCAGCCGGGCAATCCTCCCAAAGCGCTGAGATCACTCCGACGAGTCGTTCTGTTGCTTTCCCCGCAACACGGTTAATATCCTCGTTGTCGACAGATCCACTCGGAGCCTCAACGACAACCTGATTTAATGCTTCCAGGAAAAGCGGAGGGAAGCCCGAAGACCAGTTCATCAACTCCGTCTTTGCGCCCTGCTGGAATCTGATTCCAGACATCTCGCCCAATATGGCTTCACAGTCATCCTCATCGAACGCCTCAACGCGCACGGGATTCATGTCGAAGATGTTCCAGAACGGACTGGTAATGGCATCCTGACTGCGGATCAACTCGCTAAGAGGACCTCTTGTCGCCGTGACAATCTTGTGCCTCTTACCGTAGAAGATCGTCCGCATCTGGTCCCAGAGGTGGCCTGAGAGCTTCCCCTGCCCTAACGGCTTATCAAAGCCGTCCCAAAGCATGAGGATGGCTTTACCCTCGGAATCCAGCGAATCGGTAACTTCCTTGAGGAACTCGAAAGAGTGGTTGCCGAGGTACTCCCGATGCTCTGAGTAGCCGCCTCCAGAGGCCGCCAGTTTATCTCGCAGCAGGTCGCAAAGCTGAGTCACAAACTCCTCGTCTGATGTCTGCGCAACATGGCCAAGATGCCAGTACAGCACGAACTCGTAAGGCGAGCCTTCCCGTATAGCTCGCTGGGTCAGGGCATTCATAATGACCGTCTTTCCGACGGATCGTGGACCGACGACCGACAGATTGCTTGGCGTGGCCTTGGTGAGGTCATTCCAAAGCCGTTGCATGACCTTCGTCCGGCCCAGCATGGGCGGAATGTCAGCGCCCAGAATGGGAAATCTCGGATCATCCATGTTGATCCTCCGTTTCCGCCCTCCCCCTGCTCCTGATCGCAGAGAAGTCCTGGTGCTTCTCGATCCACATTCCCATCAAAGGAATGCTCAGGACATAATGGCCGCCGCTGGGTTCGCCCACCAGATCGATCAATTCGAGATCGCGCAGGAACTCCAGATCGGCGATGAGCGTTTCGTCATCCACCTCAATGCCGTGACTCAC
>Ga0114945_10001514_pt1 | contig 14385 bp, 16 predicted proteins | sample OV2TP3_FD_87194 | JGI IMG/M metagenome (GOLD analysis project Ga0114945, IMG submission 87194) | Hot spring microbial communities from Beatty, Nevada to study Microbial Dark Matter (Phase II) - OV2 TP3 | ecosystem: Environmental > Aquatic > Thermal springs > Hot (42-90C) | place: USA: Beatty... | reverse complement strand
TCTCCCGACGTATCGTCGGGATCGGCACTATCTTCCTTTCAGGCCCCGCAGCCCCCACCGCTTTGCTTCGTCCCGTGAAAGGCAAAGCCTTTCACGGGATTAAATCCCTGAAATCGCTTCGCGATTTCAGGGGACAAAGCGAAGCAGTGGGGGGGAATCGGAATTTCGTTTTTGAAATTCCGATGTGATAAAAAACCTTTTGGGAATCTCACCGAGAAAAGTACTGACCCAAACGAAACGCCGAGCCCGTGAAGACGTCGGCAAAGCTCATTCCGATACGGTATCGACGAGAGCCGGACAAACGGCGGACCCATTTGACCTGCCCTAAAACCAAAACCGAATCGCTTTGCGAATTTAAGATGAGCTCGACGGGGATCTTTTGATCCACAGAAATCAATTGGGGCGAGATCAGACCCATCCCATGAGAGCCGATATCAACAGTCTTTGTCTGGTCAAAGTCTCCCCCCTGCTTTCCTTGCACCGGCACAAGACATCGATAACGCGGATGGCTTCTTTTATCCAAAGTCTTTTTCATTTTGGCCTTAAGATCACGAAATCTGAGCTTCTGTATTTTGATTGTATTACCGGGTGGGGAATAATCAATAGAAAATTTTACTTTTTCGATGGGGCTTGTCAATGTTTAGCTGATCGAGAGAAAATTTGATTTTTAGCCATTGTGTCATTGCGAGGAGGAGTGCTTTTCACGACGACGAAGCAATCTTTTTAAGAGATTGCTTCGTCCCGACCCAAAGCGTCGGGACTCGCAATGACACGAAATGCATCTCGACGGGCTTCTCAATGAGCTAAACAGTTACTGGGGGTTTACTTCCCAATGCAAAATTCAGAAAAGATCCGGTCTAACAAATCACTGTCAATCGTTCGACCGGTGATCGTATCGAGGGAATGGACGGCGAGTTTAATGTCTTCCGAGACAAATTCGAGGGACAATCCTTCTTGAAGAGATCCTTGCGCCTTTTGTAAGAGTGCGGCGCCCTCTTTCAGGGCGCTGATGTGCCGTACGTTGCTGAGGAGAACCCCGTGCGTGTCCGTCGGCCCCTGCCAGACACATTCTCCAATCGCTTCTTCCAACTGATCAATGGCGATTTTCCGCAAGGCGGAGATTCTAACCATCTTTTTGCCTGCCCTGTCCCGCTCTGGGACAGGGCCTTCCAGCAAGGCTCGCAGTTTGATCTCCTCCAACTGGGGGGCCAGATCGCATTTGTTGATGACAACCAGCACCCTTCTCTCTTTTACCATCTCAATCAGAGTTTCGTCTTCAAAAGACAGAGGCTGACTCCCATCCATCAAAAGAAGAATCAAGTCGGCTCTGTTCATATAAAGGCGGCTGCGCTTGACCGCCTCCTCTTCCACCAGATCCCGCGGTTCGAGAATTCCCGCGGTGTCGACCAGCTGAAACGGGATCCCTTGGATCTGAGCCGTTTCCTCGATTGTGTCGCGGGTTGTGCCCGCGATCTCGGTCACAATGGCCCGGGGTTCTTTCAAGAGGACATTGAGTAAGGAAGATTTCCCGACGTTCGGCTTCCCGCAAAGGACAATCCGGATGCCTTCTTTTAAAATCCGGCCTTGATCGCTTGTTTTAAGGAGCCCCTCGATGCGGCCGCGGACCAAGAGAAGACGATTCCTCAGCTCCCCTCTGGCCGAGGTGTCGACGTCGTCTTCAGGAAAATTAACGATCGCCTCCATTTCGGTATAGAGGCTCATCAGCTCCTCGCGGATCGCCTCCAATTCGATGGTGAGCTCGCCTTTCAACTGATTGAGGCTCACTCTTAAGAAGGCATCGGTCTTTGCCTGAACGATATCCAAGACGGCCTCGGCCTGCGTCAAATCAATCCGTCCATTTAAAAAGGCCCTTTTGGTGAATTCACCAGGCTGCGCCAGCCGTGCGCCCCCATCGATCGCTAAGCTTAAGATGCCCCGGAGGGAAACGACCCCGCCGTGGCAGCTGATCTCGGCCACGTCTTCTTTGGTGTAGCTTTGAGGCCCGCGCATCACGGTTAAAAGGGCCTCATCGACGATTTCAGATGAGCTTTTAACCACCCAGCCATAATGAACGGTAAAATTTTTAAATTGGGACGGCCTTCGTTTGTTTTTTGCCAGAAAAAGCTGATCACAGATCTCCAAGGTCCTCGGGCCGCTCAGACGAATGATGCCCAACCCCCCACATCCCAGGGGGGTGGCAATGGCGACGATCGTGTCTTCACTCATCGATTGCCTCCGAATTTAAGGGACGAGAAGAGACTGATTCTTAAGCAGACACCCTCTGGCCTCCCCGACGACAAAAAGAGATCCGGAAATCAGAATCACCTGCTCTTCGGTCGTTACGCTGAAGGCGCAATCGAGGGCATCTGAGACATTCCGGGTTGTGATGATTTCGCACCCCGGGAATAAATCTTCCAATTCCTGGGGCGTCAACGGGCAGGCCCGGGGATGGTGGGCCTGGGTGAAAACGATCTTTGAGGTGACTTTGTGAAATTCGCGGGCCACGGCCCTTTTATCTTTATCCAGGGAAAGGCCAAAAATCAATGTCACTTTTTTCCCTGGCAGAAGATCTTGAATGGCTTTAACCAGGGCCTTCACCGAGGCGGGATTATGTGCTCCATCGAGAATGACCAGAGGATGGGAGCTCATCACCTCCAGACGTCCCGGCCACAATGTCTTTTCCATCCCTCTTTGGATGGCCTCACGGGGAATAGGAAATCCCCGATGCTGCAGGGATTCTACCACACCCAAGGCCACCGCAGCATTAACAATCTGATGGGCCCCCAGCAGCCTCGTCTCTAGCTTGAGACAACCATTATAGGGGCTTTGGATCTCAAAAGTCTGTCCTTTCAGATCTTGGGAAACCGCCTGGTAACGGATGTCCTCTCCCACACAACAGGCACGGGCTTGATAGGCATGGCAGCGGTCTCTGATGATCTGATCAGCCTGGGGATCCTGCGGAGCCACGACCACCCCCTGATCTTTATTCTTAATGATCGCAGCCTTTTCTTGGGCAATCTCCTGGAGGGTTGATCCCAAGAGCTCGGTGTGCTCAAGGCTGATGGGGGTCAAGCCGCACACCAAGCTCTCCACCACATTGGTTGCATCCAAACGGCCCCCTAAGCCCGTCTCGAGGACGGCGAAATCGACTTGGGCTTGCTGAAAATAATAAATGGCCAAGCTCGTCAACACCTCAAAAAAGCTCAAACGCCCCCAATGATCATTCTTCCCCACGCAATCGAGGACGGGTTTGATCTCTTTAAGGGTTGCGGCCAGCTCTGGGTCGCTGATTCTTCCCACAAAGGGATCTTCGGGATCAATCGAGCTTAAGGGTGGCGATAAAATCCGGATCCGTTCTTGATAATCGTGCAGGTGGGGAGAAGTGTAAAGGCCGACTTTATACCCGGCCTCCCGCAGCACAAAAGCAATGAAGGCACAGGTCGAGCCCTTTCCCTTCGTTCCCGCAATATGAATAAAAGAAATTTTTTTATGAGGGCTCCCCAGACGATTTAAGATGCCCTCCACGCGTTCGAGCTTAAAAAGAGAGCGGTGGACACAATCGAGATGATTTTCGTAATTGATCAGGGAATCGAGATACTCTCGGGCTTCGGGGGGGGACATCTATTTTAATTTCCTCAATCTTGAGAATAATTCTTTGTAGACACGATCGTCCTTACGGATTCCGACTTTAATCACGAAGACCAAAACTTCGTCCTTAACCAGACGATAGACGACCCGATAATCACCGACACGCAGACGCCAATAACCAGAGAATTCACCTCGGAGGGGCCTCCCGTAACTTTCTGGATCTAAAGATAATTTCTTTTGAATGGCGTTCAGGATGGTTTTTTGTTGAGGGGGAGAAATCTCGTCAAAGTCTTCTTTCAAAACAAGAGGATGAATCTTAATCTGCCACATGGAGATTGATCATTGATCTTTGATCTTTTTGATTGCTTCTTTAATGCTCACGTATCCCGAAGGCTTCGTGTGGGATTCCCGCTCCTTAGCCAAATACCCTAGAGCAAAGTCCTCTAAAAGCTCTAAGGTGGTCTCCATTTGGCTGTATCTTTCCATATCAAGCAAAATGGCCACCGGTTTATGACGCCTTTCAATAAGGATCTTATGTTTTTTGCTTTCCTCAAGAATCTTATCGATATTGGTTCGCAATTCGGATATGCCAACCAAAGTCGTATCTTCTTTAACTGTGATCATTTTTACCCTCCCTTCGGTAGAGCCTCATTTTTTACCCAGACCTCCGCAGGAGTGTCGAAACATCGAAAGTAGAGAAGCCACGGCTGTAAAGCCATGGAGCTTCACAGGAGAAGGATAACATGGGGCTATTGAATTGTCAAATAGACAGTATATTGAATAGGATATTTAATGGGATAATGGGGGTGTCAATGCTTAAAATGCCTCATACCCGTCATCACCATGGCGATTGCGGCCTTATTGGCCTCTTGAATCACATCGGGATCGGAAAGGGAGCCGCCCGTTTGGATGATCGCTTTGATCCCCGCCTTGGCGGCGAGTCGGACGTTATCGGTTTTGGGAAGAAACGCCTCCGAAATCATCACCGCCCCCCGGGCATTTTTCCCGGCCTTGCGGATGGCGATTGCGGTCGCGTCGATCCGGCTGGTCTGGCCGCAACCAATGCCCACGGTTCGACGGCCTTTGATCAAAAGAATGGCATTGGATTTGACGTGTTTAATGATCTTCCATCCGAAAAGCAAAGAGGAAGCCTGAAGCGCGGTCGGCTTGATTTTTGTGGCCACTTTTAAGGAAGAGGCCTCGAGCTTCTTCTGATCACTCTCTTGAAATAAAAGCCCGCCGAGGACGGGTTTGAAATCAGAAGCGGAATCCGTCAAATCCTTCCAATCCAATTCGATCAGACGAATATTTTTCTTCTGGGCCAGGACCTGGAAAGCGGCGGGCGCGTAGGCGGGGGCGATCACCCCTTCCATAAAACCGCTTTTAAAAATCAGCTTGGCCGTCGGTAAATCGACCTTTCTATTCAATCCAATGATCCCTCCGTAACTGGAGATCCGATCGCACGCCCAGGCATATCGATAGGCTCGAGCAAGGGTTTTGTCTTCGGCCACACCGGTCGGATTGGTGTGCTTGATAATCACGGCGCTGGGATCTGGGAAGTCTTTGATCATTTGAACGGCCGCATGAAAATCCAAGATATTGTTGAACGAGAGCTCTTTGCCATGACGCTGTTTCATTTTGGACAAGCCTTTAGACTCTTCCCGCTCACGATAAAAGGCCGCGGCCTGATGGGGATTCTCCCCATAACGCAAATCCCGGATTTTCGTGAAACGCAACGTCAAATCCTGTGGCAGACCCCCAAACTCTCCCCCTTTGAGACGGTTATTCAGAAAGTTGTAAATGGTCGCCTCGTAGTGGGAGGTCAATCCAAAGGCCTCAACGGCCAGGTTGATCAAAACTTTATCCGACAAGATTCCGCTATTTTGGTTGAGTTCCTTGAGGATGTCTTGGTATCGTTGGGGGTTGCACACAACCGCCACGCTCTTAAAATTTTTGGCCGCCGAACGCAGAAGCGCCACTCCCCCGATATCCAGATTCTCCAAGGCCTCGGGAAGCGACACGTTTTTTCTGGCAATGACCCGCTCAAAGGGATAAAGATTCACGACGATCATATCGATGGGTGGAATCCCATGATGTTCCAGCTGTTTGATATGCTCCGGATGATCCCGGAGCGCCAGAAGACCGGCGTGAATTTTGGGATGGAGCGTCTTGACCCGGCCGTCGAGGATCTCGGGGAATCCGGTGTAATCGGAAACTTCTTGGACAGGGACGTTCATGCTTTTGAGGAATCGGCTCGTGCCGCCGGTCGTAATCATCTCAATGCCGATTGTGTGTAAACCGCGGGCGAAATCCAAAAGCCCGGCCTTATCCCAGCAGCTGACGAGAGCTCGTTTGACCTTAATCATAAAAGTTTAAGGAGAATAAATTTCGTGAGAGTGGATGATGTCCTTATTTGGGGGGCGGGGCCGTGACATAACCTTTTTGGGCCATCTTGATAATCTCTTGGACAAAGCGGGGCAAATCTTCCGGCTTGCGGGAGGTAATCAAATTGTTGTCCACACAAACGTCCTGATCCACATATTGAGCGCCCGCGGCCACGAGATCATCCTTAATGGCAAAAAAGGAGGTGACCTTATGGCCTTTGAGGATGCCGGCAGAAACCAGAAGCCAGCCACCATGACAGATTGCAGCCACGATCCGCCCGTCGATATAAAGCCGTTTGACGAAATTGACCACCTTTTCATAACGCCTCAGAAGATCCGGGGCATAGCCGCCGGGGATAATCACCCCGTCAAATTCATGGGGCTTGGCGCTATCGATCGAAAGATCCGCTTTAATGGGATAGCCTTCTTTGCTCTGATAGGTGTCTTTTTTGCCGGTCCCGATCGCTTGAACAGCGATCCCCTCTTCCTGCAGCCGCAGGATCGGATACCAGACCTCCAGCACTTGATAAAGATCTTCGACGAGGATAGCTATTTTCTTGGGCGCCTTCATCTTAAGGGGCCATCTTTTAGGCGTCAGCTTCTTCTGCCTGTGGCTTTTCGTCTTTTTCGTTCCGAGGGTTTTGTGTAGTATCGTCTCTCTTTAGCCTCAACCAAAAATCCTTCCTTCTGGCATTGCTTTTTAAAAATCCGCATCGCTCTCTCAAAATTGTTTTTATCCGTAATCCTGACTTCCACCATAGTTTTTCTACCCACCTTCTCTAATAGTATCGTTCTACGAGATCCCTCGTCACTTTCCGCCAAAATTCTTGGCGGATCCGCCACGTTTTGTGGCGGACGTTCCTCGGGATGAGGGGTCGGGGAGAAACTCCCCGACCCCTCAGTATTATAAATAGAGAGAGTATCATTGTAAATAGAGTTTTTGCTTAAAACCCCATCATCCCCAATACCTGATAGGGGCCTTAGATAGCGCTGGCTCCTTCTTCCCCGGTTCTAATCCGGTACAAATTTTCAAGAGGCAAGACGGCGATCTTTCCATCACCGGTTGTCCCTGTTTTGGCGCTCCTGCGGATCATCTCCACGACCTTTTCAATTTGAAATTCATCGACATAAATCTCGATCTTGATTTTCTCTTTTAATCCATTGCGGTGATGGCCAAAACCTTGGGCCTCGGTCACGGTCACTCCCCCAATGCCGGATTTGACCAGCACATTATAGACATCATCGAATTTCTCTTTCCGGACAATGGCCTCGATCTTTTTCATCGAGAAAAACACCCCTTCTCTGATAGAAAAACGCCTTACGCTTTCCTGCGCTGTAAAAAATCAAGGGTATCATAACACAGGCGGCTATCAGAGGTCAATCGTTACCATTCTCCCATCCTTTCTTCAGGTTCATTTTATTGATCAAAGATCCAACCGCTTAAGCTTCCTGGTCGCTATGGTTCCCCCTCCGCTCCTGTGGATAATAGACGGTCTTAATGGGATAAGGGATTACGATTCCTTCTTTTTTATACCGCTCATGCAGCCTCTGAATAAAGAAGAAGATTTACGCTCTTTAATGCCTTTTATACGATCCAGACTTGGGGCTTTTTTTATACGAATTCTTGGCGCATGCGGAACAGGCAAAAACACAAAAAGCCAATAACGTAACCAACAAAACAGTTGAACGATTCACGGTGACCTCCTTTTTGTATGATTGGTTTTTAGATTATCTTCTGCTTCTTGACGGTTGCGCCTAGTTGGCCATGTTGGTGCCGATCTTATGCATCACAACAACATCACTGCTTTTTCGGATCATCTTCTCTTTCGATTAACAGTTAATTTTGCATTTTCCAAGCTTTATTATTCAAGATAAGATTTCAACTCCGACCATGTCATCTGGCCAACTTTACCATCGGCTTTTAATCCGTTGTCCTTCTGGAATTTTATAATTGCATCCTGTGTTTTAGCTCCCATTTTCCCATCGACTGATCCTTTGTAATAACCGGCATTCTTCAATGCCTTCTGTATCTGGGTCGTTGACGGCGTTGAAGAATAGCTCGATTCGCTTCTTGTTTTTACCGGAGCTACGGATTTTCTATAATTTCCAGATTCCTTCCTATGAACCTCGTATTCCAAATCAGCAATCTCTCGCTCTTTGCCCTTGAGTTCTGCTTCAAGAGAACTGATTCTGCTCCGGCATCGTTGGAGTTCCGACATATGGTTCTTGCCCACCGTAGCGCATCCTGCGAAAAAAAGGACGCATGAGGCCAAAACAAAAAATCTATTGATCATCCTTCACCTCCCACTTTCATATTTTTTTAGTTCTTCCCATGTTTTGACATTGATAACGCCGCTTTCTTTAAGGTTTTTCGATCTCTGAAACTGCTTGATCGCCCTGACGGTTTCCGGCCCCATCTTCCCATCGATTTCGCCTTTATAGAAGCCGGCGTTTTTTAATAATGACTGGATCGTTTTTATGTTATAAGAAACTTTCTGTGCGGCAACGTCTTTTTTCTTAACAATAGGCCTAATGTCCTTGGCGCGTGCGGCGATTTGTTTTCTTAATTCCGTTAATGTCTTGGAATCGGCTTTGCCCGTGACAGAGATATTGTTTTTCCTTTGGAAAGCCTCCAGAGCTTTTCTTGTTTGCGGCCCCATCTTGCCGTCTAGAGACCTTGAGTAAAACTTCAAATCTTTCAACATTTGCTGGATTTCCTGAACCCGAGGATTCTGCCCAGAGACTGTTCCGACAAACTGTTTTTCTTCTCTGCTGGCCTGATCAGGAAATAGATCGGCAAAATGCTGCTTAATCGGTCTTAAGAAAATTATTCCGATCACTGCGATCATCACAAAGAACAACAAAATTTTCATCCCATCTTTCATAACGTTGAAGCACCCACTCGCTCACAACACGCCTTCAATTATTTTCCGAGACAATCCTCCCCTGCGCCCACACCATACCCTAAAACCTTCTTCACTTTTTCAATCAGAACATCCACCCCTTGCACTTTGTCGAAGTAGTCATTGGCGTTGGGAACAAAATGTTTTTGCTCATCGATAGAATAGACGCTTGAGATGATGAGAATCTTCTTCATGGCTATCTCCTAAAAGATAATATGAAATGTATGCGTTAATGCTAACAGGTTGAAATGAGAAGAAAATGAAAACAAAATGAAAATTCTCTCATTTTGGGTGGCGGCAGGCGCGCTTTAGGCAAGGGGAAGGGCGACAGTGAAAATCGAGCCTTTGTTCAATTGACTTTGCGCCTCGATTTTCCCTTGGTGGGCTTTGGCGACGGATTGGGCTATGCTTAACCCCAATCCGGTTCCTTTTTGCGGGTCTTCATCGCGGCCGGGGACTTGGAAGAACCGGTCAAAAATAAATGGAAGGTGCTCTTGGGGGATGCCGACGCCTTCATCGGCAATGCTCACCTTCAGAAGGCCGTCTTCTTTAAACGCTTTTAGCGAAATATTCTTCTCTGGCGGCGTAAATTTGATGGCGTTGTGAATAATATTGAAGAACAAACTTCTTAGATGCAACGGATCTCCCTCAAGAGCAATGTCCTCTTTGGGCAACAGACACGACACATTAATATTTTTCTCTTCCGCGATAAGCTTTGTTTTATCAACGATGGCGTTGAAAAATTCCTTAAAATCGAATTTCTCAAATTTTATGAATTTCGGCCGATAATCAAGCTTTGCCAAAAGAAGCAAGTCCTCAACGACTTTGATGATCTGCTCGATTTCTTCCATATTCTCCCCTAACACCGTCTTGTATTCGGACGTGGTGTAATCCGCACGTAAAGCGACTTCCGTTTCTCCGCGCAGAATGGCCAAAGGCGTCTTTAATTCATGCGCCGCGTGAGAGCTAAATTGTTCAATATGCCTAAAGGATTTTTCTAGGCGGGCAATCATGTCATTGAAAGAGTCAATGAGCACTTTCATTTCCTCATCCGCGTCTTTATCGCTGAGCCGTTTCGATAGGTCTCTTGAACTAATTTGGCGCGCGGCCGTCACAATGCTATTAACCGGCCGCAAAATTCGGACGGCTAAAAGACGTCCCAGAAACGCCGTCATCAACAAAATAACAGGGATGCTCACCATAAAAAGACGCTGCCTGTGCCGTAGCAAATCCAAAATCGGCTTCTCGGAGGCGGCAATCAAAACGTATAACTGGCGGCCGTTAGGCAAAAAAATCACCGATTGGATTTGCCGGAAATGTTTCTTATTGATGATCTCGTCCTTAAATATATCTTCCTCCGCCGAATCGCTTATCTTTGGCGTAAATTTCTTTAGAAAATCACTGGGGATATTTTGCGATTGATAAATCAACTTGCCGTCGGCTTCAAAAAAGGCTACCATATCCTGGCTCAAGTCCAACCGATCAAATCTCACGAACCATTTCTCTTCATCCGATAACGGCTCGCCTCCGGTTTTTTTCTTTTTAACTGCGACAATACTGGATTTGGGGGGATACTGAAACGAAAAAATCCGCTGGATGACCGTATAAACATCATCTCCGGTTGAAGCGGCCAACTCCTCGCTGATAATGTTGCCGAGTTCATTGACCTTGCCGGATAGCTCCTCATCCAAATCGTTAATGAGGTATTTTGACAGGCTAACCTGAAGAAAAGCGCTGTAAAGAATCAGAATGATTCCGAGGATAATCGTAAATAGATTGCCGATTTTGAATTTAATAGAATTGAGTTTCATAACGGCGGCGTCTTGCTTAACATGTAGCCGGTCCCTCTTAACGTGTGAATCAACTGTCGTTGGAACGTCCTGTCCATTTTGTTTCGCAGATACCTGACATAAACATCGATGACGTTGGTGAAACTGTCGTAACTCTCATTCCAGACGTGCTCGGAAATCATCGTGCGCGTGATGACCTGCTCCGGACGGAGCATAAAATATTCCAGCAACGCGTATTCCTTTGTTGAAAGGCCGATGTCCTTCCCAGCGCGTTTGACCTTATGCGTCACTTGATCCAATTCGAGATCGTCATATCTTAAGATCGTCGTTTTGCTGTCGTTCTTCCTTCGCAAAAGCGCGCGCACTCTCGCCAAAAACTCTTCGAAGACAAACGGCTTGGTCAAATAATCGTCCGCTCCCGAATCAAGGCCGGTGATTTTGTCCTCGGTCGCGTCTCGAGAAGTCAGCATTAAAATAGGCGTCGTGATTTTCATTTTTCTTAATTCCCGGCAAATATAAAAGCCGTCTTTCCCGGGGAGCATGATATCAAGCACAATCAAATCATATTCGTTAATATGCGCTGCATATAACGCCTTCTCTGCGTCATACACAGCGTCAACGGCGTATTTCTCCTCTTTCAGCCCTCGCTGAATGAAGTTCGCCATCTTTTGTTGGTCTTCGACTATTAGGATTCGCATACCGTTTATTAAAGTTCACACAAACAATTCATAAATTTGCTCCAGAAATTTCCTTACCTCATCCTGATCGCGAAGATAATATTGCGCATGCGACAGCTTGGGATTTCCAACCGCAATGGCCAGTCCATTATCTTTCACAACGGAGAATGCATCTTCGTCTGTCACATCGTCGCCTATGCATATTGAAAAAATCTTTTCTTTATCCGAAACAAATTTTTTTTGCGTCAAAAGCCATGACACCGCTTTGCCTTTATCCCAATCGACGGGCGGTTTAATCTCAAAAACTTCCTTCCCGTATCCCACACGGACTTCATGATCTCGGCTAAATGGATTCGTTACTTGCATAAGAGTATTTTTCAGAAGAGAGACTTTATCTTCAGCGACCAATCGATAATGCACGCTAAAACTTAAGTCCTTATCCTCTAAAAAGGACCCTTTGAAAAATAACAATTCTTTATTAATCTCGGATTTTATGCATTTAAAGGCCGTTTTTACCCGGGGAGTAATGAGGCTTCTAAAGCTGATCCCCGGCCCTTCTATTTCTAAACCATGATTGCCCACATAAACGATATTCTTTATTCCAACCATTTTTTTGACATCCATCAAAGCTCTTCCGCTTATGATAACCAGCTTGCATTTGGGAATTTTGATCAATTTCTCAAGCAAGGTCTTCATGGTCGGAGGAATAAAAGCCTTCTCCGGCGCCTCCGCGATAGGCGCTAAAGTACCGTCGTAGTCTAGAAACAAGAAAACATCTTTGCCTTTGAAAGTTTCTTTAATTCCGGGCCAGTGATCGAAAAGATTATTTACGTCTTTGCGCAACACGATTCCTCATGATTTAAATGACCAGTCGGGGTGTTTTCTACAATTGTCCCCGACTGGTTATCCCTCGTCACTTCGTTCCTCGGGATGAGGGGTCGGGGAGTTTCTCCCCGACCCCTCATTCAAATATAAAGTTTGTGTCGGATAGGCGAATGCGATTTCTTCCTGCTCAAATTTCTCCATTAAAGCCAAATTAATTTCCTGCTGTTTATCCATATAGATGTTGTAATCCGCTGAATTGACGTAATAAACGATCTCGTACACCAACGAAAAATCACCGAAGCTTTTAAAATGAGCACGGTCAAGCCTCACTCCTTCCATACGGTTAAAGATCTCTTTAACAACTTGGGGGATCTTTTTTACTTTTTCAAACGGTGTCTGATAAACAACGCCAACCCTGAAGTCAATGCGCCTCGTCTGCATCCGTTTATAGTTTTTGATCCGGCTTTTCGTTAAATCGCTGTTAGAGAAAACCAATTGTTCTCCCGAAAGACTGCGGATGCGCGTTGTTTTAATACCGATATGTTCAACGCTACCTAGATAATCGCCATCGAGAATAATGAAATCACCGATCTCAAATGGTTTGTCTAAAAAGATCGACAAGGCGCTGAAGGCATCGCCTAAAATAGCCTGCGCTGCCAGAGCCACCGCAACCCCGCCGATACCAATCCCGGCAACGAAAGTTGAGATATTGATGCCGAGATTATCCAGCATGAAAATAATCGCCAGCACCCAAATGACCCAACGGGTAATGCCTGTAACACTCTTGACCATCAATTCAACGGAAGGATCATCAGGCTTCATCCGCTTGCGATAAGCCTTGCCGATGCCATATTTGATGATCTCCTGAAAAAGCAAGACTGAGCGAATCGTAACAACAATCACCAACGCGTAACGAATAAACACGCGAATTGTCTCTGAAAGATTGAGCGGCAGAGCGGCAAAATAAAAAGAGACGACACAAAATACCGGCAAACCGATTCTGGATAAAAGAGTCGCAATGAAATCATTAAAATCATTAGTGGTTTTCTTTGCAATCCGACTAAAATATTTGATTAAAAATCTCTTTGAGATGGATAATGCGAGCAACAATCCCAGGAAAGTCACAATGGCCTGCAAATAATCTCCCAGTCTGTTCTGGAAAATAGCAATGTTCAGCCAGGTGTTCAATTCTTCAGTGAAGTTCATGATGCCACCTCCAATTCTCTAAATCAGAATTAAAACAATTCCCATACAGTCCTTAACTTTTTCTAATCGAAGTCAGCTCCGTAATAATACTGCCCGCCCAGCGATAAATGTTATTTTCGTGAATGATATTGCGCATGTTCTGCATGCGCCTTTTCTTTTCATCGAGCGGCATCTCAACGGCGAATTTGATGTTGTCCGCAAAATCTTCGATAGAATAGGGATTGATTTGCACCGCATCCGTTAATTCCCTTGCCGCGCCGGTAAAACGGCTCAAAACTAAGCTCCCTTCCAAATTGCTTTTGGCGGCTACATACTCCTTGGCCACCAGATTCATCCCGTCGTGCAAGGAACTGACGATGCACAAATCGGCCAAGGCATAATAGGGCTTAATCTCATCGGCGGAAAAATGCCGTTTTAAATATATGATCGGCTTCCAAGCGCCGCTGGCATATTTCCAATTGGTCTTTTCAACTAATTCATCTATTTCACCGATTAAGTCATGGTAACGTTTGATGTGTGTACGACTCGGCGCGGCCAATTGAACAAAAACAAATTTATTTCTGTACTGTGGATGCTTCTCCAAAAATCTATCAATGGCCAATATCCTCTCAATGATCCCTTTTGTATAGTCGATCCTTTCTACGCTCACAGCAATAATCTTATTGTCTAATTCATGTTCGGATTTAATCGTGTTAACCAAGCTTGTCGAGTCCGATGTATCGCCTCCGCTGAAGAAGCTGTCGATGCTGATCGGGAATGGTCTTATGAAGGTTTCTTTTCCCAAACGAATGACGCTCGATTTCTCTGTATCGATGCGGCATTCCAGAAGCCGGTTGGCTGTTTCAAGAAAATTATTGCAGTGGTTCTGTACATGGAATCCGACAATATCGCACGCCAGCATCCCATCCAATATTTCCTGCTGATAAGGACAAATCGAAAAAACTTCATGATTAGGCCAGGGGATGTGCCAGAAAAGGGCGACCGTCGCATCCGGCCTTTTTTCTTTGATCAT
>Ga0114945_10001513_pt1 | contig 14385 bp, 10 predicted proteins | sample OV2TP3_FD_87194 | JGI IMG/M metagenome (GOLD analysis project Ga0114945, IMG submission 87194) | Hot spring microbial communities from Beatty, Nevada to study Microbial Dark Matter (Phase II) - OV2 TP3 | ecosystem: Environmental > Aquatic > Thermal springs > Hot (42-90C) | place: USA: Beatty... | reverse complement strand
TGCCGCGCGCCTCTGCGCGCAGGCCGCCGCCGACCGCAGCGACGACGGCCGGCGCTACGCCTATGCCGCGGGCGCCGCCGCGCCCGACCCCGAGCTCAAGCGCTCGCTCGCGCGCGCGTTCCTCGAGGACCCGGGCCTGCCCGAGAGCTGGATCGAGGCGGCGCTCGCGCCGCTGAATGCGCCCGAGCACGCCGCGCTCACGCGGCCGCTGCTCGCGCAGGCGCTGGCGCGGCTCCCCGGGCTCGCGCGCTCGCGCAGGATCTTCTTCGCCGACGCCTGGCTCGCGGCCTTCGTAGGGGGCCAGTCCTCGCCCGGGGCGCTCGCCGAGGTCGAGGCGTTCCTGCGCGAGGCGCGCCTGGAGCCCGGCCTGCGCCTGAAGCTGCTCGAGGCGGCCGACGCCCTGGAGCGCAGCGTGAAGATCCGCGCGCGCTGGGCAAAGGGCTGACGGTGGAGGAGTTCCGCGCCTTCACGCCCCTGCACGCGGGCACGCTCGCCGCGATCGCGGCCCTCACGCTCGCCGCGATCGCCGCGGCGCGCCGGCACCCGCTTGCGGCGCGGGCCCTCGAGCGCGCGCTCGGCTGGGGCTACCTCGCCGCCTGGGCGACCACCTGGAGCTGGTTCGCGCTCTCCGACCTGCACGAGCCGGCGAAGACGCTGCCGCTGCAGCTCTGCCACCTCACGGCGGCCGCGGCGGCGCTGCTGCTCGTCACCCGCTGGGCGTGGCTGCGGCCGCTGGTCTACTTCTGGGGCCTCGCCCTCTGCACCCAGGCGCTCGTCACGCCCTCGCTTGCCGAGGGTCCTGCGCTCTACCCGTTCTGGTTCTTCTGGGTCACGCACGGCCTGATCGCAGGGGTGGCCTGCTACGACGTCTGCGCGCTCGGCTACCGGCCGGGCTGGCGCGACTACCGGGTGGCCTGCGCGGGCGCCGCCGTCTACGCCGCGCTGGTCCTGCCGCTCGACCTCGCCTTCGGCTGGAACTACGGCTTCCTCGGCCCGGGCCTGCCCGAGGTGCCGACCCTCGTGGACGCGCTCGGCCCCTGGCCGCAGCGCCTGGCGTGGATCGTGCTGCTCGTCGCCGCGGCCATGGCGCTGCTGCTCGCGCCATGGCGGCTCGCGCGCGGAGCGAAAAGCGGCTTACAATCCCGCGCATGAGCCACGGCACGACGCTGCGCCTGGCCGAGCCGCGCGACGCGCAGGCGATCGCGCTGCTCTCGCGCGATCACATCGAGGCGGGGCTGGGCTGGAAGTACGACGCCGCGCGCGTGACGCGCGCCATCCGGCAGCGCGACACCGTGGTGCTCGCCGCCTGCGAGCGCGGCGCCGTGGTGGGCTTCGCCGTCATGGAGTTCGGCGACGAGCACGCGCACCTGGTGCTGCTCGCGGTGCAGCCCGGCCGGCGCCGGTGCGGCATCGGCCGCGCGCTGGTGGACTGGCTCACCGAGACGGCGCGCACCGCAGGCATCGCGAGCCTGCACCTGGAGCTGCGCTCCAACAACGAGGCCGCGCGCCGCTTCTACCGCGCGCTCGGCTTCTCCGAGACGGTGCTGCTGCCGCGCTACTACAAGGGGCGCGAGTCGGCGCTGCGCATGATCAAGCTGCTGCGCGCCCCCGGCCCCCTGCCGCTGCCCTGGCGCCCGCCCGCGCTCGGGCAGAAATAGGGCTTGGATCTCGGCCTCGCGGGCAGGACCGCGCTGGTCACCGGCGCGAGCGCCGGCATCGGGCGCGGCATCGCGCTCGCGCTCGCCGCCGAGGGCGCGCGCCTGGCGGTGACCGCGCGCCGGCGCGGCGCGCTGGAGGCGCTCGGCGCCGAGGCGGGTGCGAAGCTCGTGGTGATCGAGGCCGACCTGATGGCCGAAGATGCCGCGGCGACCATCGCGCGCGAAGCCGTCGCCGGGCTCGGGTCCGTCGACATCCTCGTCAACAACGCCGGCGGCAGCCGCAAGTTCGCCCTCGAGGCGACCGAAGGGCAGTGGCAGGAGGCGCTCACGCTCAACTTCACGCGCCAGCGCCAGCTCGCGCACGCGCTGCTCGGGCAGATGATCGAGCGCAAGTGGGGGCGCATCGTCAACATCACGGGAAAATCGGAGCCCGAGGGCTTGAACGGCGCGTTCTGCGCCAAGGCGGCGATGCACTCCTGGGCGAAGGGCCTCTCGCGCGAGGTGGGCAGGCACGGCATCACCGTCAACTGCATCCCGCCGGGCCGCATCATGAGCGAGCAGATCGAGCGCAACTACTCGCCCGAATACCGGCAGTGGCAGTCCGAGCACGAGATCCCGGTGGGCGAGTACGGCCGGCCCGAGGACATCGCGCACCTGGTCTGCTTCCTCGCCTCGCCGCGCGCGCGCTACATCACCGGGGCGGTGATCCCGGTGGACGGCGGGTTGAGGCGCTACCAGTTCTAGGCCGATGAGCGCGCTGCCCACCGTCTTCATCTCCCACGGCTCGCCGATGCACGCGCTCGAGGCGGGCGCGGTGGCCGATGCGTGGCGCAGGCTCGCCGCGGAGCTGCCGAAACCGAAGGCGCTCCTCGTCGCCTCCGCGCACTGGGAGACCCATGCGCCGGCCCTCACCGGCGCGAGCCGGCCCGAGACGATCCACGACTTCTACGGCTTTCCGCGGCCGCTCTACGAGATCCGCTACCCGGCGCCCGGAGCGCCTGAGGTGGCCGGGCGCGCGCAGGCACTGCTGAGGGAAACGGGTTACGAGACGGATATCGACCCGGAACGAGGCCTCGACCACGGCGCGTGGTCCCCGCTCCTCTATATGTATCCGGAGGCCGACGTGCCGGTGGTGCAGCTGTCGCTGCAGACGCCGCTCGGCGGCGCGCACCACGTGGCGCTCGGGCGCGCGCTCGCGCCGCTCGCCGACGAAGGCGTGCTCATCGTGGGCTCCGGGCAGATGACCCACAACCTGCGCGAGCGCCAGGACGGCCCCGCCCTGCCCTACGTGTCGGAGTTCCAGGCCTGGATGCGGGAGCGCCTGCTCGCGGGCGATGGCGAGGCCGTGGCGGGGTATCGCAGCCGCGCGCCGCACGCGCGGCGCGCGCACCCGAGCGAAGAGCACTTCCTGCCGCTGTGCGTCGCCGTAGGCGCCGCGGGCGAAGGCGCGCGCGCCGATTGCCTCTACGACGCGGTGGAGACGGGGGTGCTGGCGATGGACCTGTGGCGGTTCCACCGGGCGCCCGGAGGAGCGGCGCGAGGTTGACGGCTGACTGGGACGTCATCGTCGTCGGCGGCGGCAACGCCGCGCTGAGCGCGGCGCTTTCCGCGCGCGAAAAAGCGCGGAAGGTGCTCGTGCTCGAGCGCGCCCCCGAGGAAGTGTCGGGCGGCAACTCGCGCTTCACCGCGGGGATGTTCCGCGTCGTCTACGACGGGGTGGAGGACCTCAAGCGCGCCATTCCCGACCTCACGCCCGAGGAGATCGCGCGCAGCGACTTCGGCACCTACAGCGAGGCGCAGTTCTTCGACGACATGGCGCGCCTCACCGAGTACCGCTGCGACCCCGATCTCACCGAGGTGCTGGTCAAGCGCAGCCTCGACACGGTGGCCTGGCTGCGCGCCAAGGGCATCCGCTTCACTGCCGGCTGGGGCCGCCAGGCGTTCAGGATCGGCGACAGGTTCAAGTTCTGGGGCGGCCTCACGGTCGAGGCGGTCGGCGGCGGCCCGGGGCTGGTGGAGGGCCTTACGCAGGCGGCGCGCAAGAACGGCATCGAGATCCGCTACGGCGCGCGCGCCCTCGGCCTGCTCGCGGGCGACGCCGGCGTCACGGGCGTGCGCGTCAAGCACCAGGGCCGCACCGAGGAGGTGAAGGCGCGCGCGGTGGTGCTCGCCGCGGGCGGCTTCCAGGCCGATCCCGAGTGGCGCACACGCTACCTCGGGCCCGGCTGGGAGCTCGCCAAGGTGCGCGGCACGCGCTTCAACACCGGCGACGGCATCCGCATGGCGCTCGAGATCGGCGCCGCATCCGCGGGCAACTGGTCGGGCTGCCACGCGGTGGCCTGGGAGCGGAACGCCCCCGAGTTCGGCGATCTCGCCGTGGGCGACCAGTTCCAGAAGCATTCCTATCCCTGGGGCGTCTACCTCAACGCCCGCGGCAGGCGCTTCGTCGACGAGGGCGCGGACCTGCGCAACTACACCTACGCCAAGTACGGCCGCGTGATCCTCGCGCAGCCCGGGCAGTTCGCCTGGCAGATCTTCGACGCCAAGGTGAAGGCGCAGCTGCGCGACGAGTACCGCATCCGCCAGGTGACCAGGCGTGCGGGCAACACGCTCGAGGAGCTCTGCTCGAAGCTCGAGGACACCGACCAGCAGCAGGCGCTCGCCGAGCTCAAGGCCTACAACGCCGCGGTGCGCACCGACATCCCGTTCAACCCGGCGGTGAAGGACGGCCGCTGCACCACCGGCCTCGCGATCGACAAGTCGAACTGGGCCAACACGCTCGACACCCCGCCCTTCGAGGCCTACGCCGTGACCTGCGGCATCACCTTCACCTTCGGCGGCGTGCGCATCGGCCCGCAGGCGCAGGTGCTCTCGAGCGACGGCCCGCCGATCCCCGGGCTCTACGCCGCGGGCGAGATGGTGGGCGGCATCTTCTGGTTCAACTACCCGGGCGGCACCGGGCTGACCAACGGCGCGGTGTTCGGCCGCGTGGCGGGAACGAGCGCCGGCGCATGAGCCTTCGCTACGATCTGCTGCTGCGCGGCGGCAGCGTGATCGACGGCACGCGCGCGCCGCGCTATCCGGCCGACGTGGGGGTGCGCGGCGATCGCATCGAGCGCATCGGCGACCTCGGCGGCGCGAGCGGCGCTCTGGAAATCGACGCCGCGGGCAAGGTGGTGGCCCCGGGCTTCATCGACGCGCACACGCACGACGACCGGCTGCTGCTCGATGCGCCGGACATGGCGCCCAAGGTGAGCCAGGGCGTGACCACCGTGGTCGCGGGAAATTGCGGCGTGTCGCTCGCGCCGCTGGTGCTGGGCGAGCGCGCCGCGCCGCCGCCGCTCGACCTGATCGGCGATACCACGTGGTACCGGTTCGGCAGCTTCGGCGAGTACGTGAAGGTGCTGGAGCACACGCCCGCCGCCGCCAACGCTGCGCTGCTCGCCGGCCACACCACGCTGCGTGTCGCGACGATGAGCGACCTTGAGCGCCCCGCGAGCGCCTCCGAGATTTCGCGCATGCGCTCGCTCCTGGAGGAGGCGCTGGAGGCGGGCGCGATCGGCGGCTCCACCGGCCTGTACTACGAGCCGGCGAGCGCCGCGCCCACCGAGGAGGTGATCGAGGCCTTCCGCCCCTTGAGCGCGCGCAAGGCCCTCTACTGCACCCACATGCGCGACGAGGCCGACCGCGTGCTCGAGTCCCTCGAGGAGACCTTCCGCATCGGCCGCGAGCTGGGCGTGCCGGTGGTGGTCTCGCACCACAAGGTGGTCGGCACGCCGAACCACGGCCGCACCCGCGAGACGCTGCCGCTCATCGCCGAGCGGATGAAGTCGCAGGCCGTGGGCCTGGACTGCTACCCCTATTGCGCCTCCTCCACGATCCTTACGTGGAGCCGCGTCGGCCCCGCCTCGAAGGTGCTCGTGACCTGGTCCAGGCCGCATCCCGAGGTCTCCGGGATGGAGCTTGCCGCCATCGCCGCGCAATGGGGCCTGCAGCAGGAGGCGGCGGTGGCAAGGCTGCTGCCCGCGGGCGCGATCTACTTCGCGATGGACGAGGCCGACGTGCAGCGCGTGCTCGCCTTCGAGCGCACCATGATCGGCTCCGACGGCCTGCCGCACGACGCGGCGCCGCACCCGCGCCTGTGGGGGACCTTCCCGCGCGTGCTCGGGCACTACGCACGCGGGCTGGGACTTTTCCCGCTCGAGACGGCCGTGCACAAGATGACCGGGCTCACCGCGCGGACCTTCGGGCTTGCTGACCGGGGCGTGTTGCGCGAGGGCGCGTTCGCCGATCTGTGCGTCTTCGACCCGGGAACCGTGGACGAGACGGCGACGTTCGCGCAGCCGATCCGGCCCGCAAAAGGGATCGAGGCCGTGATCGTCAACGGCCGGCTCGCCTGGCGCGGGGGAAAGAGCACCGGGAGCCGCGCCGGGCGCGTCCTGAAGCGCTCGCCGAATCAGTAGTTTGCAGGTACAATGCGCGGCCTTTTGCGCCGCACCAAATCAATGACCCGCGCCCTCCGCAACCTGGCGATCATCGCCCACGTCGACCACGGCAAGACCACGCTCGTCGACAAGCTGCTCGCGCAGTCGGGGACCTTCGCCGCGCACGAGCGCGCCCCCGAGCGCGTGATGGACTCGAACGACCTGGAGCGCGAGCGCGGCATCACGATCCTCGCCAAGAACTGCGCCGTCACCTGGCGCGGCACGCACATCAACATCGTCGACACGCCGGGGCACGCGGACTTCGGCGGCGAGGTCGAGCGCGTGCTCTCGATGGTGGACGGGGTGCTGCTGCTGGTGGACGCGGTGGAGGGGCCGATGCCGCAGACCAGGTTCGTCACGCGCAAGGCGCTCGCGCTCGGTCTCAAGCCCATCGTGGTGGTGAACAAGGTGGACCGGCCGGGGGCGCGCGCCGGCTGGGTCGTGGACCAGACCTTCGAGCTGTTCTGCAAGCTCGGCGCGAGCGAAGCGCAGCTCGACTTCCCGGTGGTCTACGCCTCGGCCCTCAACGGCACGGCCTCGCTCGACCCCGCGGCCCAGGGCGCCGACCTCGCGGCGCTCTTCGAGGCGATCCTCGAGCACGTGCCGGTGCGCGAGGACGACCCCGACGGGCCGCTGCAGCTGCGCATCTCCTCGCTCGACTACTCGAGCTACGTGGGCAGGATCGGCATCGGCCGGATTCAGCGCGGGCGGCTGCGCCCGATGCAGGAGGTGCTCGTCATGCAGGGCCCGGGGGGCGCGGCGACCAGGGCGCGCGTCAACCAGGTGCTGCGCTTCAAGGGCCTGGAGCGCGAGCTCGTGGAGGAGGCGCAGGCGGGCGACATCGTGCTCGTCAACGGCATCGAGGAGATCGGCATCGGCGTGACGCTGGCCGACCCGCAGCAGCCCGAGGCGCTGCCGCTGCTGCAGGTCGACGAGCCCACGCTCACCATGAACTTCCTCGTCAACACCTCGCCGCTCGCCGGGCGCGAGGGCAAGTACGTCACCAGCCGCCAGATCCGCGAGCGCCTGGAGCGCGAGCTGAAATCCAACGTCGCGCTGCGCGTCGAGCTCGCCGCCGACTCCGACACCTTCGTGGTCTCGGGCCGCGGCGAGCTGCACCTCACGATCCTGCTCGAGAACCTGCGCCGCGAGGGCTACGAGCTGGCGGTCTCCCGCCCGCGCGTAGTGACGAAGATGGTGGAGGGCGTGCTGCACGAGCCCTGGGAGCTGCTCACGGTGGACGTGGAGGACTGGAGCCAGGGCGCGGTGATGGAGGAGCTGGGGCGCCGGCGCGGCGAGCTGCGCGACATGCAGCCCGACGGCCGGGGGCGGGTGCGCCTCGACTACCGCATCCCGGCCCGGGGCCTCATCGGCTTCCAGGTCGAGTTCATGACGCTCACGCGCGGCACCGGGCTCTCGAGCCACGTCTTCGACGAGTTCGCGCCCTCGAAGGGGCAGCCGGAGGCGCACCGCAGCGGCGTGCTGGTGTCGCAGGAGGACGGCGCGGCGGTCGCCTACGCGCTGTGGAAGCTGCAGGAGCGCGGGAGGATGTTCGTCTCCCCCGGCGAGCCGGTCTACGAGGGCATGATCGTCGGGGTGAACGCGCGCGAGGACGACCTGGTGGTGAACCCGGTGCGCACCAAGCAGCTCACCAACATCCGCGCCGCGGGCAAGGACGAGGCGATCCTGCTCACGCCGCCGATCCGGCTCACGCTCGAGTACGCGGTCGAGTTCGTCGCCGACGACGAGCTCGCCGAGATCACGCCGAAGTCGATCCGCCTTCGCAAGCGCCACCTCAAGGAGCACGAGCGCCGCCGCGCCGAGCGCGACGCCGCCTGAGGCTTCAGCCGATGAGCTGGAAGTCGGCGGCGGTCAGCGTGGGGTGGGTGGTGGTGCCGAGCAGCGCGAAGGCGATCGCCGCGCCGGAACCGCTGCCGTCGGCGTCGTAGGAGAGGAGGCCAGAGGACTTGACGTACAGGACGTAGTCGTTCGCGTCCTGCGGCGCGCCCGCCCGGAAGTTGCCCGCGGGAAGGCTGCGCGTGCCGCCCTGGCCGAACTTCGTGAAGACGTCGTCGTCGAGCTGGATGCGGTCGGTGAGGTGCTGGAAGTCGAGGATCGTGTCCTTGTTGGTGCTGGCGTTGAGCGCGGCGCCGAAGACGAACTTGTCCGCGCCGGGGCCGCCGGTGAGCTTGTCCTTGCCGGGGCCGCCGACGAGCGTGTCGCCGCCGCCGCCGCCCTTCAGCACGTCGCCGCCGCCGGCGCCCTTCAGGACGTTGGCGACGCTGTTGCCGATGAGGGTGTCAGCGCCGCTGCCGCCGGTCGCGTTCTCGATCACCGCCGAGGGGCCGATCGTCACCGTGTCCCTGGTGCTCGTGCCGTCGCCGAACTCGATCGCCTGGCCGAGCTGGCTCCACTTGCCGCTCGTGAGCTCGATGCGCCCGCCGCTGGTGGCGCTGTAGACGATGGTGTCCTTGCCGCCCGCGTCGTTGATCGTCTCCCAGTACTCCCCGCCCTGGCTGTACGTGTAGGTGGTGTTGCCCAGATTCGCCGTGGTCGACTTGCCGTAGAGCTTCTCCAGCGCGAGCAGGTCGTAGTACATGTAGGTGGTGGGATAGATGCTCGCCCAGGTGTCGCCGTTCGCCCCGGGCTTGGTGTCGTAGGCCATCACCGTGTAGGCGTAGTGGTCGGTGGCGTCGGGCAGCACCGCGTCGCCCGAGAACGGGTGCTTCAGGCCCATGGCGTGGCCGAGCTCGTGGATGATCGTGAACCACCAGTAGGAGCCCTTTTCGATCGCGGCGCGGGAGGGATTCCAGTCCTCGGAGAACCAGGCGTCGCCGGCCTCCGGGTACCCGCCCGGATAGTAGGCGTGCGCGAAGCTCGACTGGCTGAAGCTGCCGGTGAAGCGCAGCTCGCCCACCTCGCTGTCGTTGTCGGCGAGCTTGGAGAAGCTGACGCCGGCGCTCTGCGCGAAGTGCGCCAGCGCCTGCGTCACCGCGCTGCGCTCGCTCGAGTTGAGCGCGTACCAGGAGACCCATTCCTCCTCGCTGCCGCCGTAGCCGGCGATGTAGCTCGCCGCGCCGCCGGTCTCGCCCGGGAAGCTGTAGGTGACCGTGACGCCGACGCCGAAGCCGCCCGACCCCCACTTCCAGCCGCCGATCAGCGCGGCGATCTCATTGGGCTGCCCGGAGGCGCTGACCGAGGTCGAGGCGACGGAGTTGCTGGTGGGGGTGGCCATGCTTCGCTCAGGCGATGACCTGGAAGTCGGCGTAGGTCAGCGTAGGGTGCGTGTCGGTGCCGAGCACCGCGAACAGCGTGCGGCCGCCCGGATCGACGCCGTTGGTGTCGTAGAACAGCTCACCCGTGGCCTTCTTGTAGAGGATGAAATCGTTGCCGTCAAGCTCCGCGCTCGCGTTGAGCACCTTGAACCTGCCCGGCAGCAGGTCGCGCACCCCGCTCGCCGGGCCGAGCTTCTTGAAGATGTCGTCGTCGAGCCAGATCCTGTCGGTCAGGTGCCGGAAGTCGAGGATCGTGTCCTTGTTGCTCGTCGCGTTGAGCGCGGTGTCGAAGACGAGCTTGTCGGCGCCCGCGCCGCCGGTGAGCTTGTCGTTGCCCGCGCCGCCGTAGAGCTTGTCCGCGCCCCCGCCCCCCTTGAGGACGTCCGCGCCGCCCAGGCCCTTGAGCAGGTTGCCGGCCTTGTTGCCGAGGATCGTGTTGGCGCTGCCGTTGCCGGTGCCGCTCACCGCCTCGCTCCCGGTGAGGGTGAGCTTCTCCACGAATTTCGGCAGCGTGTAGCTCGCCGCCGTCTCCACGGTATCGACGCCGCCGCCCGCGAGCTCGATCACGACGTCGCCCGCGGTCACGCCGTAGAGGTCGTTGCCCGCCCCGCCCGCCATCGAGTCGCGCCCGCCGCCGCCCACCAGCACGTCGCCGCCCGCGTTTCCCCACAGCACATCGCGGCCGGCCTCGCCGAAGAGGACCACGGGGTCGTAGCTGAAGCGGGCCGAGGTGAGATCGATGATGTCGTCGCCCTCGCCCCCCTGGAAGTACTCGATGCTCGTGAAGAGCGGATCCTCCCCGACGCCGTCGTCGAGGAACACCACGTCGTCGGTGGCGCCGCACACGATGCCGTCGAAGCCCGCACCGCCGTAGATCGTGTCCCACGAGCCGAAGCGGCCCGCCATGGACAGGGACTCGCCGGTGCCGGGCACGCCCGGGCTGCCGCCGTTGTACACCTGCCCGTCGGCGGCGTAGTCGCCCCACAGGCCGAAGCGGTCGTTGCCGGCCTTGCCGAAGAGGATGTCCGCCCCCTCGCGCCCGCCGAGCACGTTGTCGGCGTCGTTGCCGACGATGAAGTCGTCACCCAGGCCGCCGATCGCGTTCTCGATCACCGTGCCGGAGGCGATGGCGACGTTCAGCACGTCGTAGTCGTTCCCATCCCAGCGCGGCGTGCCGATGGCGCTCCACTCGCCCTCGCCGAGTTTGATGATCACCGGCTTGCTCTGGTTGCTGCAGTCGAAGGTGTCGATCCCGCCGGTATCCCAGATCGTCTCGAAGACCTGCGCGTTGTCGGCCCACGAGTACGTGGTGTCGTCCGCGTTCGCCGTGCCGTTCGCCCCGTACAGGTACTGGGCCGCGTCGAGGTCGAAGCGCATCGGCGTCGTGGGCAGGAAGTCCGAGCCGTAGCCGTCGCCGGTACCGTCGCCGAGATGGTCGCGATAGCTCATCACCGTGTGGCCGACGTAATCGGTGAGCTGCGAAAGCGTGGGCGACCCCTCGTGCGGGTGCTTGAAGCCGAGCGCGTGCCCGATCTCGTGCACCGCGCTGAAGAAGCCGTAGCTTCCCGGCGTCGCGGCGGCGAGCGCGTCGTAGAAGGAGTTGGCGAACCAGACGTCGCCCGCCTTGGCGCTCGCGCCCGGGAAATAGGCCCAGGCGTTCGCGCCGTCGCCGGGCGAGGTGTTGGTGGTGAAGCCGAAGCGCAGGTCCCCGGCGACGGTGGCGCTGTCGGTCACCTCCACGAACTGCACGCCGGCGACCTTCGACCACAGGGCAAGCGCGTCGCGGATGGCCTGCTTCTGCGCGTCGGTGAACAGGAACCAGCCTGCGCCCCAGGGCTCGCCGGCGCCGGTGCTCGCGCCGTACTCGCTCCCCGCGGTGGCGTAGTGCGAGTCGTTGCTGCGGAAGCTGTAGGTCAGCGTCGCTCCCCTGCCGGTCGACCCGCCCCACTTGTAGGACCCGAGGAGCGCGTCGATCTGCGCGCTCGAGGAGGCGCTGATCAGGGTGACGCTGCCCTTCGAGGTCGGAGTCGCCAAGTCAGCCTCCGCAGTTCGGGACGGAGGACAGGAATGCCGCCTTCACCGGGGGCGCGGCACGCACGCCCTCGCCGCCCGTGGGCGAGGCGGCGAGCCCCCCGCGCCCCGCGCCGGTGAAGCTGCTCTGCGCCGAGCGGCCCGCGCGCGCGGCGCAGCTCTCGCGGATCAGGCCCGAGGCGTCGAGGTAGGCCGCGCCGAGCGCGGCGAGCGAGGCGCCGACGTCACCGCCCGGGGCGAGGATCTGCACCGTGCCGGCGATGCCCAGCTCCGAGGAAGCCTCGATCAGGCTCGCGTCGCTCAGCAGCCCGCCGCTCACCGCGATCGAGATGAAGCCGCCGTCGCCGCGCCGGGCGTTGGCGATGATCTGGCTGTCCTGCAGCACCATCAGGATCGGATCGATGACGATGTTGCCCCCGTTGCCGGCGCCGCCGGCGACCGACGTCGTGATCTGGCTGCCGGAAAGATACACCAGCTCGTCGGCGCGGATGCGGATGTCGCCCGCCTCCGAGGTCTCGGTGCGCGCCGAGATGCGGCTTGCGCCCTGCATCGTCAGGCGCCGGCCGGCGTCGATGTCGATCGAGCCTGCCGCGCCGCGCCCCGTGCTGAGCACGCTCACCTGTGCCCCCTCGCGCAGCGTGACTTCGCCAGCGCGGACGGTGATGCTGCCGCCCGCGCCATCGGCGATCGAGATGGTGCGGATGTGGCCACCGCCGGAAACATCGACCCTCGGGGCGGAAATCACGATGTCGCCCGCGCGCGCGCCACCGACGGTGTCGGCGCTGATCGCGGCCGGGAAGCCTTGCGGACCACTGCCGGAGATGGTCACCGCCTCGCGCGCGCGCACCGTGATCGGGCCGCCCGGGCCATCGCCGCCGCCCGAGCTGACGTTTCCGCCGGAGGTGAGCTCGATGCGGTCAGCAAGGATATCGATCGGACCCGCCCTGCCGGTACCGAGCGTAAACGCCCCGATCAGGCCGTCCTGGCGCAAGGCGACGAGTGGCGCCTCGACCGTGACCGCGCCACCCGCGCCCGAGCCCGCGGTACCGGCAAATACCGCCGAAACAAACTCTTGGAACTGGGGGTCCGGGTGCGCGCCCTCGATCACGACGGACTCGCCCGCGCGCAGCGTCACCGGGCCGCTGCTCCCGGTGCCGCTGCCGTCCCGCAGCGATCCGGAGGCGATCCAGCTGCCGCCCTGCACGAGGATGTCGTGCGCGAGCACCGTCACCGGGCCGCCCGCGCCGCTCGAGGTCGTGGTGGCGAGGATCGCGCCGCCGTTGGCGAGCGTGAGCGCGCCGAGCGACTCGACCCGCACGCTGCCCGCGGGCCCCGAGCCGTGCGTCGCGGCGAAGATGCCGGTGCCGAGCGGGGTGCTCCCCAGGCCGTCGATCAGGATCGACTCCCTCGCCAGGATGTCGACCTCTCCGCCCGCGCCGCCCGTGCCGATGAACGTGCCGGCGTCGATCGAGCCCAGGCTCCTCAGCTCGAGCCTCCCCGCGCGCACCACGATGTCGCCGCCCGCGCCGCCCGCGGCGGCGTTGGCGCCGATGAGGCCGAAGTTGACGAGCGTCACCTCGGGCGCCTCGGCGTGGATCCGCCCGCCCCTGCCGGCGCCGTGCGAGATGGCGAAGATCCCGGTGAGCACGCCGCCCGCGCCGTCGATCGTGATCGCCTCGCTCGCGATGGCTTCCACCGCTCCGCCCTCGCCGCCGCCGCCGCTGCGCGTGCCGGCCTCCAGCCGCCCGCCGGCGGCGAGCTCCAGGCGCCCCGCGCGCACGCGGATCGTGCCCGAGGGCGAATCGTCGGCGCTCGTCACCGAGACCGCGGCACGCTCCGCGATGCGCAGCGTGCCGAGCGCCGTGCCCGCGGCGGGCGCGAGCAGGTCCTCGCCCAGCGCCACCTCGCCCGCGCCGGCGACGCTCGCGATCTGCACCCGCCCCGCGGGCGCCTCGAACCTCGACTGGGCGCCGAGCGTGACCCCGCCCCCCGCGATCGAGAGGGTGCGGCCGGCGGGCACCGCCAGCCTCGCGCCCGCCGCCTCGATCGGCGCCGGCGCGCCGAGGAACCCGAAGGCCGAGGGCGCCGCCGCGCTAAAGCTGCTCGGTGCGGCGCTCGAGGCGTAGAAGCGCCCGGCGCCCGCGCCCAGGCGCACGTAGTCGGCGGTGGCCACGTGGAACGAGCCCGCGGTCTCCAGGCTCGCGCCCGGGCCGAAGAGCACCCCCATCGGGTTGATGAGCCACAGGCTCGCCGTGGAGAGCGCCGCGCTCGGCACACCGCCCTGCTCCAGCCGCGTCGCGATCCTGCCGTTCACGAACGAGGCATCCGGGCCCGTGACGCGCGCGACCACGTGCCTGACCGCCGCGGGGCTCGAGAACGTCGCCGTCTGCGAGGAAAGGAGCGAAAACCGGGCGAAGCTGTGGAACAGGTTCTCGCCCGCGCGCCGGCCGAGGTTGGAGGTGATCGCGAAGCCCGGTCCGGTGAGCGCGACCGCGGGACCTACGGTGCCGTCGAGCGTGACCTGCGCGTGCGCCGCAAAGGCGCCGAAGGCGATCGCGAGGGCGGCGAGCGGGTTCACGCGACGCTCCGGATCGGAATCGAGCGTGCCCGGATCGTCCAGCGTTACCGAGATGCCGCCGGCCATGCGTCCCCCTGCCCCGTCATTGCGCCGCTTCGCGGGCCGGGGCGGGCCCGCGCGCGGGTCAGGCGATGACCTGGAAGTCGGCGTAGGTCAGCGCAGGGTGCGTGTCGGTGCCGAGCACCGCGAACAGCGTGCGGCCGCCCGGATCGACGCCGTTGGTGTCGTAGAACAGCTCTCCACTGGCCTTCTTGTAGAGGATGAAATCGTTGCCGTCGAGCTCCGCGCTCGCGTTGAGCACCTTGAACCTGCCCGGCAGCAGGTCGCGCACGACGCTCTCCTGGCCGAGCTTCTTGAAG
>Ga0114945_10001512_pt1 | contig 14385 bp, 12 predicted proteins | sample OV2TP3_FD_87194 | JGI IMG/M metagenome (GOLD analysis project Ga0114945, IMG submission 87194) | Hot spring microbial communities from Beatty, Nevada to study Microbial Dark Matter (Phase II) - OV2 TP3 | ecosystem: Environmental > Aquatic > Thermal springs > Hot (42-90C) | place: USA: Beatty... | reverse complement strand
GAGTAGCGTGCTCTTTCCCGAGCCGTTCCTGCCCACCACGCCGAGCACTTCGCCGTGCTCGACCTCCAAGGAGACGCCGTTCAGCGCCCAGATGAATTCCGGCAGCGTGCTCGGGGCGGCGGGCCCGGCGCTGAAGCCGACGGCCGCGCGCAGCAGGCGGCCGAGGCGTTCCGACAGCGTGCGCCGGTGGCGCAGCTCGTTCACCACGAACAGCTTGCCGAGGCCCTGAGCAATGATTGCCGGTGCCATGCGCGCGCTCACACGATGTCCGCGAAACGGCCTTCGTGGCGGCGGAAAAACCACAGCCCCGAGACGAGAAGTAGGACCGCGACGGCGGTGGAAATCACGACCATACTCATGCTCGGCGGGCCGCCGCCGGCGAACGCCCAGCGGCTGGTCTGCACCGCGACGACCACCGGATTCAGGGCATAGAGCATCTCGTATTTCGGCGGCAGCAGCGACAGCGGATAGAACACCGGCGATATGAACATCCAGATCTGGGTCAGGAAAGGCAGCACATGGCCGACATCGCGGAACGGCACATAGAGCGTGCCGAGCCACAGCGCGAGCCCGAGCACGGTCGCCGCCGCGAGAGCGAGCGCGGGGATGAACGCGACCACGCCCCATCCCGGCGGCACGCCGTACCAGACCATGAAGCAGAGCATGAGACCGATGACGCAGGCGAGATCCACCAGCGCGGCGGTAATCGCGGCCGCGAGCAGCAGGATGCGCGGGAAATAGATCTTGGTGACCAGGTGGGCGTTGCCGACCACGCTGACGGCTGCCTGCTGAAACGACTGCGCGACGAACTGCCACATCAGCAGCCCGCTCAGCACGAACACCGGGTAGGGCCGGCCGCCGTCGGTCGGCATCTGCACCAGCAGCCCGAAAATCACCGTGAACACGAAGGTCAGCAGCAGCGGCTGCAACACCGCCCAGCCGACGCCTATCGCGGTCTGCTGGTAGCGAACCTTGAGCGTGCGCCAGACGAGAACGGCGAAGAGATGCCGGAAGCGCCACAGCTCAGCCACGTCGAGCAGCGCGTGCTCATGCGTCGGGCGGACGACGAAACCTGCCAAGCGCGAGGCCCCCTTTGCATTGAAAAGGGCTTGAAATTAGAGGAGAATCGCGCCCTTTCGCGCGAATTCTAAGGCAATTCATGAAGGCATCCGTGATCGGTCTTGGCAAGCTCGGCGCGCCGCTTGCGGCCGTGCTCGCCTCCAGGGGCCTCGAAGTCACCGGCGTGGACGTGAATCCCGATTTCGTGCGCCTGCTCGCAGCCGGGCGCGCGCCGGTCGACGAGCCCGGCCTGCAGAAGCTGGTCGACGACCACAGGGCGCGCCTCTCGGCAACCGCCGACTACGAGGCCGCGGTGGCTGCGAGCGAGGTGAGCTTCGTCATCGTGCCGACGCCGAGCGACAGCCAGGGAGGCTTTTCCAACAAATACGTGCTCTCGGCGGTCGCGGCGATCGGCCAGGCGCTGCGCAAGAAGCGCGACTATCACGTCGTGAACATCACCAGCACCGTGATGCCGGGCTCGACCGGGGGCGAGATCAGGCAGGCGCTCGAAGCCGCTTCCGGCCGCGAAGTCGGAAAGCACGTCGGGCTTTGCTACAACCCGGAGTTCGTCGCGCTCGGCACCGTCATCCGCGACATGCTTTATCCGGACATGATCCTGATCGGCGAATCGGATGCGCGGGCCGGCGACCTCCTCGAGAAGATCTACCGCGCCACCTGCGACAACAATCCGCCGGTGCGGCGCATGAACTGGGTGAACGCGGAGATCACGAAGATCTCGGTGAACACGTACGTCACGACGCGGATCTCGTACGCCAACATGCTCGCCGAGATCTGCGAGCGCCTGCCGGGCGCGGACGTGGACGTCGTCACCGGCGCGCTCGGCACGGACAGCCGCATCGGAAGCAAATACCTGAAGGGCGCGCTCGGCTACGGCGGGCCGTGTTTTCCGCGCGACAACGTCGCATTCGGCCGGCTCGCCCGCGACCTCGGGGCGCGCGCCGACCTCGCCGAGGCCACCGACCAGCTGAACCGCCACCAGATCGGGCGCCTCGCCGCGGCGGCGGTCAAGCTGCTCGACGGCGGCAGCCGCGTCGGCGTGCTGGGACTCTCGTACAAGCCGGGCACCGGGGTCATCGAGGAAAGCCAGGGCCTCGCCCTCGCGGCGCGCCTCTCGGAAGAGCGGCTCGAGGTCTACGTCCACGATCCGATGGCGCTTCCCGGCGCGATGGCGATCCTGCAGGACAAGGTCGTGCCGCTCAGCTCGCCCGAGGAGTGCGTGAAGGCGGTCGACGTGCTCGTCATCACGACGCCCTGGCCCGAATATGCCGAAATCCCGGCCGCCGCCTTTGCGCGGCCGCACGGCCGCCTGCAGGTCCTGGATTGCTGGCGCATCCTCAACCGCGAAAAGCTCGCCGGCGTCGCCGACATCCATTACCTCGGCGTGGGCGCGGCCGAGCCGCGCGAGCGCATCCGCGCCGTCCCGAGAGAACGCCGCTCATGAAACGCATCGAAGAGCTGATCGGAAAGGACGACCTGGTGCTCGTGACGGGTGCCGGCGGCTTCATCGGCGGCCACCTGATTGCCGAGCTGCGCGGCAAAGGCTACCGCAGGCTGCGCGCGGCGGACCTGAAGCCTCTCCAGCAGTGGTACCAGCTCTCCCCCGATGTCGAGAACCTGCAGCTCGACCTCAGGGAGAAGGCGGCCGCCGACCGGGCGGCAAAGGGCGTGCGCTTCGTCTTCAATCTCGCCGCCGACATGGGCGGCATGGGATTCATCGAGACCCACAAGGCCGAATGCATGCTTTCGGTCCTGATCAACACCAACATGCTGCTCGCCGCCAGGGCCAGCGGCGTCGAGCGCTTTTTCTTCTCGTCCTCCGCCTGCGTGTACGCGGCCGAGAAGCAGACCAGCGCCGCGGTGACGCCGCTGCGCGAGGCGGACTCGTATCCCGCCATGCCGGAGGACGGCTACGGCTGGGAAAAGCTCTTCAGCGAGCGCATGTGCCGGCACTTCACGGAGGATTTCTCGCTGCAGACGCGCGTGGCGCGCTACCACAATGTCTACGGCCCTTACGGCACCTACGACGGCGGCCGCGAGAAGGCGCCCGCCGCGATCTGCCGCAAGGTGATCGCGGCAAAGGCGAGCGGCCGGCAGGAGATCGAGATCTGGGGCGACGGCGAGCAGACCCGCAGCTTCATGTACATCGACGACTGCCTGCTCGGCACCAATGCCATCATGGCGAGCGATGAGCGCGAGCCGCTCAACCTCGGCAGCGACGAGCTGGTGACCATCAACCAGCTGGTCGATATCGTGGAAGACATCGCCGGCGTGAAGCTCAAGCGCCGCTACGATCTCGGTGCGCCGAAAGGCGTGCGCGGCCGCAACAGCGACAACACGCTGATCCAGGCGCACCTGGGCTGGGCGCCGGGCGTTCGCCTTCGCGACGGGATGGAGAAGACCTACCGCTGGATCCACGACGAGATGAGGGCTGGCGAGAGCGAGCGGCGGGCGGTCTTCCGCGCTTGAATGTCACCCGCGCGCTGGTAACGCAGGGCCTCTTCGCCGCCGATCCGTTCGTGCTCGCGGACGTCGGGGCGAGCAGAGGCATCGCCGCTACCTGGCGCCACTTCGAGCCGCATCTCAAGGCCTATGGCTTCGAGCCGCTGGTGCGCGAATGCGAGCGCCTCAACGCCGAGGAGCGCAACGCCGATGTCCGCTACTACGACTACTTCGTAGGCTACCAGAAGTACGGCGAGCTTTTCCCTGCCACGCTCGCCGGCGGCTGGAGCAACCAGCCGTTCGAGCGCACCAGCGCGGCGCGGGCGCTACGCATGCAGGCGATGCCGGCGGCGCAGATCAACAACCGCGGCGACCCCGACGTCGTCTACACGCAGCGCCGAACCTCGCTCGACGCGTTCTTCGCCGCCCTGCCCGGCGTCAGCGTCGACTTCATCAAGGTGGATACCGACGGCCAGGATTACGAGGTGCTTTGCGGCTCGCGGCAGCTCCTGGATGCCCACCCGGTGCTGGGGTTGCTGGTCGAGACGCAATTCCACGGCATCTCGCATGCGCATTCGAACCTGTTCGCCAACATCGACCGGCTGGCGCGCGAGCACGGCTTTTCGCTCTTCGACCTGCGCACCAATCGCTACACCCGCGGCGTCCTCCCCGGGCATTTCCGCCACAGCTTTCCCGCCGAGACGTGCGAGGGCCAGCTCCTCGCAGCCGACGCGCTCTACCTGCGCGACGTGCCGGCGCCGGGGTACGAAGCCAAGTGGAATCTGCGCCTCTCGCCCGCCAAGCTCCTCAAGCTCGCGTGCCTGTTCGAGCTCTTCGGCCTGCCGGACTGCGCCGCCGAGCTTTTTCTTCTGAAAAAGGACGAGCTCGGCATTGACGTGCGCCCGCTCCTCGACGCGCTCGCGCGCGAGCTGCATCCACAGGCCGCCACGCTCGAGGAGGTCAACCGGCGCTTCGCAAGCTCGCTCGAGCCCTTCTATCCGCAATCGTTGAACGCGCGTTTGCGGCGCGCCGTTCCGCCGGTGATCAAGCGCATGCTGCGGCGGCTACTGAGCTAGACGCGCCACCACCAGCGTGTGCCAGCCCAGGCTGCGCTCGAGGGCGCGGAACATCCCGCGCGGCATCGACGCGAACCAGGGCTGGAGTTCGTACTCGTACTTGACGTACTTCTCGATCACGAAAGGGAAGACGTGGTCCTGCTCGATGCTGAGGATGTTGAATCCGGCGAGCAGGGCGCGGATCTCGTCATGCGTGTAGGTATAGGCGACCGGGCAGCCGGACTGGGCTTCGGGCTGGTCGAACCCGGCGTCGATCATGATGCGCTTCCAGGAATTCTTCGCGTACACCATCATCCGGAACTCGGAGCCGGCGTGCATCAGCTCGCGGATCTCGGCGACCGCGCGTGGCGGGTTCGGGGTGTGATGGATGACGCCGAAGGAGTAGACCAGGTCGTAAGGGCCCGCGGGAACGACCTCGGCGAGGCGTTCCGCGTCGGCCTGGAAGAAGCGCATGTTCGGCAGGCCGAAGACCTGCGCCCGCTTGGCGGCGAGCGCCAGCGACTCGCTGGACAGGTCGACCGCGGTGACGAGTGCGCCGGCGCGCGCGAAATTCACGCTGTCGGTGCCGATGCCGCAGCCGACCTCCAGCACGCGCTTGCCCTTCCAGCGCTCGAACTGCGCGAAGCCCGGGATGTGCGGCTCGACGTAGTACTTGCGGGCTTCGACCTCGTCGAAGTATTCCTTGCTGCCAACGGGCAGGCGCGAATGCCGGATGTTACAGGGACGCGCGTCCCAGTAGGCCTTGACGGTGTCGATGGAAACGGCGTTCATGAGTTTTTCCAGGGTGAAGCCTCGGGCAGCGCGAGGTCGGCAAGGCCCCAGGAGCCCGGGTTGAACTCGACCGGGGTGCCCTCGCGCGCGCCGCGCGCGATCTTGGCGTCGAGCTTGGTGAAATCCTCGTCGGAAAGAAACGGGATGCCCTGGCCCTGCAGGCGCAGGAACAGCTCGCCCGCCCCCTCGGGCGTATAGCCCTTGCCGTGCTCGATGTGGAACACCGGCGCGCGGCCGCCGAGGTGCGTTTCCCGCAGTCCCGCGGCGAGCGCCTGGTGGATCAGGAGCGAGTCGAGGTGCCAGGAAAAGATCGGCCATTCCGCGTAGCCACGAAGCCGAAACCAGTCCTCGCGCGCGAGCAGCGTGAAATCTCCGCAGGCGTTGGTGAACGGCCAGGGGCGCAGCATCCGCTTGTAGAGCGTCGGCAGATACTTGCTCGCTGTGAGGCGGGCGACGCGGGCGAGGCGCGCCGGCAGGTGATGGAAAAAAGCGAGCACCAGCGCGAGGGCATTGCGCCGCCCATACGTCATCTCGACCGGCCAGTCCGATTTGCCGTCGCCCAGGGCAAGCCGGGCAACGGCTTTTTCGGGTTTCGCGAACGCCCGCATCGCGAGGCTGCAAAGCTGCTCGGCGAGATGGATCGCGTAGGCGAGCCGCGGCGGCAGCGCCACCTTGAGAAGATCGAGCCTGCGCCAGCGCTCGCCGCTGCGCACCACGGTGCAGGCGTGGCCGTGGATACGGAAGCCGTGCGTGTCGCAGAACGAGAGCACGTCGGCGAAGTCGGCGCTCTGCGGCAGCGCCGCCGGAATGTCGACGCGGTCGGTGCGGTACAGCCGCCCCGGCTGCAGCCGGTCGCGCATGTACCGGATGGCGCGGTCGGAAAACAGGATGTCGATGTTGGTCGCCAGGACGAAGCGCCCGCGCGCGCGCCGGATGCCGATGTTCTTCGCGATCATCTGGAAAAGCGGGATCTTGTCGGCGTGGGCAAGCTGCGCGTGCAGCTCTGGCGCAACCGTGATGACCCTGACTTCGCACGGGCCGCCCTCGGCCGGCCACCCGAGCTCCTCGAGGAGCGGCACGCGGTCGGCCGGCGGATTCCAGTCCACCAGGATCAGCTCGGCGCGCAGCCCATGGCGCTTGCATTGCGCGATGAAGCCGTCGGCGAAATGCTGCATGCGGCCCGTCAGCTGGCCGCCGTGGTTGTCGTTGCGCGAAGTGGCGACGACGCTGAGCTGAATCTCGTCCATGGGAAGATAGAATTCTAGCTTGCCCACCATGAGCCGCGAGCCTCCGCGCATCAGCGTCGTCGTCGCGCTTCTCGACCGCAGCGCCACGCTGGAGCGCTGCCTCGACAGCGTCGCGGCACAGAGCTATCGCCACCGCGAAATCATCGTCATCGACGGCGGCTCGAGCGACGGCAGCCTCGAGATCCTGCGGCGGCGCGCGGCCGAGCTGGCCTACTGGGAGTCGGGTCCCGACCGCGGCCTCTACCACGCGTTCAACAAGGCGTTGCAGAAGGTCTCGGGCGAGTGGGTTTATTTCCTCGGCGCCGACGACTATTTGTGGAGCGCGGATGCATTCGAGCGCATGGCGCCGCACCTCACCGGCGCCTTTCCGCGCTACCGCGTGGTCTACGCCCAGGCCAACTTCATCTCCGAAGCCGGAGAAACGCTCGAGATCATGGGAGCGCCGTGGGAGCATTGCCGCAAGCGCTTCCTGCAGGGCTTCATGATTCCGCACCAGGCCTCGTTCCACCACCGCAGCCTATTCGAGGCGCGCGGCGCGTTCGACGAGAGCTTCCGCATCGGCGGCGATTACGAGATGCTGCTGCGCGAGCTGAAGGAGCGAGCCCCGCTGCACGTGCCCGGCATCGTGGTCGCCGCCTACCAGTTCGGCGGCGGCAGCAGCGCGCCCGAAAACGCCCTGCGGGTGCTGGGCGTGGTGCGCCGGGCGCAGCAGCTCAACGGCATCCGCTTTCCCGGATTGCTCTGGTACGCCGCGCTCGCGCGCGCGCTGATCCGGCTCACGCTCTGGAAAGTCCTCGGCGAGCGCGTGGCGAAGCGCATGCTCGACTGCGGCCGCGCGCTGCTCGGCAAACCGGCGTTCTGGACGCGCATCTGATTGGTCCCGGTCAGCGTCGTCATTCCGTGCTTCTGCTGCGCGGCGACCATCGGCCGGGCGCTCGACTCCGTGCTGCGCCAGAGCCGGCCGCCGGCCGAGATCATCCTGGTCGACGATGGGAGCAATGACGGTTCCGCGCCGGCCATTTCCAAACTGCACGGCTTATCGAAAACCATCAGGCTTGAGCGCAACCTTGGTCCGGCAAGCGCACGCAACGCGGGCTGGAACGCCGCGACGCAGGACTACGTCGCGTTTCTGGATGCCGACGATGCCTGGCACCCGCGCAAGCTCGAGCTGCAGCTCGAATGGATGCGCGCGCACCCGGATGCGGTGATGACCGGGCACGCGTACGTATTGGGTGGAATCAAATCCGAGGTTACGAGCATCGGGCGCGCAACACGCGTCACTGCCCGCATGCTCTTTCTGTCGAACCGCTTCACTACGCCTTCGGTGATGCTCAGGCGCACGCTGCCGCAGCGCTTTCGCGACGGCAAGCGCTACAGCGAGGATTACCTGCTGTGGCTCGAGATCGTGCTCTCGGGAGCGCAGGCGTATTACCTCGATGCCCCGCTCGCCGTGCTGTTCAAGCCGGCTTACGGCGCCGGCGGGCTCAGCGCAGAGCTGTGGAAGATGCAGGCCGGCGAGCTCGACACGCTCGCCCGGCTGCGGCGCTTGCGCCTGCTCGGCCTTACGGCCTACCTGGCCGCGAGCGCATGGTCGTGCCTGAAGTTCGGCCGCCGGCTGCTGCGCGGTGCCTGGCAGGCGCGTGCATGAGGAAGCTCTGCCTCGTCACCACCACCCCGTTCATCGCCAACGCGCTGCTGCGCCCGCATCTGCTTGCGCTCGCCTCGCGCTATGAGCTGACACTCGCGCTCAACATGAACGACGGTTACGCACTGGATCCGCGGATCGCTGCCGCGGTGCAGGTGCTGCACGTGCCGATCCAGCGCCGGATCACTCCGCTGCGCGACCTGGTGGCGCTGAGGAGCCTGATTCGGGTGCTTGTCGCCGGCCGCTTCGACGCCGTGCACAGCGTCGCGCCGAAGGCAGGACTGCTCGCGATGATGGCCGGGGTCGCCGCGCACGTGCCGGTGCGCATCCACACGTTCCAGGGCGAGGTCTGGGCGTCGCGGCAGGGGCTGGCACGGTCGATTCTCAAGGCCATCGACCGGGTCGTCGGCCGGCTTGCCACGCATGTCCTGGTGGTGAGTCGCGGCGAGCAGGCGTTCCTCGAAGGCCAGGGGATACTGCTGCCCGGGCGCTCGACGGTGCTCGGCGCCGGCTCGATCGCCGGTGTCGATATCGACCGCTTCCGGCCGGACGACGATGCGCGCAACTCGGTGCGAGGCGAACTCGGCGGCGGCGACGCCGATCTGCTCGTCATGTACGTCGGACGCATCGCCGAAGACAAGGGCGTCCTCGACCTTGCCCGCGCATTCGCCGCCTTTTTGGCTGGCCATCCGAAGTCCCGGCTGGTATTCGTGGGACCGGACGAGGGGCGTCTGCAAGGGCGGCTGGAACGCGAATCGGGCCGTTTGCACTTCACCGGATACACCGCCACACCAGAGCGCTACCTCGCCGCCGCCGACATCGTCTGCCTGCCGAGCTATCGCGAGGGTTTCGGGGTGGCGCTCATCGAGGCCGGAGCCTGCGGCGTGCCGGTGGTCGCGGCGCGCCTCTATGGCACGCGCGATGCGGTCGTGGAAGGCGTGACCGGCCTGTTCCACGAGCCGCGCGACGTGCAAGATCTCGAGCGCTGCCTCGGCACGCTGGCGGACGACCCGGAGCTGCGCCGCCGCATGGGGCGCGCCGGCCGCGGGCGCGTTGCGGCGCAATTCCGCCAGGAGACGCTGGTCCAGGCACTGCTCGACTACTACTCGCGCTTGTAGCGGTCCTCGAAGCGCTCGATGTCGTCCTCGCCGAGGTAGGTGCCCGACTGCACCTCGACGACGAGCAGGGGCTCGTCGGTGGCGTTCTCCAGGCGGTGCTTGACCTCTACCGGTATGTAGGTCGACTGGTTGCGCTCGAGCAGGAACGTCTCCTCGCCGCGGGTGACGCGCGCGCGGCCCGACACCACCACCCAATGCTCGGCGCGCCGGCGATGCAGCTGCAGCGAGAGCTTGTGCCCCGGCTTGACCATCAGCCGCTTGACCTGGAAGTGCTCGCCGGAATCGACCGCTTCGTAGTAGCCCCACGGCCGATACACGCGCGAGTGCGAGACGTGCTCGCTGCGGTTGTCGCGGTCGAGGTCCTCGACCAGCTCCTTGACGTCCTGCGCGCGGTCGCGCGCGGCAACCAGCACCGCGTCGTCGGTTTCGACGACCACCAGATCGCGCACGCCGAGCAGCGAGACGTGCCGGGCGTCGGCGAGCGCGTAGCAGTCCTTCACGTCGTGCAGCCCGACGTCGCCGCGCGAGACATTGCCGGAGGCATCCTTGGCGCCGACGTCCCACAGCGCCGACCAGGAGCCGACGTCGCTCCAGTCCATCGCCGCGCGCACCACCGCCCCGGCCTGCGTGCGCTCCATGATGCCGTAGTCGACCGACAGCGACGGGCAGTCCGAAAACGCGGCGCTGTCCAGGCGCAGGAAATCCAGATCGCGGCTCGCCTGGTCCAGGGCCTGGCGCACGTTTTGCGCGATCGCCGGATGGAGCCGCTCGAGCTCGTCGACGAAACGCCGCGCGCCGAATACGAACATGCCGCTGTTCCACAGATATCCGCCTTGCTGCAGGAAGGCACGCGCCTGGTCGAGCGGCGGCTTCTCGACGAAGCGGCCGATCCTGAAAGTCGCTTCGCCCAGCGCTTCGCCGGCCTGGATGTAGCCGTACCCGGTCGCCGGATGCGTCGGTGCGATCCCGAAAGTGACCAGCAGGCCGTTCGACGCCGGTGCAATCGCCAGGCGCACCGTCTCCTGGAACGCGGCCACGTCGCGGATCAGGTGATCGGAGGGCAGGACGAGGAGCAGCGCCTGGGGATCCTCGCGCGCCACGTGCATCGCGGCGGCGGCGATGGCCGGCGCGGTGTTGCGGCCCACGGGCTCGAGGATCAGCGCCCGCGGCCGCTCGCCGATCTCCTGCAGCTGGTCGGCGGCGAGGAAGCGATGCTCTGCGTTCACGACGACGACCGGCTCGCCGCAGCCGCCGAAGCCGCGCATGCGAAGCGCGGTCTCCTGCAGCAGGCTCTTCTCGCCGGCGAGAGGCAGGAACTGCTTCGGCAGCAGCCTGCGCGACATCGGCCAGAGGCGGCTTCCCGAGCCGCCGGCGAGAATCACCGGAACGATGCGCATGCGATCCATTATCCTTCATTCCCGATGCGAGTCGCCGTGACCGGGGCCTCGGGATTTATCGGCAGGACGCTCTGCGGCGCGCTGGCGCGCTCGCAGCACGGGAGCGTTGCTCTCGATCCCAGAATTCAGAAACTGAATCTGCACGGCGCAGACGCAGTCGTTCATCTCGCCGCGATCGCGCATCGCCGCGGCGTCGATGCCGCCGAGCTCAGCCGCGTCAACGTCGATCTCGCGGCGCGCGTGGGAGAGGCCGCCGCCGCTGCCGGCGTGCCGCTCGTCTTCATGAGCAGCGTCAAGGTGCACGGCGAGGAAAGCATCGCGCCGCTCACCGAGAGCGCTGCGCTCGCGCCGCGCGATGCGTACGCCGAATCGAAGGCCCGAGCCGAGCAGGCGCTGCGCGTGATTCCGGGCCTGAAGCTGGTGGTGTTGCGGCCGCCGCTGGTGTACGGCCCCGGCGTCAAGGCGAACTTCCTCGCGCTTGCGTCGGCGCTGGCGCGCGGCCTGCCGCTTCCGTTCGCCAGCATCGCGAATCGCCGCAGCCTCGTCTACGTGGCGAATCTCGCCGATGCCATCCTGCACTGCATGGCGACGCCGCAGGCGATAGGCCGAAGCTACCTGGTGTGCGACGGCGCCGCGGTCTCGACTCCAGAGCTCTGCCGCAAGCTCGGCGGCGCGCTCGGCCGGCCGGCGCGCCTGTTTCCTTTCCCGGTTGCGGCGCTGGAGCTCCTGCCCGGCGCACGCAAGCTCACGCGCTCGCTCGAGATCGACGATACCGCGCTGCGCAGGGACCTCGATTGGCGCGCGCCTTTCACCCTCGAGCAGGGCCTGCGCGCGACGGCTGACTGGTACCTGCGCCGCTAGAATGCGGGCGATGCCCGTCTTGCTGGGGATACTGTCGTTCGGGGTGGCCTTCGTCGCGGTGCGCGTGATCCTTTCACGCTTCGGCAAATTCGCGCTCGACCAGCCGAACGCGCGCTCGCTGCACCAGCATCCCGTGCCGCGCACGGGCGGCATCGGCGTGCTGCTGGGCGGCGCGGTGGCGCTCGGCTTCGGCGCCGCCGAGCTCTGGCTGCCGCTCGCGTTGGCGCTCGGCCTTGCGGCGTTTTCGTTCGCGGACGACGTGCACGGCATGCCTACGGCTACCCGCCTGCTCGCCCACCTCGCCGCCGCGGCGCTGCTCGCCTGGTACCTGCTCAGCCCGATGGACCCGGCGCAGCTCGCCGTGCTCGTGGTCGCGGTGGTCTGGATCACCAACCTCTACAACTTCATGGATGGCGCCGATGGCCTCGCCGCGGGCATGGCGGCCGTGGGCTTCGGCGTGTACGCCGCGGCGGCCCTCATGTCGGGGCATGCTCCCCTGGGCGCCGCCTGTCTCGCGCTCGCGGCCGCCTCCGCGGCGTTCCTGCTTCACAACTTCCACCCCGCACGCATCTTCCTGGGCGATGTGGGGTCGATTCCGCTCGGCTTCCTCGCTGCCGGGCTGGGACTGCAGGGCTGGCGCGACGACCTATGGCAGCTGTGGTTTCCGGTGCTGGTTTTCGGGCCGTTCATCGGCGATGCCACCGTGACCCTGGTGAGGCGGCTCGCCCGCGGCGAGCGCATCTGGCAGGCGCATCTCGATCATTACTACCAGCGCATGGTGCGCATGGGTCTTGGGCATCGCCGCACCGCCTGGGTGGCGTACCTCGCAATGCTCGCATGCGGGATCGCTGCGCTTCTCGGCCGCGTGCAACCGCCGCCCGGTCAGGCAGCGGCGTTCGCGGCAGCAAGCATCCTGCTCGCCGTCGCGGCCGCATGGGTCGACGTGCGCTGGTCGCGCTTCGTGCGCGACGCCGGAAAGGCGGCATGAACTACCGGCGGCTGATCGTTTTCGCCCATGACCTGCTCGCCGCGGGCATCGCGTGGAGCGCAGCCTTCTGGCTGCGGTTCAACCTCGACATCCCCGCCGACTACCAGGCGCTGCTTGCCGAGCGGCTGCCATGGGTGATCGCGGTTCACGCGGCGGTGTTCTGGATGCTCGGCCTGTACCGCGGCCTCTGGCGCTACGCGAGCCTGCCCGACCTGCGGCGCATCGTCGCTGCGGTGGGAATCTCGGCGCTCGCCGTGCCGGCGCTCTTCGCCCTGCTGCGAATCGGGGAGTCCGTGCCGCGCACCGTGTACCTGCTGACGCCGCTGCTCCTCGCCGCGATGATGGGCGGAAGCCGGCTTGCGTACCGCGCCTGGAAGGAGGGCCAGTTCGGCGCCGTGCTGGCAAAGCCCAAGGCGGCACCGGTGCTCGTCATGGGGGCCGGAGCGGCCGCGGCCGCGCTCCTGAAGGAGCTCGCGCCGAGCCGTGACTGGCGCGTGCTCGGGCTGCTCGACGACGACACCGGCAAGCATGGAGGCGAGATCCTCGGCGTCAAGGTGCTCGGCCCGCTCGAGCGCGTCGCCGAGGCTGCCCGCCGGCTCGGCGTGGAGCAGGCGATCATCGCCATGCCGGGCGCCACGCACCGCGCGCGCCAGCGCGCGCTCGATCTGTGCGCGGCCGCGGGCGTCGCGGTGATGACCGTGCCGGCGCTCTCGGACATCGTGTCGGGCCGGGTGAGCGTCTCGGCGCTGCGCGCCATCGAGCTCGACGACCTGCTGGGGCGCGACCCGGTCGAGCTGGACGAGGCCGGCCTGCGCGCGTTCCTCGACGGCAAGACCGTGCTGGTCACGGGCGCGGGAGGCTCGATCGGCGCGGAGCTGTGCCGGCAGATCGCGCGCTTCGCGCCGGCGCGCATCGTGCTCTTCGACCACGCCGAGTTCGCGCTCTACACCATCGAGCAGGAGTTCCGCGACCGGCACCGCGGTGTCGCGGCCGCCGCGCTGATCGGCGACGCCAGGGACGAACGGCGCGTCGGCGAGGCGTTCCAGCGCTATCGCCCGGAGGTGGTGTTCCACGCCGCGGCGTACAAGCACGTGCCGCTCATGGAGGAAGAGAATTCCTTCGAGGCGGTAGCGAACAACTTTCTTTCCACCGTGGTGGTCGCGCGCGCGGCGCAAAAGGCAGGCGCCGGGAAATTCGTTCTGGTGTCTACCGACAAGGCGGTCAACCCCGCGAACGTCATGGGCGCGTCGAAGCGGCTCGCCGAGCTGGCCTGCCTCGCCTTGCAGCAGGCGAGCCGCACCGAGTTCGTCATCGTGCGCTTCTGCAACGTGCTCGGCTCCAACGGCAGCGTGGTGCCGCGCTTTCGCAGCCAGATCGCGCGCGGCGGGCCCGTGACGGTGACCCACCCGGAGATTCAGCGCTATTTCATGTCGATTCCCGAGGCTGCGCAGCTCGTGCTGCAGGCGGGCATGATGGGCAGGGGCGGCGAGATCTTCGTTCTCGAGATGGGCGAGCCGGTGAAGATCGTCGATCTCGCGCGCCAGATGATCCGGCTGTCGGGGTTCTCCGAGGAAGACATCCGCATCGAGTACACGGGCTTGCGCCCGGGTGAGAAGCTGTACGAGGAGCCGCTCGCCGATACGGAAAAGACGCTGCCCACGCCTCACCCGAAACTGCGGGTGGCACAGGCGCGCGCGCCCCAGAACGATAACCTGCTCGAGGAGCTGTTCGACTGGCTGGCCGATCCCGGAGAGCCGAGCGCG
>Ga0114945_10001511_pt1 | contig 14390 bp, 14 predicted proteins | sample OV2TP3_FD_87194 | JGI IMG/M metagenome (GOLD analysis project Ga0114945, IMG submission 87194) | Hot spring microbial communities from Beatty, Nevada to study Microbial Dark Matter (Phase II) - OV2 TP3 | ecosystem: Environmental > Aquatic > Thermal springs > Hot (42-90C) | place: USA: Beatty... | reverse complement strand
GTCGTCGCGACCCATGCTGGCGGCCGCAGCGGTGTTCTTCGCAATCTCGTTCGCATTCTGGATGTTGCCCTGGATCGAATCGGATTTCACGGTAGAGCTGTACCCGCTGTCTCACCTGCGGTGGCTCATGGCGGGTGGAAAGCTCTCCGGCTTCGCCTTCGACGTGCTGTGGGTGCTCCTGCCTGTGCTCATCGTTCTGAGTGCAGGAATCAAGGATGTGGACGAGCGCAGCGTCTCGCTGTTCGTCATGGGGGTCGCTCCGTTTCTAGTCGTCAACGCGACGCACATGGTCGAGCTGCGTGCGTACCAGGTAGGCACCGATGACGACTGGATCCAGGTCCTTCGTCCGGCGCCTGTGCTGTGTCACGCTTTTGCATTGAGCCTTGCGGCCAGGTGCTGGGATCGGATCGGGCGCCGTCGGCAGATGGCGTTCCTTCTTGCGGCCGCACTGGCGATTCTGCCCGTCATGGTCGCCGCCGCTCGCTACTCAATCGTCGTTCTGCGAACCCCTGACAACGGCCATGAGTTCGTCGACAACCGGCCGCTGGCCGCGGCGTTGGCCACCATTCCGGTGCGCGGCAGCGTCATCGTGACGAACGATCTTCGCTATCCTGCCCAGCGATTCAGACGCGAAAACCGGCAGATGCAGATCCCGGCGCTGTTCGGGCATCAGGCCTTTGCCGTGAACTACTGGTATGAGAGCTACCCGTTCTCGCGCGAACGGCGCGAGCTGCAAATGCTGCTGGAGCGCCCCGAGTGGACCGATGCCATTCTCGCTGCGGCACGCACGTACGGATGGACGCACCTCCTGATCCGGAAGGACTACGCGCACCCGCGCCCGATTCCGTTGGAGCAGGTATTCGAGAACGAGTCGTACGCCGTGTTTCAGTTCTGATTCAGCTGTGTTCCAAGCCGGCGCCGGTCAGCATCCGGAGCAGGGGCGCCTCGTCCGATCCGAGCTCAGGGCAGGCCGGCGGCCGCGACGCACCGCCGGGCGAGCGCACGAGGCGCCCGATGTCGGCGTACCCGAGAGCCTCGGCAAGAACATATCACCTGCCGGCCGGCCGGCGGATCGAGGCGGGCCCCGTAGCCCAGCAGCATCTTCACCGCGTCCGCGTTCCGGAGCGCCACCGACCAGAGCAGCCGCGATATCAGTACCCAGCGGCCCCGGGGTCAGCACTGGATGGCGAACGGCGATGCGCTGGTTCGGGTCCTGGCCGGCACGGACGTACTCGTAGGCGTGCTGAAGATTACCGGTCGCGATCGCCTCAGCGAGCGAGGAGGCGAATGGCGGGGCGAACAGCGAGGCTCGAGGCCAGACGCTCCGCCAGACTTCCAGGCCCACAAGTCCGAGCGCCACGATGACAGCGGGCGCCGCCACGAGCGCGGCGAGGCGTCGCCGGCGCGTCATAACTCTCCAATCCATTGCGCGATCCGGCGCGGATACCGCGTGGGCCGCGGGATGCCCGCATTCGTCCCCTGCTCGATCATCGAGTCCATGATGCGCAGGTACACTGGCCGTTCGCCGAACTCAAGGCGGCGCTCGGCGAGGGCCACCAGCCACTCTCTGTGGTTTCTGAACGAAGTCAGGCGTACGCGCTCGAGCGTTCCCACGGCACGCAGATGCTAGCCGACGGCGACGGATGCCTGAGGACTCCATCAACCGGTCGAGATTACAAATGGAACGCCTCGTGCGGTCCATTGAGCAGATCTAGTTTTTCCTGGCTTTCCTTTTTCGGGAGGATGGCCGCGCGTCGGGGAGCCATCGAACGGCCAACCTCTGAATGTCAGACGTGAGCCATTCGGGATTGCCGCGAATTCCAAGGGGCCGGCCGGTAATGGGCGTGCCGGATGTGTACGTGAAGCTGATTAAGATGCGCCGGCCGACGATTGGTTTTCCGCCGCGGTGGTATCCGATGGTATCGGCAAGGATCATCGTGTTGGCCGGACCCGTGCAGACCCGCCATGATTCCGGTGGAAAAATACGGATCATACGATCGTCTGCCAGCCGTTTTTTCTTCTCCAGCTTCTTTGCGGCGGCGGCCTGGGCGCCAAACGGGTGGGTCCTGGGGATGTAAGTAAATGGTCCGCACTGTTCGTCGACGTCCGCAAGGTAGATGAACACCTTGATCAGCTTCAGGTCTTCCGGATCGCGGTGCCAGAGTTGCGACAGTTCCGGAGGCGCATCGGTTGGGTAGTTGAGCCACGCCCCAATCGAATGCAGGCACGGCCAGAAACCCAAATACGTCGAGACGATTTCGAGCAGCTTCCTGTCTAATGCGACCTTCAACAGGGGATCGTCGGGCGGCATGCCGTCTGGGTACGACACGAGGTGAGTGAGAAACTGCTTCCGACACTCGGGGTTTGACGCCGCGCCGCTGATCACAGCTTCCACGTGCTCGCTCCGGCTCGTATGCAGGATTCTAGCGGCTGCCTGGCTCAATGCTCCCTGGCCATCGGCTGTAAGAAACCTGTCGCTGAGACCAACCACGATGCCTTGCTCCGTCAGTTCCTGGCCGATGGCCTGAGTCTCGTTGTACGAGGCACCGCTCATCAGAGCCCGACCCGTGCGGGTGCCGTTGGCCACGAACCGCCACAGGTAATAAATCAGATTTGGCCGGCACAATGCACGGCGTGAGCAACGTCGTGTCAGCAGTGTGATGGCCATGCCTGATGTTGGCTGAGGGTACGTTGACCGGGGTGGGTTTGAGTATCGGACCAAGGTGTGCCAGATAGCACGCTGGTGCCATTTATTCCACTACTCTGCGCGCGCTATCGTGATCCGGTGTCATGCGTTGGCGCGCACAGAAGGAGAACAACGACATGCTGCGTCATGTGCTGATTGCCAGATTGGTTCTGCTGACGTTGCTGGTAAGCATCGCAGTCGCCGTGGAGTCGCTACAAGCCGCCGCCCAGGCAGAGGAATTGACGATTGCGGGATGTCTCCAGACCGGAGTCAACGAGGGTGAGTTCGTTCTTGTCGCTGATGACAAGCAGACGTATCAGGTCCAGGCGGCGGAGAACGTGGAGCTTGCGCCTCATGCGAATCACGGCGTGGAATTGACAGGTACGGTCGAGAAGAGCGAAACGAGTTTCATCCTCAAGGCTGCGGCGCTCAAGATGGTGGCAAGCTCCTGCGAAGCGTGATCGCCAACATGCCCAGACGGCAAAACGTGAGCGTCGCGCCGCTCTTGTCAAATCGGGCATGAGCGACCGACAGGGCTATGGGCAACGTCGGCGAACGCCTTCAGCAGGCGCGCGTGCGGGCAGGGCTGTCCCTTCGAGAGATCTCGGCGCGCACGAAGATTAGAGCAGCCCTTCTGGATGCCATTGAACGCGAGGACTTCGGGCAGCTCCCGCGCGGTCTCCTCGCACGTGGATTCCTTCGGGCCTATGCGCGCGAGGTCGGTCTCGACCCGGAATCGGTCGTCCGACAGTTCCAGCACGAGTTCGAGTCCGAAGCGATGCGTCCCGACGCTGGGCCGCCGACGACTACGGCAGACTCCGAGCAGAAGCACGACAACGACCGCCAGCCTGCGTGGCGGTTGCAATTCCTGGCGGCAGCTGTCGTGGCCGTCCTGTCAGGGGCGGTCTTCATCTCCCTCAATCGCTACTCAGAGATCGACGATCGTGTGGCGCCCGATCCGATCGCGACGGTCGGCGCCGGGGCTGAACCCGCCGCCGACACCGGCCAAGACGCTGAACTCGCCGAGGACCAGCCTTCTGGCGAAGTTACCGCGGCCGTTGTCAATACCTCCGAAGCGGACTCGCTGACTGTGGATCTCCATCCAGCAGGTCCTGTGTGGGTCGAGGCAACCGCCGATGGCACTCCGGTGTTGTATCAACTCATACACCCGGGCGAGCGACACGTGATCGATGTGCGCGAAGAACTCCTCATTCGCGTGGGTGACGCTGGTGCTTTCCAGTACTCGATTAACGGCGTGCGCGGTCGTCAGGTCGGCTTGCCAGGCGCGGTTCGCAGCATTCGTATCACGCGCGAGAACTACACAACGTTCCAGGACCATTAACGCGACATGCGCCTGGCGGCGGACGCACGAATCGCTTACGTGAAAGGTCAACGCGCCCGGAGCGTGAACGGGCTTTTCGCAAAGACACGTGGCACTGAAGTGCCCCATCCCAGCACACGAGTCCGATGTTCAAGTGGGTGGGGGGCATCGTACTCTCGCGATGCGCGTTGTCTTTGCGACACGAAAAGGTCGCTTCGTCGGTGCTGCTTTTGTCGTCGTGTTCACACCAAGCGCAGGACCGACCATCCACTAACCAGGAGGCGGTGAATGAGAATCGTGTTGGCTGACCTGAAAGGCAAGAATGGCTTTGTGACCAAAGACACGGTCGTTGGTGGTTATGGCTCACGGTCGAAGCCCTTCACGCGTGTCACAAGCCTTGTGTGCCAAGTCAAGGAGCGTTTCCAGGTCGTGCTCAGCATCCAAATGGCCTACCTAGCGGCGATCGCCGCTGAACTCGGACATGAGGTGGTCTTCACGCGTGATGAGTTCGCTGAGGGAGATGTGGCGATCGTGCTGTCCTCGCTGGTTGAGCACCGGCATGAAACGGATTGGGCCGATGGTATGAGGGCGCGAGGCGTGCGCACCGGCTTCATCGGCCTGGCGGCCTCCAAGATGCCTCACCTCTTTGCCGATCATGCGGACTTCGTGATCAACGGGGAGCCTGAGGAGGCGTTCACGCGACTCGCGCGTGGCGAGCGGCTTGAAGGGTTGTGCGCGAGCCGCGAGGTGGCTGATCTCGACCGTCTGCCGTTTCCACGATGGGACCTCCTGGCGCCAACGAAGCGGCTGCCGAGCCGTGCCGTGCCGTTGACGCCGCGTCCATTCCAGGGCGGATTTCCCTTGCTCGCGAGCCGAAGCTGCCCGGAATTCTGCACCTACTGTCCGATCCGGATTCTCTCGACGTATCGGGCGCGATCAGTCGCGAGCATCGCTGACGAGCTCGAACAACTCTGTCAGCGCTACTCACGCCCCCACGTCGTCTTCCGGGACCCGTTGTTCAGCCAGGATCGGGATCGTTGCCTGGCGCTGGCCGACGACATTCTGCACCGCAGACTCCGACTCACGTTCGAGTGCGAAACGCGACTGGATCGCCTAGACGAACACTTGATCGATCGCCTCCACCAGGTGGGTCTCCGCGGTATCTGTTTCGGTGTGGAGTCGCATTCGCAAGAAACGCTCAAAAAAGTCGCCCGACGTCCGATTCCGCCGCGCCACCAATTGTCCATCGTGGATCATTGCCGACGACGCGGCATTGTGACGGCCGCACAGTACGTTCTCGGTTTTGTACAGGACGACTGGTCTTCGATTGCGGAGACAATCGCGTACTCAGTCGCACTGGGATCGACGTTCGCGCAGTTCAAACTGCTGACGCCCTATCCGGGAACGGCACTGTGGAAACAATTGGGGCCGCTTGTATGTGAGCAGGATTGGCAGAACTTCGACGGCTTCACGCCCGTGTTCACGCATCCGAACCTGAGCGCTCATGAACTGCAGTTCTTGCTTGGCGCCGCCTATGCGCGCTTCTACATGAGACCTTCATGGCTCTGGACGTACTTCAGGCTGCCAGGCAAGCGCGCACACGAGTATCTGCGCGGCCTCGACGAGCGCATATCGGCGCGACAGGCTCGGGCCGAGGTCGCGTTGATGTCGAGAGCCGTTGAGTGTTGACGGCGATGTGTTCGATTCGGCGCCTCCAGACTCGCGGCGACACTTGCGCATCGACCAGATGATCCGATGCACATGTTCACTCAACGCTCGTTACAGTGGGTAGTCTTCAGCGTACGCCTGCATCATCTGGTCGAGGGGCCTGGTAACCGCTGCGCGGGAATGCCCAGGGCCAGGGCGATGTTGCGAAGCGTCTCCTGAATCCGCAGGACGTTGCGGGAACCAAAACGGAGCAGCTGCTTCTGCGCGGCTGTCAGGGCCTCCACGTCCGCGTCCTCGAACGCATACCCTTCGCCCTGAGGCTCAACGCGCACCGGATCGTTCAACACCGGCGTGTTGAGCAGGCGCACGATTGCCCGTTCAATCGTGCGATCGAATGACGTGTCAGGATTGCCAAGGTCGCGAGATGCCTTCTCGAGAAGTGGCTTGAGCGTCGCGTAGAGGCGCGCGCTGCCGGCTGGATCAATCGACGCGGCTGCGGCAGCGAGCATCGTATATCGATCGTAGCTACGGGGATCAACGTACAGGTCGCCATCCCCGCTCGATCACCAGAAAGCGTCCCGATGGTCGAAGTCGGCCGAGGTGAGGAGCGGGCGTGCTCCCGTCGGCGATGTTGGTGACGACGACCACGAAATTGCGGACGAGGCCCTTCGTGGCCAGCCACGCTGTGAGCTGGGAAGGATAGGAGGACAGCGCCGCGATGAGCGTGCGGACGAACGGGTCGCTCTCGTCCAGCGACGGCAAAGTCACGGGTATCGGTTCGCCGCCGAGTGGCTCGCGCTGCTCTGGCGTCGGTTCCTCGACCGATGCGGCCGCGCTGGCCGCTGGCGCACTTCTTGACGCACGACTTCGGAAGGCGAGATATGCCGTTGACACGACCAGTCCGATCACGACGGCGGCGACGATGAAGAACTTGAGAGGCCGCCGCGAGCGCGTCGGCGCGGAAGGCGGCTCTTCGGGCATCTTGTGCAGGTCGTCGTCTGGGACGTCTGGCATACCTGTTCTTTCGTACGGGTGTCGGACTACGGTGCGATGACTCTGGCCTCGGTCAAGGATCGACGGGTGGAGCTTGGGATGTGAAGTGGTAGCCAGTTCGCGTCCGGGCCTGGAGGTTGGGGCGGCCCACGCGGACCGAAATGCTCCGCCAGCCATCGGCACGATGGGTGTTGCTCGAGAAGTAGCCTAGAACATACTGACTGGTGAGCTCGTCGGCGACCTGGCTGTACACGTTCGACAAGCCGGCGGCATCCTTGGCGACGAGCAACCGACCGCCGGTCTCCTGCGCCAGCCTGCGAAGCTCGAAGTCCGAGTCGGGCCGGACCTGCAAGGAACGCGGCGCGGTGGTTCCAAGTCCAATCGGATAGATAACGACGTGCGAACGCTTGACGATATCGAGCAGTTCGTCAAAGCCGACGAGACTCGACGTATCTTTACCATCGGACAGCACGACGACGACCCCGCGGCGAATCTGGTCGCCGGCCGGGGCGGGGAGCGTTTCGAGCTGCCGAAGCGCGATATAGATCGCGTTGTACAACGAGGTCGATCCTCCGGCCTGGACGCTCCAGACTGCGCGCTCCAACGCATCGCGCTGACCTGTAAACGCCTGCAGGACCTGGACCCGACTGTCAAAATCGACGATCTGCGCGGTGTCGCCAGGCCGCAGCCGCGCAACGAACTCGGATGCGGCCTTCTGCGCCAAGGGAAGCTGACCCTCCATGCTCGCACTACTGTCGAGGAGCAGCGATACTGCAAGCGCAGTACTGGCGTGCGAGAAGAATGCGAGCTCTTGCTGGCGGCCGTCCTCGATCACGGTGAAGTCGTCCGTGGAGAGATCCGTGATGTAACGCCCCGCGGGACCGGTCACGGTGACGCTCAACGACACCAACTCTACTCCGGCCCGAAACGACGGTCGCTGTGCCTGAACCAACGTGATCGCGGAACCCAGGCTTAGCGCGACCGCCACAAGAGTCCATGTCACACGAAATGGTATCTGTGTGGTCAGAGAGGGCATGGACGAGACGCGATCGTGGCACGAACCCACTCGGCACAGAAGGGCACCTTTGTGCTACCGGCTACATCAGTCGACGTGAAGCGGAGGCACCGTCTGCCCCACAGAGCTGGCGGTGAGAGCCCGTTCGACGGTCTGTGGAACTCCGCGTTTGAAGTTGTCCATGTTCGGTCGAAAACGCAGTCGATCGACGAGTGGTGGCGTCTCGACGTGCGCGCCGAAATAGAACTGTTCAGGATCAATCGATACTCCCGCGCGCGGACCAATCGTCTGCGCAAAGGTCGGGGCCGACATCACGCACAGCATCAACGTGACGACAACGAGCTGAGGACATCGGCTCAGGAACATCGATACGATATTCGGATCCATGGTCGCCGTCGCGTTGGTTCACAGCAATTTGCCGAGCAGGAGTCCTGCCACGCCGACCCGAACCCATTGAGCGACTCCAGGCTCGCGCTGCTTGCACCAGCGCCAGACGCAGGCGAGGAGGGCCATGGAGGCCCACAGCACCGCCACGCAACCGAGCGCCGGAATGAGGGTCAGCGTCGGTCCGACAAGCTGCCGCAGGCCGACGTTCCATACCGACCCATACACGATGCAGAGGTGGATCGCATAAATCGTGAGCGACTCTTGTGCGAGTGCCTGCGCCACATAAGGCAGCCTCAGAATTCTTTGGCTTATGTGGGCCAGCGTGCCGAGGACGAGAAGCACCAGTCCGGCGCGCAGCAGAAACTGATTCGGACTAGTCGACCAGAAGTCTGTCGGACCCAATGGCGCCCACGGTACCCTGGCGCCGATGAACGACAGCGCGAGCAAGGCCACACCGCCGGGCAGCAATACCCCATTGCCAAAGCTCGCGACGCGACCCGCGCCGAGGCGCGTGTAGAGGTCGCCGAGGACCGCACCAAGAAGTACGTATGCGCCCCAGGGAAACAGCGGAAACAGTGAGCCGGTGGCGGGCGAGAGATAGGCGGCAAGGACCAGCGGCAGCGGTCCCGTCCAGTCGAAGCGCCATATGGCCGGTGTCAACGCGACGATCGCGAGGCAGCCGACTGCCGCCACACGTGCATAGCGCCTTGGAGCACGGGTGGCCAGCACCAGCAGTTGCAGAAGGGCGAGCATCACCGCGATGCACTGCAACACGTCCACGACGAGGAAGCTTCGCCAACGCTCCTCGCTCATCCCGTACAGGTGACCAGTTTGCCCGGAAAGTGCAGCGCGTAGCCGAGCAACAGGAAGAATCCGAATCGGCGCAACCGCCGCGCGATCGTCGTCCGTGATGTCAGATGGTCGGCCCAATGGCGATGCGTCGCGAACGTGAACGCGAACCCCGACAGCAGGAGAAACATGCAGGCCGTCAGGCCGCGCAGGAGCGACCAGAGGTAGAACGCAGTACCTGTGCGAGCCTCTATTGCCAGCACCACATGGAGCGTATGCCCCTGGAGCATCATCAGGATCGCCACCGCTCGCGCGAGATCGAGAAAGCCTGATCGCACGGGTGCAGCCGGCACCGCATCCTCGACGTCTCGGGACGCTGTGACCGACTCCGGCGGGGGTGTGACCTGCGGGGCACTCGTGTTCATGCCGTTCTCAAACATCCGGGACGCTGTTCATCCACGAGGCGGGGGCGGAACCTCGCCGCACCGGCAGGATGCCGGGCTCCCAGCAGCGAGGTCCGCCAACTCGTATATGGCCGGTCAGTGCCGGCAGGCTGGCAACCTACGTTGTGCCCGACCGAGGCGTGGATGTCCGAGCGGGCTGGGATTTCGTGGACGTCGCCTTCTTGGGTTTCGATTTCGACCCTGTCGTCGCAGGCTTCGCCTTCGGTGCACCCACATCGGCCGGTTTTGCCTTGCCGCGTGCCAAAGCTGACGCGACCGGTTGCACCGCCGAACGGGATGGCACCTGCGCCGAGCCCGACCGGCGGGACGCAAGACTGGGAATCGCGCGATCCGGATCGGAGGGGAGAGCAACATCCGTCCCATAAATGCGACGGTAGTTCTCCGCCGCACCGAGAATCTTCTTGACGTAGTTCTGTGTTTCGGGGAACGGGATGTCGTCCACGAATTCGTCCGGCGAGAGGTCTAGCCGCTCGGCTACCCACCGCCGCACGCGACTCTCGCCTGCGTTGTAGCTCGCGAGCGCCAAGTGCGCCTCACCGAATTCCTGCATCAGATCCGCGAAATAGGCCATGCCCAGACGAACATTGGTCCCCGGACGCGTAAGCATCGCTGGCGAGTACGGCGACAGCGCGAGCTTACGGGCGTATCGCTGCGCGGTGGCCGGCATCAACTGCATCAGGCCCGTAGCTTTGGCTCGCGATCGGATATCTGGAATGAAACCCGATTCCTGCGCCACCAGCGCGGCCAGCAGGTAGGGGTCCAGGTTGTGCCGCGTGGAATGTTCCCGTATCACGCTCCAATAGCCGAGCGGGAAGATGACCGCCGTCAGCTCTGATGGAAGGGCATCGCCATCTACCGAGAGGTACTGCGGATAGGCACGCTTGACCGCGCGTGCGCCGGCGAGCACGTCGCCCTTCTGATGCTCCAGCCAACCGAGCGTGGCCTGGAGTAACGGGGAGTCGCCCCAGCGGTGCTGGGCGTACCGAATCTCGTTGACCGCATCATCATAGAGTCCGGCGGAGAGTAGCAGCCGGATGACGTCGGCGGTCGGTGGACCCCATTCCGTCGTGGCATCGGCCGTTGTGCTCGTCGACGAAACGGTAGCCGTGACGTAGGACGCGCGAAGGGGAAGGTCGCCCCGATCGAGTATGGCGGCCGCACGCTGTCCGTAGTACGAGTGAAGATAGTCGGTTCGGACGAGCGCGTACCGGGTGGCCGCCACCTGGTGTTGCCCAAGCGCCTCTCGCGCACGTGCCGCCCAGTACAGATAGGCCGGCCGGTAGTCGGATCGTGGAAAATCCGCGGCGGCCTGTTCGAAGAGCTGCACGGCCTCGGTACTGTTCCCGAGCCGATACGCGCGCCAGCCCACCTTCCACACTGCGCGCTCCGCATATCGTCCGATCGGAAAATCGGCCAAGAGACGGCGAAACACCCCGTCAGCGTCCTCGTCGCGATCGCGCTGAATGTAATGGGTTCCCAGCGTGTTGAGCGTTTCTTCGGCCCAGACGGTTTCGGGGAAGCTCTGAAGGAATTCGTCTGTCAGCCGTTCGAACTCGCCGTGGTCGCCGAGCGCCCGAGCAGACATCAGATCGAAGAAACGTGCTTCTGCCTGCAATGCCGCGCCGTTGCGGTACGGCCGGAGAGCTGTCCTGGCCGCGGTGTACTGCTTTGTGAAGTAGTCGCAGATGGCCACGCGCACGTCGACGCGCTCGCGCGCTGGGCCCGATGCATGAGGCCGCAGACGCCTAAATGCGGCGCGCGCTTCGTCATACCGTTTGGCGTCGAGCAAAAGCTCGGCTCGCGCCAACTCCGATCGATATCGCGCATTTCCGGGGGCAAGCGGCTCGAAGGCCTGCAGTGCGGCGATCGCGGCGATCGCGTCAGGCGCGTAGCGGCTCAACGGAAATTGTTCGTACACATTCCTGAACGCCGCGACAGCGCGTGACCGGTCATCCGCCGCACGGGCCGCGTTCCCCAAGCGGAACCAGATATCGTCCGGTGCCATCGGCGTCCGCGTGAGGAGACGCTCATACGCACGCTGCGCGCCCGCGTAATCGCCAGCGGCGGTGGCTGCCTCGGCCTCTCCGAGGAGAGCGGCTTCAAACAGGTAACCCACAGGCTCACGCCTGGTCAGTGCGGCGAACTCGCGGCGCGCGACATCAAGGCGGCCTAGTTTCGATTGTGCTTGGGCCGCGTAGTACGCTGCGTAGTCGGCTGCGGGCTTGGCGAGAGAAGCGCCGGAGGACAGCAACGGAAGCGCGTCGACGTACTTACCGGTCTGATACAGCGCGACCCCGGATGCGAGACGGGCGAGCGCCGGGCTCTGCCCGACGCGATTGTCGCCAACCGGCGCAAGCCACAGGCGCGACGGCTCGCGCGGAATGATCGGGTGGGCGGTGGGAACGAGCATCCAGTCATTGCTCGACGCACCCTCGGTGGACGTGTTGTCGGCTGCGCCGGCGGCAGGCTCCCCTGCTGCGTCGAAGCCGACGCTCAATAGCAACGCGCATGCACAAGTGGCGACCCAGAAGCGCCCCATGTGAATCCTTGATCCCACTATTTCGCCGTGATGATGGGATGGCCGCGCCGGTTCTGTTGCCAGCAGCCCTCGTGCGCCTCGGTGCAGACGGGAGTTTCCTCGCCCTTGCTCACCACAAGGATGCGATCGGGCGTGACACCAAGGCTGACGAGGTACTCTTTCGCGGCGTTGGCGCGACGCTCGCCAAGCGCAAGGTTGTACTCGCTGGTGCCGCGCTCGTCGCAGTGCCCCTCGATCGTGATCCGGGTTGACGTCCAGCGCCGCAGCCACTCGGCGTTCGTCTGCAAGGTAACGCGCGCGTCTTCGCGAATCACCGACTGGTCGAAGTCGAAGAAGACATCGCCAAGGGGCCGTTCCGCGTTGAGCTCGTCGAGGGTCTTGCGCGCGAAGATTTCCTCCTCGGTGAGTGCCGCAGCCGGCGCCGGTGCCGGCTCGGGCGGCGGCGGCGGCGGTGGAGGTGGAGGTGGAGGCGGTTCCTCGACAACCGGAGGCGGCGGTGGCTCAGCCCGGGCCACTGGCTGCGCCCTCCTGGCGCAACCGAGAGAAAGAACCATCGCGCAGAGAACCACCAGTCCTATTAGCCGTATGTATGTCATATCGCCTGTCTCTCGATTCGCGCACATTCGCCGCGGGCCAATGGCCCCACGTTGCAATCATGCTCGTTGCTATCAGGCTATGCGGGGTCAGAACAATTGAAAATCGACCGAAGGTCCGGAAAGATAGCACCAAGGTGCCTGTCGAGCCGACAATGTTGGGGATCCCGACTAAGCAAGCTGCCAGCGTAACGAGGGCACCGCAGCCGAACGCCGAACGAGCTTCAGTGCGCGTCCACGATGCCTTGACGGATCGCGAACAGTGCAAGTTCCAGGCGGGTCGATGTGCCGGTCTTATCGAAGATGCTCGTAAGGTGATGCTTCACGGTCTGAAGACTGATGCCTAACCGCGTGGCGATGTCACGATTGCTATCGCCAGCCGCAATCGCGTCGACGATCTCGACTTCTCGCGGGGTCAGCCCGTACGGCCTGTCCCGCTGCGCGCCTGCCTGCTGAACGGCTTGCGCAAGATCATCTGCGATCTCCGTGCCGATCAGCAGCTTCCCCTCCACCACACGATGAATGCCGTCGATCAACTGGCGCGTGGCGGACTCTTTGAGTACCACACCTCGGGCGCCGCACTGAACCGCCCGGAGCAGGTCGCTCGGTTCGATAGCCGCGGTCAAGAGAATAACGCGCGTCGAACTCACATCCGGAGCGCTCAACGTTTCAATGCCGCCCATACGCGGCATGGCGACGTCGAGCAGGAGTACGTCCGGTCGGACTTCGCGCGCGACGCGGACCGCTTCTAGGCCGTCGGCTGCTTCGGCAACGACCTCGAATCCCGGCTCGCTCTCGAGCAATCGCCGGAGCCCGTCCCTGAAAATCTGGTGATCGTCCGCGATGGCAATCCGGACTCGCCGTGAGGGGTCAGGCATGCGATTCACCACTGAGCGTGATCTCCACACGCGCGCCGGCGCCAGGCGCAGAGTCTACGGCGAGTTCGGCGCCGACGAGGCGGGCTCGCTCCTTGATAATCGCCGGGCCCATGTGCCGCTCGTCCAACTCGCGGGCCGACAGCCGGCCTTCGAATTGAAAGCCCCGCCCGTCGTCTTCGATGACGAGCCGGCAGGTGCCGTTGTCGCTGGTGAGACGGACGAGCACGTTCCGGGCTTGGCTGTGCTTGCGGACGTTGACCAGCGCTTCCTGAACGATGCGCACGACCTCGAGCGCTTTGGCAGGCGGCAGAGGAATGCACCCACCGCTTGACATGAAGCGCGCCGAAATGCCGGTGTCTCGCCGGAAGCGCTCCACGAGGCCAGCGAGGACGTCTGGCAGTTGTTCACCCGAGTCGAGCTCCATCGGACGAAGTGCCTGCATGAGCTCGCGGAGGGCGAGCACCTCGCGTCGGAGCAACTCCTGGATGTCGGCAAGTTCGGCCCCGATCTCCGCGGGTGTCTGGCGTCGCTCCCGACGCATCGCTTCGATCTTCATCTCAATCCCGAAGAGTGCTTGAATCGCGCCGTCGTGGAGCTCTCTGGCGACGCGCGCACGTTCCGCGGCGCCAGCGCGGGCGCGGAGACGTCGCAAGAGGAACACGTTCGTCAGGGCTGGCGTCACGTGTTCGGCGAGCGCCTCCAGGAAATGCAACCGGCGCTCGAGGCCGCGGCTGTCCGCGGTGTCGAACAGATATGCGCGCGCCTGCCATTCCCCCGACAGTCCCATATTCACAGCCGTGACGGTTCGGAATGATCGAGCGGCCACGAATGCGGCCGGCAGCACCAGCTGATCCCGCTTCAATCGCCAGACGTCAGGCTCGGTGACGCGCACGGAGGCGGCGCCGCTCCCCTTCCTCTCGGGAGCGGCATGCCATGTCCGCCCAGGGTCTTGAAACAGCCACGCGGACTGTTGTTGTGCGTCCAATTCAAGACGACGAACGCGCGGCAGGTCGCCGTCATTCGCCGCACGCTCCAGGTGCCACAGCAACGTCCGTCG
>Ga0114945_10001508_pt1 | contig 14401 bp, 18 predicted proteins | sample OV2TP3_FD_87194 | JGI IMG/M metagenome (GOLD analysis project Ga0114945, IMG submission 87194) | Hot spring microbial communities from Beatty, Nevada to study Microbial Dark Matter (Phase II) - OV2 TP3 | ecosystem: Environmental > Aquatic > Thermal springs > Hot (42-90C) | place: USA: Beatty... | reverse complement strand
TGACGGCCTTCGCCAGTCAATTCAAAAAAACACGGCCGCCTCACGACGCGAACGAGGCTATCCACTACTCATGAAATATCCGGGCTAGAGCAGCGCGCGCAGCCGCGCGCGGCAGGCGTGCCAGAAGCCAGCGAAGCGGCGTTCCATCACGTAGTCCACGATCGCGGCGAGCGCATAGCAGAACACCAGCGCGCCGATGAACGGCCAGCTCAGGATCGTCCGCAGCAGCGAGTCTGGCAGCTCGTCGAGCCACGTCGGCCAGAGCGATTTGAGCGCCGCGGACGGGGACTCCCACGCGGCGAGCACCGCCTCCGCCACCACGCCACAGGCCATCCGGATCCTCTCCATGATGCCGTGGTCGCCGGGCAGTGCTTCCTCCACGGCGAAGTAGAGGGCCACTGCCGTCGCCCCCAGGAACACCCAGTGGCTCAGCTTGCCCAGCGCGAGCATCGACCGGATCTCGCCCGAGTGCAGCAGCGAAAGGCCCGCTCCGGCGCCCGGCCGGGAGGCCACCAGCTCGCGCACCGCGGTCAACTGCTCGGGCGTGGGCCGCAAGCTCTTGCGCGTGCCCACGACCGTCAGGTTCGCAGGCAGGTTGCCCGGCGCATAGCCCTCGGTGCCGAGGGCGATGCGCTCGAACACGCTGACGTGCACCTTCGGGCTCGCAATCTCGTGCTTCCTGCAGAGCGCCGCGATGTCGCGCGGTTCCCAGCGGTAGTACAGCGCCAGCCCCTCGCGCGAGTCGTACAGCTTGTCGTGCACGTCCTGATGGGTGCGCGCGTACTCGCGATCGGCGGGGATGAAGACGAGCCCCTGCTGCTCGGCCTCGGCCATCATCCAGTCGAGCGCGACCAGCGACATGCCGTGCTTGGAGTAGCCGCCGCCCACGTTCGAGTGCACCCCGGCGAACCACACCTGCTCGACCTGGCCCTCGCGCGCCTGCGCCTCGTTCCAGAGCTCGGGACGGAAGGTCCTGCGCTCGTCGTCTATGGCGAGCGCCTGGCAGGCGCGCTCGACCTCCGCACCCACCGTCAGGTCCCTGAAGCGGGATTTCCACACCAGGTCGGTGAGGATCTTCAGCTCGTCGACCGGCATGCCGACCGCGCTCACGGTGTCCCAGACGCCGAGCATGCGGATGCGCAGCGGCGACTCCGGCGCGTGCGCCAGCATGCGCCTGCGGCGCGTTGCCGTCGCCTCGTCTATCCGGCCCGGGTCCGATGCCGCGCCGGCCTCGGCGGCGCGGCGTCCCGCGCGCTTGCGGTCCCACTCGCCGGTAAATGCGACGTCGTGGAACTCCTTCCAGCAGCCCTTGACGTGCGCGTCGAGCTCGTCCTTCTTGCCGAGGAGCCCGCCCTGGTTGAGGTCGACGATCCCGCAGTACTGGATCATCCCGGCGAGCGCGCGCACCGTGTAGGCGCCGCGGCTGAAGCCGAAGAGATACAGCCGGTCGCCGGGCTCGTAGGCGTGTGCGAGCTGCGTGTAGAGCTGGCACACGTTGTCGCAGAAGCCCCAGCCCACCGCGCCGCCGAGCACGCGCCGCGGCAGGCTCGCCTCGGTCCCCACGCCGTCGTCGTAGTAGGCAATCTGCTGGCGCCGCCCGGGCTCGCGCCGGTGCAGGTGCAGGTCGACCGCCTCGTAGAGCTTGAACACGTTCGAGCCGCGCGCCTTGACGTCCTGGTTGCCGGTGCCGTCGGAGCAGAGCACGATGCTCTTGCCGTTGCGCTCGTTCTGCATGCTGCCTCCCTTCCGGGTCGCGCCGGCCCTACGCCGGCTCCGGCGCGAGCAGGTTCGCCAGCACCCGCGCCTGGTAGTGGTAGGAGTTGATGCCCGCGCCGTTGTAGCGGCGCAGCGCGTAGGGCCAGTCGCAGGGGAACTTGCGCCGCACCGGCACACCCCGATAGCGCGCGCTCCGGTAGTACTGCGTGGGCTCGAAGGCGAGCCCCGAGCCCGCGTAGACCCGGTCACCGGGCGAGATGTCGTGCGCACCCGCGTCTCGCGCGCAGGCGGCGCAATCGCGCAGGTAGCGGGCGTCCTGCGGCGCGTACTTGCACACGCGCAACGGCCCCGTGCCCTGCTCCGCGACGCGGTCGTCGGCGCGCGTGCCGCTGCTCGCGCCCATCACGAAGCCGTCGAACTTGGCCTTCAGCTCGCCCGCCGCGCGCTGCACGTTGCGGCCCGGGTCCTGGATGACCCCGGCGACCTCTTCTGCGCGCGGCGGATGGTGAAACAGCGTGTACTGGCCGATGCCGTAGCCGCGCGAAGTGATGACGTGCTTCTGCGATGCGTTGGTGTCCAGCCCTACCACCACGTAGCAGTCGCGGTCGGCCCCGGCCGGCTCGCGGTAGTGCTGCAGCGCGCTCTCCTGCCTGAAGATCGCGAGGAGGAAGGGCGGCGGCACGGGAAGTCCGGTCAGACGGCTGATCTGCTCCCGGACGCGGCGGTTGTCCTCGCGCGGCGAGGCCGAAGCCGGCACCTTGGGAAACGCGTCGGCCGCGAGCAGGTCTGCGACGCAGGCCGCGAGCGGCTGATCGAGCACGCCATTCACCAGCCCCACGCGCCCGCGGTTGAAGTCGAGCACGCTCACCGGCGCGCGCCCGTCGCCGCCGCGGCTCGAGCCGTCGTTGTGCAGCAAGTCGTGGCGCAGCGCGCGCACCGCGGAGTCGGTCCCCGGCCCGAACTTGCCGTCGATCCCGGAGCGCAGGTAGCCGAGTTGGCGCAGGTGCTCCTGCAAGTCGGCGACCTGCGCGGCACGCGCCGCAGGCGCGCCCGACTGCAAGGTCAGCCCAGGCTTCTGGTAGGAGAGCTTGGCCACCCTGCTAAGGGATCGAGCAGGTGGCGCCGCCGCCCGCGAGCGCGGCGAGATTGCCGCAGCGCAGCTTGAGACGATCCTTCGCAGAATTCATCTCGCCGCCGGGCGCGGGGCCCGCTTTGAGGAGACCGCACGACTCCTTGAATGCTTCGAGATAGAGCGTATCGGCGAGCAGGTTGAGGTACGCGGACTTGGCCCGCCGGATGCGGTCCAGCCCCCCGGCGAGCACCAGTCCGCGGGCCTCCCGCAGCGTCGGCCGCAGCGCGGCCGCCGCAGCCTCGGCGATCTCGATCTGCATGTCGACGCGGTAGACCGGGAAGAGGTACTGCCCGATCTTCGCCTGCGCTTCGCCGATCGAGGCTTGCGCGTCGTTGATGCGGCCGATGAGGCGCCGTGCGTCGTCACCCGCCTCCTTCGGCAGTGAATAGCTCTGGATGCTGCGCACGCCATAGCCGGCGATCGCGGCAAGCCCGATCTGCGCGCGCAGCAGGCGCTTCTCCGGCGTCTTCGGGTCGGGCAGCGGGCAGAACTCGTCGAGCCGCTTCTGGATCTCGTCGTCGAGCGTCGCGTGCTCTCCATCCAACCCCGGAAACGTCGCGCAACCGCCCGCGCACGCGGCGAGCGCCGCCACAGCAAGCATTCCCCTCATCGGCGGTTTCCTCCCGCGCGCAATCTAGCACCGGGAAGAGGCGCGCGGCTCGGGCGCCGAGTGATATCTCGGATGCAGATTGCAATCTGGAAAACAGATCGCGCCGGAGGCTCAGGCGGCGAGCTCGGGCAGGTCCCTGAAGAGCTCCAGCGCCTCGGGATTGGCGAGCGCGTCGGTGTTGGCCACCGGCATGCCGTGCACCACCGCCTTCACCGCGAGCTCGACCACCTTGCCGTTCTTGGTGCGCGGGATGTCGGGCACCTGCACGATGCGCGCCGGGACGTGGCGCGGGGTGGTCTGGGCGCGGATGCGGGTGCGGATCCGGCTCTCGAGGGCCTCGTCCAGCGTGAAACCGGGCCGCAGGCGCACGAACAGCACCACGCGCGTGTCGGTGGGCTTGTCGGGCGGCCAGAGCTGGCCGATCGCCACCGACTCCTCGACCTCGTCGATCTTCTCCACCTGGCGGTAGATCTCGGCGGTGCCGATGCGCACGCCCCCCGGGTTGAGGGTGGCATCCGAGCGACCGTACACGATCAGGCTGCCGCGCTCGGTGAGCTCGCTCCAGTCGCCGTGGCACCACACGTTGGGGTACTTGGCGAAGTACGCCTCGTGGTACCTGCGGTCGCCGCGGTCGTTCCAGAAGCCGAGCGGCATCGAGGGGAAGGGCCGCGTGCAGACGAGCTCGCCCTTCTCGCCGACGCGCGCCCTGCCCTCCTCGTCGAACACCTCTACCGCCATGCCCAGGCTGCGGCACTGCAGCTCGCCGCGGTACACGGGGAGCACCGGGCTCGCGTCGGCGAACGCGCCCATGATGTCGGTGCCCCCCGAGATCGAGGCGAGCCAGAGGTCCGACTTCACCTTCGCGTACACGTAGTCGTAGCTCTCCGGGACGAGCGGCGAGCCGGTGGAGAGCATGAGGCGCAGCGCGCCGAGGTCGTGGGTCTCGGCGGGCGCGAGGCCGCGCTTCTCCAGCGCGTCGATGTACTTGGCCGAGACGCCGAGCTGGGTGATGCGCTCCTGCGCCGCGAAATCGAACAGCACGCGCCCGCCGCGCTCCAGGGGGTTGCCGTCGTAGAGCATGACGCTCGCCTCGGCGCACAGCGTCGCGAAGAGCAGGTTCCAGACCACCCAGTTGGTGGTGCAGTGGTAGAAGAAGCGGTCGCCCGAGCGCACGTCGAACTGCAGCTTGAAGGTCTTCAGGTGCTGCAGCAGCGAGCCTCCGGCGCCGTGCACGATGCACTTGGGCGAGCCGGTGGTGCCCGAGGTGAAGAGGATGTAGACGGGATGGTCGAACGGCAGCTGGGCGTAGGCGATCTCGGCCGGCGAATGGCGCCGCAGCCACTCCTCGAGCAGCACGCCCCTGGGCACGATCGAGATGTCGGGGCGCGGCCGCAGGTGCGGCACCACCACCACCCGGCGCACGCTGGGGAGCTTTTCCGCGATCTCCGCCGCCCGCTCGAGCGAGTCGTACTCGCGCCCGCTGTAGCGGTAGCCGTCGGCGCAGAAGAGCACCTTCGGCTCGATCTGGCCGAAGCGCTCGAGCACCCCCGCGGCGCCGAAGTCCGGCGAGCAGGACGACCACACGATGCCGTGCGAGAGCGCGGCGAGCGCGAGCATCCCCGTCTCGGGCATGTTGGGAATGAACGCCGCGGCGCGATCCCCGGCGCGCAGGCCCAGGGCCGCCAATGCCCGTTGCGCGCGCGAGACGTCGGTGGTGAGATCGGAGTAGCTCATTCGCCGCCGGAAGCCGGTCTCGTCCCAGAACACGAAGGCGTCGCCGCGGTCGCCGCGCCGCAGCAGGTTCTCGGCGAAGTTCAGGCGCGCCTCCGGGAACCACTTCGCGCCCGGCATCTTCTCGCCGTCCACGAGCACCGTGGCGCCCTTCTTCGAGGCGATCACGCCGCACCAGTCCCAGACCTCGCCCCAGAACGCCTCCGGGTTCTCCACCGTCCAGCGGTAGAAGTCGGGGTACGTGTTCAGCTCCAGGCGGTGCTTGCGCACGCAGTGGCGCGCGAACTGCGTCACCTGCGCGTTCTCGATCGCCTCCTGCGAGGGCTGCCAGATCGGCGTCATGTGCCGATGAGGCCTCCGTCCTTCCTGCGGATGGCCACCGTCGCCGAGCGCGGGCGGCCTTCCGGCCGGTAATCGGGCCAGTTGGAGACCTCGCGCGGGCTCGTCTTCCAGCCCTCGCCCGGGTGCTGGATGTTGACGAAGGCGCTGCGATTGTCGGGCGTGGTGTGGAAGCCCGTGACCTCGGCGCCGCGCGGTGCGGTGAGGAAGCGCCGGAAGATGCCGCTGGCAGGATCCACCGCGAGCATCTGGTTGTTGCCGAAGTTGGCGTGGTCCCCCTTGCCCATCAGCGAGCCGCTCATGTCGGTCTGCACCCACAGCGTGCCGAGCGAGTCGATCCACAGGCCGTCTGGGCTGCCGAAGATGTCGCCGCGGATGTTGCCCTTCTGGTGGGTCTCGGGCTGCGCCGGGTCGCCCGCTTCCACGAAGACGTCCCACGCAAAGCGCGTGGCCGCCACGTCGCCGCCCGCCTCGCGCCAGCGCACGATGTGGCCCATCGGATTGGGCGCGCGCCGGTTGGCGGGGTTCGCCCCTTCCGTGCCGGGGCGCCCGCGCGCGGCGTTGTTGGTGCAGGCGCAGTACACCTCGCGCGTCACGGGGTGCGGCACGATCCACTCCGGGCGGTCCATGCGCGTAGCGCCCGCGCGGTCGGCCGCGAAGCGCGCATACACCGCGACCTCGCCCGCGTCGGCGCCGGTGAGCGGCAGCCAGTCGCCGCTGCCGTCGGGGTTGAATCGCGCCGCGTAGAGCGTGCCCTCGTCCAGCAGGTCGCGGTTGGCGGCGCGGTCCTTCGGGTTCCACGGGCGCGATGGTACGAACTTGTAGACGTACTCGAACGCCTGGTCGTCGCCCATGTAGAAGGCGAGGCGCCCGTCCGGCCCCACCGCACAGGCCGCGCCCTCGTGCTTCATGCGCCCGAGCGCCGTGCGTTTCACCGGCGTCCAGCCCGGGTCGAAGGGGTCGATCTCTACCACCCAGCCGAAGCGGTTCGCCTCGTTCGGGTGCCTGGCCGCGTCGAAGCGCTCGTCGTGCTCCTCCCAGCGGTAGGCGCGGCCCCGGCCCGAGAAGCCGAAGCGGCGCCGCTCCGGCGGCACGCTGCCGCGGTCCACGAACATGAACTGGAAGTTCTCCTCGCACGTGAGGTAGGTGCCCCAGGGGGTCCAGCCGTGCGCGCAGCCGCCGAACGTTCCGATGACGGTCCGGCCCCCGGGGTCGGCCGCGGTGCGCAGCAGGCGGTGCCCCGCGGCGGGCCCCGACACCCGGCAGGGCGTGCGCGCGTGGATGCGCCGTGCGTACTTCGAGGGACGCACCACGTGCCAGCGGTCCATGTCGCGCCTCACCTCGATCACCGACACGCCCACCGCGTGCTGGCCCTTGGCCACCTTCTCGGCGCTCCAGGTGTTCTGCGCGTCGGCGTAGAGCAGGCGCACGTCGGCGTACTCGTGGTTCAGCGCGAGGATGCCGTGCTCGGAGCGCCCCGAGCCCATCGGCAGGGGATAGAAGTGCATGCCGTCGTGGTGCATGCCGGACTGCAACGCCTGCTCCGCGGCGCTGTTCGAGGCGTCCCGCCTGAACTCGGGCATCGCGCCGGCCACGCCGACCGGGTCGCCCCAGCGGTAGATGACGCGCGCCTCGTACCCGGGCGGCACGCGAAGCGCGTCCTCGCCCGAGGCGGCGATCGGGGCGAAGCTGATGACCGGCGAGACGCCGTCGCCGCGCGTAGCGCAGCCGGGCAGCGCCGCGGCGAGCGCGAGGCCGGCCGCGCCCTTGAGGAGCGCGCGGCGCTCCACCAGCACCTCGGAGAACGCAGGGCTCACGCTTGTCCCTCCCTTGAGAGGGGGATTATCCCTCAGCCTTGGGCCGGTGCACGGTGCTGTAGTGCGGGCGCGTCAGCACCTCGGGCCGCATCAGCTCCTCGAGCTGCGCGCGCGTCAGCCAGCCCTTCTCCAGCACCAGGTCGTAGACGCGCCGGCCGCTCGCGAGCGCCTCCTTCGCCACCTCGCTCGCGCGCGCGTAGCCGATCACGGGGTTGAGCGCGGTGACCAGGCCCGCGGACTCCTCGACCATGCGCCGCATGCGCGCGCGGTGCGCTGCGATGCCCCGCACGCAGCGCTCCTCGAGCGTGCGGCAGGCCGCGGCGAGGTGCGCGAGGCTCTTGAAGAGGCTGTGCGCGATGATCGGCTCGAAGGCATTGAGCTGCAGCTGCCCCGCCTCGGCCGCCATGGTCACGGTCATGTCGTTGCCGATCACCTCGAAGGCGACCTGGTTCACCACCTCCGGGATCACGGGGTTGACCTTGCCGGGCATGATCGAGGAGCCGGCCTGCACCGCGGGCAGGCTGATCTCGCCCAGTCCGGCGCGCGGGCCCGAGGCGAGCAGCCGCAGGTCGTTGCAGGTCTTGGAGAGCTTGACCGCGATCCGCTTCAGCACCCCGGAGAGCTGCACGAAGGCGCCGGCGTCCTGCGTCGCCTCGACCAGGTTCACCGAGACGACGAGATCGAACCCGGTGATCTCCGAGAGCCGGCGCGTAGCGAGCGCCGCGTAGTCCGGATGCGCGTTGATGCCGGTGCCGATCGCGGTAGCGCCGAGGTTCACCTCGCGCACCAGCTGCGCGGCTTCCGCCAGGCGCTGCTCGTCCTCCCCGAGCATCACCGCGTAGGTGCTGAACTCCTGGCCGAGGGTCATCGGCACCGCGTCCTGCAGCTGCGTGCGGCCCATCTTGAGCGCATCGGCGAACTCGTCGGCCTTCGCGGCGAAGGCCTCGCGCAGGCCCGCCATGGCGCCGCTCAGGCGGCGGATGCCGGACTGCAGCGCGACCTTCACCGCGGTGGGATAGACGTCGTTGGTGCTCTGCGAGAGGTTGACGTGGTCCAGCGGGTGCAGGTGCCGGTACTCGCCCCTGGCGTGGCCGAGCAGCTCGAGCGCGCGGTTGGCGATCACCTCGTTGGCGTTCATGTTGGTGGAAGTCCCCGCGCCGCCCTGGATCACGTCGACGACGAATTCCTCGAGCAGCCTGCCCTCGCGGATCTCCTCGCAGGCGCGCCGGATCGCCACCGCGCGCTCCTCGTCGAGCAGGCCCAGCTCGCTGTTGGCGATCGCCGCGGCCTGCTTGACGCAGGCGAGCGCGCTCACCAAGTCCGGATAGATCGAGATCGCGGTGCCGGTGATCGGGAAGTTCTCGAGCGCGCGCAGCGTGTGGATGCCGTAGTAGGCCTGCGCCGGGACGGCGCGCTCCCCGATGAGGTCGTGCTCGATGCGGACGGGCGAGGTCATGGCCGGGTGCCTGCGGCGATTCTAGGCCGGCCGCGCTTCTGGTGTATGTTTGCAGCCGCCTTGATCTCGATCCGCAACCTCGGCAAGTGGTACGGACCCGTCCAGGTGCTCGCCGGGTGCTCGCTGGAGGTCGGCAAGGGCGAGGTGGTGGTGGTCTGCGGGCCCTCGGGGAGCGGCAAGTCCACGCTCATCAAGTGCGTCAACGCGCTCGAGCCCTTCCAGGCGGGCGAAGTCCTGGTGGACGGCGTGCCGGTGGGGGACCGGCACACCGACCTCGCGCGCCTGCGCTCGCGCGTCGGGATGGTGTTCCAGCACTTCGAGCTCTTCCCCCACATGAGCGTGATGGGCAACCTGACCCTCGCGCAGGAAAAGGTGCTCGGGCGCACGCCGCAGGCGGCCGAGGAGAAGGGGCTCGCGCTGCTCGAGCGCGTGGGCCTCGCCGCGCACCGCGGCAAGTACCCCTCCCAGCTCTCCGGCGGCCAGCAGCAGCGCGTAGCGATCGCGCGGGCGCTGTGCATGGACCCGGTGGCGATGCTCTTCGACGAGCCGACCTCCGCCCTCGACCCCGAGATGATCAACGAGGTGCTGGAGGTCATGGGCGAGCTCGCCGAGGAGGGCATGACCATGATGGTGGTCACGCACGAGATGGGCTTCGCGCGGCGCGTGGCCGACCGGGTCGTCTTCATGGACGCGGGGCGGATCGTGGAGGATGCGGCGACGGAGGCGTTCTTCGCCGCGCCGCGCTCGGAGCGGGCGCAGGCGTTTCTCTCCAAGATCCTGCAGCACTAGGCCCCGGTACGGCAGCACCAGGTGCCTGCTTTCAGTCCCCCGGCCCCTGCCGCAGGATCTCCTTGAGATCCTTGCCCGGAAGCATGTCGCGCACCCAGCGGAACGAGCCCCCGTCGCGCATCGCGAGCGAGGCGTCGCGCACCGCGGCGAGCGCGAGGCGATAGAGCCCGCCTCCCACGCTGATCCGCTTGACGCCCGCCTCGGCGAGCTGCGGCACCGTGAGATCGGGGTCCGCGAGGCCCATCACCACGTTCACGGGCTTGGGCACCGCGGCGACGAGCTTGCGGATCGTCTCGAGGTCGCGCACGCCCGGCGCGTAGAGCACCTCCGCGCCCGCCTCGGCGAACGCGCGCAGGCGGCGGACCGTGTCCTCGAAGTCCGGGCGTCCGTGCAGGTAGTTCTCGGCCCGCGCGGTGAGCGTGAACCGGAACGGCAGCGAGCGCGCCACGCGCGCGGCTGCGGCGACCCGCTTCACCGCGAGGTCGAAGTCGTAGATCGGTCTGGCCGGATCGCCCGAGGAATCCTCGATCGAGCCGCCCACGATGCCCGCCTCGGCGGCCAGCCGAATGATCTCCGCGGCCTTCTCAGGATCGCCGGCGTAGCCGTTCTCCAGGTCCGCGCTCACGGGCAAGTCCGTGGCCGCGGCGATACTGCGGCAGTTCCCGATCAGCTCCTCTCGGCTGACCGCGAGCGTGCCGTCCACGCGCCCGATCGAGCTCGCGAACCCGAGGCTGGTCGTCGCGAGCGCCTCGAAGCCCAGCGACGCGAGCAGCTTCGCCGAGCCCGCGTCCCAGGGGTTGGGGACGATGAAGAGGCCGGGGCGCTCGTGCAGGGCGCGGAAGGCGCGGGCCTTGTCGGCTTGCGTGGGCACGGCGATCGTCAGCGCTCCGAGCGCGCGACCCGCTCCTCGGCCTCGCGGTCAGGCTCCGACATACGTGACGGCGCCCCGCTTGGCGGAGGGGATGGACGCGAGGAGCTCCGGCACAAGCGCGCGGAGGTCGGGCGATTCGACTTCGCGCGCAGGACGATCACGGCGATCGCGAAGGCCGGGAGACGCTGCTGGAAGGAAAGGTTGCGATCGACGGTCACGAACACCTCGAACTCCTTTGACGCCAGCGCGAGCAACTCGCCGTTCTTCGCGCTCGACCAGCCCCTCTGGCGCGCCGTCTTTACCTCATGGCCGACGATCTCGCGCGGCAGGCGCCAGTCGACACACTCGTCGAGGAACACCTTCACGAGGCCGCGGCAACTAGGCGGTCCTTGGCTTGCTCCAGAAACTCGATCACCTGCTCCCGGCTGACCGACGGGAAGCCCGCCAGGAACTCGTCGATCGAGTCCCCGGCTTCCAGGTAGTCCAGCAGGGTCTGCACGGGCACGCGGGTGCCGGCAAAAACGGGCGTGCCGCCCATCACCTCGGGGTCGCGGGAGATCACGGACTTCGTCATGGAGGCAGACTACTCCCTAGTGTGCTGGAGGTGCAACCCTCGGGGTCGTTCCAGAAATGGCCCCAGTCGTTTAGACAGCTCCTGGGGTGTCTATAAGTGCAATCCCAACGGGTTGAGGGATATCCACGGCGGCGCGCGATGGATGCTCGTGCCGGGATTCCTTTACCTCTTGACGCGCCGGGGCCTCATAGGTGTTAGCTGGCAGCGCGTGAACAACGCGTTTTGAGCGCGGGCTGCCTTTGTATCGAATATGCTTGACCGGAAGGAGGGGTGCTATGGCGGCTATTGACCAGAGCGATGACATGCCGGCGATCAGAGCGTTGATCGGTGCTCATTTCCAGGGCCTGCGATGGTCCGCTAACACATCTCCGGATTGGAACACGTTTAGGTCCGACTTCCTGCCCGATGCTTCGCTCTTTGGAGCAGCCCGCCCGGTTCGCCGGCAGACGCTTGATGCGTTCATTGAGCGAATGAAGGGGGTTGCCCAAGGCACGCTGCGCTCGTTCGAGGAGAAGACGCTCGGAATGCAAGTTCTCGTATTCGGCAATGTAGCGGTAGTGTTGGCCGCATCGTGGATGCTGGAAAATGGTACCGAGGTCAACCATGATGTGAGCGGCTACCTATTGGTAAAGAACGAGGGCGGGTGGCGTATTGCGGCTCACGCGTGGGACCACGCGACCGAGCAAAGTCCCGTGCCTGAACCCCTTCGCCATGCTTGAACCGGGAGAACGTCCTCGCGTTTGGTCAGCCGATTCCTTCGATAATGCGCACATCGCGTTTAGCCGTGTTCCCGAGTGCCTCAAGCGCCGCTTGACGTCGGCGAGCTGCAGCTCCCCGAAACGCCGCCCCAGGTGTAGATCGCCCGGGCGCTGACCTTGTGCCGCTTGGCGACCTCGGGAACGGGCGCCTTGTCGGCTTCCCGCACGATCGCGACCATCTGCTCTTCAGTGAAACGGCTCTTCTTCATCGGCCCCTCGCTGGCTGGCGGGAGCCATTCTCTCAAGTTACGACTGGTCCAAAGAACCTGGGCAGGTCACTTCTGGCGCGTCCGCCGCGATGGCGGGTTAAACCGCGCTTTGCTTACAAGGGGAAAGCGCTCCGGATGATCAAGTGATTCGACGGCAACGTCGACGTCCAGGTCAGGCCAATAGAGATGATGGGAACTCGGTAGCCTTACGTTCAGCAAATAGCCGATGGGCGCATCGCGAAACCAGGGGAATTGTTCGAACGGGACGAATCGCTCTCTGTCTCCAATGAGGAGCCAGAAGCCATGTTTCGAAACGTTCGTTACTTCAACCCGGGAAATGCTTCTTCCAAGCTTTGCGGATTTCATCTTCGTGCTCCTGAATCAACCGAAGGGCAGCGTTGACCTGCCGGATACTCAGTCCGTAGTTCCGCGCCAATTCGACTCTCGGTTCCAGCCAGAACTTCGCCTCGCCGGTGGTGGCGTGCACGTGAACGTGCATGCGGGTCTCTTCCCGAGAGAAGAAGTAAAAGCGAAAGGGGCCCTCCCGGAAAATCGTCGGGCTCATTGGAGCGCATTGTAACCATCACGCAGGAGGCCATCCCGCTATTGCACATTCCTGCGTCTCTGGATCTCGGCAAAGACGTCCACCAGCCTCTCGGACGGGACTTCCGCTTTTGCGATCGAATAGATTTCAGTGATTCGACCCCAAATCGAAGAGGTATCCGACGATCCGAATTCGGTAAAATCGCGCAGGCTGGATTCGTCGGTAATCAGATAGTCACCCGGCAGGAAGTCAAACACCTCGGCCATGAAATCACCGGCCAGCTTACGGAAATCCTCTACTCGATCCGTCGCGGCATACGTAACTTTCTTGCCTTTGAAGGCGCCACGCCTGATCTTCGTCATACCTGCCGGGTGCGCGGTTTAACGTCTTGGTGAACGGTGGGCCGCGCGAGGCAGTCGATAAGGCGCAGCACTGGCGGCCCGTCCGTTCCACCTGGAGTTAGAGCGCGTGGCCATTAGGATTTCAAATCCTCGATCCGGATGCCGCGCCCGGCGCGCAAGCTTTCGCGGGCCTTCGCAATTCGATCAAGAAACCGAGGATCGTTCTCCAACCGGTAGTCGAACCAGTCGTCTTCGGACCGGAATCCGATCAGGACGCCAGCCGGCTTCCCGTGACGCGTAATGACGATCTCGCCCTTCGCTGCTTCGCGTAGATAGCGCGAGAGGTCGTCCTTAACCTCCGCCAATGGAACTTCCTTCACTTTGACTCTGACTTTCCGTGTTTGGCCAGCCATGATGCAGCCTCCGATTTGAGCACAATCGCCAGTACCTCGACGTTCTTCGCCGAGACATCGTAGAACACCCGCACATCGCCGATTCTCAACCGGTACCGCGGCTGAGACAGTTTTCGCAGCCGCTTGATCCGACTGCGGCTGGTTTTCCCGGGCTCGTGCCCAAGATGCGTCTCGATCCCTTCACGCACCTCGGCCCGGAGGTTGGCCTTCAAATCGTCAAGGTCTTCCGCCGCTTCCGGAGCCAGGATGATCGCGTAGGGCATTCTGGCCACATTATAGCCAGAAACGGGAAGTCGTTCAAATAGTGCGCTCTAGACAGAATGGCTTAACGCGGTGAGGCGGCCTGCCTCCGGCGTATCGTGGTTTACGTGGTGGAGCCACGCAGAGCCACACGTTGAGCACGAAGGCATCAACCGAGAGCTGAGGAGGCAGGCCATGGAAAAGTCTAGCACCGCGTTTGTCGGGATGGACGTGCACAAGGAATCGATCGATATCGCGATCGCGGATGCACGCGAGGCGCGTCACTACGGCCGCGTCGGCGGGGATGCGGCTTCGGTGGATCGGGCGGTGAGAAAGCTGCGCTCGGTGCACCGGCGGCTGCTGTTCGTGTATGAGGCGGGGCCGTGCGGGTTCTGGTTGTACCGCAGGCTGCGCGCTCAAGGGTTGGCGTGCATGGTGGTCTCGCCCTCGATGACGCCGCGGCGCGCGGGCGATCGGGTAAAGACCGACCGGCGCGATGCGCTGCAGCTCGCGCGGCTTGCGCGTGCGGGGGAGCTCGCGCCGATCTACGTGTCACTGACCGGCATAAAGGAGCCGGGGATGATCGGCGTAATGGAGCCAGTTCTGGGTGAGTAGAACGGACATCCCGGCGGGGTCAAGAATGCGTGCTTTTGGAGTTGTTTGCAAGCCTCGATTTGGTGCTTGACGGAGGCAGCTTCGGCGCGCGGTAGGACTGGCCGTCGAGTACCAGGCAGTAGGCGTTGTGCCGCAGCCGGTCGAGCGTTGCGGAGGCGAGCAACCGGTTGGCGGGGAAGGCCTGATCCCACTCGGTGAAGTCCAGGTTGGAGGTGACCACGGTAGCGGTGGTTTCGTAGCGCTCGG
>Ga0114945_10001507_pt1 | contig 14404 bp, 12 predicted proteins | sample OV2TP3_FD_87194 | JGI IMG/M metagenome (GOLD analysis project Ga0114945, IMG submission 87194) | Hot spring microbial communities from Beatty, Nevada to study Microbial Dark Matter (Phase II) - OV2 TP3 | ecosystem: Environmental > Aquatic > Thermal springs > Hot (42-90C) | place: USA: Beatty... | reverse complement strand
GCGCCCGGGGCGGCAGGGGTCGGCGGGGCTGCCACCGGCGGCGCGGCCGCAGGCGGGGTCACGGGGGCGACGGGGGCAGCGGGCGCTGGCGGCGCAGCGACGGGCGGTGCCACGGGGGGCGCTGCGGCCACCCCGGGGGCGAAGCTGTGCTGGTACGTCAGCAGCGCGAAGACGCCCCAGTCCGGCGCGTCGTTCGTCAGCCCCTTGCGCCCCGCGAGGCTCAGCAGGAACCCGGCCCAGCGGACGCGGAACCCGGCGCGGGTCTCCGCGACCCAGTCCGACTTCCGGAGGGCGCCCTCGCGCCGGTTCGTGTTGGCGAGCCCTTCGCCGACCAGGGAGACATGGCGCCCGAGCGGCCACTCGATCGCGACCCCCGAGGTGAACTCGTCGTCCTGGTCCACCCGACCCCGCCCCACGTAGGTGTAGCCCGCGCTCACGTGCCCGAGAAGCCCGCCGGGGAGCGTCTTGCTCAGGGCGAGCTTGGCGCCGAGGTCCCACTCGTTCCGGCCGAGCCCCTCCGAGCGCTCGCCCGTCGGCGCCGCCGCGAACCCGACGAGGGCCACGCCGGGTCGCCCAGGGGCCTCGTCGAGGAGCCGGACGACGAGGCCGAGGTTCAGGTCGTCGATGCCGGAGCCGTCGGTCCCCGACTTGTCGGCCTCGTACCACGTGTAGGGGACATCCACCCCGATCTGCAGCCGCTCGGTGATCCCGTAGGCCAGCGCGAGCCACGCGGTGTTGAGATCGAAGACGCCGTCCCGCTGCTGGCAGACCACGTCCTCCCCCAGGTAGCCCACACCCACCGAGAGCGTGCCGGCGCCGACGGTGTTGGCGCCGAAGACGGAGAAGCCGCCGGTGCCGTTGGCCGGCTGGTACGAGCGCGGGTCGGCCTGGGGCGGTCGCCGGGCCTGCTGCCTGAGCCCCCCGCCCCCGTCGCACCCGCCCTCGGCCCAGGACGGCGCCGGAACGAGCGCGAGCACGGCCGCGAGCAGCATCGCCATCCGGATCCTCGGCCTCATCGTCGCTCCTCTCGCGTTCTCACCGGTCTCCCGTGACGCCCTCGAGCGCGCGCACGAACCGCCAGGCGATGGCCTCCCGCAGGGGAGCGGGCTCGACGGGGCTCACCTCGGCGGCCCACCGGCGGAGCGAGATGACCGCCTTGGCCGCCGAGCGGTGGCCGCCGGCCGAGCCCAGGTCCCCGAACGCCGCCGCCACGACCTCGCCGGCGGCCCGGACGTAGCCGACGTTCCGTACCGAGATGTGCAGCTCGTCGTCCGTGATCCCCGAGACTACGGACCACTCGATCCCGGCCACCTGGAGGCACAGATCGGCGAACTGCGGAATGAGGTCCGGACGGCTGACCGCCCCCAGATGGGCGAACAGGGCGTTCCGGATCACCTGCCGGTTGAGCAGCGCGTCGCCGAGGGCGTCGAGGGCGTCCTGCGGCAGCTCGGGCCGCTCGATCCGGCGCAACGTGTTGTGGTTCGCCAGCGGGTAGAGGTAGGCGAACGCCTCCATGTCCGCGCGGATGCCGCCGCGCTCGAGGTGGAGCGTGTCCGACTTGATCCCGTAGAGGAGGGCGGTGGCGACGCGCTCGGTGATCTTCACCTCGGCCGCGCGGAGGTACTCGGTCAGGATCGTCGCCGTGGCGCCGTACGAGGAGCGCACGTCGCGGAAGGCCGAGCGCCACCCCTTCGCCTCCGGGTGGTGGTCGATCACGACGGCGATCTCGGGGAGCGCCTCCTCGAAGAAGGGGGGCTGGGCGTCCACGATGGCGAGCGCGTCGTAACGCTCGAGGTCGGCCGGCGTGACCCGCTCCACCTCGATCTCGAGCGCCCGGACCATCGCGACGTTCTCCGGGCGGGTGATGCGGCCGAAGGAGAGCAGCGGTGCCGTGGGCCTGGTCCGGCCGAGGAGCGCGCGGAGGGCCAGCCCGCTCGCCAGCGCGTCCGGGTCGGGATCGTCCTGGAGCAGGATGCCGACCCGCTCCTTCCCGTCGAGGAGCTCCTGGATGCGCTCGGCGCGCACGCGCAGGCTCGCCCGGTCGAGCTCCGGCCGGAGGACCTCGCGGAGCAGCCGGGGCAGGGCGAGCGTGGTCACCGTGGGGTACCGGAGGAGGACCGGAGCCTCCGGGGCCTTCTGGACGAGGAGGACCGGGACGCCGGGCGCCGCGTCGAGGATGGCGTCGAGGATCGGCTCGGGCTCACGGGGGGCGGCCAGGAGCAGGACCTGGTCGCCGGGGGTGAGCTGCGCCCGCCGGTAGAGCGCCGGGTCCTCGAGCCGCCCCGCCAGGGCCTGCGCGTCGCGGCGCGCGAGCCGGCTCCGGGTCCTCGGGTCCGCCACGATGAAGAGGGTGGGCTCGGCGGGGGCCCCGGGTCCCTGCAGGAGCTCGAAGAGGAAGTCCGTGGGGCAGACGACAACGCGGCGCATGGGCGCTCCTGTATCTTAGCTCAAGTCGGGCTTAGCTCAAGTCCGGGGACCCAGGGCCATGCGTCGGGGCGGGCCTAAAAGTCCGGAGGGGTGAGCCTCTGGATCCAGGGGGCCACGGCGGCTCCGATCTGCGTGAGCTCGGCCAGCTCTCCAGGGGTGAAGTTGCTCCCGGCCTCGTCGAGACTCTTCCCCTTCCGACTGACCTCCACCACTCCGATGACCTCTCCGCCGCTCAGGGTGAGCGGGGCGGCGATCATCTTCTGGATCTCTCTGGGCTTTGCCCCTCCCGTCGAAATCCACTCGTAGATGTCCAGACGGCTCACCCGCGACATATCGTTGTGGATCATCCCCCGCCCGGAGCGGACGACGTTGGTCGCGACCCCCGGGGAATTCACGGGGAAGACATTGGTCTGGCCCTTGAAGTGTTCCAGGGGGTGCGCGAAGCGGAGCACCTGCCGATTCGGTCGCAGGAGGAGAAGCGCGATCTCTGCCTCGGTCACTGCAAAGCGTTTCGCGAGAAAGGAGGCGATCGTCTTGACCGCCTTGGCGAAGATCTCCTGGGGAGAGGTGGTCTTGGCCAGTTCCCCCAGAGACTCTAACTCTCTGACCAGGGTGTCCATCGTGAGAGCCCGATCAAAACAAAGCATCTTTTCCGGCGGGGCGTCAAGTCCTTGGCGGCGACCATGGATCGGCCGAATCTGGAGTTCATCTATCTGACCGATCGCTCGCCGGCTGTCGACCGGCCGCGGCGTCGAGTGGACAACCCGGCGTTGTCAAAGGTGCGAAGCGTGCCGACGGCGCCGAGGGCGAGGGAGCCTCGCAAGTACAAACGCTCCCTTTCGGCCCGCCGTGAGGCGCCGTGGCGCGAGCGGGCGCGGCGTGGCGCCCGCGCCGAACTTGGTGAGCCGCCCCGCGCTGGCCAGGTGGTGGGCGGGGAACGTCCCGACGGGTCGGCAGTGTCAGCGCGAGGCGCCGGCCACTCCCAGCCGGCCGGCAACGGCCGCGAGGCGGCGGTCGAGCGTCCACAGCGGGATGCGGGCCAACCGCGCCGAGGCGAGGAGGTGTGCGTCGATCCATCCGATCCCGCGGCCCGGGAGCCCGCTGGTCTCCACGAACGCCAGCACTTCCCGGTGCTCGATGAGCGGAGCGTGCGGGAGCGCCTGGAGAAGCGCGAGGATCTCGCCGCGGCGGGTGAGCCGGCCGCAGGCCAGCTCGCCAATCACGAACGGATGCACCCACACGTCCGCGGCGGCCAGGCGCTCGGCCAGCACCTCGTTCCCGCGCCGGAAGTGGTCGATCCAGACGGACGTATCGACCAGCACTACCGGCGCCCGGGTCGGCGCCGCGGAATCGGGCGCAGCCGGCGCTCACTGCCGCCGAGCGCGGCGAGCCGACGGGCGCTCTCGCGCACGATCAGCGCCTCCAGCCCGGCGTGCAGCACGGCGGTCTTCTCCTTCAAGCCGCTCAGCCGCTGCGCCTCGCGGAGCAGGAGCTCGTCGATGTTGAGCGTCGTGCGCATCTGCATCAGTATGGCCGGTTGATGCAGACGTGTCAAGTCGGGTGGTTGAGGACGGGGAGGTAGCAGTCCGTGAAGTGGGCGAGGCGGATAGAGAAGGCGCAGACCCCGGCCAACCGCACGGCCATGCCCCCGGGCGGACGCCTCGAAGTGGGTGACGGTGGAGTCGGTGGCGGAGGTGATCGCCTTCCTCGCGAGCGACGCCGCGCGCGACGTCAGCGGCGCCATCGTCCCCGTCTGAGTTCATCGGGAGGGGGCCATGTCCTGACGGGCTTCGCCCTCTGGGGCCCCCTCCCGGGCCTCCCCCAAAGGACGTTGCCGCGGCAAAGCCGCGGCTCGGAGCGGAACGCCACGGCCGCGAGGCGAATGACGGGAGCGTTGCGAGAAGCTCGGGCGGGGAGAGTCGGGTCGCGGCCCCGCCATTTCTTCACAGGCTCTGAGCCGTCCCGGCAGGCGGATCAGGACGATGACGCGTGGCGGATCATAGCGTCGATCACCGGGTTGGTGTTCTCGGTCTTGATCACGATCGAGGGGTACCGCCTGGCGAAGACGCGGAACACCTCGTCCGCGAACCCCTGTCCCACCGCTTGCACGTCCCGGAAGTCGACCACGATCTCGCTGAACTTCTCGAGGTTCGCCAGGAGCCGCCGCGCCTCCGATCGGGAGACGTAATCCCGTCGCAGCAGCCTGACGAGCACCTTCGTCTTCTGGAACTGGAAGTCGTACTCCTCGGGCGCGAACTCGCCGAACACCTCGTCGAGCCGGCGCGTGGTGCCGCGCTGGACCTGGAACCGCACGTCGGTCCCCGCCAGCAAGCGTCGCCTGGAGACGAACACGTCGTCCCGGGCCCGGTTCCATTCGACCTGGATTCGGTGGGATCGCAGCAGGAACCGGTCCGCCGCCCGCGAGGTGAAGAAGATGCCTTCCCCCGTGTGCGCCTCCCGCATGGTGGTGGTCCTGCCCTTCAGGAGCTCCACCAGGGCCGCTTCCTCGTCAACCAGTTGGAGCTTCGAGGTGATGGAGTGAAACACTCCGATCCCGGAATCGCGTACCTCGAAGCCCACCGCGCCCGCCTCGAGGCTCAGACGCACCGCGCAGCGCTCCGCCTCCGAGTGCTCGATCGCGTTATTCAGCATCTCGGTAAAGGCGTAGTGGACGATGGCCTCGACGTTCGGCCGCAGGGCGCGGCGCAGGTTGAGCTGCGCAGCCAGCTCGTCCCAGACGCGCCCCTCGTCGAGACCCCGCGTGCGCAAGGTCCGTGCCACGACCGCCGCGGCAGGCGCCCGGCTGGCCAGGGTGTAGCGCGCCCCGCGGGTCGCTCCCAGACGGACGGCCTCGCCGGCCTCGACCAGCGTGCGGAGGTGCGCGCTCAGCGCCTGCCGGCTGATCCGGAGATGGGCCCGCAGCTCCCCCCCGGTCGCCGCGGCCCGCCGGGCCAGGTAGGCCAGGATCTTGCGTTTCGGGTCCACGCGGGGGAGCCTGCCCGATCGTCAGCGAATTGTCAAGTATCTTTAGTTTGTATTGTCAATCCTGCCCGGAGGGCCGGTGGGAGCCGGCTTAAGATCGTCAGGAAGTTGTCAACTATAAGAAACCACGATTGTCAACCTGCCTGCCATCATTTCCCGTGCGATTCGCTCATAGGACCGAGTCAGGATGTGAGCGAGGCAAGAGTCTACTCGGAACTCATGTCAAGAAGCGTGTAAATGGGATCAGGCAGCGACCCTCCGGTTTCTCTCTCCGAAAGGCTGCGGGGTGAGAGTCGCGCGGGACCCGCACGCGCGACCGGCCCGCGTGCCTGAGGCAGTCTGGCGGCCCGCACACCCTCTCCCTCCCGCGGGCGGGAGCGGGAAGCGGTGACTACGCGCCGAACTTCGTGAGCCGCCCCGCGTTGGCCATCACGCGCGGCAGACGACCCGCGCCCGCGTGGGCCGCCGCCCCCACCGCGCTGCCCATCTCGCCTGGATGCTTCCTCGGAGAACAGGCGCGGCAGGACCAGGAACCCATCCGCGTGGAAGCGTTCGACCTGTGCCGCGGTGAGTCGCATCGTCTGCTCCGGGCCCGGCGCCACCCCGGCCGGCGCCGCTAGGGGCGCACCTCCCGCACCCCGGGGCGTGCGGGCATCGCCAGCGGGCCCGTACGGCGCGGCACGGTGAGCCCCACGCCGTTCCCGTCCGTCACGGCGAGGAGGTGGGTCGGCGGATCGCGGTGCACCTCGCGGGCCTGCCGGGCGCCGAGCGCCGCCCTCCCGGGTCACAGCTCACGCCCCACGCGGTGACCGTCGCCGACGGCGTCCGCGATGCGCCGCGGCATGTAGGCGTCGCCGATGCAGTAGAGCTCGGAGACCCGCCCGGTGAGCGCGCGATGGAGGCCGTCCTGGGCCCGGTTGCCACCGACGTAGATCAGGCAATCCACGTCCTCGATGGACCACTCCCGCTCCGTAAGGTGGTGGGCGAGCACCACGCTGCGCCCCTCGACCCGCGAGAACCAGGCGTTGGGGATCAGCTCGACACCGAGCTGATCGAGCGCCCTCAGGGTCGTGACCCGTGACGTGGCCGGGATCTCGCGGCCCACCTCCCAGAACCGCGTCACGATGTAGAGCTTGGTGCCCGCGCGCGCGACCAGCTCCGCGGTTTCGCAGGCCGGGTAGTACCCGTCCTCGTCGAACATGACGGCCCGCCGCCCCGTCGGGACGCGCTCGCGGACGACCTCGTGCACGGTGTAGACGGGGAAGTCCACCGGCGCCCCGAGCCCTCCGGGGTCCGGCGTCGACCCCGCGGCGACGACGACGGCGTCCGGGCGCTCGGCGAGCACGCGGCCGACAGTCGCCTCGACGTCGAGCCGGACGTCGACGCCGGCCCGCTCGACGGCGCCGACCAGGAACTCCGCGACGTAGCCGATCTCTTCGTGGCCGGGAATGCTGGCCGCCAGCCGCACCGCGCCACCGAGGCGGTCCAGGCGCTCGAACAGCACGACCCGATGGCCGCGCTCCGCCGCGACCCGGGCCGCCTCCAGCCCGCTCGGTCCGCCGCCGACCACCACCACGCGCTTGGGCCGGGCCGCCCGGGTGAGCGTGCTCGCGCCCCACTCGAGCTCGCGGCCCGTCGTCGCGTTGTGGACGCAGCCGACCGGGCGGTCCGCCACGACCCAGCCCCAGCACTGGTTGCAGCTGATGCACCGGCGGATCTCACCGCCGCGGCCATCGGCAGCCTTGCGCGCCCACTCGGCGTCGGCCAGCAGCGGTCGGCAGAGACCGACGGCGTCTGCCTGGCCTCGTGCCAGCACCTCCTCCGCCCGCTCGGGGGTGATGACGCGGCCGCAGGCGATGACGGGCAGTCCCGGCGTGGCGGCCTTGATGCGCGCCGGGTAGTCGATGAACGCGAGCGGCGGGTAGTGCCGGTCGGGCGTGTGGATCTCGATGCTGTTGAAGTTTCCGACGCTGATCGAGAGGTAGTCGACCGCCCCGGTCGCGGCCAGCATCTGCGCCACGCGGCACGCCTCATCCAGCGTGATGCCACCGGGCGACAGCTCTTCGGCGCCAAGCCGGAAGCCCAGGACGAAGTCGGCGCCACAGGCCTCGCGCACGGCGCGGACGATCTCGAGCGCGAGCCGCATCCGGTTCTCGAGGCGGCCGCCGTACTCGTCCGTGCGCCGGTTGCTGTACCCCGAGATGAACTCCTGGATCAGGTGGCCCTGTGCCCCGTGGACCTCCACGCCGTCGAACCCGGCTTCGCGAAGGTTGGCGGCCGCGTCGGCGAGGCTCGCGACGACCGAGCGGATCTCCTCATGCGTCATCTCGTGCGGCACGCCCCCGCTGTGAGGACAGGCGATCGGCGACGGTCCCCAGAGGAGCGGGATGGAGGTGGCGTGATGCTGGCGACCCCCGTGGAAGAGCTGACCGAAGATCCGCACGTCGTACCGGTGGATCGTGTCGGCCAGGCGTTTCAGGTCCGCGACGGCTTCGCGGTCGAACGCGCCCACGCCGCCCCGGCCGCGGCTCGTGCCCGTCCCGCTGCGTCCGTGCGAGGATGCGTGCGCCGCGAGGGCTTCGGTCACGATCGAGCCGACGCCGCCCTTGGCACGCTCCTCGTAGAACGCGATCAGCCGATCGCCCACACGCCCGCGGTCGGAGAGGTTGTTAGTGGTCGCGAGCTGCATCACGCGATTCTTGGCGGTGAGCCGTCCCAGTCGCACGGGCGCAAAGAGCCGCGGAAAGGCCATCTCACCCACCCTCGATGCGCTCCTCGGAGTCCGGCTCGGCGACGACCGGGTTGACCGCCACGATCCGGGCTACGCCCCGAACTTCGTGAGCCGCCCCGCGTTGGCCATGACGAGCGGCATGAGGTGGTGGGCGGGGAGGGTCCCGAGGCTCCCGACCCCGCAGGCGCGCTCGGTGAAGCGCTCGACCGAATCGGGCGCGGCGTACGGGGCCACGAGGAGCACCGGCACGGGGTGCCAGGAGTGGCCCTTGAGGATGGCGGGGCTCGCGTGGTCGCCGGTGACGACGAGCACGTCGGGCCGCCGGGCCTCGATCCCCGGGAGCTCCACGTCGAGCCGCTCGAGCGCCGCGACCTTGCCCGGGAAGTCGCCGTCCTCGCCTGCCTGGTCGGTGTCCTTGTAGTGGAGGAAGAAGAAGTCGTAGGCGTCCCAGTGAGCGGCGAGCGTCTGGACCTCCTCGGCGAAGGTCGCGCCCGTCTTGAGGACGTCCATGCCGACGAGCCGTGCGAGCCCGCGGTACATCGGGTACGCCGCGATGGCCGCCGCCCGGAGCCCGAAGACCTCGGGGACGCGGGGGAGGGCCGGGCGCTGGTCGAAGCCGCGGAGGAGGAGCATGTTCGCGGGGGTCGCGTCGGCCAGGAGCGGCCTCGCCTCCTCGACGAACCGGTTGACGAGGGTGGCCGTGCGCTCGGCCTCGGGCGCGAGCGCCCGCGCGGGGACGGGGGGCGTCCCGGTCGCCTGGGGGTCGGTCTCCGTGACGCGCCCGGCGAGGCCCTGTCCGCGGAGGACGAGGACGAAGCGGTGCTCCTTCACGGGCTCGACGTGGAGCTCGACGTCGGGGAGGCGGATCTTCCGGAGTCGGTCCACCAGCTCCACGCACCGGCTGGTCGGGATGCGGCCGGCCCGGCGGTCGGTGATCCGCCCCTCCGCGTCCACCGTGCAGAAGTTCCCGCGGGCCGCGATGTCCCCGGGCCGGAGCTCGAAGTCGATCCCGAGGGCCTCGAGGACACCCCGCCCGACCTGGTAGCGGAGCGGGTCGTAGCCGAAGAGCCCGAGGTGCCCCGGGCCGCTTCCGGGCGTGATGCCGGGCCCGACGTGGCGGAGGAGCCCGCAGGCCGCCCGCCGGGCCAGCGCATCCAGGTGGGGGATCCGCGCCGTCTCGAGCTCCGAGCGCCCCGTCTCCGGGTGCGGGAACCCGCCGAGGCCGTCCGCAGAGAGGAGGACGATCTTGGTCGTCGCGGGGACGGCGAGGCCGCGGATCAGCTCGAGGTCCATGGCTCGAAGAGGGCGTCCGGGACGGCCCCGGGGCCGAGGGCCTCGTCCCCGACCCACTCGGCGACGTGGACCCGCGTCTCGCGGAGGTAGCGGAACTCGGCGTCGAACTCGTAGGCGACGACCCGCTGCTCCTCGGGGTCGTAGAAGCGGACCGCGAAGTGCGTGGGACCGAGCTCGAAGGCGTCGATCGAGCGGCACCCTTCGAAGCCGATCCCGAGCACGGTCAGGAGCTCCCCGAGCGTGTAGGCGCGGCCGTCCACGGTGAGGCCGCGCCGGCCGCTCCCGAGCGGGCCGAACCGCGTCTCCATGGCCGCTCGCGCCCCGGGTCGGAGCTCCGCCATGGCCCCGAGTCTAGCACGGCGCGTCGAGGGTCCAGAGACCGCCTTGAAGCCGGTGAAGACCCTTTGCTATAGTGACGGCCACCGCGTTTTTTCGAGGAGCGAGCGTCCGACTTTCTCCGCAGGAGGAGCCCACATGGCTGTCACGACCAGCGACGATCGGCCCAAGGGCGGCATGCGCGGCCGGCCGCCGTGGCCCGCGACCCCGGTGCCGACGGCGGACGAGGTCTACGCGAGCGTCGCCGAGCAGGCCCGGAACTACCCCGCCTTCCTCGAGTCCATCGTCCACCCGCGGGACGCCTTCAAGAAGCCCGAGGCGCTCAGCCGGATCCGGGTCCTCGACTGCACGACCGGGATGGCCATCGGCCACTGGGCCTCCTCGATGCTGGCCGAGCTGGGGGCCGAGGTGATCCAGGTCGAGCCGCCCGGGGGCGACCCGCTGCGCGAGCTGACGCCGTTCGGGCGGAAAGAGTACATGGTCAAGGACAAGGCGCGCGGGGAGCCGGTCGGTCTCCACTTCCTCCACGAGATGCGGAACAAGTACTCGATCACGCTCGACCTCACGAAGAAGGAGGGGCGCGAGGTCCTCAAGACGCTCGCCAACCACGTCGACGTGATCATCGAGAACGCGACGCCCGGGCTCTGGGACAAGTGGGGGATCGGCTACCGGCAGCTCTCGAAGCTGAACCCCCGGCTCGTCTACGCCTGGGTCGGGCAGCGCGGGCAGTGGGGGCCGCTCAAGGACAAGCCGGGGATGCGCGACCCGGTCGCCCAGGCGGCGTGCGGCTTCGTCCACGGGACCGGGGACCCGAAGGAGTTCGGCGGACGGCCCACGCGCTCCGGCATGTGGATGGCGGACCACGTGGGCGGGACGACCGCGGCGATGGGGATCGTCGCGGCGCTCGTCCACCGCGAGCGGACGTCGGGGCGCGGCCAGTTCGTCGAGGCGACGGCGGCCGAGGGCGTCATCCGGATCCTCGACTACAACTGGGTCTGGCACGGCATGGACGGCTCGATCCGGCCACGCTACGGGAACTGGGACCTCGCCATCAACATCTACGCCGTCAATCCCTGCAAGGACGGCTACATGATGGTCGGCGGCGGGCACGACCGGCTCTGGTACCGGATCTGGAAGACGGTGGGGGACGAGGTGCCGGGGGCCGAGGAGGAGATCATCGCCGACCCGAACCTCCGGAACGTCTCCGAGCGGCTGCCGCACACGCGCCAGGTCAAGACCTACACGCTCCTCTGCGAGTGGCTGAAGGACAACACACGCGCGGAGGCCGAACGGAAGCTCGTGCGGCAGGAGGTGGCCTCGGGCGGCGTCATGGCGGTCCACGAGGTCGCCGAGTACCCGCACTTCAAGTACCGCGGCCAGGTCATGGAGTTCGACGACCAGCTCTACGGCAAGGTGCTCGTCGGCTCATCGCCGAACCTCGCCGAGAAGGTGCCGGCCCGGCTCAAGTGGCTCGGCCGGCCCGCGGGCTACGACACCGAGGATGTCTACCGGCGGCTCCTCGGCCTCACGCGTGAGGACTTCGACCGGCTCCGCAAGCAGGGGGTCATCTGATGGCGACCAAGCGCCCCGCTCGCAAGAGGAACGCCCGCGGCAACGACGCGAGTGGCCGGAACCAGGCGAACGGCCGCGAGTGGCCGGCGGTCTCCAACCCCGACTTCGAGCGGTACTGCCGGACGACGTTCGACCCCGCGGCGAAGTTCGGGAAGCCCGAGGTGCTCAAGGGCGTCCGGGTTCTCTCGTGCACCCAGTACATCCTCGGCCCGTCCTGCGCCGCGTACCTCGGCGAGCTCGGCGCCGAGGTGATCAAGATCGAGGCGCCGCGGCGGGGGGAGCCGATGCGCCACTCCACGCCCGGCAACGAGGGGTTCCTCTACCCCCTCTCCCGGTGGGTGCCCCAGTCGGGGACGGGGCTCGGGTTCTTCGGCGCGAACTTCAACGAGTCCTTCATCTCGATGGACTTCCACCGGCCCGAGGCGCGGGAGCTGATGTACAAGCTCGCCGCGAAGTCGGACATCATGGTGGAGAACTTCCGCCCCGGCACCTTCGACCGCTGGGGGATCGGCTACCGGCAGCTCCGAGAGGTCAACCCGCGGCTCATCTACGTCTGGCTCGGGGGCTTCGGCGGCTGGGGGCCGGGGCGCGTCCGCGCCTCGTACGACATCCTCGGCCAGGCGCAGGGCGGGGCCTTCTCGATCACGGGGCAGCCCGAGGAGCAGGGGGGCTCGCCCTCGAAGCACACGATCTGGCTCGCGGACTACTGGGGCGGGATGATGGGCGCGACCCACGCGCTTGCTGCCCTCTACTGGCGCGACAACGTCTCCGGCCAGGGCACGTTCATCGAGTACAGCCAGGTCCACGGGGTCTCCCGCCAGCTCGAGTACGCGCTCCCGCTCTATGGGCGCCACGGGATCATCCGCGAGCGGTGGGGGAACTGGGACACCCAGCTCTGCGTCCACGGGATCATCCGATGCGGCAAGTCCTCCTACCCGAGCTCGGACAACCCGCAGGAGCGCGAGGAGGGCTACATCCTGATCTCGGCGTACGCGGACGGGGACTTCGCGCGGCTCTGCCGGGTGATCGGCAAGGCCGAGCTGGCGCGCGTCTACAAGAGCCACGACGTCCGCGTCAAGGCGGAGAGCCAGCGCGAGATCTACAAGGTCCTCGAGGAGTGGGCGAAGGACAAGACCAAGGAGCAGGTGGCGCAGCTCCTCGAGCGGGCGGCGATCCTCCACCAGCCGGTCTGGAACGCGAAGGAGGTCGCGAGCCATCCGCACTGGCGCGAGCGGGGCGCGATCTTCTGGATGGACGACCCGACGTACGGCGACGTCCTCTCCCAGGGGCCCGCGTACAAGATGTCGGAGACGCCGCCCCGGGTGAAGTGGGCGATGAAGCCGATCGGCGCGGACAACGAGGCGATCTACGCGCGCCTCTGCGGGCTCAGCGCCGAGGAGATCCGGAAGCTCGAGGCCGAGGAGGTCATCTAGGGAGCCACGATCTCCCTCTTCCCGCCGGGGGGAGAGGGGAGGGTGAGGGGGGACGAAGCCGACGCCATGATGCTTCGATGCAAGTGCGGCGTGAAGAACTACCTCGACCCGTACCCGTTCTGGAACTTCAAGGGCCGGACCCGGTGCGCGGGGTGTGGCGCCGTGTACGCGGTGGAGATCGCCGCCGGCGCGCCGGTGAAGGAGCCCACGCCCGCGACCTCGGAGCAGGGGGAGCTCCTCCTGCCGGGCTTCGCGGATACCCCGGACTGGAAGCCGATCGTGGGCGGGGGCAAGACGCGCGCCGCGCCCCAGGCGCGGGCGGACGTCTACGGGCGGCCCAAGCCGATCGTGAAGAACTCGCGCGGGCGGCTGGTTGCGGGGCGGCCGCTCAAGCCCGAGGAGCTCGTGGGCTCCAGGGCGCGCTACATCGTGGAGGGCAAGGAGCCGAAGTAGGCCTCCGGCGGGAAGGTGGGGTCCTCGACCGACAGCCAGCCGAATGGCTGAGCTCCCGGACGGTCACCACGTCCCGGGGCCATCGGCCACGAGGCTGGAGAGCCGCCGACGCTCCTTCTCCACATCCCAGGCCGCGTCGCTTGCAACATCGCCCGGCTGGCCATCGGCATCGCGGGAGCCGGCTGCGCCCCGGCTACCAGACCGTCCTAAGCAATCCAAACCGTTGGATGTCCCGATCGCGCGTGATCAGCGGCAGATCAAGGCTCCTCGCAGCGGCGCAAATCAGGCCATCGAACGGGTCGTCGTTCGGTCGCGACTCGTCGGCGAGATACACCTGCTCGAGCGTGAGATCCAGGGGTTGGTAGGCCGGGTTGCTGAACAAGTCCTCGAAGAACTCGCGGAGGCGTCGTCGGAGATTGACCCGTCCGACTCGGACCAGAAGGCTCACTTCCCAGGCGACGGCCGCGGGCACGTACGTCAGAGCTTCTCGTCGTTCGCAGGCGTCGAAGTGCGCGACCATCCGTCGGCTCAATCCCTTGCCTCCCGCGGCATGGAGCAGCAGCGGGTGGGTGTCCGTGACGAGCGCGCGGGGCTCAGGCAGTGCGGCGACCTCCGGGCCGAGCTCGTGGAGGCATGGTCGCTCGATCCCGCGCTACACGTCCGCCCTTTCCCGCGTCGCTCAGCGACCTCGAAACCAGTGCCCGCACCGCAATGTCAGCAGTTCGAAGCTCCGGGTCCTCGGCAGCGATGCTTACGGTTCCGACAACGCTACGAATCGCCGTTGACGACCCCGTTCCGCCGCTGCGGGCTTCCCTGATGACGCGATCGAGCATCGCGCTGATGCTGAGTCGGCCCCTGGCGAGGGCGCGACCTCGCAACCAGGCCAGGTTGTCGGCCTCGAGGCTGACCGAAATCGCCTTCTTTCCCATACGATAAAGATACGATACCAGGGCAGTCTTGCCAAGGGCCGCGTCTCGCCGCGGTGGAACTCGGGCAGGAAGGCGAGACGACGCCCGAGCGGAACCGGGGCGATCCCCACGGAGACTGAGCGGGACGGGCGCACGTCAGGATTGTGAGATGACATCACCCGGTGCCGGCGATCGCCGCCGATGAGTGCCGCTCCCAGAAGTCCTCGAAGCGACCGCTGAGCTTGCAACAGCGCAGGGCGATGATCGCG
>Ga0114945_10001506_pt1 | contig 14407 bp, 7 predicted proteins | sample OV2TP3_FD_87194 | JGI IMG/M metagenome (GOLD analysis project Ga0114945, IMG submission 87194) | Hot spring microbial communities from Beatty, Nevada to study Microbial Dark Matter (Phase II) - OV2 TP3 | ecosystem: Environmental > Aquatic > Thermal springs > Hot (42-90C) | place: USA: Beatty... | reverse complement strand
TGAAGAGACCATGAGACACCAATCAACAGCCATTGCAACGGCGGCGGTGCTGGCGCTCGGGCTGTGGCTGCTGGGGTCGTGCGGGGGGAGCACCGGCGGCGGCTTCAGCGTGAACCCGCCGGGGCCGGTGCCGTTCCGGGTGGAGACGTTCCTGAGCAACGCGAACTTTCCGGTGACGCTGGCGTTCGCGCCCGACGGGCGGCTGTTCTACAACGAGCTGCGGACGGGGCAGGTGCGGGTGGTGGCGGGCGGGGTGCTGCAGGCGCAGCCGTTCGCGACGCTGCCGGTGGAGATTGTGGGCGAGCGGGGGCTGCTGGGGCTGGCGTTCGACCCGCAGTTTTCGAGCAACCGGTTCGTCCACGTGCTGCACAGCGACCCCTCGGGGGTGCAGCGGGTGGTGCGGTTCACCGACTCGAACGGCACGGGGATCAACCCGACAGTCATCATCGACAACCTGCCCTCGGCCTTCAACCACAACGGGGGGAACATCGGCTTCGGGCCGGACGGGTTTCTCTACGTCTCTATCGGCGACTCGACCGACCCGGCGAATGCGCAGGACCCGAACTCGCTCTCGGGCAAGCTGCTGCGCTACAACTCCAACGGGACGGTGGTGGGGACCAACCCCTTCGGGGCCAACAACCCGGCGTTCAACCTGGGGCTGCGCAACAGCTTCGACTTTACGTTTCACCCGCAGGCGGGGACGGTGTACGCCAGCGAGAACGGGCCGAACTGCGACGATGAAATCAACCGGGTGACGGCGGGCGGGAACTACGGCTGGCGGCCGAACTATCCCTGCGGGGATACCAACCCGATGTTCATCGCGCCGCTGGTGCGGTTCACGCCGCCGATTGCGCCTACGGGGATCACGTTTTACACCGGCACGGTGTTTCCCCAGTTCACCGGCAGCCTGTTTATGGTGGACTTGAACGAAGGACGGGTGCGGCGGTTTGTGGTGAACGAGGCGATGGCGGGACAGATTAGTTCGAGCGAGATCGTGGTGGACGGGGGGTTCGGCGGGCTGGTGGACATCGTGCAAGGGCCGGAGGGCTTCATCTATTTTTCGAGCACGACGGCCATTCACCGCATTGTGCCGCAATGACGGCCTGAAGAAACAACAACCTCACGGGCTAAAGCCCCATGAGCGTTGAGCTCCTGAATGGCAACCCTGAAGGGTTGCCCCGCCTTGCTCAAGAGAGGCAAAAGCAGATTCCTCGCCTGCTCCGCCTACGGCGAAATCAGACTCGGAATGCCAGGTCAGTTGTTAGGCTTGTCCTTGCCTTTTTCCTTTTCCTTGCTCTTGTCCTTCTCGCCGGTGCCTTTCTGCTCGCCGGTCATTTCGATGGACTCGACCTTGAGGGTGCCGGCGTCCACGGTGCCGGTGACTTTGACGTGGTGGCCGGCGTGGGGCGCGGCCTTCGCCTGCGGGTCGAGGGTGTAGACCTTGCCGTCGGCCGGGGTGACGAGGGCGTACTTGGCGCCCCGGTTCTCGACGCAGCTCTTGGCACATCCCTCGTGGCCTTCCTTGGCGCCCTTGGCGCCGCAGTGGGTGTCGGTGACCCAGCCGATGTAGCCGGCCTTTTCCTTGGACTTCTCGGACGCAGCCACGCCGAGCGCGGCCACGACCAGGACAACAACGAAAAGAATTCCGATGCGGTTCCTCATCTCTGCTCGCCTCCTCTCCGGACACCGGACACTCAGGCCTGCCGGCCTGGAATGAAGCTTGGGGAGGCACAGGATATACCCGACGGGCCAGCCGGTTCAACTGGAGCCCGCTACTGGCTGCAAAGACAGGCAGGACGGGGGTTTGGGCCGGCTAGTACTTAAGTGCTCTTGACAGCGGCTGCGGGAGACCCTAGAATCCGCCGTATCTGGGGGCGGAGTTCAAGAAACTGAGACAGACCAGACAAGGGAGCGAATAATAATGTCAAAGAGCACAGTTGTGCGCATTCATCTCTGCGCCGGGCTGCTGGTGCTGCTGGGGGTGTCGCTGCTCAGCTACGGGCAGCCGGAGCGCGTGCGCGTGTACGTAGAGTTCGAGCGGTTCAGCCCGCAGGCAGTGGCGGCGGTGCGAGGGGCCGGCGGGACGGTGCACTATGAGTTCCCGCGGCAGAACGCGGTGGCGGCCACGCTGCCCAAGGCGGCCATCCAGGGGCTGCTGCGGAATCCCAACGTGGTGAACATCGAAGACGACCCCATCCGCGAGCCCTACGCGCAGACGACTCCCTACGGGATTCCGATGGTGCAGGCCGACCAGGTAACCTACGGCGGCGGAATGAAGGTGTGCATCATCGACTCCGGCTACTCGATGCAGCACGAAGATCTGCAGGACTCCGGGGTGACGACCAGCCCGGACTCCGGGACCGGCGACCCGCTGGTGGACGGGTGCGGGCACGGCTCGCACGTGGCGGGGACCATCGCGGCGCTGAACAACGGCGCCGGCGTGCTGGGGGTGATACCCACCGGGACGCTGAACCTGCACATCGTCAAGGTCTTCGGGAACACGTGCTCGTGGACGTACTCCTCGACGCTGGTGAATGCGGCCAACAAGTGCCGGGACAATGGGGCCAACGTCATCAGCATGAGCCTGGGCGGGTCGTTCAAGAGCCGCACGGAAGAGATGGCGTTCCGCGACCTCTACAACCAGGGGATTCTCTCGGTGGCGGCGGCGGGGAACGCGGGGAGCAACCAGAAGTCCTACCCGGCCTCTTACCCCTCAGTGGTTTCGGTGGCGGCCATCGACTCGAACCAGGTGGTGGCCGACTTCTCGCAGAAAAACGACCAGGTGGAGCTGGCGGCCCCCGGAGTGGGGGTGCTGAGCACGGTGCCGTGGAGTGAGACCAACACGCTGACGGTGGGCAGCACGGTGTACAACGGCAACTGGATCGAGTTTGCGGCGCGCGGCTCGGCCACCGGGGCACTGGTGGACGGCGGGCTGTGCAACTCCGCCGGGAGCTGGGGCGGCAAGGTGGTGTTGTGCGAGCGCGGCAGCATCAGCTTTTTCGACAAGGTCTCGAACGTCGAAGCCGGCGGCGGGGTGGCGGCGGTGATTTACAACAACGCTTCCGGCAACTTCTTCGGCACGCTGGGCGCGGGGAACTCGAGCGACATCCCGGCCATCAGCCTGAGCCAGGAGGACGGGCAATTCCTGGTGGCCAACAGCCTGGGCCAGAGCGGGACGGTGGTGAGCGACCGGGACGAGCCCGGCAGCGGGTACGAGGCCTGGGACGGGACCTCCATGGCGACCCCGCACGTCTCCGGGGTGGCGGCGCTGGTGTGGAGCAACCACCTGACCTGCACCAACGACGAAGTCCGCACCGCGCTGCAGAACACGGCGGAAGATCTGGGCACGGCGGGCAAGGACAACTCCTACGGCTACGGGCTGGTGCAAGCGGCGGCAGCCAACTCAGCTCTCTCCTGCGACGGCGGGGGCGGCGGCGGCGGGTGCACGCTGGGGCAACCGGGCGAACCCTGCAGCGACAACAGCCAGTGTTGCTCGAACAACTGCAAGGGCAAGCCCGGCGCCAAGACCTGCAAGTAAACGGTTAACCGAACTCGACTGGCGGCCGTCCAGGCATCCGGACGGCCGCTTTCCTTTTGAGGTATGCGGCAGACAGGAATGTCTGCCCCACTTTGCCCTATAATGGCTGCACCTCAGAGGTGAGTGTCATGAAGGCCAGGATCATCCTTTCCATTCTCCTTTTGTCGGGAGTGATGTCGGCGGCAGCCGCCCAGCAGCCCGCTCCAGTCGAAAAGCCGGCGGAGAAGTGCGCGGTGGCGGGGCAGGTGGTGAAGGCGGGGACGGGAGAGCCGCTGAAGAAGGCGCGGGTGGTGCTGAGCAAGGAAGAAGCGCGGGAGGGGCCGCGGGTGGAGCTGGTGGACGCGAACGGGCGCTTCCAGTTCAAGGACGTGGAGCCGGGCCGCTACCGGCTCTACGCGGTGCGCAACGGGTTTGTGCGGCAGGAGTTCGGGCAGCGCAACCCCAACCACCCAGGCACGGCGCTGGCGCTGGCGGCGGGGCAGGAGGTGAAGGACGTGGTGTTCAAGCTGGTGCCGGCGGCGGTGATCGCGGGGCGCATCTACGACGAAGACGGCGAGGCGGTGCCCGGGGTGCGGGTGCAGGCGCTGCAATACCGCTACGTGCAGGGCAAGCGGCAGATGGCGCCGATGCGGTTCGCCACCACCAACGACCGGGGCGAGTTCCGCCTGAGCGGGCTGCCGGCGGGCCGGTACTACGTGAGCGCGACGTTCTCGCCCATGATGTCACTGGGGCTGGGCTTCCCGGCGGCGAGCCAGGCGATGGGCAACGAAGGCTACGCGCCCACGTACTATCCGAACAGCAACGAGGCCGCGCGGGCGACGCCGGTGGAGGTGCGGGCGGGAAACGAAGTCGGCGGGATAGATTTTCTGCTGCTGCCGACGCGGGCGGTACGCATCCGCGGGCGGGTCTACAACAGCGTGCTGGGGAAGCCGGGGCGGGACACCACCGTGTTCATCTTCCCCGCCGGCTCCGGGGTGAGGATGTTCGGGGTTGAGAACCAGACGCGGGTGGAGGACGAGCAGGGCAACTTCGAGGTGCGGGGAGTGACGCCGGGTTCGTACACGCTGGTGGGGGTCTACTGGGATGAGGACAACAACTACCGGGCGCGGCTGCCGCTCGAGGTGGGCAACGCGGACATCGACGGCGTGCAACTGACCATTCAGGCCGGGGCCGACGTCTACGGGAGCATCCAGGTGGAGGGCGGCGCGGCCACGGGCGCGGAGAGAAGCGGAGAGACGGGCGGACAAAACGAGGAGAAGCCGAAGCTGGAATGGTCGGACGTGCGCATCCTGCTTAACGAATACGACGACGAATGGCTGCCGTTCGGCGGCAACCAGGCGCGGCCGCAGGAGGATGGGAGTTTCAGGTTGCAGAACATCTCCGACAACCGCTACCGGGTGGTGGTGTGGCGGCTGCCGGCGGACCACTGCCTGAAGTCGGCGCGGATGGAAGGGAACGACGTGCTGGAGGAAGGGTTGGCGGTGAGCGGGCCGCCGAGGGGACAACTGGAGCTGGTGGTGAGCGCGAACGGCGGGCGGGTCGAGGGTGTGGTGCTGAAGGAGCAGAAGCCGTTCAGCGGGGCCACGGTGGCGTTGGTGCCGGGGGAGAAGCAGCGCGGGCGGCGGGAACTGTACAAGACCGCCACCACCGACCAGTACGGGCGGTTCACGCTGCGGGGCATCCCGCCGGGGGAGTACAAGCTGTTCGCCTGGGAGGAGATCGAGCCGGGCGCCCACCAGGACCCGGAGTTTGTGAAGGCGTACGAGAAGCTGGGGCACGAGGTGACGGTGGAGGAAGGCGCGCGCCTCTCGGCCGAGCTCAAGCTGATTCCGCCAGGCGAGCCGCCGAGATAGTTAGAAACCACGGATGAACACGGATTAACACGGATAGAAACAATGGAGTGGCTCATCGCCCAGATTGTTTTCTTCGTCGTTGTCCTGGCGCTGATCTTCACTCTGAGCCAGCGACGGAAGCGGGGATTGGAGCGGGCGGCGCAGGAGATGGGGTTTTCCTTCGACGCCAAGCCGGCGGGCCTGGAGGCGGAAGGAATCATGGAGGTGCCGCTGCTGAAGCGCAACACCGGGCTCCGGAACCTGCTGCGGGGCAGCGCGGGGACGGGCGAGGTGGTGGTGGTGGACGTGCGGACGGGCACCGGGAAGACGACGACGTTGCGCACGGTGGCCCTCTACCGGCTGGCGAGGAAGCGCCTGCCGGTGTTCGAGCTGCGACCGGAGCACTTCTTCGACAAGATCGGGGCGACGTTCGGGTTCAAAGACATCAACTTCGAAAGCAATCCGGAGTTCTCGAAGCGGTACAAGCTGCAGGGGGCGGACGAGATGGCGGTGCGGGAGCTGTTCCACTCGGGCCGGCTGACGTTCTTCGAGCAGCAGAAGGGCTGGAGCGTGGAGGGCGCGGGGGAGTGGCTGGCGGTTTACCGGCAGGTGACCTGCGTGGCGCCGGGGAAGCTGCGGACGTTCCTGGAAGAGACCGGGCAGGTGGTGGCGGCGTTCGATTGAAAGACTATTGGAACCACGGATAAACCCATTCGACTCACCCCGACTGTTCGTCGGGGCTTCGCTCAGGGCAGGCACGGATGGACACGGATAAAGTGAAAGAGTGACGGAGTAGAAGAGTTACAGAGACAAAAGTCGAAAGTCAAAAGGTCAAAAGACAAAAGCAGGTTCCTCCTGCGCCCATTCTGTTCAGAATGGACGGGGGTCGGAATGACAGCCATTGAGGCAGGATTAGGCGCGGGGGCGTAGTACTCCCAGTACCAAAGTACAGTTGACAAGGGCGGCGGGGAGGCGGAGAATCGCGGCATTCGGGGGGCGGAATCTTCGGTCGAAGGGGAAGCCATGAATAAAAGTTTTTGGAGCGTTGCCGCATTGGTGTGCCTGCTCGCGCCGGGGCTGGCGTGGGCGCAAGCGCCTGATTCGGCGGGCAAGCCCTCTGCCCAAGCGACGGGGAACCCGGGGGAAATAGCGCCGGGGCGGTTCTTTGTGCGCTTCCGCGATTCGGTCCAAGTGCCGGGGGCGGTGGCGGCCGAGCTGAGCCAGCGGCACGGGTTTCAGGTGGGGCACGTCTACCAATACACCTTGAAGGGGATGGCGATCCGGGTGCAGCCGCAGGCGGAGCGCGGGGTGCTGAACGCGCTGAGCCGCGACCCGCGGGTGGAGAGCGTGGGGCACGACCGCTACATCGGGCTGTTCGCGCAGACGGTGCCCAAAGGGGTGAACCGCATCAACGCCGAGCCGGGACTGGCGGCGAACAACGGCAACAGCATCCGCGTGGCCATTTTTGATACGGGTTTGGACTTCAACCACTTCGACCTGGCGGCCAACATTAATTTCGATTTGAGCGCCGACTGCGAGTTTTTCCCCGGACTGGGGCTGTGCCTTTCGGGCGGCGGGTTCGGGCAGGACGACCACTGGCACGGGACGTTTGTGGGCGGGGTGGTGGCGGCACTGAACGACGGGACCGACGTCATCGGGGTGACGCCGGTGGCGCAGCTCATCGCGGTGAAGGTGCTGGACTACACCGGGAGCGGGTACTTCACCGACATCACCGCCGGGGTGGACTACGTGCGCGGGCTGAACCTGAACGCAAGCACGCGGGTGCACGTGGCCAACATGAGCCTGGGGGCGCGGTGCTCGGTGTGCACGGACAATTCCAGCGATCCGACGGTGCGGGCGTTCCACGATGCGGTGCGGGCGCTGGTGAACTCGGGGACGACGCTGGTGGTGTCGGCCGGGAACAGCGGAGTCGACGCCTTCGACAGCGTTCCGGCGAGCTTCGATGAAGTGATTACGGTGTCGGCGATGGCCGACAGCGACGGGCAGCCGGGCGGGCTGGGGCCGTCGCAGCAGCTCACGGGCGGCCCACCGATGCCGGACGACACTTTCGCCTGGTTCTCCAACTTCGGGCCGGACGTGGACGTCACCGGGCCGGGGGTGCTGGAGGTGTCGCTGAACGCAGTGTTTCTAGGGGGTGGGACGAAGGTCAGCAGCGGGACGAGCTTTTCTTCGCCGCACGCCGCGGGAGTGGCGGCCATGTTCTACCGCCACCGGATTGATTCCGGCCAAGGATTGCCGACGCCGGGGCTGGTGCGGCAGGCGCTGATTGAGACGGGCGAGTGCCACGAGGGCGCGGGCGGGGTGTTCCACGGGACGGTGGGCTGCGCGGAGGCGTGGCCGGGCGACCCGGACGGCTTGAACGAGCCTTTGGTGCGCGGGGACAACATCGACAACTTCGGCGTGCCGCCGGTGGTGAACGACGTGGCGGTGACGTCGGTGAGCGCGCCCTCGCCGGTGTTCGTGGGCGACGCGCAGACGGTGCTGGTGGGCGTGGCCAACCAGGGGACGCAGACGGAGAATTTTTCAGTGAGCCTGGCGGACAGCCTGTCCGCGTCCATCAGCGCCGCGCAGAGCGTGGCGCTGGGCGCGGGCGCTTCGACGACGCTGAGTTTCTCGTGGACGCCGAACGTGAGCGGCGACCACCTGCTGACGGCGACGGCGAGCGCGGTGGTGGGCGAGTCGGACACGGCCGACAATACGAAGTCGGCGACCTCGACGGTGCAAAGCCCGGCGCACGACGTAGCGGTGACGAATGTGTCGACGCCCGCGGCCGTGGAGCAGGGGCAGAGCGCGGCGGTGAGTGTGGACGTGGCCAACCAGGGGACGTTCGCGGAGACATTTGACGTTTCACTCTCGGCGACGGGCGGGTCGGTGAGCGGCAGCCCGCAAGAGATCACGCTGGCGGCGGGCGCTTCGACGACCGTGAACTTCACCTGGGATACCACCGGCGCGAGCGCCGGCTCGCACACGCTGACGGGTTCGGCCGAGGTGGTGACCGACGAGACGGACACGGCGGACAACTCGGGCTCGGCGGTTTCCGAGGTGACCGAGCCGCCGCCGCCCCCGCCGCCGCCGCCGGCCTCGATGCACGTGGGCGACCTGGACGGGACGAGCGTTTCGATCAAGAACAACTGGACGGCGACGGTGACCATCCGGGTGCACGACTCGAGCCACAACCCGGTGAGCGGGGCGACGGTGTCCGTGAGCTGGAGCGGGGGGTTCAGCGGGTCGGCGAGCTGCGTGACCGACGCCAGCGGGACGTGCAGCCGGACGACGGGGAACATCGCCAAGAAGAAAGGCAATGTGACGTTGACGGTGACCAACGTGAGTCACGCGTCGCTGCCGTACCAGCCGGTAGACAACCACGACCCGGACGGGGACAGCAACGGGACGGCGATCACGGTGCTGAAGCCGTAGGAGACGAGAGGGCGCGGAATCAGCCGGGCTAACCCGAAGGTCAACGCCGTAGACTGGGCGGTCCCAAGCGGCCCCCTCATTGGGAAGTCAACAGAATTCGGCGCGGAGGCACAGCGGGGGAAGCGAGAGAAGGGTTCGAGAGGTGGTGGGGCGATGGAGGCGTTGTGGGCACCGGGGACGGTGGTTGGCTGGGTGTTCGTCATCGGCGTCGCGAGCATTGTGCCGCTCTATTTGCTAATCCGTCGCATGGAAAAACGGCACCGGCAGGAGGTGGAGCGTGTGGCCCAGGAGATGGGGTTCTTGGTCGACGTCGAGGGAGAGAGCCTGAGGGGGGCGCCGTTTCTCAGCCTGCCGTTTCTGAAGAGGAGTAGGTGGCCCACGAACGTGCTGCGGGGCACGGTGGGGTCGTGGGAGGCGTTGGTGGTGGACGTCGAGGCGCGCGTCAGCATGCACCGAGAGGGCAGGGCGGGACAAACGGACACCGTGGTGTTGCTGCGGCTGGCGGGGAAACAGTTCCCCTTGTTTGAGCTGCACGCGAAGAGCTTCCGGACGGAGATCGCCTTCAACCTGCGGGGCTACACGAACATTGGCTTCGAGACGAACCAGGCATTTTCGCAGTCCTACCTGCTGCGAGGGGAGGACGAGGCTGCCGTGCGAACGCTGTTCCATCACGGCCTGCTGACCTTCTTCGAACAGCAGAGAGATTGGAGCGTGGAAGGGGCGGGCGAGTGGCTGGCAGTCTACAAGTGGGCGGCGCCGGTAGCGCTCTGGAACAAGCGGGCCTTTGCGGAGCAGGCGGGGGAGGTGGCGACAGCATTTTTGAGTGAGCCCAATAGCAACGGGACGGCGACCACGGTGCTGAAGCCGTAGGAACTGTCTGACAAGAGCCGGCAGGATGCCGGCGCTACTGAAGTACGCAGTACCCAGTACCTGGTACCTAGACGATCCTGAGGGGCGGCTCGAAGCGAGCCGCCCCTTTCTTTGCTAAGGGCTTACCGCAGAGGACGCACCCTTCGGCGCGTCCCGACTGCGTCGGGACTCAGGGCAAGCCGATAAAGGCGGCAGAGAGGAATGTCTGCCCCACCGAGTTCTGAAGCAAGGACAAAGCAGGTCCCCCGACTTCGCCCCGACTGCGTCGGGACTCAGGGCAAGCCGATAAAGGCGGCAGAGAGGAATGTCTGCCCCACCGAGTTCTGAAGCAAGGACAAAGCAGGTCCCCCGACTTCGCCCCGGCTGCGGTCGGGACTCAGGGCAAGCCGATAAAGGCGGCAGACAGGAATGTCTGCCCCACCGAGTTCTGAAGCAAGGACAAAGCAGGTCCCTCGACTCCCCCGCCCGTTTTGCTCCGGCCAGCAAAGAGCAACACTTCTAAACGAACGGGCGGGGTCGCTCGGAATGACAGTGGCGTTATTTTTTGTGGAGGTGGGAGGGCCAGTGGAGGACGAGGGTGAGGGGCTCGGAGGTCTGGGCGGCGGGGATGCGGTTCAAGAGGAAGCGGCGGCCGTCGCGGGAGACATCATCGAAGGCCGTGGACTCGAAGAGGGCACGGGCGGCGCCGATGGTGAAGCCGCCGGCCGAGGCGCCGACTTCGACCGCCACCACGCGACTTTCCAGAGAAAGGTAAAAGATCTCTTTTCCGTCGCCGCGCCAGCGCGGCGCGACGCCGCCGTTCGTGGAAATCTGCCACTTGCGCCCCGGGCCGGGGAAGGGAGCGACGTAGATTTCCGGGCGGCCGGTTTCATTGGACGCGTACACCAGCCAGCGGCCGTCGGGGGAGAATTGCGCCCCGTCCTCGAAGAAGCGAGTGTGAAGGAAGGGGACGGGTTTGGGGTCACCCTCCAGCGGCAGAATCCAGATGTCGGCGCCGGCCTCCGGCGAGAAGGTGGCAAAGGAAAGAAAGCGGCCGTCGGGAGAAAAATGGTAGGGGAACTTGTCCTGGTCGTTCTCCAGCAACGGCTCTTCGGTGCCAGCGCCGGCGAGAGATTTCTGGTAGATGTCGAAGCGGCCTTTGCGGTTGGAGGCGTAGACGACGCGAGCGCCGTCGGGCGACCAGATGGGGTCGATTTCGTTGCTGGAGTCAAAGGTGAAGCGGGTGCGGAGGCCGCGGGCGACTTCGTAGATCCAGATGTCTTCGGTGCCGAGGGAGAGGTCGGTGAGGGAAACGGCGATGTAGCGGCCGTCGGGGGAGAGCCGGGGCGCTTCCTGGGGAGCGAGGTCGCCGAGGGTACCTAGCTTCTGGCCTTTGGGATCGACCCATTCGAGGACGCTACCCTGGGCGGTGTCGCCGCTGAGGTAGATGAGCGCGCCGGTGTCCGAGGCGCTGAAAAGGCCGCGGGAGGTGCCGGGGATGGAGGCGACCTGTTCGGCCAGCGGCACGGGATCGCCAGTGGATTCGAGGCGACGGGGGTCAAAGGGGCGGGCCATCAAGGTGTTGTCGCGGAGGAAGAGCAGGTGGCCGGAGGCGTAGGCGGCGTGGGTTTGGGAAGGCATGAGGGACTTGGGCTCGCCGCCGTCGAGCGAGCCGATCATGACGGAGCTGCCGCGGTCGCCGCCGGCGGGGCCGGCGCGTACAAAGAAGAGGAAGTGCTTGCCGTCGGGAAGGAACTGAGGGTGGCGGTGGGAGTTCTCGCCTTTCTCCGGCTTCAAGGTGGTGAGGGGAGTGGATTCGCCGCCGGCGGCGGAAACCTGGTGGATGGGCGAGCCGAAGCTGGGCGCGAAGATAATCACCCCGTCGCGGTTCCAGGCGCCGCCCTTGCCGACGGAGGCGTCGCAGAGGGTGATGGGCGGGCCGCCGGCAGCTTCGATCTTCTTGAGCTTGCTCTGGGCAAAGAAGCCGATGCTCTTGCTGTCGGGCGACCAGAAGGGATAGCCGGCGTCCTCGGTGCCGGTGAGGGGGGTGGCGATGATCGCTTCCAGCGGGCGCACCCAGAGGCGGGCCTGGCCGTCCTTGCCGCGGGCGGAGAAGGCCACCAGGCGGCCGTCGGGAGACAGGATGGGCGGGCCGGGGTGGCGGCCTTCGAGCATGAAGCTGTTGTCGGCCGGAGGGGGAATGGAGGCGCGGGTGATGAGAGCTTCGGGCGCGGGACGCAGCAGGAGCGCGGCGGCGAGAGCCAGAGTCGTCAACAGGAAGAGCGCAGCCGCGCCCATCCAGACGCGGACCGGGACGCCCGCCTTCGCCAAGGCTACGGCGGGCAGGCCGATCTGGGTGCCGCCTTCGGCGAGCATCTCGAGCTGGAGCTTCAGGTCGTGCGCCGACTGGAAGCGCTCGTCGGGGTCTTTGGAGAGGCAGATGCGGACGAGGCGGTCGAGCGCCGGCGGCGTGAGCGGTTGCAGCGAGGAAATCGGGGGCGGCTCAGAGGCGAGGATGGCAGCGATGAGGCTGGCCTTGGTCTTGCCGGCGAAGGCGGGGCGGGCGGTGGCCATCTCGTAGAGCACGCAGCCGAGGGCGAAGATGTCCGAGCGGGCGTCGGCCTCGCGGCCTTCGAGCTGCTCGGGGGCCATGTACTGGAAGGTGCCGACGATGGTGCCGGCGGCGGTGAGCGGCTCGGCGCGGGTGGGCGAGGGGATGCTTTGAGTCGGCGACTTGGAGAGGTCGGTGATGGCGGAGCCGAGGACATTGGCGGTGGGCTTGGCGAGGCCGAAGTCGAGGAGCTTGGCGCCGGCTTTGGTGAGGACGATGTTGCCGGGCTTAAGGTCGCGGTGGACGACGCCCTGGCGGTGGGCTTTGTCGAGGGCGTCGGCGACCTGGGTGGCGGTGCGGAGGAGCTGGTCGGTGGGCAGCGGACCCTTGGCGAGGCGCTGGGCGAGCGATTCGCCTTCGAGGTACTCCATGACGAGGAAGTCGACGCCGTTTTCCGAGCCCACGTCGTGCAGGGTGCAGATGTGGGGGTGGGAGAGGGAGGAGAGGGCGCGGGCTTCGCGGTCGAAGCGCTGGCGGAGCTCAGGGTCTTCGGCGAAGTGGGCAGGAAGGATTTTGACGGCGACGGTGCGGTCGAGGCGGGTGTCGCGGGCCTTGTAGACCTCGCCCATGCCGCCGGCGCCGATGGCGTCGACAATCTCGTACGGACCCAGGCGGGCTCCGGGGGCCAGGCTCATGGAGCCGGGAGTATAGCAGACAAAAGGAATCCATCTGAACCGGATGAATCCTCTGGCCTCGCCCGGCGTTGACGGAGGGGAAGCCGAGGGCTAGAATCGCGGGCAAATGCCGGGGATGGGTCGGGGGCGGGTACGTGGGCTCGCAGCGACTCTACTAGTGCTGCTGGCGGGGGTGTGGCCGAGTTGTACGCAACGCAGAAAGGTAGGCCGCGGGCTTTCCTTCGCCTGCCTCGCACTGGTTGTGCTGGCAGCCTGTTCGTCCGCCCACGCTCAAAGCGATCCCGCCCTAGTGGGTGAGTGGTCTCCGCTCAAAGTCTGGCCTACGTACCCGGTTCACGGCAATTTGCTTCCCACGGGAAAAGTGCTGTTCTGGACGGAAGGAGACATCCCGACGCTCTGGGATCCCGTGGGAGACACTTTTGTCGTGGAGCTGCAGGCGGGCTACAACATCAATTGCGCGGGCTTTGCCTTTCTGGCCGATGGACGATTGCTCGTTGCGGGGGGTCACATAAGCGAGTCGGTCGGTCTACCCCACGCCAGCATCTACGACCCCTTCACCCGCCAGTGGACACGGTTGCCGGACATGAATGACGCCCGCTGGTATCCCAGCGTGACTACTCTCCCGAACGGGGACCTCCTGGTCACTTCGGGAGACATCACCGTGGGGAGTAGAAACAACCTGCACCAGGTCTGGCAAGTGACGGAGGAAAGCTGGCGCGACCTCACCAGCGCCGTGCTGCAGCTCCCGCTCTACCCGTGGACGTTCGTGGCCCCCAACGGGAGGGTGTTTGTGGCCGGATGGACGCGTCCCACCCGCTACTTGGATACGTCGGGAACCGGGGCTTGGACTTTTGTCGCCAACAGCAATCTTGCGCTGCGCGATTTCGGCGGGGCGGTGATGTACCAACCCGGCAAGGTCTTCATTGTGGGAGGCGCCGACCCCCCGGTGGCTTCAGCCGAGGTGATTGACTTGAGCGACCCGGTCCCCGCCTGGCGCACGGTCACCCCGATGTCGAGCGTGCGTCGGCAACACAATGTTACCTTGCTTCCCGACGGCACCGTGCTGGTCACGGGCGGCAGCAGCGGCGCCGGATTCAACAATGAGTCGCAACCCGTGTTCAATGCGGAGCTGTGGAACCCGGTGAGCGAAACCTGGACTGCGCTGGCCGGCAACAGCATCTATCGCGGCTACCATTCCATTGCGCTCCTGCTGCCCGACGGTCGAGTGCTCACCGCCGGAGGAATCAACAACAACTACAAGAATGCCGAGATGTATTCGCCTCCGTATTTGTTCAAGGGACCGCGGCCGTCCATCACCACGGCGCGAAGCAGTGTGGGATACAACCGGCAGTTCTTTGTGGGCACGCCGGACAGCGCCGGCATTGCCCGGGCGACCTGGGTGCGGCTCGGCTCAGCCACCCACGGATTCAACATGAACCAGCGCTTCAACGAGCTGAGCTTGACGCCGGCGCCGGGGGGCCTAACCGTAACCACGCCGGCCAAC
>Ga0114945_10001505_pt1 | contig 14422 bp, 14 predicted proteins | sample OV2TP3_FD_87194 | JGI IMG/M metagenome (GOLD analysis project Ga0114945, IMG submission 87194) | Hot spring microbial communities from Beatty, Nevada to study Microbial Dark Matter (Phase II) - OV2 TP3 | ecosystem: Environmental > Aquatic > Thermal springs > Hot (42-90C) | place: USA: Beatty... | reverse complement strand
CGATTTCCTAGAGAAAAAACTCGAATTGATGGCCGGGGATGGAGCCCCCAGTTTGATTTCCTTTCGGCTCGTTTCCCTGCCCGCCAAAGGTCAACAGAATCGGCAGGCGGGCCTCTCCGAGAACAATTTTCACATCCATCTGGATCTCGAACACATCCAAAGTTCTCTTTTCGATCTTTCGACCCAGCTGGAAGGCGACCTGACGCTGGTTGAGTCCTCTGAGGCGGGAGGACCTGTCGATTTTGTCGACTCCGGGCGGGCAGGCCCTGTACCAGAACGGTACAGGGCAGGGGGGCGATCGTGGAAAGGCCAATTCCAGAGCCGGTATTCTTTGCTCAATCACAAACCCATAGAAGAACTCTCCGGGACCTTTGAAATCCAAAACCATGTTTTATATCTTTCGGATTTATCGGCGGGTGGAGTTCACCTGCAAGGTCTTTGGGAGCTGGCGGATCCCCGGGGTATGGATCTGGACATCCAGTTTAAAGATATCTCGCTTAAAGATTTTATTGCGCTGTGGGTCGATGACCCCAATCTCGAGGCCCAGGGCCTTATGTCCGGGAATCTGCAGATTTCGGGTCGTTTCCCGCAATTGGCCTTAAAAGGGACCCTCGCCAGCTACGCGGGACAGGTGGGTGATCTCTCCTACGACAGCATTGTTCTAAACCTTAAAGGGGAGTGGCCTCTTGTGATACTGACGGATTCGACAGTGACCGAGTCGGACGGGATGAGCTTTCGGATTGACGGGGATCTGGATTTATCGAGTCAGGAGACGCTTAAAAAGGATATCGGCGCTTTAAACAAATCCCCTTTGGTGACGACGGGAGACTCGCGGTGGGAGTGGACGATCAAACGCAAGGAGCATCATGAGGATTCCTCCTCGGAATTAAAATACTTTTTAAGAAAAGAAGATCAGAGAAATCAGATTCCTTCAAAAGAGGATTCGGATCTCTTTGGGGTGGAGCAGAAAATCAAATTTTGATGAACAAGATGGCCAATGTGCTAGCTCAGTCGGCGAGTGGGGTTTTCCGATTCCTAGCCTATATCGGTGAGCTGTCGATTCTCTGGTGGCAGACGATCAGTTGGATCTTCACGCCGCCTTTTAAAGGGCGGCGTTTTTTAAGCCAGGCCAAGAGGATCGGACCGGGAAGCTTTTTTATTTCCTCATTGGTTGCCTTTTTTGTGGGGATGATCATCGCCTTGCAGATGGCCTATCAGATGGTGAAGCTCTCCGCGGAGATTTACATCCCCAATGTGGTGGCGGTTTCCTTGACCCGGGAGCTGGCGCCGGTTTTGACCGCCCTCATTGTGGCCGGGCGGATCGGGGCCGGAATCACGGCGGAGATAGGTTCCATGACCGTGACCGAGCAGGTCGATGCTCTTCGGGCCTTTGCGGTCAATCCCGTTAAATATTTGGTCGTCCCGCGCTTTCTGGCTTTGATCGTAATGCTGCCCATCCTCACCATCTTCGCGGATTTGGTGGGAATTTTGGGAGGATATGTCATTTGTGTCTTTAAGCTGTCGGTCAGCAGCGCCATGTATGTCACCATGGTGACCGAATCCCTGACGACCAAGGACATTATGACGGGGCTGATCAAGACGATTTTCTTTGGGATGATCATCGCGGTCGTGGGCTGTCATCAGGGATTAACCGTGAAAGGCGGGGCCGAGGGCGTCGGGAGGGCAACGACGATATCGGTCGTGATCTCTTTTATCATGATCATCATCACGGATTGCATATTCACCACGATGTTTTATTTTATTTTTAATGCCTAACGTCATATGCAACTTTTAAGAAATTTGAAACCCTAAATCCTAACGCCATGTGCGACTTTCATGTCATTGCGACCCCGCCGCAGTTCGGCGGGGTCGCAATGACACAGGGAAAAAAGTTGGCGTATTATGCCTATTTTCTATGATTGAAATCAAAAATCTTTATAAAGGCTTCGATGGAAACTGTGTGATCAATAACCTAGAGCTGACGATCAAAACCGCCGAGACCAAGGTTGTTATCGGACGCTCTGGCGTTGGGAAAAGCGTGCTTCTTAAGACCATCATCGGGCTGATGAGACCGGAAGGCGGATCGATCAAGATCAATGGGGTGGAGGTGACGACTCTTTCGGACAAAGAATATAATAAGATTCGGATGGAGATCGGCATGGTCTTCCAAGGAGGGGCGCTCTTTGATTCGATGACCGTTGGAGAGAACGTGGCTTTTGTCTTGAACGAATTCATGGATTTGGACAAAAAGACAATCCAGGACAAGGTGGTGGATGCCCTGGCCTTGGTTGGATTAAAGGGGATTGAACAGATGTCCCCGTCCCAGTTGAGCGGCGGCATGAAAAAACGGGTCAGCCTGGCCCGGGTCTTATGCATGGAGCCGCAGATTATCCTGTACGATGAGCCCACCTCCGAGGTGGATCCGATCACCGCCGATGCCTTAATCCATCTGATCATAGAGCTGCGGGACAAGCTGAAGGTGACCTCCATTGTGGTCACCCATGATATGAATATGGCTTTTAAGGTTGCAGACTCGATTGCGATGTTTTATCATGGTCATGTGATTGCGGATGGAGCACCCGATGAGATCCGCAATTGCCGTCATCCGGTGGTTCAGCAGTTTATTCACGGGGAAGCGCACGGGCCCATTACCGAAGACGAGAATTTGGTTTTTGGGCATGTGAAGTAAAAGGCGAGGTAAGAAGGATAAATGGTCACAGGAGCACAAGTCACCCTGGCCCGCCAATGATAGGACAAGCCAGGGCGGGCAATGTCACAAGTTCTATGCAGAAAATTTTTCACAAAATTTTTTACCTGTGACCTGTGACCTGTGACTTGGTGACCTTGTGACCATTTATGGATATCGGAATACCATATCCTTAACTGGAGATAGCAAATATGCCTAAAGAATCGAATCTGGAATTGAAGGTCGGTGTTTTTGTGATTATGGCTTTGCTTCTTCTGGCGGGCTTCATTTTTTCGATCAGTGATTTTTCCGTATTTGAAAAGGGTCAAAACCTCGAGGTCGTCTTTGGTTTTGCCAATGGGCTCAAGAAAGCGGCTCCCGTGAGATTCGCCGGGGTGGACTGCGGACTGGTTAAGGACCTCAATGTCTTTTTTGATGAAAAAGAGCAAATAACCAAAGTGAAGGTGGGCATTTGGTTTAAACGCGACACCCGTATACCGGTCGACTCCCAGGCAACGATTAATCAGTTGGGCCTTCTGGGGGAAAAATATGTCGAGATCATCCCGGGGGCCTCCCCGGATTATTTTAAAGCCGGCGACCGGATGATCGGGAAAGACCCCATCCCCCTGGAAAAGATCTCGGAGATGGTCACCCAGTTGGCCGCCAAAATCGACAAAAGCGTCGATGGTTTCAATACGGCGGTCAATAGTGAAAAAAATCAAAGATCGTTCGAATCCATTCTGGACGGCTTAAACCAGACCGTCACCAATGTCCGCGAAGGAAAAGGCACCGTTGGAAAGCTTTTCTATGACGACACGATCTACGACGATCTTCAGGAGCTCACCAGCGATCTCAAGGCCAATCCCTGGAAGCTGTTGTACCGCCCGCCTCGAAGAGAGCAGAAATGACCCCCGATGAGAAAAATGGTTCGACTTCGCTCACCATCCTGAGCTTGTCGAAGGACTCCCTGAGGGGTCAAATAACCTATGAAGATTAAGACCCTTTACGTCTGCCAAAGCTGCGGGGCGAGTTCCCCGCGTTGGCTCGGCCGCTGCCCGAGCTGTGAGAGCTGGAATTCTTATGTGGAGGAAGAAGTCTCGACGTTTTCGGTCGGGATGAAACGGGATCTTCTCTACCGCAAGGAAGATCCCGTTGTGCTGGGTGAGGTGGCATCCGATGAAGACCACCGCCTGAAAACGTCCATCGAAGAGTTTGACCGGGTCATGGGCGGGGGTATTGTGCCGGGGTCCGTGACTTTGATCGGCGGAGATCCGGGGATTGGCAAGTCCACGCTGTGCCTGCAGATCTCCTCGTCGGTGACTCACAAAGGACACAAGATTCTTTATGTGAGCGGGGAGGAGTCCGTCAAACAAGTCAAAATGCGCGCCGACCGGCTGGGGGCGAAAGAAAGGGACTCCTTTTATCTTGTGAACCAGGTCAATCTGGAGGCCATTGTGGAATACATCAAGACCATCAAGCCTCAGGTGGTGATTTTGGATTCGATCCAAGTGGTTTGGCGGGAAGATTTGAATTCAAGCCCCGGCAGCGTCAGCCAAGTGCGCGAATGCGGTTCGCTTTTGACGCAGCTGGCCAAGCGGGAGGGGGTGGCGCTTTTTATCATTGGTCACGTGACCAAGGAAGGGATGCTCGCCGGGCCGCGGGTCTTGGAGCACATCGTCGATACCGTTTTATATTTTGAAGGAGAACGGTACTCCACCTATCGGATCCTTCGAACGACGAAAAACCGGTTTGGTTCGACCAACGAGATCGGAGTCTTTGAGATGACCGCAGCCGGGCTGATGGAGGTCTCCAACCCTTCGGAGATTTTTTTGTCCGAGCGTCCCCGGAGATCCTCGGGATCCGTGGTTTTGCCCATCATGGAAGGCACGCGGCCTTTTTTGGTGGAAATCCAGGGATTGGTCAGCCGTTCGGCTTTTGGCATGGTTCGTCAGAAGGCCCAGGGCTTTGACAGCAATCGGCTGGCCTTGTTGGCCGCGGTCTTAGAAAAGAGGATCGGATTGAATCTGCAGGACAAAGATATTTTTTTGAACGTGGTGGGCGGGGTGAAGGTGATGGACCCGGCGGCGGATTTGGCGGTTGCGATGGCCGTGGCCTCGGCCTTCCTCGATAAGGTGATTCCCTTCGATGCGGTTGTCATGGGAGAGGTCGGCTTGTCGGCCGAGGTCAGAGGCGTCGGTCAAATCGCCTCCCGGATCAATGAGGCAGAAAAATTGGGATTTAAAAGATGCCTCTTGCCGAAAAATAATTTGACTCTTCGACTTCGCTCAGAGTCAACCCTGAGCGGAGTCGAAGGGTTGAATACCCGTCAAGGAATTAAAAACAAAATCGAGCTGATCGGCGTGGAAGACCTCAAACAGGCGATGGAGTATCTTGAAAAAGCTTGAATAGGAGGAGGCTTTTATGACACTTCTTTTCATCCGGACTTTATTTTTGGCTATGAGCGCGATCGTTGGTTATCAAATCGGCTCCCTCATCAACCAGCCGATTTGGGGGGTGAGTTTGGGGGCGTTGTCGGGGCTCTTTTTGATTGCGTTGGAGCTGAGTCTTCGCCGGGCTTCGGTCCGAGGGCTTTCCAGTATGGTCTTCGGCCTTCTTCTGGGTATCTTTATGGCCAAGCTTATCTCTGATGTTTTGATATTGCTTCCGCTGGAAGATTCCCTCCGTTCTATTTTGCGGGTCGTTTTTACCCTGACCTTTTCTTATTTGGGCGCGGTGATGGCCTTGCGGGGAAAAGACGAATTCAACGTGATCATCCCGTATGTCCGCTTTAAGCGCCAGGATGTGAAAGGAGGGGTGGTTCTCCTCGATACCAGCGCCATCATCGATGGGAGGATTGCGGATATTTATAAGACCAAGTTTTTGATCGGACGGTTGGTTGTCCCGAGGTTTGTTCTCAATGAATTACAGAAGATCGCCGATTCCGAAGACTCGATCAAACGCCAGCGCGGTCGAAGGGGGCTGGAAATTTTACGCTCCCTGCAGAAAGATCCGGTGATGGATATCCGGATTCAAGAAGACGACTTCACCGGGAGTGAGGACGTGGATACAAAGCTCATCCGTTTGGCTAAGATCATGGAGGCCCGGATCTGCACCACGGATTTTAATCTCAACCGGATCGCCACGATTCAAGGATTGGAGATCTTAAACGTCAACGAGTTGGTCAATGCCATCAAGGCGGTGGTCTTTCCCGGAGAGGTTTTAGAGGTGCGCCTGGTCAAGGAGGGCAAAGAGCCGGACCAGGCGGTCTCTTATATGGATGATGGCACGATGATCGTTGTCGGTGATGGCAGAAAATTCATTGGCCAGAAGGTCAAAGTCAACGTCAGCTCGGTCTTGCAGACGCAGGCCGGACGAATGATCTTTGCCAAGCTGGTCAAATAATAATCGTCATGAAGATTCAGGCCATTGTGCCCGCGGCCGGAGCGGGCCGGCGGTTGCAGAGCAGGATCCCCAAGCCTTTGGTTATTCTAAAGGGTAAGCCCATTTTTATTTATGCTTTAATGATTATGGAACAATGCCGAGCGATCGAGAGCGTCCTGGTGGCGGCCGATCGCAGGAATTTAAAAGAGTTCAAGCGTTTAATCCAGAAATTCGGCCTGCGAAAAGTGAAGCACGTGGTCGCGGGAGGGGTGAGGCGCTGCGATTCCGTCCGAAACACACTCGCTTTCCTTGACGAAGACACCCAAGCCGTGGTGATTCACGACGCCGCGCGGCCTTTCGTGACCGTCGATTTAATCGAAAAGGCGGTTTCCTGGCTTCCCAAAGAAAGAGGGATTACCGCTGCCGTCCCCATTAAACCAACGATCAAGAAGGTTGATCCCAAAGATTGGTATGTTCAAAAGACGCTTTTGAGGGACGGTCTCTTCGAGGTCCAAACGCCCCAGGTTTTTCAGAAAAAGCTTCTGCAGGAAGCCTACCGCAGAATGCTCTCTTGTGATCCGACCGACGATTGTGTTTTGGTCGAGAAGATGGGGGTGAAGGTGAAGGTGATTAAGGGCGATGATCGAAACATCAAGATTACGACCCCGGAAGATTTAAAGATAGCCAGGGCGTTTTTGACCAGCTAAAATGTCTACCAAAACCATTGACCCGGGCCTTTATAAAGTGGGCCTGGGTTACGACATCCACCGTCTGGTTGCCGGACGAAAATTATTTTTAGGCGGGGTGGAAATCCCCCACTCTAAAGGCCTCGAGGGCCACTCCGACGCCGATAGTCTGCTGCATGCCATTTGTGATGCCCTGTTGGGAGCCGTGGGGAAAGGAGATATCGGAGAGCACTTTCCCAACACCGACGACCAATACAAAGGAATTTCCAGCTTGATTTTACTGAAAAAGGTGCATCAACTGGTGAAGGAGGCGGGATTCGGAATCAGCAACATCGATTGTGTTATTCTAGCGGAAGGACCGAACCTAAAACCTTTTCGATCGAAAATGGGTGAGACGATTGGCCGCGCCTTGAATCTTGAGATCAGCGCCGTCAATATCAAGGCGACCACCCAAGAGGGAATCGGTTTTGGCCGAACATCCGAGGCGATCGCGGCCTATGCGGTCGCGTTGGTGCATCGGAAAGACATCACCCATGAGTAGGGGCAATTCATGAATTGCCCCTACAGGAGTTGTGGCGGTGCATCGGAAAGGAGATCCCCATGAGCTTTTTTCTCGGCGTTGGTATTTTTTTGATCGTTGTCTTTGCGTGGGTCGGTTTTTGCGCGGTGTTTTTTTCAAGAGAGATCAAGGCCGCGCAGGAGCGGGACCCCGCGGCCCGAGGGCTTCTGGAGGTCGTCTTGTTGTATCCGGGGCTGCATGCCATTATTTTTCATCGTCTGGCCCATGCCTTGTGGCTTTTAAAGGTTCCCTTTTTGCCCAGGGCGATTTCTCAGCTCAGCCGTTTCTTGACGGGAATTGAGATCCACCCCGGAGCCACAATCGGCCAGGGGCTTTTTATTGATCACGGCATGGGGGTTGTGATCGGAGAAACGGCGATTATCGGCGATGGCGTTACCTTATTTCAAGGGGTGACCTTGGGAGGCACGGGACGAGAGACCGCCAAGCGCCACCCCACGCTCGGCAACAATGTGGTGGTGGGAACCGGTGCCAAGGTTCTGGGAAATATCGAAATCGGAGAGAACTCGTATATCGGCGCCAATGCGGTGATCATCAAAGATGTCCCGGCCAACGCCACGGTGGTGGGCGTCCCCGGACGAATCACCCGGCAGGACGGCAAAAAGATCGACAGCGCCTTGGATCACATTCATGTCCTGGATCCCGTCATGCAGAATATGGAGGAGTTGTTGAGGAGGATCAAAGCCCTTGAAGAGAAACTGAAGGAAAAATAATTTCAATGCCCATCCGCATCTACAATACCCTGACGAAAACCAAAGAAGAGCTCGTTCCTCTTGATCCCTTGAAGAAGACGGTCAAGATGTATTCCTGCGGGGTCACGGTCTATGATCAGTGTCATATCGGCCATGCCCGCAGCCTCTACGCCTTTGATGTGATGCGCCGGTATCTGAAATACCGCGGCTTTAACGTGCAGTTTGTGCGCAACATTACCGATATCGACGATAAGATCATAACGAAAGCCCAAGAGACCCATCAAGACTGGAAAGGCGTGGTGGCGGAGAATATCGCCTCCTACAATCAAGACTTAAAAAGCTTGGGGATTGACATGGCGGATGTGGAGCCTAAAGCCACGGAGAATATTGCCGATATGGCCAAAGACATCGAGGGCCTGCTTTCCAAAGGCTATGCCTATGAGATCAACGGTGATATTTATTTCAGCGTCCGCAAATTTCCTCAGTACGGCAAGCTCTCCGGACAAACGATTGACAAGATGTACGAAGCGGTTCGGATCGAAAAGGACTCCCGGAAAAAGGATCCTTTGGATTTTGCGTTGTGGAAAAAATCCGAAGAGGGGGAGCCCTCGTGGCCTTATTGGGGAGGGGGCCGGCCCGGTTGGCACATCGAGTGCTCCTGCATGAGCCTAAAATATTTAAGGTGTGAGACTCTGGATATTCATGCCGGCGGGCGGGATTTGATTTTTCCGCATCACGAAAATGAGATTGCCCAAAGTGAGGCCTTAAAGGATAAGCCCTTTGCCCGCACCTGGATTCATCACGGTCTTCTGACGATCAATGGGCAGAAGATGTCCAAATCCGCCGGGAATTTTATTGCCGTCGCTGATTGTCTTAAGAAGTACAGCGCGGATGAGCTGAAGCTGTTTTTTCTTTTCTCGCATTATGCCAGCGGAGTCGATTTCACCGACAAGAAAATGGAGGAAGCCGCAAAGGCCTTGCAGAGATTCGATGTTTTATTTTGGAAGGCCTATGAGCTGTTAAAGCAAAAACGCTCGATTCAAGCCCAAGAAGCGGATTTCGTTCAACAGGGTCAAGCCCGCTTTCTAGAGGCGATGGATGACGATTTTAATACCCCCCAAGCCCTTGCCTGCCTTTTTGATTTGATCTCGCAGACGCATAAATTTATGGAGGAGCGCCCTTCCGACAAAGAATACCACGGCACGCTCTACGCGGCCGTCGACACGATCGAGACCATCTCCCGCGAGGTTTTTGGATTGTTTTTGAAAGAGAAAGGGGTGGATCTCACATCCGAGGAGAAGCATCTCTTGGAAGAAAGAAAAAAGGCCCGTTTGAAGAAGGATTTTAAGCGATCCGACGAGATCCGAGAGCTTTTGCGGCAAAAGGGGATTGCCCTCGAAGACGCACCTCAAGGACAAACGTGGAGAAGATTATGAAAGGCAAGCTCATCACGTTTGAGGGGTCGGAGGGTTCCGGCAAGAGCACTCAAATCCAATTGCTTTATCACACCTTGCGGTCAAGGCACAAAAATGCTGTGTGGGTGCGCGAGCCGGGCGGGGTGAGGATCAGCGAGAGGATTCGCCGGATCCTTTTGGATCCTCAAAACAAAAAGATGGATGGGATTTGCGAAACGCTTTTGTATATGGCCTCGCGCGCCCAGCTCGTTTCTGAGCTCATCCGGCCGGCTCTCCAAAGAGGACGCGTCGTTCTCTGCGACCGGTTCTTGGACTCGACGGTCGTTTACCAAGGATACGGCTATGGGGTCAGCATTGATCTGATCAAAGGCGTGGGAGGGATGGCCACCCAGGGCCTCACGCCGGATCTCACCTTTCTTTTTGATATTGAGACCCAAAAAGGCCTTTTCCGGAAAGGAAAAAGAAAAGACCGCATCGAGCAAAGGTCTCTTTCCTATCATCGGCGGGTCCGGCGGGGTTATCTGGAATTGGCCCGTCAGGATCCCCAGCGCATCAAAGTTATCAAGGCGAGCCGCAGCAAAAAAGAGATTCAACGCGAGATTCAACAATGGGTGGATGATCTGTTGGGATAAGAGATGAACGAAGCCATCCTTCGGCGATTTGCAGCTTTAAGCCAGAAAGGACGTCTGGCCCATGCCTATCTTTTTGTCGGTCCCTCGGGCGTGGGCAAAACCCAAACCGCCTTGGCCGTGGCTAAACTCCTCATCTGTGAGGCCTCGGGTAAGGGGTGGTTTTGTGATCAATGCGCTTCCTGTCATAAGATCAATCGGGGCAACCACCCGGATTGTCATCTGGTTGGCTGTCCGCCGGGTGAGACCATCAAGATCGAACAAATCCGGGAGATGATCGCCCAGCTTCAGTTGAAGCCTTTTGAGGCTCCCCAAAAGATCTCGATCGTCCAAGATGCCGAGAATTTGACACCAGATGCCGCCAACAGCCTGCTGAAGACCTTAGAGGAGCCGACCAAGCAAAGCCTCTTGATTCTAACGACCGGCTGTCCCGAAAAGATTCTTGAAACCATCCGCTCCCGCTGCCACCGGGTGTATTTTGGGGGGCTGACTCCCGGAAGACTTGCAGACCAATTGACAAAAGACTATGCTATAGAGGCCACCCAAGCTCATGTTTTGGCTTTCTTTGCGGAAGGATACGATGGTTTGGCGAAGAGGCTGGCGGAGGATCAATTCCTCGTCTTTAAAAATGAGGTGATTGATCAAATCATCTTTGGCCGAAACAAGGATCAGTATCTCAAGGGGATCCTTTCCGATCAACAAAAAACGAAAGAGGCCCTTCGGGTTCTTTTCACGTGGTTTAGAGACCTGTTGTTATTGAAGACGGGAGTGGATTCATCTGGGCTCGTGCATGCGGATCGTTTGTCTTCTTTACAAAAGCAGGAAGCTAGGTATTCATTTCAGACCATTGATGATATCTTAGAGGAGATTGTGAAAACGAGAAGACTTTTGGAAGAGAATTTGAATATCAAGATTTCATTCGGTCTACTTAAGGAGAAATTATGGCGAGGGTAATTGAAATTCAGCTCGGGGAGCACCGGGGTGTTTTTTCCTATGATCTCAATTGTGTGGAGTGCGATCGGAATAATCATGTGATCCTGGAGGTGGATCGGGGAGCGGAGTTTGGCCGGGTGGTCTCGGATGTCCAGGGTCTTTGCAAAGGCAAAATCAACGACGTCTGCGGCAAGGTTCTCCGTCGGGTCACGGAAGGAGACCTCAGGCAGATCGAGAATAACCGCTTGAAGGCCCGCGAGGCCGTCGGGGTGTGCCTGCGCAAGATCAACGAACGAAAGCTCAATATGCAGATCGTCAAGGCCGAGTATTCTTTTGACGGAAGCAAGATCATCTTCTTTTTTACGGCCGAAGGACGGGTCGATTTCCGGAATCTCGTCAAGGATCTGGCGCGGGTTTTCCGGGTTCGGATTGAGCTTAAGCAAATCGGGGTGCGGGATAAGGCTAAGATCATCGGAGGCTATGGGGTTTGCGGCCGGGAATTGTGCTGTTCTTCTTATATGAAAGGGTTTCATCCGCTTTCGATCAAGATGTCCAAGGAGCAGGGCCTGCCTTTGAATCCCACCCGGATCTCCGGTGTCTGCGGACGCATCAAATGCTGTATGGCCTATGAGTATTCTGTTTATAGAGAATACGCCCGGTCTTTGCCCAAAACCGGCGAGTCCGTCACCACCCCCGAGGGAAAAGGAACGGTCCTCGAAGTGAATATCCTCAAACGATCCGTGAGCGTGGATCTGGGGGAAGGGCGGATCACGAAAGTCGCTTTTCCAAAGCCAGAGGAGAATTGAAGGAGAGTCGTGCGTCATGGGTCTTGCGTCCTGTGTCTGACCCAAGACGCACGACCCATGACTCAAGACCCACGACTACCTTAATGATTTTATGCAATCAACGTATCGCTTCTACATCACCACCCCGATTTACTACGTCAATGACAAGCCGCATATCGGCCATGCCTATACAACGATCCTCGCCGACGTGCTGGCGCGTTTTCACCGGGCCCTGGGAGAAGAGGTTTTTTTCCTGACGGGCCTGGATGAGCACGGCCAAAAGGTCAAGCAGGCCGCTGAAAAACGGGGGTTGTCTCCGCAGGCCCACTGCGATGATTTGGCCCCGCGTTTTCTGGATCTTTGGCAGAAGCTCGAGATTCGGCATGACGATTTCTTAAGGACAACCCAGCCCCGCCACGTTCAAGTCGTGCAAAAGGCCATCCAGAAGATTTATGAATCCGGCGATCTCTATTCCTCGGAATATGAAGGCTGGTATTCGGTGGCCGAGGAGCGGTTTATCACCGACAAAGAGAAGGAATCCGGCCAGTTCCGCGACATTAAAAGGCTCAAAGAGCGCAATTGGTTTTTTCGGATGGGAACGTATCAAAAGCGCCTCGGGGAGTATCTTGAAAACCATCCTGAGTTCGTTCAGCCGTCTTTCCGACGAAACGAGATATTGGGATTTCTCCGTCAGCCACTGGGGGATTTGTGCATCTCGCGTCCTAAGTCCCGCATGGATTGGGGAATCGAATTGCCCTTTGACCGGGATTATGTGACCTACGTTTGGGTGGACGCCCTCCTCAATTACTTGACCGGGCCCGGCTACGGATCCGACGAGCGGAATTTTTCAAAATGGTGGCCGGCGTCGCTCCATTTGATTGGGAAAGATATCCTCACGACCCATGCCGTCTACTGGCCGACCTTGCTTTTCTCTTTAGGGCTTCCTCTTCCCAAGGTGATCTTTGCCCACGGGTGGTGGTTGACGGGCGAAACCAAGATGAGCAAGTCCTTGGGGAACGTGGTGAATCCTTTGGATCTGATTGACCGCTACGGCGTGGACGCGGTGCGGTATTATCTGATGAGGGAAATGGTCTTAGGCCAGGATGCCAACTTTACGCTGGAGTCTTTTATCAAACGCTACAATAGCGACTTGGCGAATGATTTTGGGAATCTCTTGAACCGTTTGAGCGGTCTTATCATCAGAGATTTTGGGGGCCGCATTCCCGCGGGGGAGGTATTTTCTTCAGATGCCCAAAAGATCCAAAGCGAAGCCGAGAGGCTCGTCTCAAAAGTTCATGATTGGATCGACCAGCTTCAGGTGCACAAGGCCATTGAAGAAATCATCATTTTCGTCCGTCGGGTGAACAAATACATCGAATCCAACGCGCCCTGGAAATTGGCCAAGACCGACCCCGCGCAGGCATCCGGCATCCTTTATACCGCCGCCGAAGGGCTGAGAATGAGCGCGGTGCTTCTTTCTGCGGTCATGCCCTCACGCTGTCAAACGGTGCTGGAGATTTTGGGCGCCGTCGGCAGCCAGGCCGAGTGGGGCCAGCTTAAGTCAGGGACCAGCCTCAAACCGCATGCGCCGCTTTTTCCAAGAATAGAGGAGTGAACCATGCCTGTGGCGACCATCACTTGGGCTAAGGACTGTGTCAAGATCATCGACCAGCGGAAACTGCCCAACCGTTTGGAATACATCACCTGCAAAGATGTTAAGACACTCTGGAAGGCCATCCGGAGCTTGAGTGTGCGCGGCGCCCCGGCCTTGGGGGTGGCGGCCGTCTTTGGGGTTTTATTGGGGATAAAAAATTTTAAGGGAGGGGATCGGAAGCGTTTCATCGAGCATCTCAATCGAGTCTGCTCATATCTCGGGACCGCGCGTCCGACCGCGGTCAATTTGTTCAACAGCCTTTCCCAGATGCAGCAGGTGCCGATTGGCCATCCGAAACATTCGGTGGGTGCGCTTAAAAAGCTTTTGAAAAAGAAGGCCTTGGAAATTTTTCATCGCGACCGGACGGTGTGCCGCACGATGGCCGCCGTCGGCAGCCGGCTCATCAAAAACGGGAGTCGCGTTCTGACAGTCTGCAATGCCGGGGCCTTGGCCACCGCGGATTATGGAACGGCTCTGGGCGTCCTCTATACGGCCAAGCACGACGGAAAGAAGATCAAGGTCTACAGTTGCGAGACGCGGCCGCTTCTTCAAGGAAGCCGTCTGACGGCCTGGGAGCTCTTGCGGGAGAAAATCGATACCACCGTGATCTGTGATAACATGGCCGCGACCTTAATGAAGCAGGGCAAAATCGACATGATTCTTGCCGGAGCGGATCGGATCGCCTCCAACGGAGATACCGCCAATAAAATCGGGACGTACAATCTCGCGGTTCTGGCCTGCTATCACCGGATTCCTTTTTATGTCGCGGCGCCTCTATCCACGTTTGATTTGAAGATTCACAGCGGCCAGGAGATCCCGATTGAACAAAGGCCCGCCAAAGAAGTGGTTGAGATCAACCGCTCTCGGATCGCCCCCCGGAACGTGAAGGTCTACAATCCCGCGTTTGATGTGACGGATCATCATTTGATCACGGCCATCGTTACCGAGAAAGGCATCGTCACGGCGCCTTTTGCGAAGAATATT
>Ga0114945_10001503_pt1 | contig 14429 bp, 16 predicted proteins | sample OV2TP3_FD_87194 | JGI IMG/M metagenome (GOLD analysis project Ga0114945, IMG submission 87194) | Hot spring microbial communities from Beatty, Nevada to study Microbial Dark Matter (Phase II) - OV2 TP3 | ecosystem: Environmental > Aquatic > Thermal springs > Hot (42-90C) | place: USA: Beatty... | reverse complement strand
GGAAGGGCGACCTCTCGCCATCTGGCGAGCTGGGCGCGAAGGCGGGACCGTGATTCCGTGTTCATGCTTCGCTCCGAGGACCGCGGTTGACCACCCGTGACGCCGCCTTGCGGTCGGACAGGACGGGTGCGAAGGAAGAACAGATATGACTGAGCCCGGCGTGTCGAGCAACGGAAGAATTCGAGATGAAGGTATACCAGACGGGTGGGGCTGTCCAGCAAGGGCCCTAAAAACTGAGCAGGCGCCGAAGAGGCTGGAGCGTTGCCGGCACGGCAGGGCTGCATTATAATGCCGCGGGACCTGCGGGGATCCTCGCGGCCCGGGATCCTGCTCGATCAACTAGCCCGATCCTGCCTGACGAGCTCACCGCTCCGTGGTACAGCTGGCGGCCGTATCACTGTCACCTTTCCGGAGGCATCCGCATGTTCGACGAAATGTCGCCGTTCGTGTTCGGGCTGTACAAGCTCATCAAGCTGGCGGTGTGGCCGCTCACCTGGATCTGGGCATTGGTGGCGGTCACGGTCATCCTCTTGTTGGGTCGCCCCACAGCCGCTCGACTGAAAGTGGCGAGGCTCGCCGCGATCTCGGCCTTCATCCTGCTCTACGGGCTCAGCGCCGGCCCAGTGAGCGCCTACCTCGCAGGCCTGCTGGAGCAGCACTATCCTCCATTCCAGAAAGTCCCCGGGCAGACATTCGACGCGATCTTGGTGCTCACCGGCGATCTGATGCCGAAGCGAGGTGCGAGGCCGGTGACGGAACTCACCCATACGACCCTGCAACGAACCATGTGCGGGGCTGATGCTTACGCCCAAGGTCTTTCCATGAAACTCTTGCTGTCAGGAGGTTCTCTCGAACCGGGAGGACCCCCGGATGCCGTAGAGATGAAAAAGCTGGCGATAAGAATCGGAGTGCCGGAGCAGACAATCGTTCTGGAGGACCGATCGAGGAATACCTACGAGAGCGCCAAGGAAGCCAAGCAGGTCCTGGGGGAGCGAGCCACGGTGCTGCTGGTCACCTCTGCCATCCATGTTCCACGAGCGACGGGGTTGTTCCGCAAGCAAGGGCTAGTGGTGACTCCGTATCCCTGCGGGTATCTCACGGATCAGCTCATCGGCACCTGGCCGCGGCTTGGAATCGCGAGCTTCGTCCCGGACGTCGCGCGCCTCTCGAGAAGCACAGCGGCCATCAACGAACTGTTCGGGCTGGCTGTCTATCGCCTGGCCGGCAAGCTTTAATTCAAAACGTGATACCATAGCGCCCACGGCGGTCGCCGGAGTGGCGGAATCAGGTAGACGCCAGGGACTTAAAATCCCTTGGGCCGCAAGGCCCGTCCCGGTTCGAGTCCGGGCTCCGGCACCACCCACACGTGAACCTGCCGACAGATCAAATCTGGAAACAAGAGGAGCCGCCGGAGGGCGGCTCCTCGCAGATCCTCTGATGTCGGCCCTTACTTGTTGGGCTGAGGGGTGTAGCGGAGGTACGGCTTGACCGCGCGGTGGCCCTTGGGATACTTGGCCGGGATGTCGGAATCCGGCACGGCTGGAGGAATGATGCATTCCTCACCGTCCTTCCAGTTCACCGGCGTCGCCACCTGATACTTGGCGGTGAGCTGCAGGGAGTCGAGAGCCCTCAGCAGCTCATCGAAATTCCGCCCGGTGGAGGCCGGATAGGTCAACATCAGCTTGATCTTCTTGTCCAGGCCGATCACGAACACCGTCCGGACCGTGAGGTTGTCCAGGGCGTTCGGGTGGATCATGTCGTACAGCGTCGCGACTTTGCGCTCGGGGTCGGCGATCATCGGGTAGCTCACGGTGCAGTGCTGCGTTTCGTTGATGTCCTTGATCCACCCCTTGTGCGCATCCAGCGGATCCACGCTGATCGCGATCACCTTGACGTTGCGCTTCTTGAACTCCGGCAGGATCTTGGCCATATAGCCAAGCTCCGTTGTGCACACCGGCGTAAAATCCTTGGGATGCGAGAACAGGATGCACCAGCCGTCACCAATCCATTCGTGGAAGTTGACCCTCCCTTCGGTTGTATCGGCCGTAAAATTCGGCGCCTCATCTCCCAGACGCATTCCCATTGTATCCTCCTTTCTTCAAAGGTTCGTATGACGTGCCAGTCCCCTACCATACTGCATGGCCTCATTGAAGATCAATACTCGATACATCCTCCCCGCCATCCGCGCGATGAATAAAGGCCCAAGGCCAGGGCACTTGCTCATCGTCTGGATCGCGGTGTGGCTCGGCTTGCCGACAGGCACGACCTCTCCGGAAGGACCGAGCGATCACAGCATGGCGCTGGTGCCGGCCGGTGAATTCATCATGGGCAGCCCGGAGGGGAGCGATGGCTTTCCCGACGAGCGTCCGCAACGGCGAGTGTTCGTGAGCGCATTCTGGATCGACCGGTACGAGGTGACAAACTCAGCCTACGAGCGGTTCGTAAGCGCCACCGGGCATCGCATTCCGGCTAATGTCAAGCCGTCCGTTACCCTATGGGAGAACGGCGCGCCTCTACCCGGGAGCCACGACCATCCGGTCGTGAACGTCAGCTGGGATGACGCCCAAGCCTATTGCCGGTGGGCCGGCAAGCGCCTGCCGACCGAGGCTGAATGGGAAAAGGCCGCCCGTGGCACGGACAGCCGGCGCTACCCGTGGGGGAACCAGTGGGACCTCAGCTCCGCGAACAGCGCGAGCTTCTGGGCCGGCCGCACAGTGGAGTTTCAGTCATCGGAAGACTGGCATGCCTTTTGGGTGAACGGGGAAGGCGCGCGCCTGGCGCGCGAGCACGGCCTCAAAGGCGAGGTGCTGACGCTCCCGGTCGGGCGATTTCCGCAGGGGGCGAGTCCCTATGGCCTTCTGGATATGGCCGGCAACGCGGCCGAGTGGGTCGAAGACTGGTACGATCCGGACTATTACATGAAGGCTCCGCTGGACGACCCGCGTGGGCCGGAGCAGGGCACTGTGAAAGCCATGCGGGGGGGCTCTTGGCTCAAGCCGGTCGTGAGCCTCCGCACCAGCGATCGGGACTTCGGAAACATCCAGAGTCGTCCGAGCGGGACCGGGTTTCGCTGCGCGAAGGATTATCCCTAGCTCAGTCGCAGCCGATCCGCCGTCCTGTCACGATCACGCCGTCCGCGTCGGCGACAAATACGAGCTTGCAATCCAGATCCGAGCCGTACATCGGCAGTGTGCCGTACGCATTGGCCTGGCCTTGCATACTGGGCAGCGCCATATCCCACATCATCTCGACGTAGCCATTGTCCAGTGGCAGATCGTGCATATTGGGAGGACCCAACTCGTAAAACAGGTGGTCCCGCCGTTTCCCGATCCACCGCTTGATCACGTCATCCCAAGTCCGGTAGTTCCCTTCCACTCCTGGATCCGGAGGGCCGGTGGCGCAGCCCTCGACGGCACCAGACACGACCAGGGCCATCACGCACACCAGCATCGCCCGCCCTGCCGCCTTTAGCCCTGAACGACTGACTACTGTCCGGCAACGGCCGCTTGCAATCGCTTGCCACGAATAGAGTAGAATACGGGCCATCAGACCTGAGGGCACACTGATGCTCGATAAAACCGCGTCGGCCCACGCGCTCGCGATCCTGGTCGCGGTCTTGTATCTCGGGTTCCATCTCCTCGGATTGGTCTCACGGCAGGCTTTTGTCTTTCTCTTCAACGCGCAGTTCTTCGGGGCCGATGTCGCCTCGCTTCTCCCTCAGGAGTTTTCGCTCAGCGGCTTTCTGGGCACCTTCGTGGCACTCGTCGCCACCAGTTGGCTCCTGGCGTACGGGGGGGTATGGCTCTATAACAAGCTGAGCGCAGGCGGGAGCTAGACCGCTTTCTTCACCAGCCCGGAACGAAGGCAGCGCGTGCACACCCGAAGACGCCTGGAGGCACCATTGATCAGCGCCCGGACGGTCTGAAGGTTCGGGCTGAAGATTCGCTTCGTCTTGTTGTTGGCGTGACTGACGTTGTGTCCGGATTGATGTCGCTTGCCACAGAGGTCGCATGCGTTCGCCACGTCGTGACTCCTTCTCCTTCGGATCGCGTTGTGTGGAAGTGGGGGGCATGCTACCATACGGTCGCCTGATCTGACAAGGTCCGCTCTTCGCCCAGCGCTCCGCAATCATTCCCCGATGGCAGATCGACTTCAAGAGATCGTCCAGCTTCTCGCCAGGCCGATTCAGTTTGCCAGCCAGGACTCCTACGCCCATCTCTCCACCGTCAAGAAGCTCGGCCCCTTCGTCTCCCACCAGGTCATGCAGGCACTGGCTGAACAAGTGCGATCCTCTTCGGTCGAAGCGGACCTGCTGGCGCTCCGCCAGCTCTTTGCCGATTATGAGGACGACCTCCCGTCCCGCGAGCAGAAACGCCGGCTCAGCCAAGCCCGCGCGATCCTACGGCGACTGGGCGCGAGCTTTCCCGCTCTTCGCGCGGAGCACCTCGCCGAAGAAGACCGACCCCACGGGATCGAGTTGTGGAATCTGCCCATCCGGTTTGCCCAGGGCGTCGGCCCGAAGCGGGCGGCCTTGCTGGAAAAGCTGGGGATCAGCACGGTCGAGGATGCCTTCTGGTTCATCCCGCGGCGGTACGAAGACCGCTCGGCCATCAGCCCAATCGGGGCGGTGGCGCCCGGTGCCCAGGTCACGGTCTGTGGCACGGTCCGACGAAGCCATCTCAAGCGAATTCCCGGCCGGCGCCTTTCTGTGCTCGAGGTGCACGTGGACGACGAGACCGGCCCCCTCCATACTGTCTTCTTCAATCAGCCCTATCTGGAAAAGCTGCTGGCCCCAGGGCGGCGTGTGATGCTGAGCGGGACAGTCGCAGCCGGTCGCCGCGGCTGGACCGATCTTCGGATGGAGGCTCCTCAGTACGAGCTCATTGACGACGATTCGGAAGCACCCATCCATGTCGGTCGCATCGTTCCCATCTATCATGAGACCCGCGGGCTGACATCCCGGCAGATCCGCGCGCTGCTGAAAGGCCTTCTGGAGCGGTACCTCCATGCCGTGGAAGACGCGCTGCCTGCAGCGGTTCGGGAGCGGCATCGTCTTCCTTCCCTTCCGGGGGCCATCGGCGAGTTGCATTTTCCCGGACCCCAGGCCGATCTGAAGGCACTGGAGCGTGGCACCACTGCCTCTCATCGCCGTCTGGCTTTTGAAGAGTTCTTTTTGCTGGAGCTGGCGCTCGCGCTCCGGCACCGAGCCGTGAAAGAGGAGGTCAAAGGGATCCGCTTCCGGACCGGGACAGCCCTGATCGGTCGGCTCAGGGCGCTGCTGCCGTTTCGCTTGACGCCTGCCCAGGAGCGCGTCATCGGAGAGATCCAGCGGGACATGGGGAGCTCGCGGCCCATGAACCGGCTGATTCAGGGCGACGTAGGGTCCGGCAAGACGATCGTTGCGCTGCACGCGATGCTGGTGGCCTGCGGGTCCGGGTATCAGGCGGCTTTGATGGCGCCGACGGAGATCCTTGCCGAGCAGCATTGCATCACCGTACGACCGATTCTGGAGTCCCTCGGCATCCCCGTCGTCCTGCTGACGAGCGGGGGATCTTCCAAGTCCCGTACCGTGGCGTTGCGACAGATCGAGAGCGGCGAAGCCCCGGTCGTCATCGGCACGCACGCTCTGATCCAGAAGCAGGTCCGGTTCGCCCGGCTGGGGCTGGCCGTCATCGACGAGCAGCACAAGTTCGGCGTGCTGCAGCGGGCGACATTGCGTGCGAAAGGCTACCAGCCCGACGTGCTGGTGATGACCGCGACGCCCATTCCACGCACGCTGGCCATGACGGTCTATGGGGATTTGGATGTCTCGGTCATCGACGCGCTCCCCCCGGGCCGCACCCCGGTTCGCACCTTGCTGTTTTACGAGCCGGATCGTCGGCGCGCCTACCAGTTGCTGAAGGACCAGGTACGCGTCGGTCGCCAGGGTTACATCGTGTACCCGCTGGTGGAGGAATCCGAGAAGGTGGACCTGAAAGCGGCCATGCAGGGCGCCGAGCGCCTGCAGGCGACTCTGTTTCACACGGAGAAGGTCGGCTTGGTTCACGGGCGCATGCGGGGCGACGAAAAAGAGCGCACGATGGCGGCCTTCAAGGCCGGAGACATCCAGGTCCTCGTAGCCACGACTGTGATTGAAGTTGGCATCGATGTGCCGAACGCCACGGTGATGGTGGTGGAGCATGCGGAGCGGTTCGGCCTGGCCCAGCTCCATCAGCTGCGGGGACGCGTGGGACGAGGGGCACAGCAGTCCTTCTGCGTGCTGCTGACCTCAAAGAGCAACGGAGCAGGGGAGAGTGACGGGGCGCAGCGCCGCCTTCAGGCGCTGGCACACTGCACGGACGGATTCGCCATCGCCGAAGAAGATCTCCGCATTCGCGGGCCCGGAGAATTCTTTGGCGTCCGGCAATGGGGGCTGCCGGAGTTTCGTGCAGCAAACCTGGTCCGGGACGCCGCCCTCCTCACCCAAGCCAGGCAGGAAGCCTTTGCGCTGGTGGCCAGCGATCCGCACCTGACCCGTCCCGAGCATCACGCGTTGAAGGCCGCCATGCTCCGCCGCTGGGCGGCCAAACTCCCGCTGGGATCTGTGAGTTGAAAAGGTGGGCTTCCTGAGGCGAATCAAACAGGATCTGCGGGCGGGCTGGGCCACCCTTCGGCACGGGACGGCGCGGGCCGCAAGCCGCGCTCTCGAAGAAGCCGAGCTGCTGCGTCTCCGCCTGGAATTGCGCAAGGTGGACGAGCAGCTCGCGGACCTCTACCGGGATCTGGGCGAACGGGCTGTCACGCTTCATGACAAAGGAGAGCCTACCGACAGGCTGGTGGCTGACGCCGAGATTCTCCGGCGTATGGACCAGGTCCGCATGCTGACAAACAGCCGCGCGAAACTGCTCTCCGAGATGGAAGACGTCCGACGTACGGACTGACCGATCGATGCTCTTGGCCGGAGTGGACATCGGAACGCTGACCTGCCGGTTGTTGATTGCCCGGGTCTTGCCGGACGGTCGCCTGCGAGAGGTAGAGGCTGACCGCCGCATTCTCCGCTTGGGCGAGCGCCTCGAGGAAACCGGGAATCTCTCGCCCGCTGCAATATCCCGAGTCCTGGAGACGCTGCGGGACTGGCGCAGGCGAATCGAGGCCGCGCAGGTGGACCGGGTGGTGGCCGTGGCCACCAGCGCCGTGCGGGAGGCGAAAAACCGCGAGGAGTTTCTCGCTCTGGCGAAGCGTTCCGGCTATGAGGTCGAGGTGATCAGCGGGGAAGAGGAAGCCCGACGGACCATGCTCGGCATCCGGTCAGGGTTGCCGGCAGGAATCTCCAGGGTCCTGGGCCTGGACATCGGCGGCGGCAGCACCGAATTCATCCTGGACCGGCCCGGGGTCGGCCCCAAGCTCTATTCGCTTCAGCTCGGAGTCGTCCGGCTAGCGGAGCGGGAATTGCGACACGATCCGCCGACCGAACGGGAGGTGGCTGCGGCGCGCGCCTCGATTCGAGACGAGCTGGAACGCTTGCGGCCGGAGCTTGGCGACCTCACAGGGACGACGCTGGTCGGCACGGCAGGCACGATTACCACGCTGGCTGCCATGGCGCTCGAGCTCCCCACCTACCAGCCGACCCGGATTCACAATTTTCGGCTCGAGATGGAAACAGTCCGTCTACTCGAGCAGCGAGTGCTGTCACGGAGCGTTGCCGAGCGGAAGGGAATGCCCGGCCTCGAAGCCGGGCGTGAAGAGGTGATCGCGGCCGGAACGCTCATTCTTCATGGCGCCATGGAGGCTTTCGGCTTCGCCTCGTGTCTGGTCAGCGACCTGGGCCTCCGAGAGGGCATCCTGATCGATCTCGCCTCACGCCTCCGGCAGCAGTCTTCGTCCTGACCTCCATCCGTTCTCCCTTGCATTCAGCGATCACTCCGCTGCCGGCGGCAGTACCACGTTCAGCTCCGCAAGGCACGCACGAACCAGCCGCGACGCTTCGGCGGCATCGACGAGGACGAATCGCATCTGATCCCCCGGGATGAGCTGCCCCGCCAAGGGCAGGTCCACCGAGATCACCACGGCGATTTTGGGATAGCCTCCGGTGGTCTGATGATCCGCCATAAGGAGAATCGGCTGTTGGCTGGCCTGGACTTGAATGGAGCCGGCAGGGGTTGCGTCCGTGATCATATCGGCCATGCCTCGATGCGGAAGCGGCGCGCCGCTCAAGCGATAGCCCATCCGGTCGGCTTCCGGCGAGATCGTGTACGGCTCGCTCAGCAGCCGGTCCACCGCCTCGGGCTTGAATTCATGGACTTGAGGGCCGAGGATCATCCGGAGCTGCGGAGCCGGTTCATACCGAGGTCGGGCAGGGGCGGGGAGGGTCTGGCCGATGCGCCGAGCGACATCCGCCGGGGGACTGGCGGCGTGCAACACATCTCCCTCCACAACACTCCTGCCCGCCAAGCCTCCCGTGCCGCTTCGGGTATGGGTGGAGCGGCTGCCCAGGATCACCGGCACATCGATGCCCCCTGCAACCGCCAGGTAGGCGCGCGCGCCGGTGCGCCGCAGGCCGAACGAGAGAACGCTCTCGGCTTTCACAGCGATCGCCGTCCATGCCGGCACCGGCGTTCCATTGACGGCAGGGGACAGGTCCGCGCCGGTGATCGCAATGACCGCCTCTCCGTCAAACAGGATCTCCGGCCCGGTCACCGTACATTCCAGGCCGGCTGCGCGGTCCGGATTGCCCACCAGCCGGTTCGCGACCCGCAGGGCCAGGGGATCCATGGCCCCGCTCACCGGCATGCCGAAGCGCTGAAAGCCGAACCGCCCGAGGTCCTGGACCGTGCTGAAGATTCCGGGCCGGATGATCCGGAGCCGCGGCGGCTCAGCCATGGCTGATGGCTATCACCTGCACGCCGGCCTCAGTCAGCGCCCCTCTGATCGACTTCGACAGCCGGGCCGCATCGGCGGTGTCGCCGTGCAGGCAGAGCGTATCGATACGACGGCGCACCTCGGAGCCGTCCACGGCGCGGATCATTCCATCCCGCACGAGCCGCAACGCCCGATAGATCGCCTCACGCTCATCGGAGATGACCGCCCCGGGTTGCCCCCGCGGCACCAGCGTTCCGTCCGGCTGGTACGCCCGGTCGGCAAATCCTTCCTCCGCGGCGCGCAGCCCCAGTTCCCGGCCGGCCTCCACCAGCTTCGAGCCGGCCAGCCCGAAGAGAATCAGCCGGCGGTCCACCGCCGCGACCGCCCGTGCGATCGCCGAGGCCACGGCGCGATCCCGGGCCGCCATGTTATAGAGCGCGCCGTGCGGCTTGACGTGGCTCACCGGCACTCCTTCCAACGCGGCGATCCCCACCAGTGCGCCGATCTGATAGGCCACGAGATTCTCCACTTCCGTCGGGCTTACCGCCAGCTCGCGGCGGCCGAAGCTTGCCGGATCACGCAGTCCCGGATGCGCGCCGACCGCGATGCCGCGTGCACGGGCGAGATGGAGCATGTGCCGCATCAGGTCAACATGTCCGGCATGGAACCCGCACGCAATGGTGATGGACGTGACGTGAGGAAGAATTTCCTCCTCGAGGCGAAGGGCCTCCGGGCTCGACGCTTCGCCCAGATCGCAGTTCAGGTCAATGCGCATCGCCACTCCTGCTCAGGCGGTCGAACTCGGCACGATCAACCCTTACGAACCGGACTCGATCGCCCGCTTGCAGCAGGAAAGGAGCGGGACGCGAGGGGTCGTACAGCCTTACCGGCGTGCGGCCGATCAACCGCCAGCCTCCCGGAGTCCACTGCGGATAAATTCCTGTTTGATGTCCCGCAATGCCGACAGAGCCGGCCGGAACCGCCGAGCGCGGAGCCGGCAGCCTGGGCACGGCGATGGCGTCCGGTACGCGGCCCATATAGGGGAAACCGGGGCTGAACCCGAGCATGTACACCCGATACTCAACGGACGTGTGCAGCCGCACCACTTCCTCGGGGGAGATACCGGCCGAAGCGGCCACGTCCTGGAGATCCGACCCGAATTCCTCTCCGTAGCAGACCGGCAGCTCGACGACCCGCGGTACCGTTCTCTGGTGCAGCATCGGGGCGCCGGCGAGAGTCAGAAGCTGTTTGCCAAACGGAATGGCGTCCACCTTGACCGGATCGAAGTAGACCGTGGCGGAGCGATAGGTGGGGACGGTCTCAAGAACGCCGTCAAGCTGAAGCGCCTCGACCGCATCCCGGAAGGTCAGGACACGGTCATTGAGCTCAGGGTCGATGGCATCCCCGAACTCCACCGTCCAGGCGGTGTCTCCGACCGTCAGCAGGCGCGGATAGCTCGGCATCAGATCGTGTATCTGAGACCAGCCATGCTACTTCTGAGCGTACCAACGGAAGCCGGACACTTCGCGGAACGCGGCCCGCGGGGTTCCTCCGGGCTTCTCCACCGTCAGCACCTTGAAATCCCACAGTCCGAACCAGGCGGGGTCAATGGCATCGTGGTAATGATAGCCGGTCAACTTCGGCAGCATGTCGCCGAGAGCCTGGGCCAGTTCCCGCTCGCTATAGGCCCGGATGGCAAAGCTCTTCCCTTCCGCTTCGCAAAAGCGGCGGATCGCATAGGCGGCGCCCGTGCAGAGCAAACGAATGTCGGGACGCATCAGCATGAACTGCGGGAGGGCGTAAAACTTCTCCTGGAACCCGAGCCACCTGGCGGCCTGGCGGAGTTGCGTGAACTGGACTTCATATTCCGTGTGGCCGGGCAGCTTCACGGAAGCCGGAAACCCGTGCTCGATGCCGAACTCGACCAGAATCGCCCGGCCGCCCGGCTTCAGGACGCGCCACACCTCCATCAGAAACCGTAGCGGGCCCAGATTAAAAATGAACTCGGACGGGACTTCGTTGTCGAACGACAGCCTGAGCCGTCGAATCCAGTCCAGGGCTTCTTGATGGAGCGCGGTCTGCCCCTGTCCGGTTTCCAGCTCCCGCCGACTGAGCTTCACCGGGGTCATGTCCGCCAGATTTTCGTTGTCAACAATCAGGTCAATGCTCGCATCGCACAGGGGCAGCCACTCGGCGTTGGCCTGGACCGCCTGACCGCTCCAGCCGCCCTGTTCCGCCAGGCTCACTTGCGAGGCCAGGAACGGTCGCGTGAGGTCGAGCGACAGGTAGCGCACCCCTTGCCGTTCTTCGAGCGACAGTTCGGCAGCCAGCTCTCGTGCGACATATCCGAGGCCGCCCCCCACTTCGAGGATCCACCGCGGTTTGGGCGCCCACCACCCGAGTCGCCGAAGCTGCCTGGCCAAGAGCCGGCCGTAGGTCAGTCCCTGGAGCGCGTCGCTGGGCTCGCGGAACAGATGTGACACGGTGGTTTCGACGGTCTCGAAATGGCTCTCCTGTCCGGGAATGTCTCTGAGGTGGAATTCCGACAGATGCTCTTCGCCTTCAAATTCCTGCGAGCCTGACCATTCCTCTCGAACCCGCTGCAGCAGCAGATCCCATCTCGCGCCGGCTCGGTCTTTCGTCGGGGGCTCCGTCCCGTAGTAGCACAGGGAGTACGCCCGCAACGGCCACCGCTCCAGATGCCACCGCCCGGTTTCGCCGTCCGGCCCGCAGACGCGGTTGCCGAACCGCTCCAGCAGCCACCCCACGGTGACCTTCCCGTCCATGGCGGCCAGGAGTTCCGCCCCTGTCCGGTTCAACCGAATCAGCGGGAGCTGATCATCCAGAGGTGTCAGCCACCACTCCAGCGGCGCGTGCTGGTACACCACCATATCCGGCATGCGCCAAGCCCGTAAGCGCACCACCCCTTCGGTCAACGCCAGCGGTTCTTGAAGGGCGGCAGCCTTCATCCAGCCTCCGACGCGGCCTGCTCGCGACGCGATGCCGCGTCCTCGAATACGGTGCGGTACATGCCGTCCCAAAAGATCCCCCACGCCGCGGCGGTCTGCCGGGCGCCGGCGGCCACCTGTTGCTCATCCTGAGCGCTATGCGCGGTCTTCTGGACCGCAGCGAGGAGCCAGTTGCTGTGATCCTGTTCTTCCTGCAGGTGAAGCTTGAAGAATTCAAGTTCATCCTCTTGGAATCGCTGGTATTTGACCAATCCAGGATAGAAGTAGCGGAACTCCGAGGCCGCGGTCATCTCCACAGCGAGCTCGGCTCCCAGCGCCGTAAGATAGTCGGCCTCGCCGAACAACCGCCGCAACACCAGCAAGTAGGTCGCCACTTCCGGAATGGGAGTGGTCTGCTCCAGTTGGGCTTCGCTCAACCCCGCCGCCCGGGCAAAGCGATCGAGCAACCGGATGTGCGCCTTCTCGATCCGGCCTGCTCCCAGCTCGGAGTACAGAGTCTTGAGCAGCTCGATCCGCATCTCGAGCTGCTCAAGGGGAGTGCGGTACACGAGCATCTCCAGCAGCTTGACGAAGTGCTTGCAGAAGTACTGGTACTGGCCGAGGAAGGTCCGGAGCTGCAGGTCGCTCAGATGCCGGTCACGGAAGGCTTCGAAGAACGGGTTACAGTTGACCGGATGCTGCTCCAGCTCCCGCGCCAGCCCGCTCAGAAAGGTCGTGTGCGTCGCATCCATGTCGCGCTGACTCGGCTGCGCATGCGCGCTGTTTCAGAAAGGGTACATGAACCCACCCGCTGTCGACAAGCCCTCAGACTACACCAGAAAAGCTTTGCGGAGCCGGATCAAAAACCCGTTCACCCTTTCCAGATCGGCTTCGTGGCGGCAGGTCTCCAAGCGCCGGGCGGCCTCTTGCATCCAGTCCTCTCCCAGGTCGATCACCGCTCCGGCGCTCATCTGGCCCTGCTTGATGCGGCCGATCGTCTCGCCGACGGGGGTATCGGCAATCCGCACCGCGAAGGAATCGGATCTCAGCAACTCGCAGAGGTTGTACAGGACCCTGACATACGCCGCGGCATATTTTTCCGGTCTGCCATCCTTCTTCTCCAGGAACTTCTTCCGCTGGTTCGCCGCATAGCCGAGAAAGGCATCGTACGCGCGCCGTGCGCTCCACACCGCCGGGAACAAGCCGCGCAGCTCTTTGCCCCATTCGTCCATGGTGGTGACCGGTGCCAGAAAGGTCTCCAGGACAAGCGGGTGGCACTGGACCGCCAGCGCGAGGAACCGCCCGACCTCCCAACTGGCCTCATCCATCTGGCCTTCGGGCCGGCCTTCCCGCAACCGGGTGCTTTCATATTTAAACCCCAGGCGGAACATGTCGGCAGTCGGGATGACGAAGACGCTCCGGAAATCCACGTCGCTTTCCGGCGCCTCCAAGCCATGCGCCTGGGAGCCGACCAATACTCTTAGAACGGTGGTGTGCGTCTTCTCCATGCCCGCCTCCTGCGTCAACCAGCATAGCGGAACGCGTCCTTGATGACCAGAGCCTGAATTGCGATAGAATGGGGCCACCGTGATGGGATTGTGTCGGGAGAGGCACAGGCGAATGCCGGGTGTGTGGTACTGCAGCGCGATGGTCTGTACCCTTGCCGTGCTGACAACGCCGGCTTACGCCTTCCGGATCACTGCGCCGACCGAGGGAGCCAGGCTGAAATCAGGCCAGGAGATCGCGGTCACGGTGGACCTGGGCACCGAGATCGGGATGCGCCGCATCCGGTATTACTGGTACCGTCAGGGTGAGGAACCGGTGGTCGCGCAGCAGTCCCAGCCGGCCCTGATCTCCACCGCCAGCTCCGTTCCACCGTATGGCGGGACCCTTGTCGTTCCCCAGGAAGCGTACGGGGCGATGCGGCTTCTGGCGATCGGAGAGGTGGCCCGTGGCCGCCTGGCTGGCCGGGAGGAATTCGACGAGATCGTCCTGCAGGTGGATACTCCCGCCGAGCTGACCGGCATCGAGTTCGAGGTGGAGAAGCCGTGGCGGCTGGACACGCTCGGCAAGATTCTGGAGGTCCCGGTGATCGGACTGTTTGCAGACGGCGTGGCTCGTCGCATCGGCGGGGCCTCCGGCGGAAGCTCGTATCGCTCGACGAACGAGCAGATCGTCAAGGTGTACCCTGAGGGCCTTTGCCAGGTTCTCAGCAACGGAAGAGCGCAGATCATCGTCACCAACCGAGGCAGACAGGGCACGCTCGATGTAGTCGTCGCGTCGGATGGAGGGCCCAATCGGCCGCCCACCGCCGACGCCGGGCCGGATCTGACCGTCAAATCCGGGAGCACGGTGGTGCTCAGCGCGCTCCGCAGCAGCGACCCGGACGGTGATCCGCTCAGCTACCAGTGGGTCCAGGTCCGCGGCTACAAGGTCTCACTGCTCGATGCCGACACGTCGCGGGCCACCTTCGTGGCCCCGAAGGTCTCGGCCAAGCGCCTGCTCCGGTTCAAGCTTCGGGTCACCGACATGAGAGGACCGGACACGGTCAAGGGCGCGGACAGCTTTCCCTCGTTTGTGAACGTGTGGGTGGAACCCTAACACCTGCACTTCAGCGATTAGTGCCCGGTCCCAGCCTTCGGC
>Ga0114945_10001502_pt1 | contig 14435 bp, 10 predicted proteins | sample OV2TP3_FD_87194 | JGI IMG/M metagenome (GOLD analysis project Ga0114945, IMG submission 87194) | Hot spring microbial communities from Beatty, Nevada to study Microbial Dark Matter (Phase II) - OV2 TP3 | ecosystem: Environmental > Aquatic > Thermal springs > Hot (42-90C) | place: USA: Beatty... | reverse complement strand
TCGCGCACCGCCTTCGTGCCATCGAGCCCCATGTCTCGACGGGCCGCCAGCACCATGTGGCGCGGCAGCAGCGGTTCGCCGCGCGTCAGCCATGCCACGCCTTCGCTGGCCGCGGCGACGGTCAACGCGACGCCATCCGGGACGCGAATCCACGGTGGGCAGCGGCCCATCACGCGGGCGACCATCGCGGCGAATTCCTGGACCGTCAGTCGTCGACACGTCAACAGATACCGCTCGCCAAGGCAGCCGCGCTGCGCGGCCCGCACCTGTCCGACCCCCACATCCCCGGTGTAAATCCCATTGAAGGTATGCGGCACGTAAAACGGCAGACGGTGCTTGGCGTAGGCGAGCAGGATGCGCCCGGAAAATGGCCGCGCATCGTATTCGCCGAGGCAGACGCTGGGATTCACGAGGACCGCGGGCAACCCGCCGGCGCACGCGCGTTCCACCTCCCGTTCAATCGCGATCTTCACGGCGGCGTAGAGCGTGCGCGGCTGCGTGAGCGGCCACGGCTCGGCATCGCGCTCATCGGCCGACCGGCCGGGCACGCTGCGGATCGTCGAGGCGCTGCTCGTCCAGACGACGCGCGCCGGCTTGACCTCAGCGAACAGGCGCAGGAGGCGCCGCGTCGCCTCCATCGCGCGCGCCATCGCGTCCTGGGAGCGCTCGCCCGCCCGGGGATACGCGGCCGCGGCGTGAAACACCCATTCGCAACCGTCGAGCGCCTCGCGCACGCCCTCGAGCGTTTCCAGATCGATCCGAACGCGCTCAACCGGCAACCCATCCAGCGTCGGGAGAAATCGCGGTTGACGATACGCCGCGCGGACCTGGTGCCCCTCGGCGAGCAACGCGCGCACGACATGCGCGCCGATGTGCCCCGTCGCCCCCAGCACAAGTGCTTGCGTCAGGAGACGGGCTCCATCGAGACGCGGTTGGCGCGGCAGATGTCGGCATAGCGCCGCGCGCTCTCGCGCACCGTGCGCCGCTGGCTCGCATAATCCACTTCGATGAGGCCGAAGCGCGGCGTGTAGCCATCCGCCCATTCAAAGTTATCGAGCAGCGACCAATAACAGTAGCCTCGGATGGCCGCTCCGCGCCGCAACGCGTGCGCCATCGCTTGCACATGCCGCAGGAGATACCGCCACCGGCGCGCATCATCCGTCATAGAGGTCCCGTTCTCGGTCACGAGGATGGGCAGCCCCAGCCGTCCCCACCGCATGAGCGCCTCAGCAAACGAGGGCGGATGCACATCCCATCCCATCGAGGTGCGCTCCGTCACCTGCCGGGGCTCATGATGCCCCAGATCGCAACTGCTGCCGGGCCACGGCGTCAGCCCCGGGACCCATCGAATGAATTGGCGCCCGTAAAAATTGATCCCGAGAAAATCCAACGTGCCCTTGGCGTCGGGCACGCGATGCGTCCCGAGCCCCGGCACGGACCATCGGCCCTCAAGCAACGCGTCGAGAAACGCTCGGTTGAAGACGCGATCCGTCACGTGCGTGATCCAGCGATCCGGCGGGGACCAGCGTCGGCACGGCCGGAACATGGGCACGTGATGCGCGATGCTGACGTGCGGGCCGTCGGCTCCCGCGGCGCAGGCGCTGTGCACGATGCGGTACCCCAGCGCGTGGGCCCGCATCAGCTGCTCAATGACGCGCAAGGCCTGCCCGAGATCCTGCGCCCCCGGCGGACCCAGCCCCTGGATATAGTGCATGCGCAGGTAGACCAGCGGCTCATTGATCGTGATCCAATAGCGCACCATCGATCCGAGCGCCGTCGCCACGCGCTGGACGTAGTCCCCAAAATGGTCGATCGCCTTGGGGCTGAGCCAGCCCCCCTGGGCCACGAGCCATTGCGGCGTCGTGAAATGATGGAGGGTCACGATAGGTTCCAGGTGGCGCTGACGCAGGGCGCGCACGACCTCGACGTAATGGGCAAGCGCCTCGTCATCCCATTGGCCTTCGGCCGGCTCGATCCGCGCCCATTCGACGGAGAAGCGGTGGGCATTGTGCCCCAGCGACGCGGCCAGATCGAAATCCGCCGCGAAGCGATGGTAATGATCGCAGGCTAGTCCCGAGCGCTCTTTCACGCGGCCTGCGCGTTCCCAGGCCCACCAATCGCTGTGGACATTATTCCCTTCCACTTGATGGGCCGAGGTGGCGCTGCCCCACAAGAATCCGCGGGGAAAGACGACCTCAGGCATCCCCTGCGGGGCGGTTCATCGTGAGGACGAGCGAAGCGTCCGACAGACGAGGCGAGCCATCGCGGGATGTCCCATGACGACTTCAGGTCCGGAGAAATTTCCCTGGCCGGAGAAATCGGTCAGGACGCGGCCGGTCGCGTGCGCCAGCGCGGCAAACGGGACCAGATCCCACGGTTTCACCCCATACTCGATCACGGCGTCGGCGCATCCTCGCAACGCCCAGAGAAACCCCACGCAGTCACCATACGCCCGCTCGAGGTAGCAGCCGCGGATGAGCCGGGTAAATCCTCGCGCATAGACAGTCGGCTCCCACCACCGCGCCCCGCCGTGAAGGATTGTGGCGTCCTTCAGCGAACGGACGGAGCGAGGCCGCGGCAACAGGTGCGTGCGCCGGCCCGACCGTTCATACGCGTTGACCCCCGGGGCGACGGCAAGGGTCACGCCCAACGCCGGGAAATCGCACACGCCCAGGGTCGCCCGGCCATGGTCCACGCGGCCTACCAGCATTCCCCACGAGGGCAACCCTCGAGAAAACGCCCGGGTCCCGTCGATGGGGTCGATGGTCCAGTACGTCCCGGTCGCCGTCTGCGAGCCGCCGAACTCCTCCCCGAGGATGTGGTCGGAGGGAAACGCGCGGACGAGCTGCGCGCGAAGGCGCTCTTCAATGGCGCGATCCGCGATCGTCACGGGAGACTGATCGGCTTTTCGTTCAATCCGCAGCGACGAGGATCGGAAGTAGCGCAGCGCGATCGGGCGGCAGCCGCGGACGGCGCGCTCCACCCAGCAGAGGAGGTCAGCGTGGGACGAGGAGAATCGCATGGCGGTATTGTACGCTAAGAGCGCGCCCCATACTATCCCGCGGCCGTTGACAACCGGGCCTCCAATCATATATGATTCGTTAAGCAAATAATTTGTATAGCGAATTACTTCGCGGAGGCGGGATGGATCTGGAGCGATTCGGCCGACGGATGATTGAGTTATTGCCGCAACTGGTGCGCGGCTTCGCCCGCCAGGAGCACAATGACCTCTCCCGAGGAAAACTCACCTTGCCCCAACTGTGGGCCCTGGATGTGCTCGCTCGCCAAGCCCGCGGATGCCCCATGAAGGCGCTCGCCCATGCCTTGGGCATCTCCCGTCCCACCGCCACCGGCCTGATGGATCGTCTCATCGCCCAAGGCTTCACGCGGCGCGTCGCCGATCCGAGCGATCGACGCGTCGTGCGCGTCATGCTCACCGCCAAAGGGCAGCGCGTGCTGGCCAATATTTGGGAGCAAAAGCGGCGCACCCTCGTGACGGTGTTCGGCCGGATTTCCCCGGCGGATCGAGCGCAGTATCTCTCGACGCTTGAGCGGGTCGTCAGCATCCTCGACCAGCAACCCTCTCGACGACTATGAGACGACCGCTCGGCCTCCTGATCAGTGGCTGCATCGCCGCTGCGCCAGCGGCGTGGGCCGCCCTCGAATCGCTCAACGCGCCACCGGCGCCGCCCCCGCTCACCCTCCTGAACTGCTATCAGCTCGCCCTCACACACAGCGAGACCATCGCGATCCAGCGGGAGCGACTGGCTGAAACCGAAGGGCGCTTCCTCCAAGCCCTGAGCGGCATCCTGCCCCGCGCGACGTTCGCCTGGTCGGAAAAGCGCCAGGACGGCAGCGGAGGGTCCGCGTTTCAGTTGCGGGAGATCCCCGAGCGCAAGTTCGTGGTCACCCAGCCGCTGTTTGCGGGATTCAAAGAGTTTGCGGCGATGGCCGGCAGCCGCGCCGAGCGCCGGCAGCGGCTCCAGGAGGAGGCGAACGCGCAGCTGCTGTTGCTCACTGACGTCGCGGAGGCCTTCTATCTCTTGCGGCAGCAGCGAGAGGAGTTAGGGGCGTTGGAAATTACGCGCGCGGCGCTGCGCGACCGCCTCGAGGAATTGACGCAGCGGGAACGCTTAGGGCGCTCGCGCACGAGTGAAGTCGTCAGCGCCGAGGCCCAATTGCATCAGATGGAAGCCGAGATCGCCCAAGTCCTCGGCCAGGAAACCACGGCGCGCCAGCTGCTGGAATTCCTCACGGGGCTGCCCCGTATCGACGCGATCATCGACCCGGATCCGCTGCCCTCATCCCTTGAACCCGAAGCGGCCTACGTGACCCAGACCGATCGGCGGCCGGATATCCGCATCGCGGAAGAAGCGTTGCAGATCGCGCGGCAGCAAGCCCGCATCGCTCGCTCGCGGTTCTATCCGACGGTCAGCGCCGAAAGCAATTATTACGCCAAGCGGGTCGGTGCCAGCTCAGGAGTGGACTGGGATGCCCTGCTCAAGGTGGATGTGCCGCTCTTCCAGGGAGGCCAAGCGCTCGGCGAGTCCCGGGAGGCCTCCTCGCAGGTGCGCGTGGCCCAACTGCAACTGGCTCAAGTTCGCCGTCGCGCACAGTTGAATATTCGCGAGAGCTATCGACAACTGGAGGCGGCCCTCATCCGCGTGCGGCTGCTCACCCAGGCGCTGGCGGCGAGCGAAGAGACGTATCGCTTGGACGTCGACGATTACCGCCTCCGCCTCGTGAACCATCTCGAAGTGCTCCAAGCCTTGCAAACCTTGCAGGCGGCCCGCCGCAACCTGGTGCAAGCGACCATGGAAGCCAAGCGGCTCGTCTGGCAACTGCGCGCCGCCGTGGGGGACCATCCCGTCCCGACACCCGCTCCGACGACGAGGACGCCATGACGCTCTCGGATCTGTCCATTAAAAACCCGGTGTTTGCGTGGATGCTGATGGTCGCGCTGATCGTCTTCGGGAGCATCAGCTTTCAGCGCATGGGCGTGAGCCAAATGCCCAACGTGGATTTCCCCGTCCTCTCCGTCACGCTGACGTGGGAAGGGGCCGCGCCGGAAGTCATGGAAACCGATGTCGTCGATGTCGTGGAAGATACGCTGACCAGCATCCAGGGCATCCGCGATATCTCGTCGACGACGCGGCAAGGTCAAGCCCAGATCACGATCGAATTCGACCTGGAACGGGACATCGACGTGGCCTTGCAAGAAGTCCAAACGAAACTGGCGCAAGCCCAGTTGCGCCTGCCGCGCGATCTCGATCCGCCGGTCGTCACCAAGGTGAACCCCCAGGATCAGCCGATCCTCTGGCTGGGCGTCTCCGGCGACGTGCCCAAGCGCGCGTTGATGGAATATGTGCAGGACCACCTGAAGGATCAATTCCAGACGATCAACGGCGTCGGGGAGATTTTCCTCGGGGGGTTCTTGGAACGGAACCTCCGCGTGTGGATCGACGCGGACAAGCTGGAGGCGTATCAGCTCACCATCCAAGACATCATCAACGCCATCCAGCGCGAACACGCCGAGATCCCAGCGGGCCGCATCGAAACCAAGACGCAGGAGCTCAACGTCCGCGCCATGGGCGAAGCGACCAGCGTCGAGGAGTTCGGCCGCATCCTCATCACGCGGCGGGGCAATGAGCCGATTTCCCGTCCCATCTATCTTCAGGATGTCGCGAGCATCGAGGATGGGCTCGCGGATACCCGCCGCATCTCGCGCATCATGGGCAAGACGGCGGTCGGGCTGGGGATCCGCAAGCAGCGAGGAGCCAATGAGGTCGCGGTCGCCCATCGGGTGCTGCAGCGCATGGAGGAAGTGAAGAAGCAGCTGCCGACAGGCATCGCGCTGGGGGTCAACTTCGATCGCACCCGCTTCATCGAGGATTCCATCCATGAGCTGACGTTCACCCTGATTCTCTCGGCGATTCTCACATCGCTCGTCTGCTGGGCGTTTCTGGGATCGTGGAGTGCCACGCTCAACATCCTCATGGCGATCCCGACGTCGATCGTCGGATCCTTCACGTGTCTCTACTTCTTCGGCTTTACGCTGAACACGTTTACCCTGCTGGGGCTCTCGCTGGCGATCGGCATCGTCGTCGATGACGCGATCATGGTGTTGGAGAATATCGTCCGCTACCGGGAGCGCGGGGTGGAGCAGGTGGAGGCGGCGCGCGCGGGCGCTCGGCAGATCACCTTCGCGGCGCTGGCGGCGACGCTGGCCATCATGGCGATCTTTCTGCCGGTCGCGTTCATGTCCGGCATCATCGGGAAATTTTTCTTTGAATTCGGCATGACGATTTCCGTGGCCGTCGCCCTCTCGCTGCTGGAGGCGCTGACCCTGGCCCCGATGCGCTGCGCGCAATTGCTGCGGGTCGGCGAGCGGCGCACGCGCATCGGCAAGGCGGTGGAGGAAGGGTTCCGCTGGCTGGCGGAGCGGTATCGAGAGCTATTGGCGTGGGCGCTGCGCAAGCGCGCGGCCGTGCTGATCGCCTCGCTGGCCCTCTTTGCGGCGTCGCTGGCCCTCGTCCCCTTCCTTCGAAAAGAATTCGTGCCGCCCCAGGATCAAAGCATGTTTCTGGCGCGCATTCAAACGCCGGTGGGATCGTCCATTGAGCTCACCGATGAGCGGTTCAAGCAAGCCGAGGCGTTCGCCATGAGCCGGCCGGAGACCAAACGCTACTTCGGGGCGATCGGCGGCTTCGGCGGGGGCGAAGTGAACACGGGGATGCTCTTCATCACCTTCAAGCCGCCGCGCGAGCGTCCCGTCGTCCCTCCGAACACGCATCCGCTCTCGCAACAGGCGCTCATGACGCTGTTCCGGACTCAGCTCAATGCGATTCCCGATGTGAAAGCGTCGATCCAAGATCTCTCGCTCAGCGGCTTCTCGGCGCAACGCGGCTTCCCCATCGAGCTCACGGTCCGCGGCCCGGAATGGGAGCAGCTCGCCACGATCGCGCAAACGCTGGAAGCGCGCATGAGTCAAAGCCCGCTCATGGTCGACGTGGACACGGATTACCTGACGGGGGTGCCCGAGGTGCGGGTGCGCCCTGATCGCCACCGCGCCGCCCAGCATGCCGTCAGCATTGAAACCATCGGGCAGACGATCAACGCGCTGATCGGCGGGGAGCGCGTCGCGAAATACACGCGAGGAGGCCGTCGCTACGATGTCCGCGTGCGCCTCGTCCCCATGCAGCGCACGCACGCCGAAGACATCGAACGGCTCTGGGTCTGGAACAGCTACGGCGAGCTCGTGCAACTGAAGGACGTCGTCACGATCACGCAGCAGCCGGCGCTGCTGACCGTGACGCGAAAAAATCGCGAGCGCGCCATCAGCGTGTTTGCCAACGTCGCGCCCGGCCAATCACAAGCGGCCGCTGTCAACGACGTGAAGCGCCTCGCGCAACAGGTGGTCCCGGAAGGCTACCATGTCGTATTCGGCGGCAGCACGCAGACCTTTCAAGAATCGTTTCGGAGCCTGCTCTTCGCGCTCGTCTTGGGCATCCTCGTCGCCTATATGGTGCTGGGCTCGCAATACAACAGTTATCTGCATCCGATCACCGTGCTGCTCGCGCTCCCATTCAGCATCTCCGGCGCCCTCGTGGCCCTGTGGATCGGCAGGCAGTCGTTGAACATCTATAGCTTCATCGGCATGATCCTGCTCATGGGGATCGTGAAGAAAAACTCGATTCTGCTCGTTGATTTCGCCAATCAACTGCGCGAGCAGGGGCTGGGGGCGCATGAAGCCCTGATGGACGCCTGCCCCACGCGGCTGCGTCCGATCCTGATGACGTCGATCTCGACGGTGGCGGCCGCCGTGCCGCCGGCATTGGCGCTGGGCCCGGGAGCGGAAACGCGCGTTCCCATGGCGATCGCGGTCATCGGCGGGGTTGCGCTCTCCACGGCGTTGACCCTCTTCGCCGTGCCGTGCGCGTACAGCCTCTTCGCGAAGGTCGAGCGCAAGCGATACCATGCCGCAAGGCCTGACGACACTGCCCTCTTCATGCTGCCGCCAGGCACCTCCCCGCGTCCCTCAGGATTGCCCAAGGCGCCGTAAGCGCGTATGATGGGGGGCCCGACATGGATTTTGAACGTGTCCTGACGCTCCTGCTCAAAGGCTTTGAGGAGCAGCGTACGCGACGACCTTGGAACACTGCACCAACTGTTAACGCGTCTTGGCTATCAACGTGATGTCTTGGGTGAGACTGCATCCCAATACGGCCATCCCACGCGCCCCTTGGGCTCGATTGACATCTTGCACGCCTTTCGGCCCTACGCGCTTGAGATGCTGACACGCGCTCGGACGGTCGCCTGTTCTGGCATCGGCTCCATCCGTGTTCTTGAACCTGAAGACATCATTGGACTCAAGGTGCAAGCGATCGCCAATAACCCGATGAGGCGGTCGCACGATTTGTTTGAAGTGGGGCAGGAAGCGCGTACGTTGCGGGCGCGTTATGGATCAACCGATCAATCTTGAAGGCATGAAAGAAGCCGCGGCTTCAAGCGCGATGCGGGAAGAACTTTGCTTGGTTGCCGATCGTTCGCGACGAGCAGCGGCTCAAGTCGACATGAAAACGTATCTTCAATTTCTCACGTTCATGAGCCGGCTGTGCCCCCCTCCACCTCCTCCTCGACGCCCCATGCGTTTCACTCGCGCACGGCTGTAACTCACCCGCCGAGGTAGGCGGCTTTGACCTTGGGATTGGTCGTCAGGGCGTCCGCCGCATCGCTCAGGACGATGCGGCCGGTTTCGAGGACATACCCGCGGTGGGCGATGCGCAGCGCCAGGTAGGCGTTTTGCTCAACGAGCAGAAACGTCATGCCCTCCTGGTTCAACCGCTGGATGGTCTCGAAGATGGCCAGCACGAGTTTTGGAGCCAGTCCCAGCGACGGCTCATCGAGCAGCAGCAGCGACGGTCGCGCCATCAGCGCTCTGGCAATGGCCAGCATCTGCTGCTCGCCGCCCGAGAGCGTCCCCGCCAGCTGCTGCGCGCGCCGGGCGAGGATGGGAAAGAGCGCGAACATGCGCTCCCGGTCGCGCGCGATCGCCTGGCGGTCTCGGCGCAGATAGGCCCCCAGCTCGAGGTTCTCGCGCACCGTCAATCGCGGCAAGATCCGGCGGCCCTCAGGCACGTGGCTGATCCCTCGGGCGACGATCTGGGCGGCCGAGGCGCGGTTGAGCGGCGCGCCGCGGAACGTCACCGTGCCCTGCCGAATCGCGAGCAACCCGGAAATCGCCAGAAGCGTCGTCGTCTTTCCGGCCCCATTCGCTCCCAACAGCGTCACGATCTCCCCTTCGTGCACCGTCAGAGAGATCCCTTTCAGGCAACTCGTCGGCCCATAGCCGACCTCAACCCCGTCAAGCTGTAGCATCTACATGTGCGAGGTGCCGAGGTAGGCTTCGATCACGCGAGGATCTCGCTGGATCGCCTCGGGGGAGCCTTCCGCGATATTCTTGCCGTAATCCAGCACCACGACCCGCTCCGAGATCGGCATGACGACGTGCATGTCATGCTCGATCAGCAAGATCGTCAGGCCCTGAGATTTTAATTGCTGCACCACGCGCAGCAAGCCCTGTTTCTCGACGGGATTCAAGCCGGCGGCAGGCTCATCCAGGAGCAGCAAGGCCGGCTCCGACGCCAGGGCGCGGGCAATCTCCAGACGTCGCTGCAATCCGAAGGGGAGCGCTCCGGCCATCTCCTCGGCATGATCGGCCAACCCCACCAATTCCAACAGACCCATCGCGCGATCCCTCGTCCACCGCTCTTCCCGCCGGGCGGTGGCGCTGAGCACCATGGCGCTGAACAGGCCGGCATGCGTGCGCGCGTACGTCCCCATGAGGACATTTTCCACGACGCTCATGCTCGAGAACACGCGGATATTTTGGAAGGTTCGGGCAATGCCGCATTCGACGATCTGATGGGGTGCCAGTCCCAGCAACGACGTCTTCGCCTCTCGGCCAAACCAAATGTCCCCGGCATCGGCGCGCAGGACGCCGGTGACGCAATTAAAGAGGGTCGTCTTCCCGGCCCCATTCGGACCGATCAGCCCGATCGTCTCGCCTTGGACGATGCGCAGCGTGACCTGCTCGATGGCGAGGACGCCGCCGAACCGCTTCGTCAATCCTCGGATGTCCAGCAATGAGGGCATCGTTTGTTCTGGAAATCCCTACGGTGAAATCCTTCGTTGGAAACCACCAAACAAGCCTTGCGGCCGAAGGCGCATCACGGCAATCATCGCCACCCCGAACACCAACATGCGATACTGCTCAAACCCCCTGAGCAGCTCCGGCAAGGTGCCCAGAATCAACGCGCCGATAATCGCGCCGCGAATGCTGCCCAACCCGCCGAGCACCACCATCGACAGAATCATGACCGAGAGGATAACGTCGAAGCTATCCGGCGTGATGGTGCCTTGCTTGGCGGCGAAAATCGCTCCGGCGACGCCGGCAATCGCCCCGCCGCAGCCTTGCGCGAGCAGCTTCAGGTGCAGGACCGGCACACCGCTGCAGGACGCGGCCAGCTCATCTTCGCGAATCGCGATCCAGGCGCGGCCGACGCGAGAACGGCTCAGCCGCACGCACAAGACGGCGACGAGCCCCGTGATCACGCACACGAGATAATAGTACGGCGCCGAAGAGACGCCGAAATCCACGATGCCCATGCCTGGAATCCACAGGCGCGGATGCTCGATACCGAGCAACCCGTTCGGCCCGCCGGTCCACTGCTCGAGATTCGTAAAGGCGATGCGCACGATCTCCCCGAATCCCAACGTCACGATCGCCAGATAATCGCCCCGAACCCGCAGGGCCGGCACGCCGAGCCCGACGCCGCACAAGCCGGCGATGAGTGCGGCGGGACCCAATCCGAACCAGAAGGACACATGCCAATGGATATTGAGCCATCCCGCGGTGTACGCGCCAATGGCAAAAAACGCCGCGTAGCCCAGATGGAGCACGCCGGTCAGCCCCACGATGAGATTCAAGCCGAGGGCCAGCAGCGCGTACAACAGCGACGTCGTCAGCACATCCAGTTGATACGGATTCGGATTGATGAGCGGCAGCGCCAGCGCCGCGAGGACGCCAAGTCCCCACCGCGTCATCCGCGAAACGTTCATTTACGCGCGGTCCCCGACGCGCTCACCGAGCAACCCCGTCGGCTTGCACAGCAGCAAGAGGACCAAAATGACGAAGGCGAACGCATTCTTCCATTGGGCCGAAAGGTATCCGGCCCCCAACCCCTCCAGCAACCCCAGCACCAAGCCGCCGAGCATCGCTCCGGGGATATTGCCGATGCCGCCCAGGACCGCCGCGGTGAACGCCTTGAGGCCCATCAGATAGCCGTCGTGGAAATTGATCGTGCCGTAATGCAGCCCGAAGAGCGTTCCGCCCATCGCCGCCAAGGCCGAGCCCATCATGAACGTCGTAGCGATGATGCGATCGACGGGAACGCCTAACAGCGCGCAGGCTTTGAGATCCTGCGCCGTGGCCCGCATGGCCATGCCGAGCTTCGTCGACATGACGAGCACATGGAGCCCGATCATCAACAGGCCGCTGGCGATCCAGATGATGAGTTGCATGAAGGTCACCGTCACCCCGGCGAGATTCCAGCGCACGAGCGGAATGAGCGACGGCACGTGCCGATCGGTCGCGCCGTAGAAAAGCATGACGGCGTTTTGCAGCACGAAGGACATGCCGATCGCGGTAATCAACGCGTTCAGGCGCGGGGCATGGCGGATCGGCCGATACGCCAAGCGCTCAATGGCGAGGCCCAACCCACCGCACGCCAGCATCGCGCCGAACCCGCATCCCGCCAGCGCAACCCACCACGGCAGCGCAGCCGAGGCGGCAAGGTCCGCGATCGCCAGGAGCAACGTCAGCGCGGCGTAGGCCCCCACCATGAACACTTCGCCGTGGGCGAAATTGATGAGCTGGATGACCCCGTAGATCATCGTGTAGCCCAGCGCAATGAGGGCGTAGATCGCGCCGAGGGTGAGGCCGTTGATGAGCTGCTGCAAGAGCAGCTGGAGAGGAGGAGAGGTCATCGTTGATTGCACACCGACGATGAGCCGAACGTAGAGCGCTTAATCCCACGTGGCCGTCTTCACGAAGACGAACGTGCCGTCCTTCACCGTGAAGAGGCCGATGTCGCGGATGAGGGAATCGCCCTTCTCATCAAAATTCTGAGCGCCGAAGAGACCGGGGTAATCTTTCAACCCCTTCATCGCCGCCAGCACCGCCGCGCGGCTCTTCTGGCCGGCCTGATGGATGGCCCAGATGGCGAGGCTCGTCGCCTCATAGGCGTACGCCGAATAGGCGCCGATGGGCCCGAACCGTTCTTCGTAGGCGTTGACGAATTCCTGGGCGCTGGGGATCGCGTGGATGTCGGAGCCGATCGTCGTCAGATAGACGCCCTCGGCGGCCTGAGGGGTCGCGAGCGTGATGAGTGTGCCGTCGAACAGCCCGTCACCGCCCATGAAGAAGCCGCCGAGCCCCACTTCAGCGCGCTGCTTGATGAGCAACGCCCCTTCGGGAAACATCCCGGCGAAATACACGAGGTCAGGGGTGAGCGATTTGATCTTCGTCAGCAGGGGCACAAAATCTTTATCCCCTTGCGTGATGCCTTCGTGACCGAGGATGTCCGCGCCGAGGGATCTGGCCTTTTTCTCAAACTCGTTGGCCAGCCCTCGGCCATACGTTGTCATGTCATCAAGAATGAAAATGCGCATCGGGTACGATTGGTTCCTGACCATGGGTAGCTCCTTCACGGCGAATAGCGCGGCCGCCGGGCCCTGCAAATCATCCGTCGCGCAGGTGCGATAGAAGGTATCGAAGCCTTGGCGGGAAATCTGGGGATTGGAGGACACGGGTGTGATGTTGAGCATCCGGGCTTGGTGGTAAATCGCCGAGGCCGGCATCGTGCAGGAAGAGTTCAGATGGCCGACCACCGCGATGACATCGCGATCCGCGACGAGCTTTTTCGCGGCGGCGACGGCCTGCGTGGGGCTGCGCTGATCATCGAGCGCTACGAGTTCCAAGCGATGGCCGGGCAGCGCCGGTCCGCGCGCGTTGGCGCGCTCGACGGCGAGCTGCGCGCCGTGGAGCATGTCTTGCCCGGTCGGCGCCTGATCGCCGGTGAGCGGCGCGGCAAACCCGATCTTGACGACCGGCTCCCGCTTCCCGCATCCCGCCAAGAGCAGGCAGCTGAGAAGAACACATCCCAAAATCTTTCGATGCGGGTGCCTCGGCACAGGGCCCCCGGCCGACCGCAGCCGACGACGCCGAGAGCGCGGCGCGGCGAGGACGGCCTGGGTGTGCCGTGGCAGGCCCCGCTCGTGAAGTGATGGGATGGATTCTACGACGCGCGATCGATGGCCGCTTGCCACTTCAGCACCTCAGGAGATTCCCGCTTGCTGCGCACGATCACGAACCCCAGGATGACCAAGCCCGCAAGTCCGACGAGCCACGCGGCCGCGCCGAAGCGTTCAGGTCGCGCGACGAACGGGAGAATCAGCAGTGATACGAGGTTCATCACTTTGATGAGCGGATTCAGCGCCGGGCCAGCCGTGTCCTTGAGCGGATCCCCGACGGTATCCCCGGTAATGGAGGCCTTGTGCGCCTCGGAGCCTTTGCCGCCGTAATGGCCGTCTTCGATGAATTTCTTCGCATTGTCCCACGCACCCCCCGCGTTGGACATGAAGACCGCGAGCAGCTGACCCGCGAGAATGATGCCGGCGAGAAACCCGCCGAGGGCCTCCTTGCGCAACAGCAACCCGACGACGATCGGAGCCAGGACGGCCAATAAGCCCGGCCCGATGAGCTCCTGTTGAGCCTCGCGGGTGCAGATCGACACGACCCGCGCGTAGTCGGGCGTTTTCTTTCCTTCCCAGATGGCCTTGTCTTTAAATTGCGCGCGCACCTCTTGGACGATGAGGAACGCGGCGCGGCCGACCGCCCGGATCGTCAGCGAGCTAAACAGCAGCGGCACCGAGCCCCCGATGAGAAATCCGATGAACACCAACGGCTCGGAAATGGACAACAGCGGCACGATCGCTGCATACGTCTGCCCGGTGAACTTGGCGATGTCCGTGATGTACGCGTTGAAGAGGGATACCGCGGCAATGACCGCCGAGCCGATCGCGATGCCCTTGGTAATCGCCTTCGTCGTGTTGCCGCACGCGTCCAGATCCGCGAGCGTCTGCCGCGCGCGCTTGTCCAGATGCGCCATTTCTCCGATGCCGTTGGCGTTGTCCGCCACCGGCCCGAAGACATCCATCGAGATGTTGTTGCCGGTCAGCGTCAGCATCCCGATGCCGCACATCGCCACCCCATAGGCGATGTACGTCGGATTGGTCCCGGCATAGATGAGGCTGGAGGCAAAGATCGCCGCGGCGATCGTCAGAATCGCCCAGACGCTCGATTCATAGCCTAC
>Ga0114945_10001501_pt1 | contig 14438 bp, 5 predicted proteins | sample OV2TP3_FD_87194 | JGI IMG/M metagenome (GOLD analysis project Ga0114945, IMG submission 87194) | Hot spring microbial communities from Beatty, Nevada to study Microbial Dark Matter (Phase II) - OV2 TP3 | ecosystem: Environmental > Aquatic > Thermal springs > Hot (42-90C) | place: USA: Beatty... | reverse complement strand
CATTAAAGACCTTAACAGGGCATAAGGATTATGTGCGTTTTGTTGCCATTTCTCCCGATGGTAAATACATCGTGAGTGGAAGTTATGATGGAACGCTTAAGATCTGGGATGCTTCTAGCGGAGAAGCATTAAAGACCTTAACAGGGCATAAGGGTTATGTGGTATCTGTTGCCTTTTCTCCCGATGGTAAATACATCGTGAGTGGAAGTATAGATAACACGCTTAAGATATGGGATGTTTCTAGCGGAGAAGCATTAAAGACCTTAGGGCATAAGGATTATGTGGGTTCTGTTGCCTTTTCTCCCGATGGTAAATACATCGTGAGTGGAAGTGGTGATGGAACGCTTAAGATCTGGGATGCTTCTAGCGGAGAAGAATTAAAGACCTTAACAGGGCATAAGGGTTGGGTGGGTTTTGTTGCCTTTTCTGCCGATGGTAAATACATCGTGAGTGGAAGTGGTGATGGAACGCTTAAGATATGGGCGGCCCCGTATACGGAAGCTACGGGGGAGGCAGGCCTGCCTGCCGGACAGGCAGGAGTAAGCGAGGAGTTCCCTGATAAAGGTCCAATGTGGGCGGAGCCACATATAGAAGAGCAACCGCAAGGAGTTGCAAAGCCAAAGGGAACAAAAGCGTCTCCTATAACGCCTTCGTTCACACCAGGGGAAAGAACGGCGCTGACAGTTCAGGAATTTCTCCCGGGCACGTCTGGCCAAATGGGGCGAACAACCTATAAGATTATTGAGCCGAAAAAATTCCCAACGCCTAATCCAAGAATCCAGAAAACGATGAAAGATTTTGATCGTTTTGAGACATTGAATTTTGATGTTTTGGCGTTTTTACACAAAGCTAATAAAACCGTTGGGGATTTCTACCAGATGTTGGAAAAGATGAAGGAGATGGTGAGGGTGTATTTGTATCTTTTTAAAGGACAGTCGCTGGAGAAATCTTTAGAACAAATTGCGGCTGACCCTTCGGATCTGGTTGGAGGGCGTACCATCGCTCAGGTATTTTTGCGTCTGGAAAAAGAATTAAAAAATAAATTGGATCAAGTGATGCCGAAAAAAGTTGCGACCGATCCCTTGCCTGAAGAAATAGAAACAATTCTTCAACGATTTGACGGAAAGAAGGCAGGGTATCTTACTTCTCGACCAGCGGAAAATTATACACCACAGGAAATGAATGGCATAAGTTTTGCGGAATTAATCAATATTGTTCATCAAAAAGGAGTGCGTAATTTAGCTTCGGTTTGGGAACAAGTGCAAGGGGAGAGACAGAAGGTTTTTGTTGATATCAAGCAGGGAGAGCGTCAGAAGGCTGTTGGTATGGGTTACTTCGATGCGCGAGAGGATATAGACACAGCCGTGGCTTTACCGGCGCGATACGTTGCCTTGGCTTTTGCTAAAGGAGAGTTAGTGCATGCACAGTCGGAATTATTTAATCCGGCGACCGCCTTAATTATTTCGGATGAAAAGCGAGCCATTATTGGGATGAAATTAGGGGAGCATAGTGCACGAATTCAATTTGCCCTGATGCCTGTACAAGAGGGTGGACGCGTGGTCGTCAATTACACCGATAGTGGCGCAAAGTATGCTCCGGGAAGCGATATTCGTATTGGGGCCTTAGCCGAGGCCTTGCGACAGGTAGGATTTAAGGTTGAGTTAAATGGCTACAATTTCGACGCAGTGTTTGATAAAGATAGTGGCGCCAGTAGTCTTGAAGAGTTACCGGAAAAGCTTGAATTTGCGATACAGCTTTTAAATTCAACAGCGGATGTTGATTTGCTTATTAATGCACATGATATTAAAGATAATCCTCAAAAAGCCGTAAAAGAATTCTCTCAAAGGATGGTTATGAATGGTTATTTAAACCGTAAAGGTATAAAAGTGACAGACGATGGGAGGATCACTATTACCATAGATGCCATGAAAAAAATTGTAGAGGATTATTTAAACGACCGGCCGTCAAAAAATTTGCAAAATGTTATTATTACGGAAGCTAAATTGTTAGGAATAACAGTTGGAGCCAATGAACCCATTGGCCAGCGGTTTTTGGATAAGCTCAGTGAGCGGGCGCACCTTCTTTTTGCTCGAGGGAAGAACATGAGGGTGAATGGGAAATCGGTGCCTAATAAAGATTACGAAAAGGCGGCTAAAATTTCACCGCTTGAACATATTTTAAAGCGTATTGAATCAGCCGACGAAGAAAAATTAGAAAATTATCGTCGGGTGGCCTTGGTGGCTAAAACCATTGAAGAGTTTGCTAGTCATCGTGTGATCGGTCAAGTGGGTCGATATCAAGTGGAGCAGTTGATACTATCGGCTTTGGGTGATCAGATTACGTTTTACGTTTTGCAGGATCCGCAAAAGGGCTCTTTCCATTTAGGGTTTGCCGTATTGGGTGAATTTTTCTTTGACCAGTCGCGGTTTGATATTTTCCGTGGACGAGATTTGCCGAATAATGAATTAAGCGTAAAAGATTTGGAAGAAATTTTAAAACCGCAAAATATGCACAAGAGCGAATCGTTTAAGGAATGGATCCGCACGCAAACGAAAGACCCGCGACGAGCGGTTAATTTAACTGAAGAGGCCTCGGTCTTTTCCGTGATGGAATCGGAGTCGATAGCGAAGCGTGTGGAATTGTTGGCGCCTTTTAGTGTGAATGAATTATTTGTGTTGCCTTTAACAGGACAGGAGATTAGTCCGATGAGTTTTGGCGGCGCTTCGATGAATAGAGGTCTTGCTCTTGGCAAAGCAGTGATTAATCGCGATGGACGAAAAGCAGAGGATTTTAAGGATAGGATCTTGATTTCTGATTTTACCGAACCCGACGATGATGCAAGCATTGCTCAAAGCAGTGGGGTCATAGTGACAACGGGCGGACCGCTCTCGCATGCCGCGATTCGTTCGCGTGAACATAAAAAACCGGCGGTAATTTTAAATGGGGCGAAATTTAGCGAAGGCGGCCTTGAATTTAAGACGTTTAAGGGCAAACAGCAAATACGAGAAGTTTCATTTAAAGGACGAAAAATCCGGCTTTCTGAATCATCGGATTATGCCGAAGAAACGATTATTGTCGAGGACGGCGATTTGCTTTATCTGGATGGGACCTCTGGCGTGCTTTATGTCTTAGCCAAAACGAATGATAAAGAAGCGGTGAAGGCTTTTGAAAGTTTTCAAAAATGGGCACAAACAAAAATTGCTGATGAAGAAGGGAAAGCTAAGAATCTTTCTAAAATTTTAGCAAAGGTTTCCAATGAATACCTCTTGCGGGCGATGATTAATCAGATTGTGGTGCATGATCTTTTATCCGCTGAGGCGCTGGAAGAGATTTTATTAACCTTACGTAAGGAGCGTCCTGAACTCAAAGACGCTATTGTTGATTTTTTACGCAGTCGGGCTTCTGTCACCTTAGAGAGATTTCAAAAACAACGCGAGGAATTTAAAATACTGGTCAGTCAAGCCTTCGATGTCGAACAAATTTATATCACGATAGGAGAGTTGATAGAAGAGGCCAAACAATTGGCGGCTATGGTCCGCGTAGCCAACGGCGATTGGAGTGCGGAGTTTACGAAAGAAAAATTAGAGGGTATCATCAAAGAGAGTAAGGATTTAGCCAAAGAAGCGATTCAAAAACAAAAGGAAAGATTGTTGGGAGCGATGGGTAAACTCAAAGCGGAAGAAGAGAATAATCTTTTGAGTCTCTTACGTTGGGAGAAAAAATTAGAGATATTAGGAACATCCTTAGAAAAAGAGCGCAAAGAATTGTCGGATAAGATGGCCACGCTTAAAAAACAAAGAGAGGATGAGGTTCAGGCCAAAGTTGGACGAGGAATTATTTGGAAAGAAGATCTCGGAGATAGATTTTCAAGGCCTCTCGTTGGAGGCAAGGGTGCGCATTCCGGCGAGATTGTGCATACGTTGGAGGTCCTGAAAAATGCTGGTGTGTTGGAAGGTGTGGGCGAGGTGACAACCCCGCGAGGTTTTGGCATTCAGCCGGAAGAGCATCGTTTGTGGGAAAAATCTGGTAAGCCAAAGCAATTGGATAAAGACCTTAAGGTTACGTTAACCGAGGCCTATCGTGATTTGGTTGCGCGACAGGCCGAAGATATTTTGAAGCTTATTGAAGTGGATGCGCGTACTTTAGGTGAGGTTAAAAAGAAATTACTTTCCGTTTTTGGTGACCTCCATATTTTTAAAAGACAAACAGATCCTGATTTGATCGATTATATGTTAAGGAAAGATCATGAGATTATCGATTTATTGCTGATGACCTCTGGCGAGGAGACGATATCACGGTCCTTGCGCAAACGTTTAGAGGTTTATGGGTCGGTGGCGGTACGTTCTTCGGGTTTAAAAGAAGACAGCGAGAAAGAGGCTATGGCGGGAATGAAACAAACCGTTTTAAATGTGCGCGGGACGCAAAAACTCTTCGAGGCCATTGGGGAAGTGTGGCAGTCAGGCGCCGAAGGTATTTTGGTCGAAGAGATGATTAATGCCAAGTTATCGGTTTTGGCCTTTAGCGCCGATTCCGTCGAGAAACGAACCGATCGTATGCGTATCACGGCCGCGTATGGCCAGGCGAAAGGATTGGTGGATCAAACCGTGGCGAGTCCGGATTCTTATGTGGTGGATAAAAAGCCTTCCGAAGAAGGTCCCTATCGAATTATCGAATCGAAAAAAGGACAAAAAGAACAAATGATTGTTTTGGATTTAACCAATGGCAGTACGAAAATAGAAGCTGTGTCCGCGACAGCCCAAGGTCAATGGGCGCTAAGCGAGGAGCAGGTGAAGATGGTGGCGAAGGGTGTTGATGTTCTGTCACAGGCGTTTGGTTTTCACGTCGATATGGAAGCGTCGTTCGATGCGGATGATCGATTAGTCATATTGCAAGTGCGGCCCATCACGACGTTGAGCGAGGCTATCGCTAAAGGACGTGAGGCTTTGGCGACAAGCGATCAAGCGATGATGGCCTCGATTGAAGAAGAGTTTAAGGCTTTTGATGACAATGTCGGTGGTATCGACCTTAATCCTGCCCAACTTAATCTGGAAACGCAGGGTGAAAATATTCCATTGGACATCCCCACAGAGCTCCCATCTTTGCAAAATTTACAAATTGAGGGGCTTACACCGATTATTATTCAAATTGTGCCTATCACCAACCTGCCGATGATATTGGGAGCTACTGAGGAAAAACAAGAAGGGATATTAAGCCTTTCTCAAAGATAAATACTTTCCTCGATCAGCGAAATTCAAATTGACAAAAAGTTATTAAGTGATATATTACTCCAGGCTACGTAATTTGTATCTCGCCCATCAAATCCCGCATTGAAGTTTTTAAGCACTGCATGAAAGAAGCTATTTTATATCTGGAGGATGGGACTAGGTTTACAGGTCAATCCCTCTCCATTACCGGAGAAACTGCAGGCGAAGTTGTCTTTAATACCGCGATGAGCGGTTATCAAGAAATCCTCACCGATCCTTCCTACGCTGGTCAAATCGTTGTCATGACCTATCCTTTGATTGGCAATTATGGTGTTAACGACGAAGACGTGGAGTCGAATAAAGTCCATGTCAAAGGGTTTGTCGTGAAAGAGTTTGCTCGCCGGCCTTCTAATTATCGCGCCACCAAGGGATTAATTGAATATTTAAATGAGCATCGAATTTTGGCCATCGAAGGCGTGGATACGCGCGCCCTCACGCGGCACTTAAGATTGTTTGGAGCGATGAAGGCGATTATCTCAACGGAAGATTTCGATAAGAAAAGTTTGGCCAAGAAAATGAAAGAAGTCCCTTCGATGGAAGGGGCGGACTGGGTTAAGGCCGTGACGACGAGCGAAAAATACGTCTGGCCGGTGGATAAATCGCTTGCGAAACCAAAATTTAAAGTCGCGGCGATTGACTGCGGTATTAAATTTAATATTTTGCGCATTCTAGCCAAATTAGGTTGTGAGATCCATGTGTTTCCAGAGACGGTGACGGCTCAAGAAATCTTGGCCATTAATCCCGATGGAATATTTCTTTCCAACGGTCCCGGCGATCCAGCGGCCGTTACCTATGTGATTGATACGGTACGTGAATTGTTTGGGAAAAAACCAATATTTGGAATTTGTTTGGGGCATCAGATTGTGGGACTGGCTTTAGGTGGGCGGACATATAAATTGAAATTTGGCCATCATGGCGCTAATCATCCGGTTAAAGATATGTTGGATAATCGTATTGGGATTACGTCTCAAAATCACGGATTTTGTGTGGATGTGAATAGTTTTAAGAGTGGGGAAGTGGATATCATCGACGTGAATTTGAATGATCAAACCGTGGAAGGCCTGCGGCACAAAAAGATTCCGTTGTTTTCGGTTCAACATCATCCCGAGGCCTCACCGGGCCCCCATGACGCGCAGTATTTGTTTAAGCATTTTATTAAATTGATGGAAGAAACGAAGCGACCAAGAGACCAAGAGACCAAGTAACCAGTAAGATTTTGCTTTTGCAGGTCGCTTGGTTACTCGGTCTCCTGGTTACCTTTTACTATGCCTAAACGCACCGACATAAAGAAAATTTTATTACTTGGTTCCGGTCCCATCGTCATCGGTCAGGCCTGTGAATTTGATTATTCAGGAACGCAAGCCTGCAAAGCCCTTCGCGAAGAAGGCTATGAGATTGTTTTGGTCAATTCGAATCCCGCGACCATCATGACGGATCCTGAATTTTCCGATTACACCTATATCGAGCCGCTGACTGCCGAATTTGTCGAACATATTATTGCCAAAGAAAGACCCGATGCGATTTTATCAACGCTGGGTGGACAGACAGCTTTAAATATTGCCATTAAACTTTACGAGAATAAAGTTTTGGAAAAATACAATGTGAAGATGATTGGGGCTAATTACGAGGTCATCAAAAAAGCCGAAGATCGGGAATGGTTTAAAAAATGTATTTTAAAGATAGGCCTTGATCTCCCGCGTAGTGGATTTGCCTATAACTTGGAAGAAGCCAAAAAGGTCGTGCAAGAAATCGGATTTCCGGTGATTGTGCGTCCCAGTTTTACGTTGGGCGGTACCGGCGGCGGCATTGCGCAAGATATGGAAGAATTTGAACGCGTTGCCTCTCTTGGCATCGAAAGCAGTATGATTCAGGAAATCTTGATTGAGGAATCTATCGTTGGCTGGAAAGAATATGAACTTGAGGTGATGCGCGATAACAAAGACAATGTTGTGGTTGTGTGTTCTATCGAAAATTTTGACGCGATGGGTGTACATACAGGAGACAGCATTACTGTTGCGCCGGCTCAAACATTAACCGATAAAGAATATCAAGCGATGCGTAACGCCGCGCTCGCGATTATTCGGGAAATTGGTGTTGAGACAGGCGGATCGAATATTCAATTTGCGGTGAATCCCACCAATGGCCGCATGGTTGTGATTGAAATGAACCCACGTGTATCACGTAGTTCGGCGTTGGCCAGTAAGGCCACAGGTTTTCCGATTGCCAAATTTGCCGCCAAGCTCGCGATCGGATATTCGTTGGATGAAATTCAAAACGATATCACCCGCGAGACACCCGCCTCATTTGAGCCAACGATTGATTACTGTGTTGTCAAAATTCCGCGTTTTACGTTCGAAAAATTCCCTGAGGCTAAAGATATTTTGGGTATTTCTATGAAATCCATCGGAGAGACCATGGCGATTGGTCGAACCTTTAAAGAGGCCTTGCAGAAGGGTTTGCGCGGCCTCGAGATTAAACATACGGGCTTGGATAATAAATTAAATTATAAGGATATTCCCAACGATAAGATTCGATTACGTTTGATTGATCCCAACGCCTCGCGCGTTTTTTATATCAAATATGCTTTGCAAAAAGGCATGAGTGTAGACGAAGTGGCGGATTTAACCAAGATTGATGTTTGGTTTATCGACCAGATTAGCCAGATTGTAGAGTTTGAGAATGAGTTGGTGACAAATTTTCAGAGGGAACGTTCACTTCCGGAGAGCCTTTTGCGCAAAGCCAAACAGTACGGATTTAGCGATGCCCAGTTGGCTGAGATTATGAGTCTGACGGAAAAAGAGGTCCGCTCTCTTCGCAAAAAAATGGGCATCATAGCCACTTTTAAACTCGTTGATACCTGCGCGGCGGAATTCGAGGCCTACACACCTTACTTTTATTCGACGTATGAGACTGAGGATGAAGCTATCATTCAAAATAAAAAGATTTCTCAAAAAGTGAAAGGTAAACGCAAAAAAATAATGATTCTCGGCGGCGGGCCCAACCGTATCGGCCAAGGCATAGAGTTTGATTATTGTTGTTGTCACGCCTCGTTTGCCTTGAAAGAAATGGGTTATGAAACCATTATGGTCAATTCTAATCCGGAGACTGTCTCAACTGATTACGATACTTCGGATCGTTTGTATTTTGAACCATTGACCTTTGAAGATGTGATGAATGTTATTGATGTCGAAAAGCCGGATGGCGTGATTGTTCAATTCGGTGGACAAACGCCTTTGAATTTGGCGCGACGTTTAAAACAGGCAGGGGTACCCATTATTGGAACATCCGTTGATTCAATTGATTTGGCGGAAAATCGGGAAAAATTTGCGCAACTGGTGAATAAACTCGGGCTATCACAGCCGGAAAACGGTTCAGCCAAATCCGCTGAGGAAGCGGTTAAAATCGCGACACGCATTGGCTATCCGGTTTTGGCAAGGCCGTCATACGTGCTCGGTGGGCGGGCCATGCGCATTGTTTATGACAAAGAATCGTTGTTGTCGTTTATCGAGGAGGCGAAGGAGGTCTCGAGTGGTCATCCGATTTTGATTGACAGATTTATTGAAGATGCGATAGAGGTTGACGTGGATGCCATATGCGATGGCAAAGAAACTTTTATCGGGGGCATTATGGAGCATATTGAAAATGCCGGGATTCATTCGGGTGATTCGGCCTGTGTGCTTCCGCCGCATACTTTGAGTGAAGAGATTATTGAACAATTGGAAGAGCAAACCCGTAAGATGGCCTTGGCTTTAAACGTTGTGGGTTTATTAAATATCCAATTTGCGATTAAGGGCAGCAAGATTTATATTTTGGAAGTGAATCCACGCGCTTCACGGACGGTTCCATTTGTCAGCAAGGCCCGCGGCTTTCCTTTGGCCAAAATCGCGGCGCAGATTATGGCCGGCAAAAGGTTAAAGGATTTCCATTTAATCGTCGATCAAGAACCCAAACACGTTTCCGTTAAAGAATCGGTGTTGCCGTTTTCACGATTTTCAGGTGTGGACATTGTGTTAGGTCCGGAGATGAAATCAACCGGCGAGGTCATGGGTATAGCCACAACTTTTGGAGAGGCCTTCGCGAAATCGCAAATTAGCGCCAATTCCGCCCTTCCCAAAAAAGGTAAAATATTTATCAGTGTCAAGGACGAGGATAAACGTAATGTTGTATTTTTGGCAAAGAAATTAGGAGATTTAAAATTTGGCTTGATTGCGACGCGGGGCACGGCTAAGGTCTTGTCTTCTAATGCGGTCCCGATAGAAGTCGTGGATAAGCATGGTGAAGGGAAAAACAACCTATTGACATTAATCAAAAAAAATGAGATAAATCTAATTATCAATACCCCTTCGGGGAAGAGAAGCCAATCAGACATGCGGGCTATTCGCGCGGCAGCCATTTTGCACAATGTCCCATGTATCACCACCCTGCAAGGGGCATGGGCTGCTGTCAACGGTATCGAATCAAGTTTGAAAAAAGAATTTACGGTTCAGTCGTTGCAGGAGTACTATTCGGAGTCACAGGGTCACAAAGTCACAAAGTCACAGGTAATGGCTTAGATTGGTCAGAACGTGTGGCATGTGACATTGTGACCTTGTGACTTTTATGAGGTGTTAATAGAATGTGCGGCATAATTGGTGTTTCCAATCATAAAGAAGCGGCCAAGATCGCCTTTTTAGGTCTGTATGCGCTTCAACATCGAGGGGAAGAGGCGGCAGGTATCGCTTCTTTTGACGGGAAAGATATCCATATTGTTAAAAATCCTGGTCTCGTGGCGGATGCCCTTGATGAAAAAGCGATTAATGGCTTGAAGGGGACGGTGGCTGTCGGTCATTGTCGCTATTCTACAACAGGGTCAAGTAATTTTAAAAATATCCAACCCTTTTTAGTGACGCATAAGAATCGTCCGATTGCCATCGCTCACAATGGCAATTTAACCAACACGGAAACGTTGTATAAACGATTGGAAGAAGAGGGCTCCATTTTTCAAACCTCGATGGATTCAGAAATCATTGTACATTTGTTAGTGAAAACAAAGAACGGCGATTTGAAAGAATGGTTTGCCAATGTTTTATCGCAATTAAGAGGGGCTTTTTCGTTAGTTTTCTTGGTCGGCGATGCGATTGTGGGAGCCCGTGACCCACATGGTTTTCGTCCACTTTGTTTGGGAAAGATCGATGATAGTTATATCTTAGCCAGCGAAAGCTGTGCCTTGGATTTGATTCGCGCCAAATTTATTCGTGAACTAGATCCCGGCGAAATTGTTGTGATTCGTGGTAATAAAATTGAATCGGGTCATATGCCCCGTAAAGAATCACACTGTGCGCATTGTATCTTTGAAAATATTTATTTTGCTCGGCCTGACAGCGATATTTTTGGCGACAATGTATATGAGGTGCGTAAACGTTTAGGGCGACAATTAGCCAAAGAGCACCCCGTTAAAGATGCGGATTTGGTCATGCCGATTCCTGATGCAGGCAACTATGCCGCTTTAGGATATGCTCAAGAGTTGAATTTACCGTTTGAGGTAGGTATGATTCGCAATCACTATATTGGCCGTACTTTTATTCAACCAGCGCAAATGACGCGTGATTTCCGCGTGCGGGTTAAATTGAATCCGATTAAGGATCTTCTTAAAGGAAAAAAGATTGTGGTTATTGAGGATTCGATTGTGCGCGGGACAACCAGTCGCAGCCGCATTGAGGCCTTGCGTCAGGCGGGTCCCAAAGAGATTCATATGCGTATTACGTGTCCGCCGATCAAGTCTCCTTGTTTCTACGGGATCGATTTCCCGAGTAAAGGCGAACTTATTGCCTCAAATAAGTCGATAAAAGAGATTGGCGAGTTTATTAAGGTTGACTCGTTAGAATATTTAAGCCTTAAGGGCATGTTATCCGTTATGAAAAGTTCCCAGGATTTCTGTCATGCCTGTTTTACAGGTGATTATCCCGTTGAGATTCCAAAGAATACGAGCAAATATTTACTAGAAGGAAGCTCTTCAAATAAATAACCAATTACCAAGATACAAACACCAAACAATCAACAGTGACCAAAACACAAATTACAAATAAATTAGAATTTTAGGTGGAAAATTAAAATTGTTTATTGGATTTTGTAGTTTGTGAATTGTTTGGTCATTGTTTCTTGGGATTTGTAATTTTTAGATATGTCCAAATTCATCTTCGTGACAGGCGGGGTTGTGTCAAGCTTAGGTAAAGGTATTGCGGCCGCCTCGATAGGTAAACTTTTGGAATCGCGTGGTCTTCATACCACGATGATTAAGTGTGACCCTTATCTGAACATTGATCCCGGTACCATGAATCCGTATCAACACGGAGAAGTGTATGTCACGGATGATGGGGCCGAGACAGATTTGGATTTAGGACACTATGAACGTTTTACGAATGCACAGGTAGGGAAAGATAATAACATCACAACAGGGAAAATTTACTATTCGGTGATTACGAAGGAGCGCAAAGGCGATTACCTTGGGAAAACTGTTCAGATTATTCCCCATATTACCGATGAAATTAAAGACAATATCAAGAAGGTCGCCCATGACCGTAATGTCGATATCACGATTGTCGAAATTGGGGGTACCGTCGGGGATATCGAGAGCTTGCCGTTCTTAGAAGCCATTCGTCAGCTACGTTGGGAACTTGGCGAGAGCTATGCCGTCAATATTCATGTGACACTATTGCCGTTTATCAAGTCGGCCGGCGAGCATAAGACAAAACCGACACAACACAGCGTGGGGCGATTGCGTGAAATCGGGATTACCCCCGACATTCTTTTGTGTCGCACCGAGCGGCCCATGGATAATGAGCAGCGTGAGAAGATTGCGTTGTTTTGTAACGTCGATAAGGAGGCTGTGATTGATGCCTGTGATGTGAAGCATATTTATGAAGTGCCGCTTGTTTTTAAAAAAGAAGGTCTGGATGATCTTATCGTAAAGAAACTGAATATCAAAAGTCAGGACAATGACCTTCATGAATGGCGGGATTTTGTTGTCAAACGATTAAAATATCCGCAGCGGGAAGTGAAGATTTCTGTCGTTGGGAAATACATTTCTTTGCCGGATGCCTACAAATCCATTTACGAAGCGCTGGTGCATGGCGGGATCGCTAATGATACGAAGGTCACGATTAATAAAGTCGATTCAGAGCAAGTAAAAACACTGGAAGATGCCGAAAAATATCTGCATGATTCGCAAGGGATACTGGTACCGGGCGGCTTTGGGACGCGGGGGATTGAGGGCAAAATCAACGCGGTCCAATATGCACGAGAGAAGAACATTCCTTTTTTGGGAATTTGTTTAGGGATGCAGATTGCTTGCATTGAATTCATGCGTAATGTCTGTGGTCTTAAAGGAGCGAATTCTACCGAATTTGATCCTGACACAAAATACCCGGTCATCAGTTTGTTAGAGGAACAGAAGAATATTCGCAATATGGGAGCCACCATGCGTTTGGGCGCCTACACTTGTCGACTTTCCAAAAATTCCTTAAGTTATAAAAGCTATAAAAAGGAAAATGTTTTAGAACGTCATCGGCACCGCTATGAATTTAACAACAAATTTAAGAAATTGTTTGAAAAGCACGGGATGACTTTTACGGGCATCAATACACAGAATCATCTTGTAGAAATCATTGAATTAAGAAACCATCCGTGGTTTGTGGCCTGTCAATTTCATCCAGAATTTAAATCAAAGCCAGAGCAGGCCCATCCGTTGTTTCGACAATTTGTGGGTGCGGCGTTGGAAAACTCAAAATGATGCGAAATTTTGCGCGCAGGTGGCGGAATTGGTATACGCGCACGTTTGAGGGGCGTGTGCCGTAAGGCGTGTGGGTTCAACTCCCACCCTGCGCATTCTGCTTCGCTCAAAAGTTTGCACGTTTGAGCTACGTAGAATAGACGTTACGTTGTAAGGGAATCCTTCTATTAAACAAAAAGATTTTCTGCTCGATGTAAGTGTTCATAATTTATAAGATAACTTTGTGGCTATGATTAAAAAACCAATAATAATTTTGAGTGTTATAGCGACGATTGTTGGGGGAATGCTTTTATATTTCAAATGCGAATTAGCTAATGCTAATTCTGAATCAACACTAAGAATGGCAGAGGAGGCGGAAACTCCTGCAGGCATTAATGTCATTATAAATGTCAACAATCAATTTACTTTCGATCTCTATTCTGAGCTTCGAAAAGAAAAGGGGAATATTTTCTTTTCTCCATACAATATTTCGACTTGCCTTGCAATGACCTATGAAGGAGCTCGTGGCAAAACCGCTGAGGAAATGCAGAGAGTATTTCATTTCCCAGTGGCTAATGAGGAACGCCGAGCGGCCTTTGTAGCAATTTATAATCAAATAAATGAACCGAGTGCCGAATATAACCTTAGCATGGCCAATGCGTTGTGGGCGCAAAATGATTATAAATTTTTAGAGGAATACATCAACACGCTTCAACGATATTATGCAGGGGACGCGAGGAATGTAGATTTTAAGAGAGCGACCGAAGAAGCAAGGAACATCATAAATACATGGGTTGAGGATAAAACAAATGACAAAATTAAAAATTTGTTTCCTCCCAGATCTCTAGATATTAACACTCGCTTGGTTCTAACCAATGCTATTTACTTCAAAGGGCAATGGATTAGAGAGTTTAATAAAAAGCAAACTGGAGAGGAAGATTTCAATGTCTGTCTTGGAAACACGGTTAAAGCACCGATGATGAGACAGTGGGGTGAGAAATTTCATTATGCAGAAACAGAAGACTTACAAATTCTCGAGATGCGATACAAAGGGGATCGACTTTCGATGTTGATTTTATTACCCAAAAATAACGATGGCCTGACATCGCTTGAAAGCTCACTTTCTCTGGAAAGATTGAATGAGTGGAAGAATAAACTGAAAGAACAATTGGTAGATGTGTTTATGCCAAAGTTTACTTTTGATAGTAAATATTTTCTGAAAAAAACTTTGGAGAAATTAGGTATGCCTATGGCCTTTACAAAGGAAGCCGATTTTTCTGGCATGGATGGTAGTACAAAAAATCTCTATATCCAAGCTGTCATAACAGACCGACCATCCCCGGGCTTTAGCCCGGGGTAGTAAAGGGCTGCGAGCGAAGCCAGAGATTTTGCTGGCTGAGCGAGGGCAGATGTTGCATAATCTGGCT